>Ga0207698_10000559_pt1 | contig 21705 bp, 14 predicted proteins | sample KBSCornC22_FD_184298 | JGI IMG/M metagenome (GOLD analysis project Ga0207698, IMG submission 184298) | Corn rhizosphere microbial communities from Kellogg Biological Station, Michigan, USA - KBS Corn C2-2 (SPAdes) (version 2) | ecosystem: Host-associated > Plants > Roots > Rhizosphere > Soil ... | reverse complement strand
AGGGCATGACGAGCTGGTCGTAGCCGAGGTTGGCTACAAGCGTACCCAGCGTGGTGTCGCCCACCGAAAGGCCGACCATCAGCGCGAAGGTGAAGGTGCCGTTGACGAGAATCTGGCCGAACTCGCTGGCTTTCGCAGCCTCGAGGTCAATGTGCAGCGGCTGCGGGTTGTGGGTCATCGTCGAGAACAGGAGGTTGTCCGTCTCGGTGACGGTGCGGCGGATCTCGTGCTCGATCCGGTCACCCACCTGCCATTCGTCGAAGAACTTGCCGGCCATGTCAGCTCTCCTCTTTCGCGATCCGCACCAGCAGGGCGTCCACCTGCACCTGCCCGCCAGCTGCGGCCTTGAGCTCAGCGACTGTGCCGTCGAACGGGGCGGCCAGCGTGTGCTCCATCTTCATGGCCTCCAGCGTCAGCAGCTTCTGCCTCCTGGTGACGGGATCGCCGGCGGCGACATAGACGGCCGTGACCTTGCCCGGCATCGGCGCGAGGATGGCCCCGTCGCCGACGGCCGCGCCATGGGCGCCCTGCTTGCGCCAGGGGGTGAGCCGCCAGGCCTGGCCGTTCTCGGTGACCAGCGCGGATTCCTGGGGATGATCGGTGCCGTGGCCGGTCAGCGCAATTTCCACCGTCTCGCCGTCGAGCAGGAACCGGGCGTGGCGGCGGGGGGCGGCGTTCAGGCGAAAGCCGGGGACGCCGCTTCGGGGCACGAGCTGCATCGCCGTGTTGGACAAGGCGGCATCCGACGGGCTCGGCGGCTGGGCCATGGCCTCGCCGTCGCGGCCGATCAGCCCGGTATCGACCGCTCCAGCCGCGAACTGCGGGTGCGCCAGCGCTTTCACGAGGAAGGCGGCGTTGGTCTTGACCGGGTAGACGGCCGTCCCCTTCAGCATGTCGCCCAGCCGCTCGATCGCCTCGGCGCGGGTGCTGCCGTGGGCAATGACCTTGGCGATCATCGGGTCGTAGAACGGGGAGACTTCGGCTTCCTCGTAAACCCCGGTGTCGATGCGTCCGCCCGGTGCCGAGCCGAACCGCAGCACGTCGAGGCGGCCGGTCGAGGGGAGGAAGCCCTTGGCCGGATCCTCGGCGTAAAGCCGCGCTTCCATTGCCCAGCCGTTGATCGCCAGCTGTTCCTGCCGGTTCGGCAGGGGTTCGCCGGAAGCCACGCGCAACTGCCATTCGACGAGATCCTGCCCGGTGATCTCTTCCGTCACGGGATGCTCGACCTGCAGCCGGGTGTTCATTTCCATGAACCAGATCCGGTCGGCGCGCAGGCCCTCGGAGCCGTCGGCGATGAACTCGATCGTGCCGGCTCCCTCGTAATCGACAGCCTTCGCGGCGCGGACGGCGGCCTGGCAGACCGCCTCGCGGGTGGCGGCGTCCATGCCGGGCGCGGGGGCCTCCTCGATCACCTTCTGGTGGCGGCGCTGGAGCGAGCAATCGCGCTCGAACAGGTGGACGACATTGCCCTGACTGTCGCCGAAGACCTGAACCTCGATGTGGCGGGGAGAGCGGATGTACTTCTCGATCAGGACCACGTCGTTGCCGAAGGAGGCGCTGGCCTCGCGTCGGCAGGAGGCCAGCGCATCGGCAAATTCCTCCGGACTTTCAACAAGACGCATGCCCTTCCCGCCGCCGCCCGCAACGGCCTTGATCAGCACCGGGTAGCCGATCTTTGCGGCCTCGGCGGCGAGGTGGGCGGGGTCCTGGTTATCGCCGAGGTAGCCGGACGTGGTGGGGACGCCGGCCTCCTGCATCAGCTTCTTGGCCGCGTCCTTGAGGCCCATCGCGGTGATCGACCTGGGCTTGGGGCCGACCCAGACCAGCCCGGCATCAAGCACGGACCGCGCGAATTCGGCATTTTCCGAAAGGAAGCCGTACCCGGGATGGATCGCTTCCGCCCCGGTAAACTTCGCGGCGGAAAGGATTTTTTCGCCGGCGAGGTAGGACTCGCGCGTGGGCGAGGGGCCGATGTGGACTGCTTCGTCGGCGCAACGCACGTGCAAGGCATCTGCATCGGCGTCGGAATAGACCGCAACGGTGCGGATACCGAGCCGACGCGCGGTGCGGATGATCCGGCAGGCGATCTCGCCGCGGTTGGCGATGAGGAGGGATTGGATCATCTGTGCCTCCCCTTCACATCCGGAACACGCCGAAGGCGGGGCGTTTGGGGATCGGCACCTCCAGGCAGGCCTCCAGCGCCAGCGTGATGACCTCGCGGGTCTGGACCGGATCGATCACCCCATCGTCCCATAGGCGGGCCGTGGCGTAATACGGATTGCCCTCGTCCTCGTACTTTTGGCGGATCGGAGCCTTGAATGCCTCGGCCTGCTCGGGCGTCCATGTCGCGGCGTCGCGGTGGACGGTCGCCAGCACAGAGGCCGCCTGCTCGCCGCCCATCACCGAGATCCGGGCATTGGGCCAGGTGAACAGGAAGCGCGGGCCATAGGCGCGGCCGCACATCCCGTAATTGCCCGCGCCGAACGAACCGCCGATCAGGATCGTCAGCTTGGGAACCGTGGCCGTGGCGACGGCGGTGACCAGCTTGGCGCCGTGCCTGGCGATGCCTTCGGCCTCGTACCTGCCGCCGACCATGAAGCCTGAGACGTTCTGGAGGAACAGCAGCGGAGTACGGCGCTGGCAGGCGAGCTCGATGAAGTGCGCGCCCTTCTGGGCGCTCTCGGAGAAGATCACGCCGTTGTTGGCGAGGATCGCCACCGGCAGGCCCTCGATATGGGCGAAGCCGCAGACGAGGGTGGTGCCGAACAGTGGCTTGAACTCGTGGAACTCGGATGCGTCGACGATGCGGGCGATGACCTCGTGGACGTCGTAGGGGGCGCGCACGTCCTCTGGGACGATGCTGTAAAGCTCTTCTGGATCGTATTTCGGCGCGCGAGGGGTCCGGCGGGCGATCCCGGCGTCGGCCGGTGCGCCGAGGTGCGAGACGATGTCGCGCACGATCGACAGGGCGTGCTCGTCATTGTCGGCGAGGTGGTCGACCACGCCGGACTTGCGGGCATGGAGATCGCCTCCACCCAGGTCCTCGGCCGAGATGACTTCCCCCGTCGCCGCCTGGACCAGCGGGGGGCCGGCAAGGAAGATCGTGCCCTGTTCCTTCACGATCACCGTCTCGTCGGACATGGCGGGGACATAGGCGCCGCCCGCGGTGCACGAGCCCATCACGCTGGCGATCTGCGGAATGCCCCGCGCGCTCATGTTGGCCTGGTTGTAGAAGAACCGGCCGAAGTGATCGCGATCGGGGAAGACCTCGGCCTGGTTGGGCAGGTTGGCCCCGCCGCTGTCCACGAGGTAAATGCAGGGCAGCCGGTTCTCCGCAGCGATTTCCTGTGCGCGCAGGTGCTTCTTCACCGTCATCGGGAAGTAAGTGCCACCTTTCACTGTGGCGTCGTTGGCGAACACCATGCACTGGCGGCCGGAAACGCGGCCGACGCCGGTGATGATCCCCGCGCCCGGGACTTCGTCGCCGTAAATTCCGTTCGCCGCGAGTTGCCCGATCTCGAGAAAGGCCGAGCCGGGATCGAGCAGCCGCTCCACCCGGTCGCGGGGCAAAAGCTTCCCTCGGGAAACATGCCGCTCGCGGCTGCGTTCGTCGCCGCCGCGCGCAGCCTTGGCGACGCGGGCGCGCAGTTCGGTGGCGAGGGCGCGGTTGTGGGCGGCGCGGGCCCGGGCCTCGGGGCTGGCCAGGTCGAGACTGGTGGAGAGGACCGGGGCGCTCATCCGCCCGCTCCGATCAGCTCGCGGCCGATCAGGATGCGGCGGATCTCGTTGGTGCCGGCGCCGATATCGAGCAGCTTGGCATCGCGGAGGAAGCGTTCGACCGGCCATTCCTTGGTGTAGCCCGCACCGCCCAGGGCCTGGATCGCTTCGCCCGCGGCGCGAAAGGCATTTTCGGAGGCGAGCAGGATGGCGCCGGCGGCGTCGAACCGGGTGGTGTGCCCGCCATCACTGCAACGGGCGACCGCGTAGACATAGGTGCGGGCCGACTGGAGGGCGACGTACATGTCGGCCACTTTGGCCTGCATCAGCTGGAAGGTGCCGATTGCCCGGCCGAACTGCTTGCGTTCGCGAACGTATGGGATGACCACGTCGAGGCAGGCCTGGATGATGCCGGTCTGGATCCCGGACAGGACCACGCGCTCGTAATCCAGCCCGCTCATCAGCACGCTGATCCCGCCGTTGAGCGGCCCCATGACATTCTCTTCCGGAATGAAGCAATCGTCGAACACCAGTTCGGCCGTGGGCGAGCCGCGCATGCCCATCTTGTCGATCGTCTGGCCGACGAAAAAGCCGGGCATGTCCTTTTCGATCAGGAAGGCGGTGATCCCCCTGGAACCGGCGTCAGGAGCGGTCTTGGCATAGACGACCAGGGTGTCGGCACAGGCCGCGTTGGTGATCCAGAACTTGGTGCCGTTGAGCCGGTAGCCGCCGGCCACCTTGTCGGCCATCAGCTTCATCGCGACGACGTCGGAGCCGGCGCCGATTTCCGACATGGCAAGGCCGCCGACATGGTCGCCCGAGACCAGCCCGGGCAGGTATTTGGCCTTCTGCTCCGGATTGCCCCAGCGGCGGATCTGGTTGGCGCACAGGTTGGAGTGCGCGCCATAGGACAGGCCGATCGAGGCCGAGGCGCGGCTCACTTCCTCCACCGCGACGACATGTTCGAGATAGCCGAGGCCCAGCCCGCCGAACTCCTCTTCGACCGTGATGCCGTGGAGGCCGAGCTCGCCCATGGCCGGCCACAGCTCGTCGCGCGGGAACCAGTCCTCCGCGTCGATCCGGGCGGCTAGCGGGGCGATCCTGTCGTCGGCGAACCGCGCAGTGCTGTCGCGGATCATCAGCGCGGCTTCGGACAGGCCATAGTCGAAATCCGGAGTCGCTCGCATCGACTCTCTCCTTCCTTCGATCGGACCATAGCAGAGCGGCCGGGACCGTTGAAAATGTCATTTCCGGCCGGGCAAATCGTATATGATACCTGGGCCGGACCATGCCCGCGTCCGGCGCATCCTATTGGCCGCACCCGGGCTGCGGCGGACGTTGCGAGGACTGTCGCGGGGGCCGGTTGAACCGGGCCATCACAGTCCGTTCGCACCCGAAATGCGATGTCGTGCGTTGTTGCAGTTGGAGGTGGCCATTCACATGGCGGGGAACAACCAGCATCGTTCTCGCAGCAATCGGCCGGGGTTGAGCCTGCACGTCCCGGCACCGCCGTTCCGTCCCGGCGATCCGGTCGACTACGGCTTCCTCCATGTTCCCCCGCCAGACGAGATTGCCCGCCCGGCCGAATCTGCCGACCCCGCGGAAATGCACGCGCTCGCCTATGGCCTGGTTCGGGTACTGGACGACGCCGACCAGGCGGTCGGCAGCTGGAATCCTCGCCCCGATGCCGACACATTGCTTGCCATGCTGCGCAAGATGGCGCTGCTGCGCGCTGTCGACGACCGCATGTTCCGGGCCCAGCGCCAGGGCAAGACCAGTTTCTACATCAAGAGCACGGGCGAGGAGGCGGTCTCCATCGGCGCCGCCTTCGCGCTCGATCGGGAGGACATGTGCTTTCCCAGCTACCGCCAGTCGGGACTGTTGATCGCGCGGGACTATCCGGTCGAACGGATGATGGACCAGGTCTATTCCAACCGGCTCGATCCGCTGCACGGCCGCCAGTTGCCGACGCTCTATTCGGCAAGGGACTACGGTTTTTTCACCCTCTCGGGCAACCTGACGACACAATACCCGCAAGCCGCGGGCTGGGCCATGGCCAGCGCCGCACGGGGCGACAGCCGGATCGCCGCGGCCTGGTGCGGCGAAGGCTCGACCGCGGAGGGGGACTTTCACGCCGGGCTGATGTTCGGCTCGGTCTACAACGCCCCTTGCGTATTCAACGTCGTCAACAACCAATACGCGATCTCGACCTGGTCGGGCTTTGCCGGCGGCGAACGGACGACCTTCGCGGCGCGGGGGATCGGATATGGGATCCCCGCGATCCGGGTCGATGGCAACGACATCCTCGCGGTTCATGCCGTCACCCGCTGGGCGGCGGACCGGGCGCGGCAGAACCTTGGCCCCACGCTGATCGAGCTGTTCACCTACCGGGTCGAGGCGCACAGCACGGCCGACGATCCCACTGTCTACCGCAGTGCGCGCGAGGCGAGCGAATGGCCACTCGGCGATCCGGTCAGCCGCCTCAAGCGCCATTGCATCGCCCAGGGCATCTGGGATGCCGAGCGGCACGCCACCATGGACCGGGAGGTTGCGGAGGAGGTCAGGGCCGCGCAGCGGGCGGCCGAAGCGCATGGCGTGCTCGGCCACGGGCTCCACCAGCCCGACGTGACCATGTTCGAAGACGTCTATGCGGAGATGCCCTGGCACCTGCGCGAGCAGTGCGCCCAGGCCATCCGGGAAAGGCAGCGCAAATGGCCGGAATGACCATGGTCCACGCGATCAACAGCGCTCTCGACGTGATGATGGCGCGTGACGACCGGGTCATGATCTTTGGCGAGGACGTAGGCTATTTCGGCGGGGTCTTCCGGGTCACGGCCGGTCTCCAGGAGACATATGGCGCCGCCCGCTGCTTCGATGCGCCCATCACCGAGTGCGGGATCATCGGCGCCGCGATCGGCATGGCTGCCTATGGCCTGCGGCCGGTGCCCGAGATCCAGTTCGCCGACTACATCTATCCCGGCCTGGATCAGCTGATCAGCGAGGCGGCGCGCATCCGCCACCGCTCGGCCGCGGATTTCACGTGCCCGCTGACGATCCGTGTGCCCTTCGGAGGCGGCATCTTCGGGGGGCAGACGCACAGCCAGTCACCGGAAAGCCTGTTCACCCACATCGCTGGAATCAAGACGGTGGTTCCCTCCACTCCCCACGACGCCAAGGGCCTGCTCATCGCCGCGATCGAGGATGAAGATCCGGTGATCTTTCTCGAGCCGAAGCGCTGCTACAACGGCCCCTTCGACGGCTACTACGACCGCCCTGCCAAGACCTGGACCGACCATGCCGATGCCCAGGTCGACGAAGGCTACTACCGCGTGCCGCTGGGCGAAGCCCGGCTGGTCACCGAGGGCGAGCAACTGACGGTGCTCGCCTACGGCACCATGGTCCACGTCGCCCGGCAGGTGCTGGCCGAACACGGCGTCGATGCCGACCTGATCGACCTCAGGACGCTGGTTCCGCTCGACATCGCGACGATCGAGGCATCGGTGGGCAAGACCGGGCGGTGCCTGATCGTCCACGAGGCGACCCGCACCAGCGGGTTCGGGGCCGAGCTCAGCGCCCTCGTCCAGGAGCGCTGCTTCTACAGCCTCGAAGCCCCGATCGAACGGGTGACCGGGTTCGACACGCCCTATCCGCATTCGCTCGAATGGTCATACTTCCCCGGGCCGATCCGCATCGGTGAGGCCCTTGATCGCCTGTTGCGGGAGTAGCCGTCATGGCTCGCTTCGAATTCCGGTTGCCCGACATCGGCGAAGGCGTGACCGAGGCGGAACTGGTGGAATGGCATGTCGCGCCCGGGGACCGGGTGGAGGAAGGGCAACTGCTGGTTTCAGCATCGACACAGAAGGCGACCGTCGAGCTCGAGGCGCCGGTCCCGGGCGTGGTACGCGAGCGCCACGGCGAACTGGGCGGAACGATCCAGGTCGGCAGCCTGCTGGTCGTGATCGAGACCGATGCCTCTGCCTCCGCTCCTGCTCCCGCGCAAACCACTGCCCCGCCCAACGTCGCCCCGTCACAGCCGGCAATGCCCCCCCCCGGACCGCCCGAAACACCCCGGCACGCACACGGCAAAGCCTTGGCCTCACCCGCCGTGCGCCAGCGCGCGCGCGACCTGGGGATCGATCTGGCAGGTGTGGCCAAGCCGGGCGAAACCGTCACCCATGCCGATCTCGATCGCCTGCTGCTGGCGCAGGCTGGCGCGCCAGAGCCGGCAACCGTCCCGCTGCCCCCTGGCGGCGAGGAAGTACCGCTCGGCTCCGTTCGGCGCCAGATCGCCCGGCGGATGCAGCGGGCAAAGGACCGGATACCGCATTTCACCTATGTCGACGAAGTTGACGTCACCGCGCTTGAGGCTCTCCGGGCGCGGCTGAACGGCCAGGCCGGGAATCCGCCGCTCGGACTGCTGCCCTTCCTGATCTCCGCCACCTGCCGCGCCTTGCCGGCCTTTCCCGACCTCAACGCCCGGTTCGATGACGCGCGCGACATTCTGGTCCGCTATCCAGCCATTCACCTCGGGATCGTCGTGCAGACCGACAAGGGCCTCATTGTCCCCGTGCTCCACGAACCCGAGCGCATGACACTGCGCGAAATCGCGGATGCCGTCCCGCTGCTGGCCAGGAAGGCGCGCGAGGGCGCGCTGTCCGTGGAGGAAACTGCCGGATCGACCTTCACCATCAGCTCACTCGGCAAGCTGGGCGGCATCGCCGCGACCCCTATCGTGAACTGGCCGGAAGTGGCGATCCTGGCGCCGGGCAGGATGGTGGAGAGGCCCGTCAGCCGCGACGGCACGGTGAAGATCGGCACGACGCTGAACCTTTCGATCAGTTGCGACCATCGCGTCATCGACGGAGCCGTGGCAGCGGATTTCATCCGTACGGTCAAACGCGCGCTGGAACGACCTGACCGGATGGCGTGAACTTCAACGCCAATGCGCGCCACCTCATCACGGGGCAAAGCAGGCCGCGGAATCATCGAGACTGTGATGTATGGCCGACATAGGCTCCACCGGGGGCCATTCCGCCGCCACCGCCGGTTGATCGCCCGCCGCTGCGATGGGAAGATCGGGACCAGGGCCCGGGAGTGATACGCCAGCGCACTGGCAGCCGGAGCCGGGAGACTCCTATGTCGGAGCGGGTTGCGGCTTGCCGGATATGCGCGGGGCAGTGCTCGCTGCGTTTCGCGGTCGATGACGCGGGCAGGATCGTGCAGGCGCGCGGCGACAAGGCCAATCCTGTCACCCGGGGCTATGCCTGCATCAAGGGGCTGACCGCGCATCAGGCGCACTACAGCCCCGACCGCATCCTCCGCCCGCTCAAGCGCCAGCCCGACGGCGGCTTCGCGCCAATCGCGCTCGACGCCGCACTCGACGAGATCGCGGCGCGTCTTCAGGCCATCGTCGCGCGCGATGGCCCCGACTCGGTTGCCGGCTTTCGGGGCACGATGAGCTACACCAACGCGCTGGCCAACCAGATGCTGCCGGATTGGTTGCGCGCCATCGGCTCGCGCTCCTTCTTCTCCACGATGACGATCGATCAATCGGCCAAGTGGGTCACGGCGGGTCGACTTGGCACCTGGGCGGCGGGCAAGGATCCGTTCGATCAGGCGGACGTGCTGCTGTTCCTCGGCACCAACCCGCTGGTCTCGCTTTCCACCTTCAACTTCAACCTCCAGAACCCGGCCAAAGCGATGCGTGACGCGCGTGCGCGCGGACTGAAGGTGGTGGTAATCGACCCGCGCCGATCGGAAACGGCCCAACATGCCGACGTGTTCGTCCAGCCATTGCCCGGCGAGGATCCGACCCTCCTTGCGGGAATGCTGCGCATGATCCTGGCGGAAGGCTGGCATGATGCTGCCTTTTGCGCCGATCATGTCACCGGGCTCGACGAGTTGCGTGCTGCGGTAGAGCCTTTCGATCCCGCCCATGTCGAAACGCGCGCCGGCGTTCCGCGAGCGACACTCCTGGCAGCGGTGGAGGCGTTCGCCGCTCCGCTCGATGGGCGGCGGCGGCGCGGCTCGGCTGCGTCGGGCACGGGTCCCAACATGGCGGCGCATTCGAATCTCGCCGAACATCTGCTCGAATGCCTCAACGTCGTCTGTGGACGCTACGCACGGCCGGGCGATCGCGTGATGAACCCCGGCGTCCTTGGCCGTCGCTGGCCTCGCTATGCCCAGGTGGTGCCACCGCACCGCAGCTGGGAGACCGGCTGGCGCGACGCCGGCGGTTTTGGCTTGCTGTTCGGGGAAAGGATGAGCGGCGCGCTGCCGGATGCGATCCTTGGCGAGGGCGAGGGCAAGATCCGGGCGCTGATCGTTGATGGCGGCAATCCGGCGAACGCCATCGCCCAGAGCGATCATGCAGAACGGGCGCTAGCCGCTCTCGATCTGCTCGTCGCAATCGAGCCGTTCATGACGGAAACCGCGGCGCTCGCCGATTACGTGTTGCCGCCGCACATGATGTTCGAGCGCCCCGACATTCCCAACCGCGACTACGAAACCCACACCCTCATGGCACCCTATGCGCAATATTCAGAAGCGGTGATGAGGCCGCCGGTGGGCAGCGAACTGATCGAGGACTGGCGCGTCTTTTGGGAGCTCGCCCGGCGCATGGGCCATGCGGTCTGCTTCGACGGCATCGCGATCGACATGGAGACGCCGCCCACTTCGGAAGAGCTGATCGCGCTGTTGCTGCGCAACTCGGCCGCGCCGGTGGATCAAATTCTCGGCGCGCGCGCGGGGAGCCTGTTCGACGTCGAGCCGCTGTTGGTGGAGCCGGGTCGCGGCGACGGCCGGTTCGACGTTGCCCCTGCCGACGTCGTTGCCGAAATTGCCGAAGTCCGTGCCGAGAAGCCTCTCGACAGCTCGGCGTTCCGCTTCGCGGTTCGCCGGGTGCGCGACACGCAGAACAGCATGTATCACGCCCTGCCCGAGATCGCCGCGCGTATGCCCGAAAACCCTCTCTGGCTCCATCCTGACGATATGGGGGCGCACGAACTTGGCGAAGGTGAGCGCGTCCACGTCGTCAGCGCGCACGGTGCCGTCGAAGCCACCGTCGCGGCCGACGCGACCATGCGTTCGGGCGTCGTGGCGATGAACCATGGCTGGGGGTATGGACGTGGCGTCAATGTGAATCGGCTGACCAGCCTGCGCGACGGGCGTGACCCGATCAATGCCATGCCCATTCTGACCGGCTTTGCCGTCTGGATCGAACGGTTGGACCACGACGGACATCACGCGACGGTGTTATCGGACGGGGGTCCGGACCCTGGGCGGACGAGTTGAAGCCGACGCGCGGCGGCCACAGCCGTGATCGTCGCTGCCTGCAAGGCTGACCTCTCCTGGGCCGCAAACGCATAAAGCGTCGTTCCGCCACATGGCAGATGTCGACCCCGCGCACCAAAAGCCGGGCCGCGACGCTGGGTCGGGATAGTGGGAACCGGACGTACATCGGACGAAGTCGGTTCGAGATTCCGCCTCATCCTTTGGATCGGACGGACGAACGTCTCCGATCCAGAGGTCGCGGCGGTCTCATCCCTGGGGTCAATAGACGCACCCTACGGGAAGTGATATCGCACTTTGGCATGGGGTCGCCACGCTCTCGCCCTGCCCTGTCGGCCACCCCAAGCGATCCACCGCAATCGCCGATGTGGGACATGCACAGGCAACGGCTATGCGGCGACACACCCGTGGTTTTCGACCGCGCCTTGCGCCTGACCACGCCGGAATTGGCCAAGTACCAGCATGTCTTCCCGGTCATGGCCGATCTCAATCCGTTTCCTGTCTCGGTCGAGTTCAGTCCCGGCTCTGCAACGCCCTGGCAACCGGGCTCCTGCAACCCCGCATGCCGATATGGCGAAATGGCGCGCACGCTCGACCTGCTGGAGGCCGGAAAAATCGCTATCCCCCCGGAATTCGCGGATCTGGCAGCGGCGCGCTACGAGCTGCAACGCAGCGTCCCCCCCCCCCTTCTATCCTGCCATATAGGCAGGCAAACTGCAGCGGCTGAACTGACCACATGACTTTCGACGAACACGATCAACGCCGCGCAGTCGTGGCCGAGATGCACTTGCGACGCTGGCCACACATCTCTGCGCCCAGCCAGGTCGTGCAATTCCTGCGCACCATCACGAACGCAGAACGGGGGGATGAGATCACGGCCGTCGTCGGTGTCTTGCCGGCCTCAGGCGACGAAATGCCCAGGCACCTGGCAGGCAGGCTTGCGCCTGGCGTGGAGGCGACCTGGGAGCGGCACAGCGAGGCCAGCACCCTGACCCTGTTCCTCGCCCCGGAGGCCAGCCAGGCGGCAATCGACAAGGCGCTGGCCTGGGCGGCGCAACTGCCGGGCAAGGTGATCCGCGCAACCCGTTTGCACGTTGTCGTCACCGAAGCGGAAGCTCAAGCCAGATTGTCGGAATTCGGCTTCTCCCTTGATGATCTCGTGACCTGCCGCCTTTGTCCCGAGGGGCGCGAACGGGCCGCCCGTATCTGGTCCGACTTCCGACTGCGCGATGATGGCTTCGGCGACATCCTGATCGCAGCCGCAGGCATGCCGCTGGCAACGCTCTCGCGCACCCTGCAGCGGCTGCAGGAGCTGGGCAACTATCGTAATCTTGCGCTGCTCGGCCTTCCGATCGCACGGCAGGGATGGAGCGAACTCGACCGCATCGAGGGCGAGCTCGACAAGCTCAACCTCGGCCTGACCCGCCCTGAAGTGACTGACGACGAGCTCATGGCCCTTGTGTCGGAGCTGTGGCGCGATCTCATCGCGCAGCTGTCGAGCGCCAACTACCGCATCAGCGCAACCGAAGCCTATGCAGCCATCGTCGAGGAGCGCCTGGCAGACCTGTGCATCGAACCGTGTTCCGGGCATCTCTCGCTCGCCGATTTCACCCAGCGCCGGTTCCTGCCCGCGGTGCGCACATGCATGGCGCACCGGCGCCGTGCCGAGTCGCTCGCCCAGCGGACGTCACAGGTAGTGGGGTTGCTCCGCACCCGGATCGAAACACGCATCGAAAACCAGAACGCGCGGGTACTGGCCTCCCTGGAAAGAAGCGCCCAGCGGCAACTGCGCCTGCAACAGCTGGTTGAAGGCCTGTCGGTCATCCCCATCAGCTATTATGCTCTGGCGATCGTGGATCACCTGATTGAAAGCACCAAGCACCTTTCGCCGGGAATCCCGGGCGATCTCTTGACCCCCGCGCTCACTCCCGCCGTGGTCGCGGCGGTTTGGTTCATCTTGCGCAGGCAGCAACGAAAGATCGCCGAACATTGACCGGTGCCGCGTCCGCGCGGATCCGGTCATGCCTTCTCCGGAAGCGACCGGTTGGCGATCAGATGATCGACAACCGCCCTCGGACCATCCGCTGCATGTGGGCGTCATCCCCCAGCGACCTGCCGCATCCAGTCGCCCAGGTTGTAATACATGCTGAGGCGGACGATTTTCCCGTCCTCAATTCCGATGAACGCCCCGGCCGGCAAGACGTAGGTCTGCCCGTTGGCCTCGGGCAGACCCTCGTCGGTTGCCAGATATTCGCCATGGACGACAAATTCGGCAGCCGCACGCCTGCCGTCATCGGTCGCCATCACGACGATATCGGCCAGCCGCTCACGATAGCACCGTTCCATGTGCCCAAGGAAAGTCCGATAAGCATCCACGCCGACTTGCCGTTCGCCCTGATTGATATCATGCGCCACATCATCAGACAGGCAGGCAAGCATTTCCTCCCAATTGCCATCATTGAATGCGGCGTAATAGCGTTCAAGAAGATCGATCGTTTCCTTGCGGGCCATATTTTCTAATACTCGCTCAATTCGACAGGACGCGAAATCTGAACCGGCAACCGGGACTACGGCTGCCGCACTGAAGCGTCCCGGGTTTTCCGGAGTCAGTTTCACTTGATTCATGCCACCATATCGAGGGTCTCGTTGGTTGCAAAGTAGTTGGCCTCGGCTTCGGCTGGCGGGGCGGGTCCAATGGGCCCGAACAGGCGATGGTGATTGAACCGATCGACCCGGCGCAGGGTTGCCATTTCCACTGCTGACGCGCTGGGCCATGACCGCTGTCGCCAGACGACCCCGGCCTTGTAGAGACCATTGATCGTCTCGGCCAACGCGTTGTCGTGACTGTCGCCGACGCTGCCGACCGACGGCACGAGGTTGGGACGGCAAGCGCCGGGGTACAGGGCTTGGCGCTGTTGACGTTGGCGGCCTTGGCAGCGAAGCCTTTGGGAAGCACGACGCCCGCACTCCGATATTCCCCTCATGCTACGTAAGAGCCTGTCTCCGGCTGAAGCGCGGGAAAAGGCTGCGGCGCGGCGCAAACTCGCCAAGGCGGGGAATGATCCGAAGGTTCAGCGGGACCGGCAACGGGTGAAGGTGCCCAGCCGACAAGTCAGATTTAACGGAGAAGCTGCCATCTTCGGAATCGGGCAGATTTGCTGGCCTTGCGCCTGCGATTTGTCGCGTGGGGTGTGGGGTGAAATGTGCGGGCAGATTGAGGGATTGTCCGTCAACGCCTTTATAAAAGCCACTTTTGCGGCAGAAAGTGGATGCCCCGCGATCATCCATCTAAGGCGACAAAATCAACGCAATTAAGCCATTGATCGTGGTAGTGACGTAAAACGCTCCCACATTAACTCCCACATCCAGCTGGACTAAGCGGTGCAGCAAGACCCCACCTCAGCCTTCTGGGACATTCCGTGAAAGCCGGTGTAATCCCGTGCCGGATTACACTCAGATTCAGGGTCTATGGGCGGGGGAACGTCGTAGCGGGTTGTTTCATGAGGAGGATCAACCGCTGGCGCGCCCATTCGAAATTAGGATCGCTCACGCCGGCAATCGACGCGCGCTGAACATCGCAAAGCCGGATATGAGCGTGGGCAGGATGGTGCCCGCCGGCTTCGTCTGTCGTTGTTTCGTCGACGACGCAGAATAGCCGGTCACCACTAGGATTGCGCAAGCCTCGAATCTCCCGTGCGAGCGGGCCGTGCAGCTGCTTCGTCGTATTCCCCGGCGGAGCGACGCCGTCGGTGATCAGCATAACGTCACTGACCGTAAGGCCACTCTTCTCGGATGACCGCCACACCGAAAGCTCACCTTCCAGCAGGTGGGAAGCGCGTACGAAAGAACTTTGGATCTTGCTCTTCTTCCAGTGCATCGGATCATAGCTAGCGCGAAGAATTATTTCCTCGTCATCAACCACTCCCACAGATCGAACGTCCTGCGAGGTGGTTTCACGTGAGCAGCTAGAAGCACATCCATTCATGCAATGGCGGGCAGAAGCGATCCAAAGGTCGTCGCGTCGAGCATGTCGAGTATTTTGGTTTCGTCATGCACAGCGCAGATGATTGGTGCGGAGCCCGCACGCGCAGGATTGAAGTCCATGATGATGCAGTGGCCATCACCCATGAAGGTCAGAACAGCGGCACTGGCCGCTATTTCATTCATCCAGCGAACCGTTATCGATCCGGTCGATCCGTCGATTTCGATTTCCGGCTCTGCCGTGGACCCCGGCAGCACGCCCAAGGCAGCCTCAAAGTCGCGCTGGACAGAGCTTGAAGGGGCGAGCGAACCGGGGCCATCCCAACCATCTTGGATTCTGCCAACCTCTATGATCAGCCGTTCAAGCGTGGCGGCCCATCCAGTAAGCTGTGGCGCACTGGATCGGTGGGCTTCCAAGTCGATGACGTTATCGGCGTAGGCAGTATGTTCGTATTGCGCTTTGATTTGGCGACGAGTTTCCTGGGTTCGCGCTCCTCGCTGCTTACTGCGAGTATTCCAGATCGCCTGATCGATGTTGCCCCACAACGTTTGCAGCCCCTCAGCGTCGGCGAACAAAGCATGGGCGGTCTCGGGCAGAATCTGAGTCTCATCCCAAATCGGACGCGTTGCCATCTCTATGCCCTTTGTTCTGTTCGGATCAGGCTGATACGCTCGGCAATCGCCGGCGCCACCGTTGCCACGACGAGACTCTTGTTGTGGCCATGTAGATCGCCCATGCATTTTTCAAGAAGCGAGCTAAGACCAGCTGCGTTCCCCACCGGGAGTGGAGTTTGCAAGCGCAACTCTTGCATGTGCGTTAAACTGACCGCGATATTCCCGTCCTCCGCCTGTCGCGACGACGCGACGTTGAGGTGGTTGAGGATCTTCCCGGTCGGTCCAGACGTGAACCATCCCGCATTGTTATGCCAGAGAGGCCCCACGTCGAACAGGTGGCGCGGCAGTAGGCCGCCATCACGTTGAAACAGCCCGCTAGCATCATACCCTGCCTCTGCAGTCGTGAACTTATCCACGACTTGGAGGCGAACCCGGGCAGCGCTGGCTGAAGCCATGTCAGCAGCACCGGCAACAACGCCGCCGGCTTGGTCGAGAAGTCGACGTGCAATCTGCCAAACCTTCGCCCATCGGGTGTATCTGCGGCAGGACACCTCGATGACCGCACCTTCGAATTTCAGCTGCCACGCCGGGGTTCCGTCCGGGCGGAGGTACGAATACGCTAAAGCCAATGAGCCATCATTGGAGTTGAGGCCACCTACCTGCGCGGCGGGAAGTTCATCACGCCACAGCCCGTGGGAAGCCTGTGCAGCCGTAAACACGGTGTGGCCGAACGGCTCGTCGAAGATCACACTGAACGAGACAGATTCAACCGCGTGATCGTCATTGATCGGCGCAAAAACGCTCATCGAAGCCCATCATTCGGAGGAAATCGTTGCTCTGCTACCACTACCGCGACTCTCCTGTAAATGGGCGGGCGTTCATTGGTGCGATTATTCATCGCTGAACGTTCGGATTGACCAACCCCGCTGCCTCGGCCTCCCGATCACCGAAGCCGTAACCAGGCAGGCACTGTGAACGCGGCAGCGAAGCGCTGGAGCCACCCTGATCCGCGCGCTTCCTGGCAGTGGCGCATCACCTGCTCTGCCGCTGCCCGCGACGCAACGGCCAGTATCGGGTCTGCGTCCGGAGCGGGAATGAACCGGGACGATGCAAGGAAGTCCCCCTCCACTGCATCCAGAATGGATCGATGGGCAATCGGCCAGTTCGGGCTGCGCGGCGAGACGTTCCTGCGCACATATTCCAACGCGAGCGCGACCCCCTCAACCAGGCGATGCGCGCCTCGCTCCGCAGCAAGCTTGTATCCGCTTGCGCCGAATGACAGCCCGGCTTCCAATAGGCTGCGGTGCAGATCCCAGCAGTCTTCCTCCCACCGCGTATGCGCCACTCTCACCCGAGCTGCCACGCCTGCAATCAGCTCACCCCTACGATTTCCGATCGCCATCACGCCAACAATCTGAATTGGTTCAATTAATTTAGTGTTACACCTGAGCCTGTCGCGTCCCCCGGGGTGTTGCCGAGAGAACCCGCAGTGGGTCAAAACTGCGCAGATTACTGATCCAGCCTGAAGCCAGGCGGCAGAGACGGCGCGCCTTGCAGGGGGTTGTGCAGTCCTGCCTTGGCTGCCCCCCCAATGGCTGGCGCACCGTGATAGCCCGGGAATGTCACGTGAAGGTGGTCGCCCTCGTTCAGGGTCCGTGCGGCAGTATCGAACGCCCGCACCCGATCCTTAAGCCAAGAGATCGACTTGCCCGGTGGGGGCAGCAGATCGAAGGCCGAGCCGTCGAGATGGCCGCTATTATCCGCAGGATGGTAGCCCCTCCGCTTCAGATCGGCCTGGTACGCCTGATTCCGGTAGCCCGACGTGAACCGAACGCCGGGGATCGCCTTCTGCAGATCGGCATAGACGTTCCGTCCCATCGCTTCGCCATCGACTGCAAAGCCCTCAGGAAGCGGCGGGAGGGCCATCGAGGTGGTGCCACGCACTTCTTTGCGCACACCCCCAATGGCGTCCTTGATTGCCTTGCGCTGCGTGTCCGGAGGCAGGGAGGGCCATTGCGGCGCGGATACCAGCGCCAGTACGCGGTCATGTGCCTCTGATCCCGCCTTGGCCTGCAGGGCGTCGTATTCAGCAGGGGCATAGTCTACCCGCTTGCCGCCGACAGTGTGCTGCTTCGGGAACTTGGTTCCAGTCGCACCAAGGCGGAGCATCTCGGCATTCACAGGATCATCCTGCCGAGTAGTCATAGTGATCGGCGACAGGCTGTCCGGGCCGAGGCGGTCGGTCGTGATCGGGCGACCCCAGATGTTTCGCTGCGGGTAGAGGCTCTCCGAAGCGAACGGCAGCCGGCTTTGGATCTCTTCGCTGATGCCACGCGTAGCGCGGCGTGTCGGATCGACCGTGCGGGCGATCTGGGCCACTCCGGCCGGAACTACGGACGATGCCACCTGCCCCTTGGCATAGCTGCCGAGGTTCCGCTGCGGATCGGTCATGAAGCTGAAGAAGTCGGACAGGCCCGACAGCCAGGTCTTGTCGCCCATGTTCTTCATGATCGATGCCACCAGCAGCCCCGTCGCCTGATCGAGCTGCTTGGGAGTCATTCCCTCGCGCTTGGTGGCAAGGTCGGCGGCAGTGCTGATCGTCAGGGAGAATGGATCGAGCCGGTTATAGCTGATGTACCGACCGCCAATGCGAAACGAGTACGGCTGCCAGCCGTCAGCCCGCAGCAGGCGGTTCTTGTTGTCATCGTCCGGTGGCGACCCGGTGACCAGCCCCTTGCTGGCAAAGTCCGCCATCCAGAGCCCCACACCGGAGCCAATCATGGCTTTGGCAATCGCCAGGTCGCGGCGGGCGCCGCCAGCCATATAGTCGGCGCGCCATTCCTTCAGCAGCGGCGCGGCAGGAGAGCGCTCCACGGCGAACTTGAGCAGGTTTGTGGGCGTGCGGACGAACGGGATCAGGAACTTGAGAGCAGGGTGTTCCTGCGTCGCGCGAGAAATGGTCTGGGGAATGCCGGTGAGCGGGCGCTGAAACGTTACATAACGGGCGTAGTCGAATGCCTTGGCCAGCATATCATCCGAGGGATTGGCAGTCAGCTCCGCGATCCTTTCCGCCGCAGCCTTCCCGGTAAGCCCTTCCTGTCCTGCTTGACGCGCCGCGAGGCCGTTCAATTCCATGTGCCGCGCCATGGCCTTGAACACTTCGTCCTCAGCCGACAGTGCCCGCATCGGTGCACGTACAATCTTCCCGCCGATGCCTCCGAACGCTGCCTGAGTCGGCGCTTCCATCTTCCCGGCAAAGTCCGACGTTTCGCCAGTTCGCAAGGTGCGGACAAATTCCCGGAGACCCTCGTTCACGCCTTGAAGGAGGCCGAACGCCCGCGCACCGATCTCTGATCCATACACCCGATCCGCAGCGGCATCCTTGCCGGTAATCGCACGGCGGCCGAGGCCAATCGCTGCTGCGGCAGCGTGTTCTGGAAATTGACCCAACGCTGTCAGGGTGTTCGAGATGATGTTGGCCGCATGCGTCTGCGGCCCGGACAGAAGCATGAAATAACGAAGCTCCGTCGCCTTATCGATCCAGCGCGGCTTGGCCAGCTTGTCAGCCAACACGTTGAACTTGCCCGGAGATGTCTCGGCAGCATCCAGAAGCGCATCAGCCGCATCGACCAACCGCTTTCGACCGCCCGGGCCGTTGAGCAGGCTGCCCAGAACATCGCCGGTGACGGCGCGGCTGTTTGCGACCATGCGGAACTGCGCCAGCGCCCTGCCGGCTTCCGCAGTGGCGCCGGCAACCTGCTCCTGAATCGCCGCATGGCGCAACCACGCTTCCCGAAACGCGGCAAGATCGGCATCGCTCGGATTCTCCATGCCCCGGATCCGCTTGGCCATGTTGACCAGCTCGTTGCCGGACTTGGCGAGGATCTGGCGCGCGGCCAGCGCCTCCTCCGCGTTGAATGCCTGCCCCTTGCGGCGGGCGAGCAGTTGTTCAGGCGTCATCCCCAGATCGGAAGCGAGCCGTTCGGTCTCGGCCTGGGTGACGCGTCCCCGAGTAGCGGCATCGAAGCCGACGCGTTGTTCCGTGGCAGTGAGCGCCCGCTTGATGTCCTGCGGACTGTCCAGCTTGCTAAGGTTGACGTTGCCGGCCAAGTCGGGGCCACCCGCAGGCCATTCCTCATAGGCCTCCGGCGGGGCAAAGGGTTGGTCCGGACCGGCAGGTTGCGAGCGGTCCACGAACACCGGTCCTTCGCGCTGCTGCTGTTCCAGCGCGTAGCGATCAGCCTGGGCAGATTGGAAGCGGTCGATCTGCGCGTAGTCATCTGGGAGGAAGCGACGATTGCGGCCCTCATAGGTATCGCGCAGCGCATCGAGAAACTCGTTCACGCTCGGACGTTCGGCATGGTCAGGGAAATAGCCTGCCTCCCATGCCCGCAGAGCGGCATCGTCAAGGTTCATGCCGGCAGGGTTCACCAAAGGCCCGAACCGCGGTTCCTGCCCGACGAAATCCATGTCCCTTCGCGCGGCATTGGTCAGGCCCATGTGCGACAGTTCGCCGCCCTGATCCGCTAGGCCGCCGTTGAGGCGCAGCCAGCCCACCATATCGGTTGGACCCACCTTGGGTACCTCTGCCCCGTTCCATGACCGCACCATTTGGCGGGACAGTTCGGATCGCTCATTGACCGGCGTGGCGGGCACATATCGTCCGGCGTCCTTCGCGGCTGCCTCAGTCGCATCTGCGACCTCATTGGCTGGTATTGGCAGCACGTCGCCCGGAGCGATCTCTGCGGCACGCGCCTGCATCTGGGCTTCGGTGAGCGGCTGGGAGATTGGGCGTACTGCCTGACCGGCAGGAGGCACCTCGCGGCTGATCGTGGCCCCCGCGTCCCCCGCCATAGGCTGCGCATCGAGCGTATACCCTTCAGGCGGGTGAGGGACCGGATCGGACGGGATACGCAGGTCCCCAGCTAAGGGCGGAAGTCCGCGAGCCCGCCGAACAATGCTGGTGGCGAACGGCACGACCGCGTCCAGCAGCTTCCCGCCCAGCACGGTGGTCGCGACGCCTTCGCCAGCGCCGACCGTTCCGGAGATGAGTCTTTCCGTCGGGGAGCCAGGACGGCCGGATCCAGAGGCAAAACCGTATAACCCGCCCATCTTGGCGAGGCTGAGCGCCTTGTTCTCGGCTGATAGCGCCGGGACAAACGGCACCAGACCGCCAGCCAGTTCACCAGCGCCCTCGGCATAGGGATGAACGAACTTGTCGAAGCCGGTAATGCTTTCATTCTGGTCTGCATTGTTGGCCCAGATGTCAGCCCAGCGGCGCTTGCTGTTCCAGACGTTCTCACGCCCGGGTGTGGCACCAAGGGTATCAGCGACAGCGCCGGTTTCTTCCAGCCAGCCGGGCAGTACGCCGTTCCCGAAACCGCGCACCGTTGCACCGACCGCTCCATCACCTTGGTCTGTCAGTACCTTTGGCGGCTGGATATAGTTCACCCCGATTGGCTGTTTCGCCCGGTCGGACTGGGTGCGAACGCGAACCACGCTGGCCGGATCGACAACGAACCCGTTGGTCTTGGCAAATGCGGCCACTGCATCCGGCGTGATGCTCCGGTCGTTCAGCATCTGCAGGAAATTGGCCTCTACCTTCGGACGCATGCCCGCCATGGGTGTGGGCGTGTCCCAGAACATCGGGACGGTCGTTGTTTCGGGAGTGAGCTGATCAAGCGGCAGGGGATTGCGGCGGAAGTCGGTGGGCGTCTGGAAGCGGGTGGCGTGGATTCCCAACCGGTTCTGACGCGCAAGCCGTTCCGCTTGCAGGTAATCGAACGTGCGGGCGGGGTCAGCGGTCAGATACTCGGGCGCTGCCATAGCATTGCCGTCCCGAGCCAGCGTGTGGCCCACGTCGAGGCCGCCGGCCGTTAATGGCGCAACAGGGCGGCCGTAACTCTGACCGACGGGCGGGCCAATGGTAACGCCCCCGTCGCGCACCAAGGCTGACAGGCGGTCGCTTGCGTACTGACCAATAGGAACCGGGCGGCCATCGGCGCCCATGCCGAACTGCCGAGCCTCGGGGGCATCGACACCCCACACGCGCAAATGCGCTCCGTTGTCGAGTGAGAGAGTGTCGCCGTCCACCGCTCCCAC
>Ga0207698_10000558_pt1 | contig 21727 bp, 19 predicted proteins | sample KBSCornC22_FD_184298 | JGI IMG/M metagenome (GOLD analysis project Ga0207698, IMG submission 184298) | Corn rhizosphere microbial communities from Kellogg Biological Station, Michigan, USA - KBS Corn C2-2 (SPAdes) (version 2) | ecosystem: Host-associated > Plants > Roots > Rhizosphere > Soil ... | reverse complement strand
GTACGCGGGGGCGCGCGGCGCGAAGTTCGCGATCTGGCCGGGCAGCGCGCTGGCCAAGCAGCCGCCGCGCTGGGTGGTGGCGGCCGAGCTGGTGGAGACCTCCCGGCTGTGGGCCCGCACGGTCGCGCGGGTCGAGCCGGAGTGGGCCGAGGAACTGGCCGGCCACCTGGCCGTCCGGTTCTACACCGAGCCGCACTGGTCGAAGCGGCGGGCCGGGGTCGTCGCGTCCGAGCGGGTCACGCTGTTCGGGCTGCCGATCGTCGTCGGCCGGCCGGTGGACTACGCCCGGATCGACCCGGAGCTGTCCCGGGAGCTGTTCATCCGGCACGCGCTGGTCGAGGGCGACTGGCGTTCGGACCACCGGTTCCTGGCCGCGAACCGAGCCCTGCTGGAGGACGTCGAGGAGCTGGAGCACCGCGCCCGCCGCCGCGGGTTGGTGGTCGGCGACGAGGCGCTGTTCGACTTCTACGACCAGCGGGTGCCGGCCGACGTGGTGTCCGGGCGGCACTTCGACGCGTGGTGGAAGAAGGCCAGGCGGACCGATCCCGACCTGCTCACGTTCACCCGGGAGATGCTGCTGGCGGCCGATGTGGACACCGCGGACACGCCGGACGAGTGGACCCAGGACGGGCTGAGGCTGCCGGTCGCGTACCGGTTCGAGCCGGGCGCGCTCGACGACGGGGTGACCGTCGAGGTGCCGCTGGCCGCGCTCAACCGGGTACGCCCGGACGGTTTCGACTGGCAGGTGCCGGCGCTGCGCGAGGAGCTGGTGACCGCGCTGATCCGGTCGCTGCCCAAGCAGCTGCGGCGCAACTTCGTCCCGGCCCCGGACGTCGCCCGGGCCGTGCTGGCCCGGCTGGAACCGGGCCGCGAGCCGCTGGTCGAGGCGTTGGCGCGGGAGCTGCGCCGGGTCAGCGGGCTCGACGTGCCGATCACCGCGTTCGACTGGACCAAGGTGCCCGCGCACCTGCGGACCACGTTCCGGGTGACCGACGGCGCGAAGACCGTCGCCCAGGGCAAGGACCTCGAGCAGCTGCAGCACCGGCTCGGCCGGACGGTCCAGGACGTGCTGTCCGACGCGGCCCGCTCGCTGGAGCGCACCGGGCTGACGACGTGGACGGTCGGCACGATCCCGCGCACGTTCACCGCCGAGGGGACCAATGGGCTCGTCGGCTACCCGGCGCTCGTCGACCACGGCGCGGCCGTCTCGCTCACCGTGCTGCCGACCGAGGCGGAGCAGCGGGCCGCGCACTGGGCCGGCGTGCGGCGGCTGCTGCTGCTCGGCGTGCCGTCCCCGGTCAAGTGGATCTCCGGCCGGCTGGACAACCAGGCCAAGCTGACGCTCACCCAGAACCCGCACGGCAGCCTGCCGGCGCTGCTGGCCGACTGCTCGGCAGCCGCCGCGGACGAGATCCTGACCGAGGCCGGCGGTCCGCCGTGGGACGCGGAGGGCTTCGGCAAGCTGCTCGACCGGGTCCGGGCCGAGCTCAACGAGCGGGTGCTCGAGCTGCTGCGCGGCGCCCAGCAGGTGATCGCGCAATGGCGGCCGCTGACCAGCCGGCTGGCCGAGCCGGTGCCGGCGCCGCTGCGGCCGGCCGTGGACGACCTGACCGCGCAGGTGCGCGCGCTGGTGGGTCCCGGGTTCGTGACCGCGACCGGGCGCCGGCGGCTGCCGGACCTGCGCCGCTACCTGGCGGCGGCCAACCACCGGCTGGACCGGCTGGCCGGCGACGTGGCCAGGGACGGGGCCCGGATGGCGAGGGTGCACGCGGTGCAGGCGGAGCTGGACGCGTTCGTGGCCGGGCTGCCGCCGGGCCGCCGCGAGTCCGACGAGGTGCGGCAGCTGCGCTGGATGGTGGAGGAGCTGCGGGTCAGCCTGTTCGCGCAGTCGCTCGGCACGCCGTACCCGGTCTCGGAGCAGCGGATCTACCGGGCGATGGATCAGCTCGGCTAGCGACCGTCCTCAGCCGGCGATCGTCAGGGGCAGCTCGGCCCAGACGGTCTTGCCGCGGCCCGGGGAGGCGCGCCAGCCCCAGGCGACCGCGAGCCGGGTGACCACGGACAGTCCGCGCCCGGTCTCCGCGTCCCTCGGCGGGCGGGGGTTGCCGTGCGGTGACGCGGCGGCGGCGCCGTCGGTCACCTCGACCCTGACCCGCTCCGGCGCCCGGACCATCGTGACCCGGATCGGCTCGCCACCGTGCACGACCGCGTTGGTGACCAGCTCGCTGACGACCAGCAGCAGGTCCTCGCGGGCGCCGGGCTCGCAGCCCCACTCGTCCAGCACCGCGGTCACCGCGTGCCGGCCGCGGGACGGCGCGTCCGGGTCACCGTCCAGCTCGATCACCTTGGTCCGAGGGCTTCCGCTCCCGTCCTGAGCTTCGTCCACGACTCCTCAATGCCCGCCCCACCTGTGGACGTACCGCAATCCGGCGAGTGATTTCCCGCAGCCACCGGGATCGTCGGAGGCCTCGGCTAGCTTGCCGGCATGACCGTGCTGCTGCGGGACCTGGCCGACACGTCGGCGGCGGTGGCCGGCACGCCCGCGCGGCTTGGCAAGGTCGGATTGCTCGCCGACGTGCTCGGCCGGGCCGACCCCGACGAGGCGGCCGCGGCGGTCGCGTTCCTCTCCGGCGAGCTTCGGCAGCGGCAGATCGGTGTCGGCTGGGCCACGCTGCGCGAGGTGCCGCCCCCGGCGGACTCGCCGACCCTGCGGGTCGGCGCGGTCGACGCGACGTTCGACGAGATCGGCCGGCAGTCCGGGGCCGGGTCGCAGGCGGCCCGCCGGGCCCTGCTGGCTGAGCTGTTCGCCCGCGCGACCGCGCCGGAGCAGCGGTTCCTGCGCCAGCTGCTGGTCGGCGAGCTGCGCCAGGGCGCGCTGGAGGGCGTCATGGTCGACGCGGTCGCCCGGGCGGCCGGCGTGCCGGCCAAGGACGTGCGGCGGGCGGTGATGCTGCGCGGCGACCTCGGCGTGGTCGCGACCGCCGCGCTGGCCGGCGGGACGGCCGCACTGGCCGGGTTCCGGCTGGAGGTGGGCCGGCCGGTGCTGCCGATGCTGGCGCAGACCGCCGACAGCGTGGACGCGGCGCTGGCCAAGCTCGCCGCGTCCGCCGACAACCCGGCCGCGGTCGAGTGGAAGCTCGACGGGGCGCGGATCCAGGTGCACCGCAGCGGGTCCGACGTCGCGGTCTACACGCGGTCGCTGGACGACATCACCGCCCGGGTGCCCGAGGTGGTCGAGGCCGCGCTCGCGCTGCCGGTGACCACGGCCGTGCTCGACGGGGAGGCGATCGCGCTGAAGCCGGACGGCCGGCCGCAGCCGTTCCAGGTCACCGCGTCCCGGGTCGGCAGCCGCGGCGACCCGGCGGCGCTGCGGGCGGCCACGCCGCTGTCACCGGTGCTGTTCGACCTGCTCCACCTCGACGGCGCCGACCTGCTCGACGCGCCGGGGTCGGAGCGGGCGGCGGCGCTGGGGAAGGTGGTGCCGGAGTCGGTGCGGGTGCCGCGGGTGGTGGCCGGGACCGTGGCGGACGCGTCGGCGGCGTTCGCGGCGGCACTCGACCGCGGGCACGAGGGTGTGGTGGTCAAGTCGCTGTCCACGCCGTACGAGGCCGGACGGCGGGGTGCGGGTTGGCTCAAGGTGAAGCCGAGGCACACGCTCGACCTGGTGGTGCTCGCGGTCGAGCGGGGGCACGGCCGGCGGACCGGCTGGCTGTCGAACCTGCACCTGGGGGCGCGCGATCGGGCCGGCGGGTTCGTGATGCTCGGGAAGACGTTCAAGGGGCTGACCGACGAGATGCTGCGCTGGCAGACCGAGCGGCTGGCAGCGCTGGCGGTCGACGACTCGGGCTGGGTGGTGCACGTGCGGCCGGAGCTGGTGGTCGAGGTCGCCTTCGACGGCGTGCAGACCAGCCCGCGCTATCCCGGCGGGGTGGCGCTGCGGTTCGCCCGGGTGCTCCGCTACCGCGAGGACAAGACCGCCGCGGAGGCCGACACCATCGACACCGTCCGCGCCATCCACGCCGGCACCCGCCTGCCCACCTGACCCGGGCACCGGTCCCCGGGGCGGCGCGGCCACGGGGCCGCGGGTCCGCGGTGGTCCGGACAGCGGGAAGGCCCGGCCGGAGCCGGGCCTTCCGTCACGCTGCGCGATGGTTGGTCAGAGGCGGGTGCGGGTCCGTCCACCCACGCCGCGCCGCGTCGCGGCCCGGTAGATCAGCAGCGCGATGATCGCGCCGATGATCGAACCGATGATGCCCGACGGCTGCAGTGCGCCCTCGTTCATGTCCTTGCCGAACAGGGCCCAGCCCAGGAAACCGCCGATGAACGAGCCGACAATGCCCAGCAGGATCGTCGCGCCGATGCCCATCGGGTCCTTGCCCGGCACCAGCGCGCGGGCGATGAAGCCGGCGATCGCGCCGATGATGATGAGCGAGATGATGAACCAGAGCACGGGTTCCTCCACTTTGTCGTGACGGCCCCACACCGTCACATTCGGTCAGGGGGTGAGGTACCCCAGACCGTCGGGGTCCAATCCCCGCAACCGACGCCCGCGTCGACCGGGGGCGTGTCTCCCCACCGGCGGTGGACGCCGGCCCGCGCGCGCCCGGTGACTCGGGAGACGCGCGCTGGAGGCACCGATGGCACGCTCCGCCCCGGTGGACCGGGCGGCGGGGTCCCCGGGCGCGCCCGGCAGGCCGGGGACTATTCTGCGAATGCTCGTTGCCGGGACCATCTGGTCCGGCCGTGCCGACCCGCAGGAGGCCAGCAGTGACCGTCACCGCTCCCTCGCCGATCGTCAGCCGCCCCGCACCGGTGCGGACGACGACGCGTGGGTCGCTGTTCCTTTCGCTGCTGCGCACCACCGATCACAAGATGATCGGCAAGATGTACCTGGTCACCGCCTTCATGTTCTTCCTCGCCGGCGGGTTCATGGCGCTGCTGATGCGGGGGGAGCTGGCCCGGCCGGGGCTGCAGTTCCTCAGCCTGGAGCAGTACAACCAGCTGTTCACCATGCACGGCACGATCATGCTGCTGTTCTTCGCGACGCCGATGGTCTTCGCGTTCGCGAACCTGGTGCTGCCGCTGCAGATCGGTGCCCCGGACGTGAGCTTCCCGCGGCTGAACGCCTTCTCATACTGGCTCTACCTCTTCGGTGCGCTCACCGCGACGGCCGGCTTCCTCACCCCGACCGGCGCCGCCGACTTCGGCTGGTACGCCTACGCGCCGCTCAGCGACGCGACCAACTCCCCGGGCGTCGGCGGCGACCTGTGGTTCGTCGGTCTGGCCATCTCCGGCCTCGGCACCATCCTCGGCGCGGTCAACATGATCACCACGGTGGTCACCCTGCGCGCGCCCGGCATGACGATGTTCCGGATGCCGATCTTCACGTGGAACATCCTGTTCACCAGCTTCCTGGTGCTGCTGGCGTTCCCGATCCTGACGGCGGCGCTGTTCGGCATGCTGGCCGACCGCAAGCTCGGCGCGCAGATCTTCGCCGCCGACAACGGTGGGGCCATCCTGTGGCAGCACCTGTTCTGGTTCTTCGGCCATCCCGAGGTCTACATCGTCGCGCTGCCGTTCTTCGGCATCGTCACCGAAGTGATCCCGGTGTTCAGCCGCAAGCCGCTGTTCGGCTACAAGGGGATGGTCGGCGCGACGACGGCGATCGCGGCGCTGTCGGCGACCGTCTGGGCGCACCACATGTTCGCCACCGGCGCGGTGTTGCTGCCGTTCTTCTCGTTCCTGTCCTACCTGATCGCCATCCCGACCGGGATCAAGTTCTTCAACTGGATCGGCACGATGTGGCGGGGCTCGATCAGCTTCGAGACTCCGATGCTGTGGGCGATCGGCTTCCTGGTGACGTTCCTGCTCGGCGGGCTGACCGGGGTGATCCTCGCCTCGCCGCCGCTGGACTTCCACCTCAACGACTCCTACTTCCTGGTCGCCCACTTCCACTACGTGCTGTTCGGCACGATCGTGTTCGCGGTCTTCTCCGGGTTCTACTTCTGGTTCCCCAAGTTCACCGGGCGCTACTTGGACGAGCGGCTGGGCAAGCTGCACTTCTGGGGCACTTTCATCGGTTTCCAGACGACCTTCCTCGTGCAGCACTGGCTCGGCGCCGAGGGCATGCCCCGCCGGTACGCGGACTACCTGCCCGGCGACGGGTTCACCACCCTCAACACGGTGTCGACGATCGGTGCGTTCCTGCTCGGCATCTCGACGCTGCCGTTCCTGTGGAACGTCTACCGGTCGTACAAGTACGGGGAGGTCGTGACCGCCGACGACCCGTGGGGACACGGCAACTCGCTGGAGTGGGCCACGTCCTGCCCGCCGCCGCGACACAACTTCACGGTCATGCCGCGGATCCGTTCGGAGCGGCCCGCCTTCGAGGCGCACTACCCCGAGCTGGCCGAGCGGCTGGAGCTGGAGGCGCACTCCGGCGGCAGCGGACCGGCCGGCCCGCAGGTCGGCAGCTCGGCCGGCAGCCGGCAGGGCGCGAAGGACACCGATCCGAGCTGATTCGCGCCCGCCGTCACCCGGTGGGTCGCTGTCACGGCTAGTGGGCGACTGATACCGTTACGTAGCCCGCTGTTACGAGCTGACCAAGCCGGCCCGACCGGGCCGCGTACCCCAGCGCACGACCCCTCCTCATGCACCCACATTCCGTGCTCGTCACCGTCACCGGACACGATCGACCCGGCGTCACCTCAGCACTGTTCGCGGCCATCGCCGCCCACGACGTGGAAGTGCTCGACGTCGAGCAGGTGGTCATATCCGACCGGCTCGTCCTCGGCGTGGTGCTCGCCCTGCACGGCGACCCCGCCCCGCTGCGCCGGGCGGTCACGCACGCGGCCGAGGCACTGGGCATCCAGGTCGACGTCTCGATCACCGAGGACCCGGACGAGATCGGCGCCCGGATGCCGGTGCGCCACCACGTCATGGTGCTGGGCCGGCCGCTGCGGGCCGGCGCGGTCGGGGAGATGGCCGGGCGGATCTCCGACCTCGGCGGCAACATCCAGTCGATCGTCCGGCTGACCCACCGACCGGTCACCGCGCTGGAGCTCGTGGTGTCCGGAGTGGACCCGGCCCGCCTGGCCGCCGGCATCGTGTCCGGGGCGGCCGCGGCCGGGGTGGACGCGGCGATGGAGCGGGCCGGCCTGCAGCGGCGGGCCAAGCGCCTGCTGCTGCTCGACCTGGCCACGGTGATCACCGGGCCGGAGCCGCTGGCGGCGCTGGCGGACCAGGTCGGCCGCGGGGCCGAGTCGCGCCGGCTGCTGGCCGACGGGACGGCGGACGGGCGGTCCACCGCGGACGTGGTCCGGGCCAGGGCGGCGCTGCTGGCCGGCGCGCCGGTGAGCAGCCTCGAAGTGCTGCGCGGGCAGCTGCAGTGGACCCACAGCGCGCGGGCGCTGATCGGCGCCGCCCGGCGGGCCGGTCACCGGACCGGCGTGGTCACCTGCGGCGTCGCGCAGGTCGCCGAGCGGCTGGTGGACGGGTTGCAGCTGGACTTCCTCGCCGCGAACCGGCTCGAGGCCGAGGACGGCCGGCTGACCGGCCGGATCGTCGGCGAGGTGGTCGGCGGCGGCGGCCGCGGCCGCGCGCTGGTGCGGTTCGCCGAGACGTACGGGGTGCCGCTGGCGCAGAGCGTCGCGGTCGGCTGCGGGCCGGAGGCGGCGGAGCTGGTCCGGCTGGCCGGGCTCGGCGTGGTCGTGGACGCGGCCCGCCAGACCGAGGGCACGCACGAACGCAGCGCCCACCTTGACGCCCTGCAGTTCCTGCTCGGCCTGCGCGCCGACGACCCCGAGGAACCGCTGCGCCCCGAGGACGCCCTCACCACCGCCCGCTGACGGTCAGGGTCACCGCGGGACGAGGACGGGGGTGCCGTGGAGGGTGACGCCGGCGGCCTCGAGGCGGTCGAGGGCGGCGGCGGTGGTCTCCGCGCCGACGCCGGCGGTGAGGTCGAGCCGCACCGTGGTCCCGAACCCCTCGCGCACCGCGTCCAGCGCGGTGGAGACCACGCAGTAGTCGGTGGTCAGGCCCATCACCTCGACCGCGTCCACGCCGGCGCTGCGCAGCCAGTCGGCCAGCGAGATCCCGCCCGGCCCGCGGCCCTCGAAGCCGGAGTAGGCCGCCGCGTACTCACCCTTGTCGAAGACGACCTCCAGCAGCGACCGGTCGAGCTCCGGATGCAGCTCGACCCCATCGGTGCCGACCACGCAGTGCGCCGGCCAGGTGTGCACGAAGTCCGGCCGGTCGGCGAAGTGCGTGCCCGGGTCGATGTGGTGGTCGCGGGTCGCGACCACGTGGTCGTACGAGCTGGTCCGCAGGTGGGCGGTGATCGCCGCCGCGACCCCGGCACCACCGGGGACGGCGAGTGAGCCGCCCTCGGTGAAGTCGTTCTGCACGTCCACGACGATGGCCGCTGTGCTCATCCGCGCGCCTCCCGGCTCGTTCCGCTCCTTGGGCGGTGGTCCCGGCGACCGCCGCGGAGAACCCTGCGATGCCCGCTCCCCGTGCTCATCGGGCTCCTTCCAGCAGCACGGTCGGCAGGGCCGGGTCGCCCTGGGACAGCTTCAGTCCCTCCCACGGTACGGAGCGCAGCGCGGCAGCCAGCCGGGCCCTCGCCGCGTCCATCTCGGTCGCGTCGCTCTCCACCCGCTTCCCGCCGCGCATGAGCGGCACCTGCGGCAGCCGGTCGTGCGGGCCGAGCTCGGGCCGGCCCCGCGAGACCAGCACCTCCTCGGTCGCGGTCCCGGTCGCCCGGTGCCGGCGCACCACGGTCTTCCGGCCGCCCTGCGTGGCCTTGTGCTCCGACCGCTTCGCCACCGGCCGCCCGTCCACCTCGACCAGCTTGTAGACCATGCCGGCGGTCGGCGCGCCGGAGCCGGTGACCAGCGCGGTGCCCACCCCGTACACGTCCACCGGCGCGCCGGACAGGCCGGCGATCGAGAACTCGTCGAGGTCGCCGGACAGGACGATCCTGGTGCCGGTGGCGCCGAGCGAGTCGAGCAGCTCCCGGGCCTCCTTCGCCAGCACGGTGAGGTCACCGGAGTCGATCCGGATCGCGCCCAGCGACGGGCCGGCCACCTCGATCGCGGTCCTGATCCCGCGGGCGATGTCGTAGGTGTCGACCAGCAGCGTGGTGCCGATCCCGAGCGCGTCGACCTGGGCCCGGAAGGCGTCCGCCTCCGAGTCGTGCAGCAGCGTGAACGCGTGCGCCGCCGTGCCCGAGGTGGGCACCCCGTACCGCCGGCCGGCCTCGAGGTTGGACGTGGCGGCGAAGCCGGCGATGTACGCCGCGCGGGCGGCGGCCACCGCCGCGTCCTCGTGGGTGCGCCGGGAGCCCATCTCGATGATCGGCCGCCCGGCGGCCGCGGTGACCATCCGGGCACCGGCCGACGCGATCGCGCAGTCGTGGTTGAGCACCGAGAGGGCCAGCGTCTCCAGCAGCACGGCCTCGCCGAACGCGCCCGTCACCGTCAGCACCGGCGAGTTGGGGAACCACAGCTCGCCCTCGGGGTAGCCGTCCACGTCACCGGTGAACCGCCACTCGGCCAGCCAGTCGAGCGTCTCCGCGTCCAGCCCGGACTCGGCCAGCACGGCCAGCTCGTCGGGACCGAAGCGGAACGACTCGATCGCGTCGAGCAAGCGCCCGGTCCCGGCCACCACCCCGTACCGCCGGCCGGTCGGCAGCCGGCGGGCGAACGTCTCGAAGACACAAGTACGCGAGGCCGATTGGTCCCGGAGTGCCGAGGCCACCATCGTCAGCTCGTATCGGTCGGTCAACAGCGCGGTCGACGGCACGAGGCGAGGGTAGCGGGGCCGGTCGGCACGGCGTGCCGCTCGGTCTGGGTCCCGGGACGCAGGTCGTGCCACCATGGGCGGGTGAGCGGCTTGATGGCAACCGGAACGGAGGCCGGGACCGCGACCGACACGCGACCGGACACCGAGCAGGGCACCGACGTCCGGGCGGCGCTGCCGTGGGTGACGCTCGTCTGGAACGACCCGATCAACCTGATGTCGTACGTGACGCACGTGTTCCAGAAGCTGTTCGGGTACGACCGGGAGAAGGCGACCAAGCTCATGCTGGACGTGCACCGCCGCGGCCGGGCCGTGGTGAGCACCGGGTCCCGGGAACAGATGGAGCACGACGTGGCCCGCCTGCACGCGTACGGCCTGTGGGCCACCCTGCAGCAGCAGTGACGGGCGTCAAGCGCACCCGGCGCGGCGTCGTGGTGTCCTTCGACGAGGTCGAGGCGTCGCTGCTCCGGCACCTGGTCGGCGAGGTCAGGGACCTGCTCGCGGACGGCGAGCCGATGCCCCCGCCGGCCGGCGCGGCCCCCGCCGTGCCCAGCGACGCCGAGCTGTCCGCGCTCACCGGGCTCGACGCCGGCCTCGGCCACGACGCCCTGACGCCGCCGAGCGACCCGGCGCTGGCCCGGCTGCTGCCCGACGCCTACCGGGACGACGACCAGGCGGCCGGCGAGTTCCGCCGGCTGACCGAGAGCTCGCTGCGCCGGGACAAGGTCAGCGCGGCCGACCGGCTGCTCTCTTCGCTGCCGGCCGACGGCGCCGGCGAGGTGCGGCTCGACCCGGAGAGCACCGAGTCGTGGCTGTCGACCATCAACGACGTGCGGCTGGCGCTGGGCACCAGGCTCGAGGTGACCGAGGAGATGGCCGAGCCCGACCCGGAGGACCCGGACGCCCCGGCGTACGTGGTCTACCTGTGGCTGACCGAGCTGCAGGGCGTGCTGATCGAGGTGGCCGACGGCTAGCCGGCCCGCGGCGGCGGGCAGCGACACCGGCGCGGTGCGCCGGACCGACGGCTGGGTGGTCCGGCTGGACGCGCCGGGCGGGCCGGAGGAGGGCCCGCGGGTCGCGGTCAAGGACGCGATCGCGGTCGCCGGCCTGCCGACCAGGGTGGGCTCGCTGGCCACCCCGGACACCCCGGCCGCCGCGGACGCCCCGTGCGTGGCCGCGGTCCGCCGGGCCGGCGGCCGGATCGTCGGCACCACGGCACTGACCGAGCTGTGCTGGGACGAGAGCGGCATCAACGAGGCACTCGGCACGCCGGTGAACCCGCTCGACGCGGCGCTGGTGCCCGGCGGCTCGTCCAGCGGTTCGGCCGTCGTCGTCGCCCGCGGCGAGGCCGATGTCGCGCTCGGCACCGACACCGGCGGCTCGGTCCGCATCCCGGCCGCGTGCTGCGGGGTCGCCGGGCTGAAGACCACCTGGGGCCGGATCCCGCTGGCCGGCGTACACCCGCTCTCGCCCTCGTACGACACGGTCGGGCCGATCGCCCGGGACGTCGCCGGGCTCGTGCTCGGGATGCGGCTGCTGGAGCCGGGGTTCGCGCCGCGCCCGGTGGACCGCCCGGTGGTGGCCCGGATCCGGCCGCCCGCCTCGCCGGTCGCCGACGCGGCCGTCGACCGCGCGCTGGCGGCGACCGGCTGGGAGGTGGTCGAGAAGCCGGTGCCGTGGTGGTTCGAGATCCGCTCGTACGGACGGCTGCTCGGGGCCGAGGGTGCCCGGGCCAACGCCGAGCTGCCCCGGCACCTGCTCAACCCGGTCACCCGGACGGCGATCGAGCGCGGTGTCGCGGTGCCGCGGGAGCGGGTGATGGAGCTGCGGGCCGGGCTGGCCGAGGTGCAGCTGCGGTTCCTGCGGCTGCTCGACGGCGTGCACGCGCTGGCGCTGCCCACGCTGGACCGGCCGACGCCGCGGCTGACCGACCGCGACCTGCGGCTGGTCCAGCTGACGTTCCCGGTCAACGCGGCCCGGCTGCCCGCGGTCGCCGTGCCGGTGCCGGGCGGGTCGCTGCAGCTGGTCGGGCGCCCGTACGCCGAGGAGACCCTGCTCGGGTTGGTAGGGCGCTTCTGACGGCGATCTGGCGGCGTGGGCGACGCCCGGGCGACGACCGGCGGCGTTGTCGGGGATCGACCGAGACAACACCGGTATCGGCCGACCCCTCCGCCTTGCCGGACGCCGCCTGGACGCCGCCCGCATCCACCGACGGCCGTCAGCAGCGCCCTACTGGACCACTGAGGCGCGGTGCGGGTCCCAGTACTCCAGACCCGCCTCCTCGAACCGCTGCTCCAGCGCGTCAAGCCCCCGCTCGGTCGCGTACGCCCGCTCCTTGGCGGTGATCGGGATGACCCAGCGGAAGTGCACGGTCCGGCCGGGCAGCGGGAGCCGCCACAGCTCGTCGGCCAGCAGGTAGGGGTTGCTCACCAGCAGGTGCCCGCAGCTCGAGCCGGGCAGCCACGGTTCGCCCACCGAGACGATGTCGCCGACCGAGAGCTCCTCCACCCCGTGGAAGTAGACGACCATTGCCAGCAGTTCGACCGCGCGCAGCGTCTTGAACGGCGTGACCAGCACGAACTCGGAGCCCTGGGTGCCCCCGGCGGACCTCCCGGCCGACCCCGCGGCCGACCCCTCGGCGGGCAGCGACGCGCCGCTGGACACGTGCAGCCACAGGCCGCCGCGGCTCTCCGGGTCCACCCGCAGCACCCGGACGTGCGGCGCGGACATCGCGTCCGTGCGCCAGCCCTGCACGACCACCCGCTGGCCGGGGAATCCGTGCCGCAGGTGTGCCTCGATCGCACTCTGCGCGTCGATGCCCGTCACCGGCCCCACCACCCCTGACACGCTACCGAAGTCGCTCCGGACGGCGGCGGTAACCTGGGCGGGTGCTGATCCTCGACCGCTCGGTCCGGGACGCGATCGTCGCCCACGCCCGCCGTGACCACCCGGACGAGGCGTGCGGGATCGTCGCCGGCCCGGCCGGGTCCGACCGGCCGGAGCGGGTCGTCGAGATGACCAACGCCGCCCGGTCGATGACCCGGTACGAGTTCGAGCCGGCCGAGCAGCTGCGGGTCTACCGGGAGATGGACGACCGGGACGAGGAGCCGGTCGTCGTCTACCACTCGCACACGGCCACCGAGGCGTACCCGTCCCGTACCGACGTGCGGTATGCGAGCCAGCCGGACGCGCACTACGTGCTGGTCTCGACCCGGGATCCCGAGGAGACCGAGTTCCGCTCGTTCCGGATCGTGGATGACGTGGTGACCGAGGAAGAGATCCGCATCAGCGAGACCGTCGGCGGGGAAGCCTGAGGCGGTTCGCGCGGTTCGAGGCGTTGACAACCACAGAATCCAGGAGTCTTCAGCATGGCCATCGCAGTACGGATCCCGACGATCTTGCGGAACTACACCGGCGGGGAGAAGCAGGTCGAGGCGAACGGCAGTTCGCTCGCCTCGCTGATCGACGACCTGGACGCCAAGCACCCCGGCCTCAAGGGGCGGCTGGTCACCGACGACGGCTCGCTGCACAGGTTCGTCAACGTCTACGTCAACGACGAGGACGTGCGGTTCACCGGCGCGCTGGACACCGGGCTGTCCGACGGCGACGAGGTCACCATCCTGCCCGCGGTCGCAGGCGGCTGACGATGCGCTACCGGTCGCTGGTCGAGGCGGTCGGCGACACCCCGCTGGTCGGACTGCCCACGCTGTCGCCGTCCGACGACGTGCGGCTGTGGGCGAAGTTGGAGGACCGCAACCCCACCGGCTCGGTCAAGGACCGGGCGGCGATCTGGATGATCCGGGCCGCGGAGCGGGACGGGCGGCTCCGGCCCGGCGCGACGATCCTCGAGCCGACCAGCGGCAACACCGGCATCTCGCTGGCGATGGTCGCGCAGCTGCACGGCTATGAGCTGATCTGCGTGATGCCGGAGAACACCTCGATCGAACGCCGGCAGCTGCTGGAGATGTACGGCGCGAAGATCATCCTTTCGCCGGCCGCCGGCGGTTCCAACCAGGCCGTGGCGATGGCGAAGGAACTGGCGGAGGAGCATCCGGACTGGGTGATGCTCTACCAGTACGGCAACCCCGCCAACGCGATGGCGCACTACGAGACGACCGGCCCGGAGATCCTCCGGGACATGCCGACGATCACGCACTTCGTCGCCGGGCTCGGCACCACCGGCACGCTGATGGGCACCGGCCGGTTCCTGCGCGAGCACGTCCCGGGCGTGCAGATCGTCGCGGCCGAGCCGCGCTACGGCGAGCTGGTCTACGGGCTGCGCAACGTCGAGGAGGGCTTCGTCCCGGAGCTGTACGACCCGTCGGTGCTGACCAGCCGCTACTCGGTCGGCGCCAAGGACGCCGTCCGGCGGACCCGGCAGCTGGTCGAGACCGAGGGCATCTTCGCCGGCATCTCCACCGGCGCGATCCTGCACGCGGCGCTCGGCGTGGCCGAGAAGGCGGCCGGTGCCGGGCAGCAGGCGGACGTCGTGCTGCTGGTCGCCGACGGCGGTTGGAAATACCTCTCCACCGGCGCGTACGGCGGGACGCTGGAAGACGCAGAAAACGCGCTCGAGGGACAACTCTGGGCCTAGCGACGACCGTCGCGACATCGCTGACGTCACGCCTTCGGATGACCGTCCGAAGCGGACGGGTGACGCGGCGGATCCCGCTCGTGTGCTGCTCCTACCAGTCGTTAGTGTGTTGATCCTCATGGCCGACATCACTGACCGCTTGGAGCGGATGAACAAGCGGGACGAGCTGACCCGCCGCGTGCTGGCGCAGCGGGCACTGCCCGACCCCGTGGCCGAGCTCGGTGCCGACTTCGTCGAGGTCGTCGAAGCCGTGGTCGTCGTGGTGCGCCGGCAGCCGGGGTCCTCGGTGATGGTGGCGCCCGGCGACGGGCGGGCCGGTTCGGCGGTCGTGCGGATCACCGAGGTCGCCGGCGACGTGGAGATCACCGTCCTGTCCGCGCCCGCCTGACGCGCGACGCCGGAGCCGGGGCGGGACCCGCGGGTCGGCCCGGGTCAGCCGCCCGGGGTGCGGCTGGGGACCGGGTCGGCGCAGGCGACCGCGGGCCCGGGGCGGCACGGCGAGCCGGGATCGCGCACGGCGGCGCCGATCGGGTGGTCGGCAGCGTCGAGCACGGTGACGTCCTCGACGGTGACCGAGCCGGCGAGCACCACACCGAAGAACCGCGCGACCTGGTCGGTCGCCGTGCGCCGGGCCGGAACCCGCTTGACCGACCCGTCGGCGAGCCGGATCAGGACCGCCGGCCCCGGGGCGACACCGGCGATCGACGTGACTGTGACCCGCCCGTTCCGCACCGGCACGCTCGCCCAGGTGACCGGCGCCCCCGCCGTCCAGCTGTCGAAGCAGACCGTGTCCCGGTTGAACGCGGCGCCCTCGGAGCGCAGGCAGCGGCGGGCGCCCGCCGACACGGTCGTCGACCCGATCGCCCACGGCATCCCGTCGACCACGCCGGACGCGACCGGGTAGACCGGCGGCTCCGGCCGCGGCGCGGGGACCGGACCCGACGGCGGCGGGATCGGCGGCGCCGCCCCGCCCGGGCTGGCCGCCGGCAGCCCGGCCGGCGACGGCAGCAGCAGCATCGGGCCCAGCAGCGCGAGCATCACCGCCAGCCCGGTCCCGCCGACGGCGAGCAGCGTCCGCTGCCGCACCCGCCGGCGCCGCACCCGGGCCACGATCTGCGGCACCGGGTCGGACGGCCCGACGTAGTGGGGGATGAGGTCGCGCAGCGCGCCACGGAACTCGGCATCGGGTTCGGTCACGGCCACACCTCCTCAGCCCCCGTCCGGTCCGGGTGGCCGGTGGCCCGCAGCCGGGCCAACCCCCGGAACGCGTGCGTCTTCACCGAACCGGTGCTGATGCCGAGCGTCTCCGCGACCTGCCGCTCGCTCATGTCCTCCGCGTAGCGCAGCACGACCACCGCGCGCTGCAGCATCGACAGGTCGGCCAGCCCGCGGCGCAGCCAGTCCCGCTGGTCGATCGCGTCCGACTCGAGCGGACCGCGCGGCACCGGCGGCTCGGGCAGCTCCCAGTGCGGCTCCTCGCCCTTCCACCGCCGGCGGGACGCCGAGATCGCGCCGTTGACGATGGTCTGCCGGACGTACGCCTCCGGGGCGCCGTCGCGGACCTGCGGCCACTTGCCCCAGAGCTTGGCCAGCGACTCCTGCACCAGGTCCTCGGCCCGGCCGACGTCGAGGGTCAGCGAGTAGGCGAGCCGGACCAGCCGGCCCCAGCGCGACCGGGCGAACTCCGCGAAGCCGTCCTCGACCGCCGCTGTCCCGGGCGCCGATGTCCCGGGCGCCGGTGTCCCGGGCGCCGGTGTCCCTGCCGACGGTCTCCCGGGCGCCGGGGCGTCGTCGGGCGGCGGATCGTCCGCCGCCGTTCGCGACGCTCCGGGCCGTCCCCGTCGCCGGCCCGGAGCCTCGCGCGATGCGCCGGCCGGCGTGCGTCGTGGAGGGTCGGCCGCCGCGCGGTCCACGGCAGAACGCTCGCGCACCCACGGCTCCCTCCTCGCATCAGCCCGCGCATCCCGCTGCGAAAACGCGACCGGGGACGAGTCGGGTTGACGCTCAGTTGAACGTCAGCGAACTGGCCTGGTCGTTGGCCGCGGCCCCGACGTAGGACAGACTGGAGATGATGATGGTCAGCGACCCGCCACCGAAATTGGTGTTACGGAACAGTTGCTGAGCGCAGTTGGAGAAGCTGCGGAAACTGGAGATCCGGTCGTTCCATCCGGACGGCAGCGACGCGAACCGGAAATCGGCGTCCGAGCTGTTGTCGCACTGGCCGGCGCCGAACAGGCTCAGGCTGGCGCCGCCGAAGTTCGCGTTCGCGTACTCGGTGCCGAGCAGCACGCTCGCCGCCGCCGTCACCGTCGGCAGCGCGGACATCGTGCGCGCGAAGGTCGGGTCGAGCGCGGCGGACCGGGCCGACACCGGGGCGTCGGTCACCCGCCCGCCGGTCCCGTACGCGACCGCGGCACGGTAGGTGGCGAAGCAGTGGGCCGTGGTCGAGCCCGCGACCAGCGCGCAGTGCGGTGCGGCGGTGGCCGGCACGGGCGCGGCGGCGGTGGCGGACTCGGCCGTGCCGCCGGTCGCCGGGGCGGGGACGGCGGCGGGGCCGACCGGGACCGCGGCGGCCGGGCCGGCCAGGCCGGCCAGCGCCAGCGTCAGCGGTACGGCCGCGGCGAGCACGATCAGCGCGCGCCCGCCGAGTCGGGAACGGATCCGGGGGGACGGGGGCGGTGCTGGCGCCGCGAGTCGCATCGCGGTCTCCTCTCGACCGGCGTGGGGGAGAGCCGGCAGCCGAATCCTATATCCGTGCTGTGATCGACTGAACACAATAAGTCGCAACGCCGGTCGCGGAAATGGGTTCCGACGATTCTCATCCGGGGTCCGGACCACCCTGCACCGAAAGTCGGATACTGTGCGCCGAGTCGGGGCAGCCCGACCGAGCAGCACAAGCCGGGGGAGAAGCAGGAAGGCCGGATGTCCCTGAGTTCCGCCTCGACCGTATCGGGCCGGGGGTCCACCCGGATCGCGACGGCGGTTGCCGTGGCGGTTGCCGTGCTGGTGCCGGTGGCGATCCTGTTCGTCCAGGTGTGGTCGAGCACCAGCGGCGCGCGGTCGTTCACCGCCGACGAACGGCGCGGGGTGGCCTACCTGGAGCCGCTGACGCGGCTGCTCGGCGCCACCACCAAGGCGCAGTCCGACGCCGTCCACAACCGGCCGGTCGACACGGCCGGGGTCCGGGTCGCGGTGGCCGCGGTCGACGAGGTCGACGGCCGGCTCGGCCGCCAGCTGCGCACCACCGACCGGTGGATCGACGTGCGGCAGCTCGTGCAGCAGCGGCTGACGGTGCCGAAGTGGACCCCGCCCACGGCATACACCCAGTACAGCGATGTGAACACGAAGCTGCTGGAACTCACCCGGACCGTCGGCGACAATTCCCGGTTGGTTCTCGACCCCGCGATCGATGCGTACTACGTGATGAATGCCAGCCTGCTGCGAATACCCGAGATCATCGTCGACTCCGGTCGTTACACGGACCTGTCCGTACTGTTCCCGACCGGCGGCGGGGAGGCGACCAGGGCGCAGCTCGCGGCCGCCCGCAACCGCATCGCCGCCGACGAGACCGACCTGTCCGACGGCCTGCTCAAGGCGTTCGCGCAGACCGACAGCAGCACGCTCGGGCCCGGACTGACCCGGCCGCTGGACGACTTCCGCACCGCCGTCGACGCCGTCGCGCCGTCCGCCTCGCTGCTCGCTCCCGCGCCGGAGCGGTCGGTGCCCGACCTGATCGCCAATCAGGACGCGCTGCAGCAGGCCGCGCTCGGCCTGCAGGACGCCGCGCTGAAGCAGCTCGACGACCTGCTGGCGGACCGGGCCGCCGGGCAGTCCCGCAGCCGGATCATCGCCGTGATCGCCGCGGTGATCGGGATCCTCGTCGCGGGCGTGCTGGCCTGGCTGGCCTGGCGGTGGGCGCCGGTCCGGCCCCGGCGGCGGGCGGTGGACCCCGACGACGAACCGGCCGTGCAGCGGTCGGCCAACGGCACCAGAGTGCCCGTCCATGCCGAGCGCTCCGGAGGTGCCCGTGCTGCTCGGTAGGTTGCGGGTCCGGCAGAAGCTGGTCCTGCTCGTCGTCCCGCTGCTGCTGCTCGCGGTGGCCGGCGCGGTCCCGCTGGTGCTGAGTCGGGTGCAGGCCGCCGAGCGGTCCAGCGACAGCGCCAAGCTGGTGCAGCGGGCGGTGCGGATCACCGAGCTGGTGCAGGAGCTGCAGCAGGAGCGGCTCGCCTCGCTCGGCTACCTGTCCAACGACGTGGCCAGGGACGAGGTGGTCGCCCGCTCGACCCGGGTGCTCGAGCTGGCCCGGCAGATCGACGCCAACTACGGCAGCGCGGACGACAAGCTGGCCCTGGCGCTGCGCCAGGTGACCCTGCGCTCCGCGCTCGACGGGCTGCGCCCGCAGATCCTCGAGCAGCGGACCGCCGGCTTCGGCGTCTACACCGGGTTCACCGGCGCGATCGACGGGCTCGTCGACCAGCTCCGGCTGACCGGCGATGCCGACCTGCGCACCAACGCCGGCCGGCAGCAGGTCGCCCTCGACGCGATCATCCGGCACGACGAGGCCACCGCGGCCGAGGGCGCCGCGCTGTTCATCGAGCCGCGCCGGGAGATCACCATGCGCGTCGTCGGCCTCGTCGGCGGCGGGCTGGCGCTGGAGAACCGCGAGGAGTCCGTCTTCAAGGAGCTGGCCGACCCGAGCTCCGCCGACCTGTACGAGCGGGTCGAGACGAGCCCGTCCAGCACCCGGCTGAACAACTACCTGGACGGCATCGTCGGCAGCAACGCCTCGCAGATCACCGCGACCATCGCGGCCGACCTCGCCCCGCAGGTGAAGTCGCTGACCTCGCTGAGCCGGCTGGTCGAGACCCGGGTGGCGGCGCAGGCCGTGGCCGAGGCCAACCGGTCCGCCCGGGCCGACCGGTGGCTGGCCGGGATCGTCGGCGGCGTCGCGCTGGCGCTGCTGATCGCCGCCGCGCTGCTGTCGGTGCTGATCACCCGCTCGATCGCGCGGCCGCTGCGGCGGCTGACGGCGTCCGCGGACGAGGTCGCCGACGTCGCCCAGCTGGAGCTGGTGCGGGTGGCCGACACCGACGACCCGGAGGCCGCGGTGCCACACCTGCGGCCGGTCAGGGTGGGCACGGCCGACGAGCTCGGCGAGCTGGCCCAGGCGTTCAACCGGGTCCAGCAGATCGCGTCCAACCTGGTGGAGCGGCAGCTGGTCAGCCGGCAGAACGTGGCCACGATGTTCGGCAACGTCGGCCGGCGCACCCAGAACCTGGTCGGCCGGCAGCTCGCGATGATCGACTCGCTGGAGCGCAACGAGCAGGACCCGGCCCTGCTCGACCGGCTCTACCGGCTCGACCACGTCTCCACCCGGCTGCGCCGCAACGCGAACAGCCTCGTCGTGCTGTCCGGGGCCACCGAGCAGCAGATCACCAGCGAACCGCTGTCGGTCGCCGACACGATCCGCTCCGCCCTCGGCGAGATCGAGGGCTTCCAGCGGGTCCGGCTCGGCTCGGTGGACGACGAGCTGCTGGCGCCCACCGTCACCGCGGACGTCATCCTGCTGCTCGCCGAGCTGCTGGAGAACGGCACCTCGTTCTCGCCGCCGCACACCGAGGTCGAGGTCGAGGCGCGGTCGAGCGACGACGGCGGCGTGCTGGTCCGGATCGTCGACCACGGGCTCGGCATGACGCCGGAGCAGCTGGAGGCGGAGAACGCCCGGCTGGTCTCCCGGGAGCGGCTCGACCTGGCGCCCACCGACGTGCTCGGGCTGTTCGTGGTCGGGCGGCTGGCCCGGCGGCACGGGATCGACGTGCGGCTGCTGCCGACGCCGGGGACCGGCGTGACGGCCGAGGTACGGATCCCCGCGACGCAGGTGGTCCGGTCGGACCGGCCGGCGCCCGCGGCGGCGTCCGCACCGGCGCCCGCGCCGGCCCAGGCTCCGCCGGTTCCGGTGATCCCGACCGAGCCGGCGCCGGCCCGTGACGGGCGGGGCTGGTGGGACTCGCCGACCCAGGCCGCGGACCGGGCCGCGGCCCAGGGCCGGCCGGCGGCGCCGACCGCGTTCCACGCCGGCCCCGGTGCGCCGGAACGCCCCGCTGCGCCGTCCCGGAACGGCGCGGACTCGCCCGGCAACGGCATGGCGGCTGCGGCGGCCGAGCTGGCGGCGGCCGCCGAGGGACGGGCCGCCCGTGCGGACGTGTCCGAGCCGGCGCCGGACGTGCCGCGACCGCGCGGCGCGGCCGGGATGGTCCGCCGGGTCCGCGGCGCGCAGCACCCTGACACCGGCCTACGGGACGAGCGGTCCGAGGCGTTCCGGCCACCATCCGCGGCCGACGCCCGCCAGGACATCGAGGACTTCGAGGCCGGCGTGCGGCGGGCGCTGCGGGAGACCGGCGCCGACGGCGGGAGCGGGTTCGTCGTCGAGGACGGCGTGGCGCCCTGGACGGACCTGGACGTCGACGACCCGGTGGGGACCGAGCAGACCCGCGCGCTGGTCGAGGAGTTCGAGGACGGGGTACGCCGGGCGCTCGCCCGCCTCGACCAGGTCGCGGGGCGAACCGGCCGACCGTCCGCGCTCTTCGAGCGCCGCGCCGGAACGGAGTTCCACCCGGCCACGAACGGTGCCCCTCCGCCGGGCACCGTGTCGCCGCCGGCGAACGGCAGCGAGCCCGCCACCGCGCGGCCGCCGGTGAACGGCGGTGAGCCGGCCACCGGACTGTCGCCGGTGAACGGCGGCGAGCCGGCCACCGGGCCGTCGCCGGTGAACGGCGGTGAGCGGGCCACCGGGCCGTCGCCCGCTGACGGCGGCGAGCCGGCCACCGGACTGTCGCCGGTGAACGGCGGTGAGCGGGCCACCGGGCCGTCGCCCGCTGACGGCGGCGAGCCAGCCACCGGACTGACGCCGGCGAACGGCAGCGAGTCCGGCACCGTGTCGCCGCCGGCGAACGGCGGCGATCCGGCCCTCGGGCCGTGGCGGCGGACGAACGGTGCCGAGCCGCCGTTCGCGCCGCCGGACCGGCCGACCAACGGCGCCGAGGCGCCGCAGGAGCCGCAGCCGACGAGCGACGCCGACCGGGCGGGCACGGCGCACCCCGACCCGCGCCCGCTGGAGCGGCGCCGCCCGCCGGAGCCGCCGCAGTTTCGCGCACCTGTGCCGCCGTTCCCGCCGGCTCAGCCGCCGTTCCCGCCGGCTCAGCCGCCGTTCCCGCCGGCCCAGGCACCGTTCCCGCCGGCCCAGCCGCCGGCCCAGCCGCCGTTCCCGGCTGCCGCCCAGGCACCCTTCCAGGCACCGGCCGCGGGGAACGCCCCATCCCGGCCCGCGGCGGA
>Ga0207698_10000555_pt1 | contig 21746 bp, 19 predicted proteins | sample KBSCornC22_FD_184298 | JGI IMG/M metagenome (GOLD analysis project Ga0207698, IMG submission 184298) | Corn rhizosphere microbial communities from Kellogg Biological Station, Michigan, USA - KBS Corn C2-2 (SPAdes) (version 2) | ecosystem: Host-associated > Plants > Roots > Rhizosphere > Soil ... | reverse complement strand
GTCCGGCGTGCGGTTCCACACAACCACGTCGTGGCCCGCCGCAAGCAACCGCCGGGCCATCGCCCGCCCCATCCGCCCCAGACCGATGAAAACTACCTTCACAACAATACTCCGTGTTCACCCGGGCGCGCATCAATGCGGGCCGAAGTAACCGACGATCGCGCAGCAAAGCGCCCAGAACACCGGCCATTCACTCCCGCCGATGTGCCACAGCCACTTGCGCGAGACGCTGAAGTTCGCGGCCGCTGCGACCATTAGGTAAATGCAGCCGAGATAGGCGGTGTAAGGCATCACCAGGCCGAGCAACAGGCAGGCTGCCAGCACGACCTCGACTGCCATGGCCGCATAAGACCAGAGCTGGGGCGGATGCCAGCCGGCCAGCTTGAAGAACGCTACCGAAGCCTCCCGCGCGCTGAGCTTTCCGACGATGTGCGGAACGAAGAAGGCGCCACACAGGATTCTCAGCACAACGTAGCCGTTTGTCAGGTCGAACACGCTGTGCACGACGCATTTCTCCCCTGTCCGGGGCGACTTGGCCCCTTGCTACCTGCCGCGACCAGGCCGCCACAACTCTACTCTTACCGGGCAGCGGCGGCTGTGCGCCTTGCTTGTCACAATTTGTATGCGGGGGCGCTTGACAGCGCAAGAAAAATCGACAGTATGAGGCCACAAGACAAAAATGACGAAATTTTGACCGTGGCGGTCCATTCGAACGAAATTGAGTGGGAAGGCGGTAATTCCAGGGGGGCGGGGCAGGAGAGGCCGAACCCCAAATAGCCTTCAGTCGATCGACAGAGGAAATTTGGATGAAGTATAATCGACCACATGCCGGCGCGAGCTTTGGTTCTCAGGCCAAGGACTGGGAGCGGGGGATTGATTACGATCGCTTGTTCAAGGCCAGGCTGGGGCGGGCGCAGAATGCCATTCGTCACGCCGGCCTGGGCGCGGTCCTGTGCTTCAATTTCGACAATATCCGCTACGTCACGGGGACGCACATTGGTGAATGGGCGCGCGACAAGTTCATGCGCTATGCTCTTTGCCCGGCTGATGGGCCGCCGTTCCTCTGGGATCCGGCTCCCCCGGCCAAGCGGCTGTCATCGCCCTGGATCGCGGACAATGTGGCTGCGCCGATTTCGACCATGCAGGGCGGTCTTCCGCCGTGGATGAACGTTCAGGGTGACTTCGCGAAGCAGATCAAGAAGGCTCTCGTTCACTACGGCATCGAAAAGGAGCCGCTCGGCATCGACGTCATGGAACTGCCGATGCTCCGCGCGCTGGAGGCCGAGGGCATCCTGGTCGTCGACGGCCAGCAGGCGCTGCTTGACGCGCGCGAAATCAAGACCCCTGACGAGATCGAGCTGCTCAAGATGGCCGCGGCCATGGTTGATGCCACCTATGTGGATATCGCCAAGGCGATTCGTCCGGGAACCCGCGAGAACGAACTCGTGGCAATCGCCAACGACCGCCTGTTCCGCATGGGGTCGGAGCGCGTCGAATGCGTCAACTCGGTGTCGGGGCCGCGCGGTCGCCCGCACTCGCACACTTTCTCCGACCGCATGATCCAGCCCGGAGACATGGTGTTCCTCGACATCATGCACTCCTACAACGGCTACCGGACGTGTTATTACCGGACCTTCATCTGCGGAGAGCCCAACAAGTTCCAGATCGACGCCTATGAGAAGGCCTCGAAGTGGATCAGTGCCTCCATCGACATGATCCGGCCCGGGGTTACGCCCGACGAGGTCGCCGAGGTCTGGCCGGACGCGAGCGAATTCGGTTACCGCGACGAGGCGGAGGCATTTCTTCTGCAATACGGCCACGGCGTGGGACTCTCGCTCTGGGAGCGGCCGATCATCTCCAAGCGCTACCGTGGCCAGAACCAGCCGCTGCGCGAAGGCATGGTGTTCGCGCTTGAGACATGGTGCGGCGCTGAGGACGGTTCGGGTGCTGCCCGGATCGAGGAAGAAGTCGTCGTCACAAAGGACGGCTGCGAAATCATCACAAACTTCCCGTCAGATCGGCTTATTTCTTGCGGCCTGCCGGGGTGTGATATTTTCTAATAATAATGCGATAATATGTGAAATATGGTTTGTTGGGATGAATCAATAATCGGAATGTATTATTGGGATGAGTTCAGCAACTTCTGTCACATCCAGGGGAATTAAAATGAGGATAGATCTTAGAGTTCGAACGATATTGCTTTGTGCTGCTGCGGCAGGCGCTTTCGCCAGTCCCGCAATGGCCCAGGACGCGCCCGCTGCCGCTCCGGCGCAGGATCAGGCCGCCCAGAGCCAGGCAGACCAGGGTGGCTCGGCATTGTCGGGCGACATCATCGTTACGGCCCAGCGGCGTGAGCAGAACGTCCAGAAGGTCGGCATCGCTATTACGGCGTTTTCCGGAGCGCAGCTGCGCGCCCTGAACGTGGTGGACTCCCGCGAAATCGCCGCGATCACGCCGGGCGTGCACCTCGGCGGCGCGCTGGCCGGTCAGAACAGCCAGTACACGATCCGCGGCGTCACGCAGAACGACTTCAACGACATCGTAGAGGCGCCGAACGCCGTCTATCTCGATGATGGCTACATCGCGATCGGCCAGGGCCAGACCTTCGCCCTGTTCGATATCGACCGGGTCGAGGTGCTCAAGGGGCCGCAGGGCACTCTGTTCGGCCGCAATGCCACGGGTGGCCTTGTCCGTTATATCACGCGCAAGCCCAAGCTCGACAAGGTCGAGGGGTTCGTGGACGTGAACTACGGCATCTACGATTCCCTGGGTTCGCCTGGTGCGTTCCATGGCGAGGCCGCTCTCAATGTGCCCATGGGCAGCACGATGGCGACGCGCGTCGCGGTCATGTGGAACAAGGCGCAGCCGTGGCTGCGCAACGAATATCCGGCCGGTGCGGTCGGCGGGTCGCCGGGGCCGGGCGCGGGTGCCGATCTGGGTGACGACGATACCCTGGCGGGCCGCATCACCACCCTGTTCGAGCCCAGCGACAAGGCTCGCATCCTCCTGTCGGTCAACGCCGCGAGAACCCGGATGTCGACGGCGCCCTACCAGCAAAAGCCGACCATCGGCGTGTTCAATTCGGCAGGTGAGCTGGTCAACGTGATCGATGCCGCGCCTGGCGAAACACGCGCGTCCATCGGTGCCAATGGCCAGGATTTCGGTTCGGACCTCGACAACGACGGGACCTTCGGCGACAGCTTCGGCCGTCCCGTGCCGGGCGGCGACTTCTTCGGCTACAAGGATCCGGACGGTCCCGGCCCGCGCACTTCGAGCGACTTCGCGTTCCGCAACCAGGGCCGTGTCCGCACCTGGGGCGTCAACCTCAACGGCGAGTTCGAGATTGCCGACGGCATCAAGCTGGCCGCGGTGACCGACTACAAGAACTTCTACAAGATCGGCTTCGTCGACACGGACTCCGGCCCGGGCAACCAGTCCGGCGTCTATCAGGGCGTCAGCGCGGAATCGTTCAGCCAGGAAGTCCGTGTGTCGGGCAAGAGCAGCCTGGTCGACTGGACGGCCGGCCTCTATTACCTCCACATCAATGCGCATTCGCGCTCGGGGCTCAAGTTCCCCGTGGGCAGCGTTGTGCCGAACGCGCCGTTCGATATCGGTGCGGATGGTACGCTGCGGACCAATTCCTACTCGGCCTTCGGCCAGCTGGATTGGCACATCACCCCGCAGCTGACCTTGATCACTGGCGCACGCATTATCCGTGAACAGAAGCATTTCGACTTCATCCAGGCTATCTGGGGAACCGCCGACTCGCGTGAGACGCAGATCGGCACTCCCACGATCATTGGCCCCCTCTTTACGCCTGGGCCTACGGGTTATGACGACAGATCTGCCCATACGCTGTGGGCCGGCAAGGCCCAGCTGGACTACCAGGTCAACCCCGACCTGCTCATCTATGTGGGCGTCAATCGCGGCGTGAAGGCGGGCAGCTACAACGCCCCCGTCCCAGGTGGTCTGCCCGTGCCGACCAGCTCCATCCCCTACCAGGCGGAAACGCTCACCAACTTCGAGGGTGGCGTCAAGTACACGTTCCCCGATGGCAAGACGCGTTTCAATGCATCCGCGTTCTACTATGATTACAAGAACTACCAGGCCTTCCTCTTCTCCGGTGTTGGCGGCATTGTCATCAATGCCAATGCCAGGACCTATGGCGGCGAGGCCAGCCTGTTCACCTCGCCCGTCCGGGGTCTCGATCTCGGGCTTTCCGTGTCCTACTTCGATGCGAAGGTGAAGGATGTGCCGCTCCGGGCCGGAGGCCCGATCCGGCGCGACGTCCGACCGGTCTATGCTCCGCCTCTCCAGGGTAGCGCGATCATCCGCTACGAATGGGCAGCTTTCGGCGGCAAGCTGTCGGTTCAGGGCGACGCGAGCTACACCGACCCGTTCTACTACAATCTGCGGAACTTTGACGCGGACCGGTATGGCCGGACGGTCATGGTCAACGCTGGGCTCGGCTGGTCGAACGATGTCTGGGAGCTCAACTTCCGCATCAAGAACCTGACCAACGTGCATCAGGGTATCCAGGGCTTCGACCTGGGAACGTTCTGTGGTTGCAACGAAGTTTCGTACAAGCCGCCGCGGTTCTTCCAGCTCGGCGCACGCTACAACTTCTGATTGCGTCGTTCATCATGAGGGCTCGCCCCGGTTTTGCATAACTGACCGGGGCGAGCGTCCCGACCGGCTCCCCGCCGGTCGGGACATGATGGCGAGGCAGACTGGCAAGGAAATGCAATGGTGCACTCGTCGATGTCCGACGCCGATCCCGCCTATGAGTGGAAAGCGGTACTGCTGTTGAGCTTCGGCTTCGGGCTCGTGGGGCTGGACCGCTGGATCATCGCACCCCTGGCGCCCAGCATCATGCACGATCTCGGGATCAGTCCTGCCCGGATCAATGTTCTGGTCGCCATCCTCGGGATCACCTGGGGCGTGGCCGCAGCCCTGATGGGCGGCCTCTCGGATCGGGTCGGTCGCCGCAAGGTCATGTTGCCCGCGCTTCTGATCTTCTCGCTTGCCTCGGGGCTCTCGGGCCTCGCCGGCGGCTTCACCAGCCTGCTCCTGATCCGGGGCATCATGGGCGTGTCTGAAGGCGCGTTCTGCCCGGTCAGCTTTGCGGCGACCGCGGAAGCATCACGGCCTTCGCGCATCGGATTCAACCAGGGCCTGCAGCAAAGCATGTTCGCCCTGTTCGGCCTGGGCTTTGGCCCCCTCCTGGCGACCTGGCTGCTGGGCTTCACATCGTGGCGCGGGGTATTCGCCATTGTCGGAATCCCCGGTCTGGTCCTGACGGTCCTGTTGTGGATGATCATCCGTGAACCGGAGGAGGCCCCGAAAATCATCGGAGCGCCGCAGCCGGCAAACCCCGTTCGCGAAGTTCTCAAGGTACGGAACATCCGCCTGGGGATGATCGGGCTGCTCTGTGCCATGTGCGGCATCTTCGTGATCAGCGCCAACACACCAATTTATCTCGCCGATTATCTCAAGTTGCCACCGATGCAGGTGGGGCTTGTGACCTCGGCCATCGGTTTTGGCGGGTTTGTCGGCCTGTGGATGCTTCCGGCCTTGTCGGATATCTTCGGGCGCCGGTTGATGGCCGTCCTCGGTTTTGTCGGCGGTGCCGCGTTCACCTGGATGTTCATCGTGATGGGTGCCCAGCCGAGCTACCTGTTCGCCGCGCTGTTCGGGGCAACGGCCTGCAGCTTCGGGGTGCTCTCCCTCCTCACTGGGCCTGTGGCATCGGAATCGGCCCCGGCCGGGATGCTCTCGACGGCGTCGGGCGTGATCATCGGTGTCGGCGAGATATTCGGAGGTGGGTTGGCCCTGCTTGTCGCCGGCTACATCATCGCAACCTTCGGCATCCAGTACATGCTTTATCTTGCGCTCGGCGGGCTGATGCTCGGCGCTGTCCTGATGGCTGGTCTGGACGAAACTGCGCCGCGCAAGCGGCGGCAGGTCAGCGGCATGCTGTCGGCATGAGCAACCTTCATGCCACCGGATCTCGGAACGACCTTTCCGGCGTCCCGGGGGAGGGTAACGAGGGTCGATCGAAGGTAACGTCGTTCGTTTTTAGTACCAAGAATTTGAAAGTTTAGGAGAGTTTTATGGCGCCTCCCCTGATCGGACTTGGCCCCCGGCTCGATACGGATTACTCGATCTGGCCCCTGGCGTACTGTCAGTCGGAAATGCCGCAGGACTTCTTTGGCGGGTCCATAAAGTTCAGCAACATGGGCACCATCCGCGTGCCGATGATCTATACGCTGCTGGTGGGCGGCGAGGTCGGCGGCAAGCAGCACGTCGCGCTTGTCGACTGCGGCTTCCGCAACGATCATTGGGCCGCGAAATACGGGTTCGCCAGCTGGGAGGAACCGCGCGACGTTCTGGCGCGCGTCGGCTTCGCCCCCGAAGACGTCGAGGTGATCCTGGTCACCCACATGCACTTCGATCACATCGGCAATTTCGAAGCCTTCCCGAATGCCAAGCTGTATATCCAGCTCGACGAGTATCTCGGCTGGTCGGACACTGTATGCTCTGTCCATCAGTACGAAACCGAAGAGGAAAAGGCCTTCGTCTTTTCCTCGTTCGACCCCCAGGACCTGATCCGGGCCGCGCAGGGCGTGGCCGAGGGGCGCGTGCGCTTTATTCGCGGTGACGAGGAAGTTCTGCCGGGCATCACGGCGCGCCTGGCCAAGGATAGCCACACTTTCGGCAGCCAATGGTTCGAGGTGCAGACCCGCAACGGTCCCTTCGCCGTCGTTGGCGACGTGGTCTACTGGTATTCGAACATCGAGAGCATGTGGCCTTCAGGCTACCATCAGGGCAACGTGATGAACCAGCTGAGCGTGTTCCGCCAGATCCGCGAGACGTTGAAGCAGAAGATCGACCGGGTCGTTCCGGGACATGATCCCAAGGTGTGGGATCGCCATAATTCATGGTTGGCGCCAAGCGGCAATCAGATCGCGGAGGTCAACCTGCGAGCGGGCGACACCACGCGCAAGCCCGACGTTTCGGCGCAGAAGATCATCCACACGTGACCTGCGCCATGCCCTCCGATCTGATCCAAGGAAAGGGACTTTGATGACTTCCCTCCCGGTTTCCGATGTCAATCCGTTCGAACTGGAACGGCGGCTCGACCCTTACGCATTCTACGAAGAACTGCGGGAGATGGGCCCTGTCGTGCACCTGCGGACGCTCGATCTCTATGCGGTGAGCCGCTTCGCCGACGTGCGCCGGGTGCTTGCCGACCAGCGGGTCTTCTCTTCGGCGCAAGGCGTTGTGCAGAATGCCGCGATGAACGCGGCCATGGCGGGGTCGATCGTCGGCACCGACCCGCCGGAGCACACCCGCTTGCGCGAAATCCTCGGCCGCCCGCTGACGCCGGCGAGGCTCGCCCCGATGCGCGACATGCTCTCGCAATTCAGCGCACGGCAGGTCGAGCGCATCCTGGCCAGCGGTGGCGAGGTCGAGGCAGTGTCCCAGATCTCCTGCCACCTGCCGCTGTCGGTCGTGACAGAGCTGGTGGGCATGCCTGACGATGCCACCGACCGCATGCTCCCATGGGCCGCCGCCAGCTTCAATGGCATGGCCCCCGATATCATGCCCGGCACGGCTCCCGCGCTGGCCACGATCGGCGAGATGATGGGCTATATCGCGGATCCGAGCCTGCCTGGCAGGCTGCGGCCCGGCAGCTGGTCTGCCCAGCTGCACGAGGCATCGGTGAGCGGCGAGATCGACTACGAGCAGTTTCTCAGCATGCTGCAAGGCTATCTCATGCCATCGCTCGACACGACGATCTTCGCGATGTCGAACCTGCTCTGGCTGTTGGCAAACAATCCGGACCAGTGGGAGCTGCTGCGGTCTCGTACCAGCCTCATTCCGCGCGCCATTCACGAGGCCATCCGGCTGGAGAGCCCGGTGCAGTTCTTTTCCCGCGTGGCGACCGAAGATACGGAGATCGATGGTGCCCCGATCAAGGCGGGCTCGCGCGTGTTCGTGATCTATGCCTCGGCCAACCGCGATCCCCGCCGCTTCGAGAACCCGGAGCGGTTCCAGATCGAGCGGGACAGCACGGACCATGTCGGTTTCGGGCACTCGGCACACCGCTGCGTGGGCATGAATCTGGCGCTGATGGAGATCACCGCCATGCTCACGGCCCTTGTCGGCAAGGTCGGCGCGATCGAACTGGTCGACGCCAAGCGGGCCGACAACGCCATCCTGCGCGGTTTCGAGAGGCTCTCGCTTCGGCTGACCCCCCTCGCAGGCGCCTAGGCCCGATCCTCAATCCATGGTCCTCACGTTCACAAAGGATGGAATGAAATGTTCAAAGTGAGAAATCCCGCAACAATCGCACCTCCGGTGGGTGCTTACAGCCATTCGGTCGAGATCCCTGCGGGCGCCCGGATCCTGTCGATCGCCGGTCAGGCCGGTATCAAGCCCGACGGCACCCTGGCCGAGGGCTGGGAAGCCCAGCACGAGGCAATCTGGGAGAACGTTCTGGCCATTCTCGCCGACGCGAACATGGGGCCGGAGAATCTCGTTCACCTCAACGTCTATTCGACCGACGCCAGCGCGATCCGCTTCCTGGCGCCGCACCGCAAGAAGTACCTGCCCGAAGGCTACCTGCCGACCTCGACCTGGGTCGTGATCTCGGCGCTCGCCAATCCGAACTGGGTCGTCGAGATGGAAGCCATCGCCGCCAAGGTGGACTGATCGTTCCGCGCTGCCCCTGCCCGCAATCAACGGGCAGGGGCCGCGCGGCTTCAGGCAAGTCCCAGGAATGCCCTGGGTTCGCCTTGATGACTTGAATTCGGTTCTTGTAGCACCCGTCGGGAGGGTATCATGAACGCTATCGTAACTCCGGATTTTTCGGACGCCATGGTTCAGCTCCGCATCATCTGCGGACTTCTGTTCATTCCGCACATTCTCGCGCAGTTCACCGCCAAGGCGGCCGTCTTCGGGTTCTTCGAAGAAGCGGGCCTGAAACCGGCGTGGCTGTTCGTGCGCACGGCGCTGGTCGTCCAGACTCTCGTGCTGATCGGCCTGGTTCTGGGAATCTACGTGTTCTACGCGGCCTGGCTCGGCGGCATCTTCATGATCTGCGCGGGACTGGCGGCATTCAAGGTCTCCAAGGGGCGCTGGGTCTGGAACCTCGGCGGCTGCGAGTTTCACATGTTCTGGGGCCTGTGCTGCATCATCGTCGCGCTTCATTCCCCCGCCTAACGGGGAGAGGCGCGCGAAGCGTGCCCTGACGACAAGCGTTGCGCTCGTTTCGAAGCACGCCGGTCAAAGTATCTGTCGGGTCGCCGCCCACCTGAAGTAAGTCCCAGGAGTACGGAAATGGCCAATAACATTCCTGATGTGGATATCGACCCCTTCACGCTGGAGGCGATCGATTACCCCTTCGACAACTATCGCACCCTTCGGGACACGGCACCCATCACGCGTCTTCCCAAGTATGACATGTACGTGATGTCGCGGTTCGCGGATGTCCAGGCGGCTCTGAAAAACAACACCTTGTTTTCCTCGGGCAGCGGCGTTGCGCTGAACGATCTGATGAACAAGGCGATCCAGGGCAGCACTCTCTACACCGACGCCCCCGACCACACCCACCTTCGCTCGGTCGTCAGCCGGCCGCTCACTCCCGCCCGCCTGGCAGAGCTTCGCCAGCGGCTGTTCGAACTCGCAGAAGCTCAGGTTGACCGCCTGGTCGAGACAAGGGAATTCGACGCAGCCACAGACCTCGCGCAATATCTGCCCGTCACGGTCGTTTCCGAACTCGTGGGCTTGCCGGAGGAAGGCCGTGAGCGGATGCTCATCTGGTCCAACGCGGTGTTCAACTCGTTCGGCCCGCGCGGCCTTGATCTGACGGAAACCTCGATTCCGATCATGGAGGAAATGGTCACTTATGCGCGTGGTTGCACCTATGATCGGGTGAAGCCAGGCAGCTGGGTTGCCAAGCTCTACGAAGCCGCCGAAGCTGGCGAACTCCGGCCGGAGCAAGTTGGGCCGGTGATGGGCGATTACCTGGGGCCGAGCCTCGACACGACCATCCTTGCGACCGGCAGCGCGATCGCCCTGTTCGCCCAGAACCCCGACCAGTGGACCAAGCTGCGCGAGAACCCCAACCAGATCCCGAACGCGATCAACGAAGCCATCCGCCTCGAGGGGCCGGCGCAAGGTTTTACCCGCGTGTTGACGGACGATTTCACGCTCGGCGACCAGAGCCTCAGCAAGGGTGACCGGGTGCTCATGCTGTATGCGTCCGCCAATCGCGACGAACGTCACTGGGAGGACCCCGAACGGTTCGACATCTCGCGCCGGGCGAATGAACAGGTGGGCTTCGGCCACGGCATCCACATGTGCATGGGCGCCAACCTTGCCCGCATGGAGATGGCGGCGCTGCTGACAGCGCTGGTAAAGCGGGTAGAGCGGTTCGAACTGCACGAGGCAGTGCGGCTCAAGAACAATGTCCTGCGCGGCTATACGTCGCTCAAGATCACCGCGCACGCGGCCTGACGAAGCTATGCAGGTTGGCCGGGATTATTCCCGGCCAACCTGCCACGAACAGCATGGCGGGAATGTCCGCCCGGGTGCAGGCCCGATCGGGGCTGCGTCAATGTCACCTTGGCACAGGAATGCAGCCATGACGAACACCAGCCTGTCGGAGACCATTGAAGACCACGCTCTGGAACGAGTTCCCGACGATCAGCGCCAGGGATGGCTGGCGCTGACCTGGAACACGGCCGGCGTGGTGGTATCGCTGGTCCAGCTGTTTTTCGGCGCGCTGGTGACCTTCGTGGCGGGTTTCAAGCTCGCGTTGCTGGCCTACGCCGTAGTGGCAGCGGTCTGTATTCCGCTGAGCTGGGCAAGCGCCAACGTGGCCTATCGAACGGGCCTGTCCAGCACGGTGCTGTCGCGCTATTTCGCGTTCGGTCGACGCGGCTCGGTGGCCGCCTCGCTGATTTTCTCCTTCATGATCATCGGTTTTCTCGCGCTTGAGAATGCCCTCCTCTACCGCGGCTTCGTGTTCTATTTCGAACTTGCGGACAATGTGACCACGCGGGTCATCATCTATGCCCTCATGTCGCTGACCTGGATCCTGCTGACGTCATACGGCTTCAAGCTGATTGCCAAGGCGTCTTCGATCACGCTGATCCTGTCGTTGGCGGTGCTCGCCTATATCACCTACCTCGTCGTGTCCGGCGGCCAGCAGCCGGTCGGCGAATTGCTCTCGTTCGGATCACAATTCTCGCCCGGCGCATTGCAGCAGATGGGGGCGGGCAGTGAGATGGGCAAATTCGTCTTTGCCATCAATGTCCTGTTCGGAGCCGCTTCGCCCATGTCGCTTTTCGGCGCGGATATAGCCAGATATGCCCGTCGCTCGGTCGATGCCGGCCTGTCGACGACCTTCGGAGTGCTGTCCGTCCTGCTGATGCTCTTGCTTGGCGGCATCATCATGTATGCGGGTGGACCGGCGCTTGTCGACTATTACGTCAGCCATGCGGGGATGACGACGGAGGCTGCGCAGAAGGCCTCGCTGCAAAGTCCGGACAGCATCGTGGCGGCATTCGTCGTGCTGGGCGGCGCCTTCGGGGCCATCCTCCTCGTTCTTGCCCAGGGGAAGACGCAGGTTCTCAACAATTACAGCGCGTCCCTTTCCCTCTCGAACCTATTTGACGCGCTGAACCTCAGAATGGGGCGGCTGACCTTCGTCATTCTGGCCAACGTCATCGCACTGCTCATGCTCTATGGGCATCTCCTCGAACTGATCGAGCTCTGGGTCACGTTCCTCGGTGTCATCGTAACGGCCTTCGCGGGCATCATCGTGGCTGACTTCTATATCGTCAAAACCTGGCTCGGGAAGGAAGCGAAGGCCATCCCCGAAAAGCCCGAAAGCGTTAACTGGGCCGGCATTGTCACGTTGATCGCTTCCGTCGGTCTCGCGCACTTCGTCCTGGCGAATTTCGTACGGATCGAGGCGGTCATGACCCTGTTCCTGTCGATGATCATCTATCCGATCCTGCGCACCACCATCCTGAGGCCCATGCCCACGGACGATGGCCGCGCGGCTGAACCGTTGGTTGAACAGGTCGCCCTGGTAGACACCGGCTCTTCCGCTTCTTCCTGATGGATGCTCCGTAAAAACCACGCCGACCTTTCAGATTTTCAATCTCGCACCCCACAAAAGGAGTTATCGATGTCCTTATTGCAGCAGCTGGCAACGGCACTTTCGACCGGGGCGGTTGAGGTAATCGACCTGACCCACACGCTCGAAGAACGCATCCAGATCATTCCGCTGCCCGAACCCAATCACCAGCAGTGGCCTTTCCGCATGGAGGAGATCTCCCGTTTCGATGAGCGCGGGCCGGACTGGTATTGGAACAACTTCAGCTGCGGCGAACACACCGGAACACACTTTGATGCGCCCATCCACTGGATCTCGGGCCGGCATTACGAAGACGGCTCGGTCGACAAGATCCCGGTCAAGAAGTTCATCGCGCCGGCCTGCGTGATCGACCTTACAGACCGCGTTCATGCAGACTACCTGACTACCGTCGACGACATCGAGCGGTGGGAAGAGCAGTATGGTCGCATTCCCGCCGGTTCCTGGGTGTTGCTGCGCACGGGCTGGGCCGCGCACCAGTACACCGACAAGTTCCTCGGGGTTCGCGAGGACGGCGGCCACTGGCCGGGCAATACCCCCGAAGTGACCAAGTTCCTGGCCAAGGAACGCGACGTGATCGGCGTGGGAACCGAGCCCGTGGGCACCGACTCCGGGCAGTCATCCACGTTCGCGGAACCGCTGCCTTGCCACTACAACATGCACGGCAACAACAAGTTCGGCCTGTCGAGCCTCAACAACCTGCATCTTCTGCCGCCGACCGGCTCAATGCTGATCACGCCGCCGCTCAAGATCAAGGAAGGTTCGGGCAGCCCCTGCCGCGTGCTGGCGCTGGTCGAGCGCTGAGCCGCGACTTCACGAACAGCACGCTGTGACGATACGCCATGAATCCTGCCGCTAGCCAGGCCCTGCTGGAACGCGGGCTCGAGCGTGCCGCCGAAGCTCTCGGCGACGTGACCGAGCCCGTTATGGCCGCGTTCTACGAGCGGTTCCCGGAAGCGCGGGCCGCGTTCGACCGGCTTTCGCTGGGCAACCGGGCCAATCTGGAAGGCGAGATGGTGGCCCAGGCGATCTATTGCCTGATGACCTGGTTGGCATATCCCGGCGAAGTGCAGGGAGTGCTGATGTCCTCGGTGCCGCACCACAAGCAGACGCTTGAGGTGCGGCCCGAATGGTACGAGGGCCTGCTCGCGAGCAGTTGCGCCGTACTGAGTGCCTATGCCGCCGACGGCGAGCATGAAGTCTGGCAGGACCTGGAATCCGAACTGCGCGCCTTTATCCGGGACGCGGCCTCTTGAATATGGCCAGCGCCGGACCCGCTCCGATGCGAGCAAACGACCTCCCAAGCTTCACGCGGGCGATCAACGAGACGGCGGGTTGATCGTCGTCAGGGCTGTTTCAAATCGGCCCTCCGCTTCGGCATTGCGCAGAAACAGCACCGCATCGACCAGGATCTCCGGGGGCGTAGGCGTCCTGTCGAGCAGAAGCATGACCTCATCGGCAAAGTCCGCAAGCGGCAGAAACTGCTCCACTTGATCCTGCCCGGGGGTCAGTTCGGTACGCACGCCCGGCGGTGCGATCTCAATAACCTCGATCCGGTCGCCGAGCGCGGCACGCAGCGAAACCGTGTAGCTGTGGAGTGCCGCCTTGGTTGCCGAGTAGGTTGGCGCCGCGACCAGCGGGACGAAGGCGAGGCCGGAGCTGACGTTGATGATCGCCGCACCCGGCCGGCCCGCAAGATGCTCGACCAGCGCGTTGGTGAGCCGGATCGGCCCCAGCAGGTTCGTGACAATCATCGCTTCGGCATCGCGCAGGTCACGATCGTGCGCGAGACCCGGTTCCAAGCGCATGATCCCGGCATTGTTCACCAGGACATTCGTCTCGGGAAAGTCGCGAAGCAGGCGCGCCGCAAACGTGGAGATCTGGGCGGGATCATCGATGTCGAGCGGCAGGACGTGGATCCGCTCACGGCCGGCGGCGGTACGATCCAGGGCTTCGGTGCGGCGACCGGCGACGATGACGGTATTGCCCCGATCATGAAGCCGGTGGGCCAGAGCCTCTCCGATGCCGCTGCCGCCGCCGGTGATCAAGATCGTGTTGCCACTGGTCTGCATGGGAAAGTCCTCGTCTGGAGAGATGGCTTGATTGGATTGATGCTGCATCCGGGAAAACCGGCTAGCCGGTTTTCCGGCGTCCTTTCCGCGGCGGATCGGGCGGCGGAAACAGATCGGCATACTGCGCCAGTTCACTGCGGGTTCGGCGGATATGCTGGGTCAGCAGGTGCGCTGCGCCCTCGCTCTCGCGCCGGCGGATCGCATCGACGATCAGCCGGTGTTCGGCATGGATGATCCAGTTGCGTTCGCGACCGAGCAGGGTGGTGAAGGCGCGGCGATAATGCTGCGTCGTGTTCCAGAACCGTTCGATCATCGCGAGCAATTGCTTCATCCCTGCATCGGCATAGGACGCCAGGTGAAAGGTCCGATCCAGCTTGAGGAAGGTCTCGGTATCGGGCGATGCGGCCATGTCCTCGACCAGGCGTTCGAGCTCGCAGATCCGCTCTTCCGTCATGTTCGGGATGGCCTGGGCCAGGGCCAAGGGCTCCAGCCGCTCGCGGATCATGTAGATCTCGAGGCATTCCGCGAGGTCGACCCGTGCGACCCAGGCGCCGCTGCTCGGTTTCAACACGACCAGCCCGTCGCTTTCCAACCGGCCGAGCGCGACGCGCACGGGGATCCGGCTCACCGAGAAACGGGCGGCCAGCTCTTCCTGGCCGATCCGGCCACCCGGCGGCAGTTCACCTGCGAGGATGAGGGAGCGGATGCCTTCCTCGACACGATCGGTCACCAGGGACGTTTCGTTCGAGCTCGGATCTGCGGGCGGGGTATTGATGATCCGCTGGACTCCTCAACTGGCCGGGTCGGCAGGGTGCCACAAGCGCCGGCTAGTGGTCGACTCATAGCCCTTCCCGTCGGGGAAGCTGACCAGCTCCAGTTGCATATCCCAGGGCGTGAGGAAATAGACCCAGGTCTGCCCGGCGCTCGGCCCCACCGTGCGGAAGGTCGGTTCGCCAAGGATCCGCAACCCCTGCGATTTCAGGTAGGTGAGCGCGCGATCAAAGTCGTCCACGTAAAAGGCGAGATGGTGGCCGCCCACGTCGCAATTGCGGGGCGGCTGCATGTTGCGGTCTTCCCCGTCGTATTCGAAGATCTCGAAGTTCGGGCCGAAGCCGCAGCGGAAGAACCGCAACTCGCGCACGCGCGAGCGCGCCGGAACGTTGAGGTGGCGCACCATCCAGTCCCCCTGTGCATCCTCAAACGGCCCGAGCGAGTAGACATATTCGCAACCGATCACGTCGACGAAGAAGCGGGTAGCGGCTTCGATGTCCGGCACGGTGAAGCCGATATGCTCGACGCCCCTCAATCCGGGCAAGCCGGCGTTCTGCTCCATCATGTATCTCCGTTGGATGCAATAATGCGGGATATGGGCGGATCACGCACCATGGTCAAGCGATAACGCAACGATTGGATCCAATGGTTGACATTGGCCCCGCTGTGTGGTTGGGCTCCACAACAACCCACCGGGACAGGATTGACCGTGAAAGCCACTACGACCGAGCAACTGCAGCCGCGCGCCCCGTGGGTGTCGCTGGCCACCAATCCCGCTGCCTGGGCCGCCGCCGAACCCGCGGTGCTCGACACGATGCTGACGTCGATGGTCCTGATCCGCACCTTCGAGGAGAAGGTGCTGGAACTGGCCGGGCAGGGGCTCGTCCACGGCCCGGCCCATTCCGCGGTAGGCCAGGAAGGTGGAGCGGTCGGATCGGCGCTCGCCATGCGCGGCTCCGATCAGATCAACGGCTCGCATCGCGCGCACCACCAGTTCCTGGCCAAGGCGTTGCATTACGTAGCGCCGCAAGGGCTGGCATCGTCGGCCCCGTTCGGTGACGACGTGCGGACCATCGCCGACCTCACGATGTCCGAGATCCTCGGACTGGCGCGTGGCTATTGCAGGGGCCGGGGCGGCTCGATGCACCTGCGCTGGGCAGAGTCGGGCAACCTTGGAACCAACGCGATCGTCGGCGGTGGCGTGCCGGCGGCTGCGGGCGCGGCCTGGGCGCACAAGCGCGCCGGAACGGGCGACGTTGCCTTCACCTACTTCGGCGACGGCGCGGTCAATATCGGTTCCGTGCTGGAGACGATGAATCTGGCGGCCGCATGGAAGTTGCCACTGTGCTTCTTCATCGAGAACAACCGCTACGCGGTTTCGACGACGGTCGAGGAGGCGACGGCCGAGCCCAGGCTGTCGTCGCGCGGACTGGCCTTCGGCATTCCGTCCTGGAAGGTCGACGGCATGGATCCGCTCGCGGTCTATCTCGCGACGCAGGAGGCGGTGAAGATGATGCGGGCTGGCGAAGGGCCGACCATCATCGAAGCTGATGTCTATCGCTACTTCCACCAGAACGGGCCGTTGCCCGGCAGTGCCTTCGGATACCGGTCCAAGGACGAGGAAAAGGCCTGGCGCGCGCGCGATCCGATCGACCGGGTCGCGGCCGAGATGGCGGCGCGCCAGCTGATCGGCGAGGACCAGGTCGCATCGCTGCGCGCCCGCGCAGTGGCGCTGATGGACGAGATCGCAAGCGGGCTGGTCGAGGAGTACGAGGGCAAGCGGCGCATCGTCCCATCGCTGTGGCCCTCTCCCGATTTCCGCGACTTCGGCGTGCGCGGCGACCTCTCGGAACTCCAGGGCGTGCGCTACGTGGAGCAGGAGGAGTTTCCCGGCGAGATCGAGGACAGGCGCTTCGTCGATGTCGTTGCCGACGTGATGGATCGGCGCATGCAGGAGAACGAGGGCATCGTCGTGATGGGCGAGGATGTCCACCGACTGAGGGGCGGCACCAATGGTGCCACCCGCGGACTGTCCGACAAGTACCCCGACCGCGTGCTCGGCACGCCTATCGCCGAAAACGCGTTTTTCGGCCTGGCGGGCGGTATCGCCATGGACGGGCGGAATGTGCCGGTGGTCGAGTTCATGTATCCCGATTTCATGTGGGTGGCCGCGGACCAGGTCTTCAACCAGGTCGGCAAGGCGCGCCACATGTTCGGCGGCGATGGCGAAGTGCCGCTGGTGCTGCGCACCAAGGTTGCCATGGGTACCGGATACGGATCGCAGCACTCGATGGACCCTGCCGGGATCTTTGCCACCGCGCCGGGCTGGCGGATCGTCGCCGCTTCGACCCCTTATGACTACGTGGGCCTGATGAACAGCGCGCTGCGGTGCAAGGATCCGGTGCTGGTGCTCGAGCACGTCGATCTCTACAACAGCAAGGGCCCAGCGCCGGTGGGTGACCTCGACTACTTCATCCCTCTGGGCAAGGCGAAGCGGGTACGTACCGGTGAGAGCCTGACCGTGCTGACCTATCTGGCGATGGTACGTCCGGTGCTGGACGTGGTCGAGCAACTGGGCGTCGACGCAGACGTTATCGACCTGCGCAGTCTTGACCGTGCGGGAATCGACTGGGAGCTGATCGAACAGTCGATCGACAAGACTGGCAACGTCCTGATCGTGGAGCAGGGGGCGATCGGGACTTCGTACGGCGGCTGGCTCGCGGCTGAAATCCAGAACCGTTGCTTCGACATGCTCGACCAGCCGGTCCAGCGCGTCCACGGGGGCGAGGCATCGCCGAGCATTTCCAAGGTCCTGGAAACCGCGGCCTGCGCCGGACCGGGCGAAATCGAGGCCGGCCTGCGGCTCGCGATGGCTTCGCAGGGCCGGCCCTTGGCCTGAGGTCGGCAACGGCATTGCCACGGTCATGTCCCGCACGGTGGCTGCCGGCCACCGCGCCTACGATGGTACGATCGCGCGCGATACCTGAACACCGGCCCGGCGCTCATCGCGCTGCCCTGGCGCTTGCTGTTTAGAAGAGGTTTTCAATGACTTTGACCCTGAGGGATCCCTCCCTCCTGAAAGACCAGTGCTTTATCGATGGCACCTGGACCGGTTCGCCCGAGGTCGCGGTTACCGATCCGGCCAGCGGCGCCGCCATTGCCGCCGTGCCAAACTTCGGCGCGGAGGAGACCCGGCAGGCGATCGAGGCCGCTGAGGCAGCACTTCCCGGCTGGCGGGCACGGACTGCATCGCAGCGTTCGGCAATCCTGCGGCGGTGGTTCGAGGCAATTCGGGACGCCACCGACGATCTGGCGCTGATCCTGAGCAGCGAGCAGGGCAAGCCGTTGGCCGAGGCGCGCGGTGAAATAACCTACGCCGCGAGCTTCATCGAATGGTTCGCCGAAGAGGCCAAACGCACCTATGGCGAGGTGATCCCCAGCCCACGCGCCGATGCCCGGATCGTGGTGATCCAGCAGCCGGTCGGGGTCACGGCCGCGATCACCCCGTGGAATTTCCCGGCGGCAATGATCACGCGCAAGGCGGGTCCGGCGCTGGCTGCCGGCTGTACGATGGTGTTGAAGCCCGCGGCCCAGACGCCGTTGACGGCCCTTGCCCTTGCTGCCCTGGCCGAGCGCAGCGGCGTTCCCGCCGGCGTGTTCAATGTCGTGACGGGCCGATCGCGGGAGATCGGTGGCGAGCTGACAGCCAATCCCACCGTGCGCAAGATAAGCTTTACCGGATCGACCGAGGTCGGTCGCCTGTTGATGCAGCAAAGCGCGGCGACGGTGAAGAAGATGTCGCTGGAGCTGGGCGGCAATGCGCCGTTTATCGTGTTCGACGATGCCGATGTCGATGCGGCGGTCGAGGGCGCCATGGTTTCGAAGTTCCGCAACAGCGGACAGACCTGCGTCTGCGTCAATCGCATCTATGTGCAGCGCGGCGTTGCCGACGCCTTCATCGAGAAGCTGGCCGGAGCGGTCCAGGGGCTGCGTGTCGGCCGGGGCGTCGATCAGGGGGTGACCCAGGGTCCGCTCATCGACAGCGCAGCGGTGGCCAAGGTCGAAGAGCATGTCGCAGACGCGGTGGCGAAGGGCGCCAGGCTGGTCGCGGGCGGGAAGCGGCACCCGCTCGGCGGCTCCTTCTTCGAGCCGACTGTCCTCGCGGGCTGTTCGACCGACATGCTGGTGGCGCACGAGGAAACCTTCGGCCCCGTGGCCTCGGTTTTCGTGTTCGACGAGGAGGACGAGGCAGTCCGGCTGGCGAACGCGAGCGAATTCGGGCTCGCCGGCTATTTCTACAGCCGCGACCATGGCCGGGTATGGCGCGTTGCCGAGGCGCTTGAATGCGGGATGGTCGGCATCAACACGGGCCTGATTTCCAACGAGGTCGCGCCGTTCGGCGGGATCAAGCAGTCCGGGGTAGGACGAGAAGGCTCATCGCACGGCATCGCCGATTACATGGAGCTGAAATACCTCTGCATGGCTGGTCTCTAAAGGTCTTCGCGATCTGATCGCAACAGTCCGGCCGCCTGAACGTGGCTCGGGGCACATCGGCCTGTCTTCCAGGGTTCACCACCATGCGGTGCCGTGGCGTTGACAAAAAGGAACATGACATGGGACTTATGATCGACGGCGTGTGGCACAAGCAGTGGTACGACACGTCCGCCACGGGCGGCCGTTTCGTCCGCAAGGACAGCATTTACCGCAATTGGGTCACGTCCGACGGAACTGCCGGACCAAGTGGACATGCAGGCTTTGCTGCCGAGGCTGGCCGGTATCATCTATATGTCAGTCTTGCGTGCCCCTGGGCGCATCGCACCCTCATCATGCGGGCGCTCAAGGGACTGGACGCGATGGTGAGCGTTTCCGTGGTGAACTGGCTGATGCTCGAAGAGGGCTGGACCTTTGCCGATGGGCCGGGAGTAATTCCGGACCCGATAAATGGCGCGCATTTCCTTCGCGAGATCTATTCCGCCGACGACAGAAACTATACCGGATCAGTCACGGTCCCAATTTTGTGGGACCGGCAGGCCGGGAAGATCGTGAACAACGAATCATCCGAAATACTGCGTATGCTGGGCTCCGCTTTTGACGGAGTCGGAGCTCGGCCAGGCGATTACTACCCGCAACCTTTGCGGGCGGAGATCGACGCGCTGAACCAGCGGATCTACGATACGGTGAACAATGGCGTTTACCGGGCAGGCTTTGCCACCAGCCAGCAAGCCTATGCCGAAGCATTTGAACAGCTGTTCGCAACGCTGGACTGGCTCGAGGAGAGGCTTTCGTCACGGCGTTTCCTGCTGGGCGAGCATTTGACCGAGGCCGATATTCGTCTGTTCCCCACCCTGATCCGCTTCGATCCGGTCTACTTCGGCCACTTCAAATGCAATCTGCGCCGTATCGTCGATTACCCGAACCTGTGGCGCTACACTCGCGAGATCTATCACTTGCCGGGCGTGGCAAATACGGTGAACATGCAGCACATCAAGCAGCACTATTACCAGAGCCACCCGACCATCAACCCCACCGGAATCGTGCCGCTTGGCCCGAAGATCGAATTTTCGGCCTGATGCAGGGCGATTAAGGACCTGGGTGCCGTTTTAGGCGGCGAGGGTTTCTCCCCACGGCTGGATGGATTGCGGCAACTCGGATTTCAGGAGCGACACGAAGCGCCGCACCTTCGGGGAAAGGTGTCGCTTGTCGGGATAGACAGCCCAGATGGGTTCCGCAGGAGAGAGGTATGGCTCGAGGACCGGTCGCAGCAGTCCGCGATCAAGGGCTTCGCTGAGATAGAAATCCGGAAGCTGGCAAATCCCCATGTCTTCAAGGGCCGCGTCGAGAACAGCCTGGCCGTTGTTGCAACTCCAGACAGGATCGGGCCGGTACATCACGACTTGGTCCTTGTCCGTGAAATGCCACGTGGCGGAGGAACCGACCAGGCAGGCATGGTGGCCAAGATCCTTGATCGTCTCGGGGCAGCCGAACCGTTCGAGATAGGCAGGTGTGGCGCAGGTGTGGAATTGGCGCGAGGCAATGCGGGTCGCAATGAGATTGGACGACGTCAGATCGCCAGTGCGGATCGCCAAATCGTATCCCTCGCCGATAAGGTCAACCACGCGATTCGACAGGTCGAGGAACAGGCGCACCTGTGGATTCTGCACGGCAAATTGGCGCGCGATCGAGGCAATGAAGCGCTCGCCAAGCGCTATGGAGCAGGTGACGCGCAGTACGCCCCGCGGCTCTCCCTGCTCGCGCACCAGCGCCAAGGCTTCGTCCCGCTCCTGAATCAGCCGGGTGCAGTGATCGAGAAAGATACGCCCGGTTGGCGAGAGAGCCACGGTGCGCGTGGTGCGGTGGAACAGGCGTGCCTTGAGCCGATCTTCCAGCCGGGCGACGGCGCGGCTCATATGGGTGCGCGATACGCCGAGCGCGGCAGCCCCATCCACGAACGACCCAGTGCGCGCCACGGCCACGAACTCATCAATGCCGCCCCAGCCATCCATGTCGATTGGTCCTCATTTGGTTCAATGCATTTCGTTTATACCACTTAATTGCGGCGGGGGCCAAATGCTAGACTCCCGCCATCTGGACAGGAGAATACCCGATGAAGACGCGTGCCGCCGTTGCCTTTGCCCCCAAGCAGCCGCTGGAGATCGTGGAGCTTGATCTGGAAGGCCCGAAGGCGGGTGAGGTTCTGGTTGAGATCATGGCGACGGGTGTGTGCCACACCG
>Ga0207698_10000553_pt1 | contig 21782 bp, 22 predicted proteins | sample KBSCornC22_FD_184298 | JGI IMG/M metagenome (GOLD analysis project Ga0207698, IMG submission 184298) | Corn rhizosphere microbial communities from Kellogg Biological Station, Michigan, USA - KBS Corn C2-2 (SPAdes) (version 2) | ecosystem: Host-associated > Plants > Roots > Rhizosphere > Soil ... | reverse complement strand
ATTGCTGCGCAGCGCATGGAAGAGCCCGGTGATGCCGGAGCTGGTGTCGTCGCTGCCGATCATCTCGGTCGACGGCACGTTGCGCCGCCACGGCAGCGCGGCATCCGGGCGCGCACACCTCAAGGGCGGCACGCTCGACGGCGTGCAGTCGTTGGCGGGTTACGTGCTCGATCGCAAGGGACAACGCTGGATCGTGGTGATGATGCTGAACCATGCGCACGCCAACGCGGCGCAGCCCGCGCTCGACGCGTTGGTGGAATGGGTCTATCGGGAGGCGGGAGCCAGGGGAGGAGAGCGATGACTGCGGGACACCGGACCACCCACGAGGTGCTCAACCAGGCGCCGCCCTTCTGCGGCCACGACACCTACTCGCAGGATCCATGGCTGCGCGCGGCGCTCGCTCGCGCGGGAGTGCAAGGCATGGAAGCCGCATTCACGGAGATGGGCCGTTTCGTGGGCTCCGCCGAAGCCCAGCATCATGCGGCGCTCGCCAACCGCTACACGCCGGAGCTGAAGACGCACGACCGCTACGGCAACCGGCTGGACGAGGTCGAGTACCACCCCTCCTACCACGTGCTGATGCGCCGCGCGATCGGCGCCGGGCTGCACTCGCTCGCCTGGAAGCGCCAGGAGGCGCCCTTCTCCGCGCGTGCCGGGCTCTGCTATCTCTGGAACCAGCTCGAGCAGGGCACTTCGTGCCCGGTCACGATGACCTTTGCCTCGATCCCGATGTTCGAGCAGGCGCCGGATATCGCGGGCGCATGGCGGCGCAAGGTCCTCGCGGATGCGTACGATCCCAGGCTCGGGCGCGTCGAGTCGAAGCCGGGCGTGACCATCGGCATGGCGATGACGGAGAAGCAGGGCGGCTCGGACCTGCGCGCGGTGCAGACCGCCGCCACGCGCGACGGCAGCGCATGGCGATTGAACGGCCACAAGTGGTTCTGCTCCGCGCCGATGAGCGATGCGTTCTTCACGCTCGCGCGCGTTCCCGAGGGCGTCACGTGCTTCTTCGTGCCGCGCACGCTCGCCGACGGATCGCGCAACGCGATCTACCTGCAGCGGCTGAAGGAGAAGGTGGGCAACCGCTCGAACGCGTCGTCCGAGATCGAGTACCACGACACGAGCGCCTGGCTCGTGGGCGAGCCCGGGCGCGGCATCCCCACGCTCATCAACATGGCGCACCACACGCGCTTCGACATCGTGGTCGCCGTGGCAGGCATGATGCGCGCGGCCCTCAACGAGGCGCTGCACCATGCACGTCATCGCAGCGCGTTCGGCAAGCGATTGGTGGAACAGCCGGTGATGGCCAATGTGCTCGCGGATCTCGCGCTCGAGGCGGAAGGGGCGATGCTGCTCGCGTTCCGGCTCGCCGCCGCCTTCGACGCTTCCGCGCACGACGAGCGCGAGCGCGAGCTTCAGCGCGTGCTGACGCCGATCGCGAAATACTGGCTATGCAAGCGCTTGACGCCGGTCGCGGCCGAGGCGATGGAGTGCCTCGGCGGCAATGGCTACGTGGAGGAGTCGCCGCTCGCCCGCCTCTATCGCGAGGCGCCGCTGAACGGCATCTGGGAAGGCAGCGCGAACGTGATCTGCCTGGACGCGCTGCGGGCGCTCAGCCGTTCGGCCGAGGCGTTCGCGGCGATCGCTGCGGAGGCCGCGCTCGCCCGTGATGCGCGGATCGACCGTCGGATCGCGTGGGCCGGTCGGTGCCTCGCGGATCCCGCCACGGCCGCGACTGGCGCGCGCTCGATCGTGGAAGCGCTCGCGCTCGGCATGCAGGCCGCGCTGATGAAACGTCATTCGGATCCCAGTGCGGCGGAAGCTTTCTGCGTGTCACGGTTGGATTCCTCGGATGCGGGGCGGGCGCTGGGCACCTTGGAGGGCGACGCCGCCTCGCTGGGAGCCATCGCCGCGAGGGCGCGGCTCCCTGCGGGGTGATGCTTACGGGTTGTAGTGCTTGTGGGAGTCGGCGCTGTTCTCGAGCTTCTTGCCCGCGGCTTCCGTATCCTGGCCCACGCCCGCCATCGTGTTGCAGCCCGCGAGGAAAGCCATGCCGATGATGGCAGCGATCAGTTTCTTCATGTTGGTGCCTCCAAATCGTTGATGAGGGAGAAAGATTCGTCGAGGCAACGTAGGGCGAGGCCGCACTACATGCCGCACGACTATGGTGGACGAGGGGGCGCCCCGGGAAAATCAGGCGACGGCGTGGTCTCCTGTCGGCCCGTTCCTACGGGGCGCGGGGCCGGGCGAGCCGGTCCACCGCGAAGGCGGCCGCCGGCGCCAGCGCGAATGCGGCCGCGAAGGCCGGCACGATGCCCCAGGGGCCGAGCACCAGGCAAAGCGTCGTGAAGAAGGTCGCGAAGCCCGAAAGTCCGACGACGAAGCCGCGCAGGAGGCGTGCGACCGCGGCGTAACCGTGCAATGCGAGCGTGAACGGCGGCATGATCGAGCCGGTGATCGGCATCGACAGCAGGATGCCGCTCGCGACCGGGCCGAACACGGGCGCGGCCCAGAGGATCAGGCCCGCGAGCGCCACGGCGGCCACGAGCCGCAGCCGCAGCTCCATCGGCGGTATGGTCGCGGCGAGCGTGGCGCCCTCCTCGCGCGGCAGCCAGCGCCACGCCGCGAGCAGGCTTCCCGCCGCGAGCGCAACGGCCACGAGCGGATCGAGCGGCACGCGCGATACGGCCAACGAGGTCGCTGCGAAGGCTGACCACCCCGAGGCGAGTGCGAGCGGCCATCGCGCGCGCCTTCCGACCCACGCGAAGGTGAGGAGATGCGCCGCCTGCCCGGCGATGGCGGCGAGGGTGAAGAGCGCCGAGCGCGCAGCGAAGTCGGGGCCCAGGTCGATCGCGAGGAAGAGCGTGATCGGCCCGCCGATCATCGGCAGGCCGCCGAGGTATCCCGAGACGCGGTGGCCCCAGCGCCGCGCGGCGAGAGAGGCGATCCAGACCGCGGCCGGGACCAGCGCCAGCCGCAGCAGCATCTGCGCCGTCACGGCCGGCGGTTGCCTCCGGCCACCATGCGGTACTCGTAGAGCCGGCACTCGAGCGCGCCGTTGAAGAGCACCGTCTTGCGGGAAGCGTGGAGGCGAATCAGCTTCGCGAGATCCGCGTCGCCCGAAAGGATGTACGCCGTCCAGCCCGCGAACCGCTGCTTGAGCGCGTCTCCCAGCCTGGGATAGAACGCCGCGAGCTGCTCCTTCTCGCCCAGGCGCACGCCATACGGCGGATTGGTCACGATCATGCCCGTGGGCGCGGGCGGCGACAGCTCGAGCAGGTTCACCTGCTTGAGGGACACCGCTTCCTCGAGCCCGGCATCGCGCAGGTTCATGCGCGCGTTGTCAAGCGAGCGGCCGTAGAGGTCGGAGCCGTGGATCGGCAGGGGCTCCAGCGGTTTCTCGCGCTTCGCCGCTTCCGATCGGGTGCGTTCCCACGTGGCGGGATTGAAGCGCACCAGGTTGCGGAATGCGAAGTCGCGGCTTCGGCCCGGCGCGCGCTCGAGCCACATTTCCGCCGCCTCGCTGAGGAAGGTGCCCGCGCCGCACATCGGGTCCAGCAGCGGTACGCCCGGTTGCCAGCCTGCCAACCGCAGGATGCCCGCGGCGAGGTTCTTCTTGAGCGGCGCTTCCCCCACGTGGTCGCGCCGCCCGCGCTTGAAGAGCGGCTCGCCCGTCGTGTCGAGATACAGCGTGCATTCCTTCGCATCGAGGAACGCATGCACGCGCAGGTCCGGATCGCGCGCGGCGACGGAGGGGCGCTTGCCGAACGCATCGCGGAAATGATCGGCGATGGCGTCCTTCACGCGCAGCGTCACGAAATCGAGGCTCTTCACCGGACTGCGGTGCGCGTTGGTCTCGACCTTGAACGTGCGCTCGGCCGTGAACCAGTCGCGCCAGCGCACCTCGCGCGCGTTGCGATAGATGTCCTCCTCGGTGGCATAGGCGAAGCGCGCGACCCGCCACAGGATGCGGCTCGCGATGCGCGAATGCAGGTTCGCGGCATAGACGAGGTCGAAGGGGCCGGTGAAGCCCACGCCCGCTTCGGCGGCCTTCACCTCCTGCGCACCCAGGCCGGCGAGCTCCTCGGCCAGCGCCGGAGCGAGTCCCCGAGGGCAGGGCGCGAAGAACAGATGGCTGGCGCTTTCCTGTTTTCGCAGGATGCGGGGCGCTTGGGCCGACATCTAGAAGGGCTTGACGACGACGAGGATGACGATCGCGATCAGCAGCAGCGTCGGGGCCTCGTTCACCCAGCGGTAGAACACGTGCGAATGCCGGTTGGCATCGCGCGCGAAGTCACCCAGGTACTTGCGGATCCAGAAGTGGTAGGCCACGAGGAGCGCCACCAGCGTGACCTTCGCGTGCAGCCACCCGCCCGAGAAGCCGTAGGCGAGCCACAGGTACAGCCCGGAGGCGAGCGTGAGGACCATCGCCGGGACCATGATGCCCCGGTAGAGCTTGCGCTCCATCACCTTGAAACGCTCGATCGAGATGGAATCGTTCGTTTGCGCGTGATAAACGAAGAGCCTTGGGAGGTAAAATAGCCCTGCGAACCAGGAGATGACGAAGACAATGTGCAGGGCTTTGATCCACAGCATGGGCCGGTATCTTACCCTCCTCGCGCTCGGCGCCTCGTGGCTGCCCGCGGCGTGGGCCGCTCCCATGGTCACGACCGAGCACGTGGAGGCCGAGCTCATCTCCGAAAAGGCGTCGGCCCAGCCGGGCCAGCCCACGCTGGTCGGCCTCAAGCTCCGCATGGCGGACCAGTGGCACACATACTGGAAAAACCCCGGCGATTCAGGGCTTCCCACGCGCATCAAGTGGGAGCTGCCGGAGGGCTGGAAGGCGGGCGAGATCCTCTGGCCCTTCCCCAAGCCGCTCCCCGTCGGCCCGCTCATGAATTACGGCTACGAGGACGAGGTGGTCCTCCTGGCGCCCCTCACGCCGCCGGCAGGCGCTCCCTCGGGAGCCGCCACCATCAAGGCGCGCGCCGAGTGGCTGGTCTGCAAGGACGTGTGCATCCCCGAGAAGGGCCAGCTGGAGCTCACGCTGCCCGTGTCGCCCTCGCCGCCGGCGGATAACCCGCGCACGCAGGCCTACATCGAGCGGGCGCGCAACATGTGGCCGGTCGAGGCGAAGGGCTGGAAATACGAATCGGCGATCGTGGGCAAGAGCCTCGTCGTGCGCCTCGTGCCGCCCGAGGGCGCCGCGCCGCCGAAGAATGCGCACTTCTTCCCCGACCAGGAGCTGCTGATCGAGCCCGCCGCCCCCGAGAAGGTGACGCGCGAAGGGCGGGCCATGCGCATCGAGATGAAGCTCGCGGACCCGCCCCCGGCCAACCTGCAGGCCGTATCGGGCGTGGCCGTGTCCGAAAACGGCTGGCCCGGCATGGACCGCAAGGCCATCGCGGTGCAGGCCCGGGTTTCGGCCTCGCTCGCGCCCGCCGCGGGATCGATCGGCTCCGCCGCCGGGAACGCGGCCGGCGGCAGCATCGGCATCGCGCTCGCCTTCGCGTTCATGGGCGGCGTGTTGCTGAACCTCATGCCGTGCGTGTTCCCGGTGCTGGGGATCAAGGTGATGGGATTCGTCGAGCACGCCCACGGGGATGCGCGCGCGATGCGCGTCCAGGGCGCCATGTTCTTTGCCGGCGCGGTGATATCGTTCCTCGCGCTCGCGGGCCTGATGCTCGTGTTGCGCGCGTCCGGCGCCCAGCTCGGATGGGGTTTCCAGCTCCAGTCGCCGGTGGTCGTGGTGCTGCTCGGGCTGCTCTTCTTCGTGCTGGCGCTCAACCTGGTCGGCGTCTTCGAGTGGGGCGCCTTCGCCCAATCGATGACCTCCAACCTCACGGTGCGGGGCCGCTACGCCGATGCGTTCCTGTCCGGCGTGCTCGCCACCGTCGTCGCCACGCCGTGCACCGCGCCCTTCATGGGAGCCGCCGTGGGCTTCACGCTCACGCAAAGCGCGCCGCTCGCGATGGCGGTCTTCGGCGTGCTGGGCGTGGGGATGGCGCTGCCGGTGTTCCTGCTGGCGCTCTTCCCGCAGCTCCTGCGGCGCCTGCCGCGGCCCGGCGTTTGGATGGAGACGTTCAAGCAGATCCTCGCCTTCCCGCTCTTCGCAACGGTCGCATGGCTCACGTGGGTCCTGGGCGCGCAGTCGGGCAACGATTCGGTGCTCGCCCTGCTGGGCGGGCTCGTCATCGTGGCGCTCGCCGCGTGGATGTATGGCCGCTGGCGGCACTCGCCCGGAATGTGGCGGCCCGTTCTGGCGGTCTTGCTGGGCGCCGCGGGTGTGGCCGTCGCGTGGCCCACGCCGTATGGCCCCGGCGGCCCCGGGATCGTCTCGAAGGCGGGGGACCTGCCGTGGGAGGCGTGGTCTCCGGAGAAGGTGCGCGAGCTCAACGGGCAGGGCAAGGCCGTGTTCGTGGATTTCACCGCGGCCTGGTGCGTCACCTGCCAGGTCAACAAGCGCGTGGCGCTGCACAACGCCGAGGTCGTGAAGCAGTTCGCGGCGCGCGGCGTCGTGCCGCTCATCGCCGACTGGACGCGGCAGGATCCGCGCATCACCGAGACGCTGTCCTCGCTCGGCCGCAACGCGGTGCCCGTCTACGCGTTCTACCTGCCGGGCGATGCCACGCCGCACCTGCTTCCGGAAGTGCTCACGCCGGCCATCGTGCTGGACGAGCTCTCGCGCATCAACGGCAACGGGGCCACGGCCGTCACCCAGCGCTGAGCACTGCCGGGACCGATTTGCATCCGATGGAGATCTCACGATGAAGACCGCTTCCCTCGTGGCCACGCTGGCCGCAGTCGCGATTCCGCTCGCCGCCCATGCCAATGCCGGCGCCGGGCACGCGGCGCCCGCGTTCACGCTGACCGACATCCACGGCAAGACCGTCAACCTCGCCGATTTTCGCGGCCGCACGGTGGTGCTCGAGTGGAACAACTTCGGCTGCCCGTTCGTGGAGAAGCACTACGGCAGCGGCAACATGCAGGCGTTGCAGAAGAAGTACGGCGCCGACGTCGTGTGGCTCACCGTGAACTCGACCAGCACCGGATCCCCCGATTACATGAAGCCCGCGGCAGTCGACACCCATCTGCACGAGGTGGGCGCCGCGCCCGCCGGCTACCTGATGGACGACCCGGGCAGCGTGGGCCGCGCGTACGGGGCCAAGACCACGCCGCACATGTTCGTCATCGATCCGAAGGGTGTGGTGGTCTACAACGGCGCCATCGACGACAAGCGCTCCACCAATCCCGAGGACGTGAAGACCGCCAGGAACTACGTGGCTGCCGCGCTCGACGAGATGAAGGCCGGCAAGCCCGTCACCACGGCCACCACTGCGCCCTACGGCTGCTCCGTCCACTACCGTTGAGGCGATAGTCGCGCCATCGCGCCGGGCGAAAGCTCAGGTCGTGAGCCGCCTGCGCAGCAGCACCAGCGCGATCCAGTAGCCGGCGATGGCGTAGGCCGCCAGCACCGCGATGTGCACGAGCGGCGCCTGCGGCCATCGTCCCAGCAGCAGCGGCCGCCCCAGCGCGATCGAATGCGCCAGCGGCAGCGCATTCGCCGTCGCCTGCAGCCACGGCGGCATGTTCGCGAGCGGGTAGAACACGCCCGAGAACAGCATCATCGGCGTGAGCACGAGCGAGAACCAGTACATGAAGAAGTCGTACGATTTCGCGAGCGCCGTCATGATCAGTCCCAGGCCGGAAAACGTAAGCCCGACCAGGAACGCGAGCGGGACGATGAGGAGCATGGTCCACGACTGCCCCAGGCCCAGCGCGATCGCGACCAGCAGCACGGCGATGCCGGAGAGAAAGCTCTTCGAGGCGGCCCAGATCCATTCCGCGAACACGACGTCCTCGAGGCTCACCGGCGCGTTGAGGATGCCCTCCCACGTGCGCTGGACGTGCATGCGCGAGAAACCCGAATACAGCGCCTCGAAGGAAGCGGCGAGCATCGTCGAATAGCAGATGGTGCCGCCGGCGAGGTACGCGATGTAGCGCACGCCGTCCACCTCGGGAAGCATGGCGCCGAACCCGAAGCCGAAGCCCAGCAGGTAGAGCAGCGGCTCGATGATGTTGCCGGTGATCGACTCGCCGGCGAGCTTCCTCCAGACGAGGAAGTTGCGCCGCCACACCGCCACCCAGGCGCCCGACAGCTCCGTCATTCGCGCATCTCCCGCCCGGTGAGCTTGAGGAACACGTCCTCGAGGTTCGCACGCCGGTGCATGAAGCGCAGCTCCGGACGGTTGCGCAGGCTCGCGACCGCGGGCCCCGCATCGCGCAGGTAGCAGAAGGCGGTTTCTCCATGCAGCTCGGCGCGCACGGCCAGCGCACGGCCTTCGGCCTCGAGCCATTCGGCGACGCCTTCGCCGTAGACCTCGACCACCTCGGGCTCGATGTGCTCCGCGATGAGCGCCGCCGGCGATCCTTCCGCGAGCGAGCGGCCGTGGTCGATCACCTTGAGGCGGTCGCACAGCCGCTCGGCCTCGTCCATGAAATGCGTCGTGAGGAGGATCGTGCGTCCCTGGCGCAGGAGGACACGCAGCTTCTCCCACATCTGGTGGCGGGCCTGCGGATCGAGGCCGGTGGTGGGCTCGTCCATGAAGATGAGCTCGGGATCGTTCACGAGCGCCCGTGCCAGCACGAGGCGGCGCTTCATGCCGCCCGAGAGCTCCTGGATGCGGCTGCCGGCGCGTGCCTGCAGCGCCGCGAAGTCGAGCAGCGCCGGAATGCGCGCGGCGACCTCGCGCTCGCGCAGGCCGAAATAGCGCCCGTACACGACGAGGTTCTCGCGCACGGTGAAGTCGGGATCGAGGTTGTCGACCTGCGGCACCACGCCCACGCGCATGCGGCCCTCGCGCGCCGCCTTCGGCACCGGGAAGCCCAGCAGGCTGATCTCGCCCGCGTCGGGCCGCACCAGGCCCAGGAGCATGCGCAGCGTCGTGGTCTTGCCCGCGCCGTTGGGGCCGAGGAGCCCATAGCATTCGCCGCGCGCGAGGTCGAGGTCGATCCCCGCCACCACCTCGCGGCCGCCATAGGACTTGCGAATGCCGCGCGCGGCGAGGACCGTCACCGCGCCCAGTGCGCGACCACCTCGCGCAGGATGTGCAGCTTGCGGTGGAAGAAGTGCTCGCCGCCGGGCACCACCACCACGGGCACCTCGCGCACCGTGGCCCACGCGATCGAATCGGAGAGCGGCACGGTCTCGTCGAGATCCCCATGGATCACGACGGTGTTGGCGTGCGTATGGCGGCCGGGAGCGCCGAGGTTCGGATCGGCGGGGTCGGGCGTCTCGCCCAGCCCGCCTTCGGTGAGGCGGCGAAAGCCGGGAGCGACCAGCAACAGGCGGTGAAACTCCACGCGGTCGCTCGCGCGGGTGGCCACGGCGCCGCCGAACGAGAAGCCCGCGATCATCAGCGGCAGCGCTCCCGCCACCGCGCGGGCATGCTCGATCACCTGCACCATGTCGTCGGTCTCGCCACGGCCCTCGTCGTGCGGGCCCTCGCTGGCACCCACGCCGCGGAAGTTGAAGCGGAACGTGGCGGCACCTGCCTCCTGGAATGCGCGCGCGACGGTCGTCACCACCTTGTTGTCCATCGTGCCGCCGAAGAGGGGATGCGGATGCGCGACGACGGCGATGGCCACCGGAGCGGATGGCACTGCCGCAGCGACCTCGATCGCGCCCGCCGCGCCGTGCAGCAGCGTGCGGCCTGCGGGCGCCGGCATCAGATCCTCAGTCGCTCGACCACGCGGCCGTGCACGAGATGCTCGTCGATGATCTCGTCGATGTCGGACTTGTCCACGTACGTGTACCAGACCTCCTCGGGGTACACGACGATGACCGGGCCTTCCTCGCAGCGGTCGAGGCAGCCGGCGGAGTTGATGCGCACCTTGCCCGGGCCGCTCAGCTTGAGCTCCTTGATGCGCTTCTTGGCGTATGCACGCACGCCCTCCGCATCGTGGCAGGCGCAGCACGCCTCGGGCGCCTGGCGCTTGTTCACGCAAAAGAAGACGTGGTGCCGGTAGAAGCTCATGGGGGCGTCATTCTACCCGTGCGCGAACGTGCGCCGGGCGTGGAAGAAGAGGGCTACAAGGAAGACGACCGCGGCGGCGGGCCAGAGTTCGTGGAGGAAGCCGGTGAGCGTGGCGAAGCTCGCGAGCTGCCCGTGGGGCCAGCGGAAAAGGCGCAGCACCTCTTCCAGCGCGCTGTACGCGCCGAATATCTTCGACAGCAGGGCGCCGGCGAGGATCAGCACCAGGGCGAGATAGATGCGCGCGAGCGTCGCCAGGCGCCGCAGGAACGCGAGCGCCGCCACCCCGCCGACGATGCCCGAAAGGCGCCCCGCGCTCACCCATTCGGCGGAGAAATTGGGCTGCAGCATGAAGCTCGAGGCGAGGAACTTGAGCCACAGTGCCAGGCTCAGCAGCGCGAGCGTCACGCGCAGCGCGCCGCCGCGCCGCAGCAGCACGGAGACGAAAAGCCCGAAGCCGCAGATGCCCATGCCGACCGCGACCCACTGCACCAGCAACACCTCGTGCGGGCCATGCTCGCCGATGTTGCCCGCCCCGAAGAAGGGCAGCGCGGGATTGAGCTGCGCGAGCAGCCACAGCCCCAGCAGCACCAGCCCCGCATCGCCCCACGCGCCCGGGATGAGGTCGCGCTCGCGCAGCTCGCCCAGCGGCCGCGTCGCCATCGAATACACCGGGTCGGCGAACACGAGCGCGCCCAGCGTGGTGCCGAGGGTGTTGCAGATCACGTCCAGCAGCGACGAGACGCGCCCCGGGATGAAAAGCTGCGCGATCTCCATCAGCGTGCTGAACACGGCCCCGGCGCCGATGGCGGTCACGATCGCGCGCGCGTTGGACTCGCCCTGGCGCAGCAGCAGGCATGCGAGCGTGCCGAACGGGACGTAGGCCACGATGTTGAACACCACGTCCGAGCGCATCAGGTAGCGCGGCAGCGACACGGCCTCGTAGATCGACTCCACGGACGGCGCACGCAGCGGCAGCAGCGGATACAGGCTTGCGTACGCGAGCAGGAGGACCCAGACCGCGAGGGAGCCGACGTATCGGCTGCGGCTCATCCGATGACTTTGAGCCCCTGCCGATAGCGCGCCGCGCGCTCCACGTAGTGCTCCGCGATCCACGTGTTCATCGCGATTTCCCCGGCCGTGAGGCTGCGCACGACCTTGCCCGGCACGCCGAGGACGAGGGAGCCGTCGGGGATGACCTTGCCTTCGGGGATGAGCGAGCCCGCGCCGATGAGGCAGTTGGCGCCGATCACGGCCTTGTTGAGGATGATCGCGCCGATGCCGATGAGCGAGTTCTCGCGGATGGTGCAACCGTGGAGCATCACCAGGTGGCCGATGCTCACGTTGCGCTCGAGCGTGCACGGCACGCCGCCATCGGTGTGGATCACCGAGCCATCCTGCACGTTCACGTTCTCGCCCAGCGTGATGACGTCGTTGTCCCCGCGGATGGTGACGTTGTACCAGGCGCTCGCATGGTTCTCGAACACCACCGTGCCGATCACGGCAGCGTTCTGCGCCACGAAGTATTCGCCCCTGAAGGTGGGCTTGCGGTCGTCGAGCTGGTAGATCATGACCGCAAGAGTAGCAAAAAGATCTTACTCGCCCCTGAACCGGTGGCCGAACGCCCGGCTCACCTCGAGGCGCTCGGGGCGGCCGCGCACGGCGATCTCGCGCCGGCCGAGGATGTCCGTGGTGACGGATTCGATGGCGCGCACGTTGACGATCGTGCCGCGATGGACCTGCCAGAAGCAACGCGGGTCCAGCTCGGCGGCGAAGTCGCGCAGCGCCTTGCGCACGAGCGCATCGCCATCGCGCGTGGCTATGCGCGTGTACTTGGCATCCGAGCGCAGGTAGAGCACGTCGTCGATGTGGATGAGGCGCAGCGTGCTGCCGGTGCTCGCCTGGATCCATTCGAGCTTCGCGGCCTCGCGCGGAAGCCGCCGCGCGAGCTCGCCGATCAGCGCATCCAGCGAGGGCACGGGCGTACCGGCCCGGGAGCGCAGGCGCTTCACCGTGTCCGCGAGGCGCTCCGCCGCCACGGGCTTCAGCACGTAGTCGACGGCGCCACGCTCGAAGGCCGCGACCGCGTAGCGGTCGTACGCGGTCACGAATACGACATGCGTCTGCTCGCACATCCCGCGCGCCGCTTCCAGCCCGTTCATCAGCGGCATCTCGATGTCGAGGAAGGCGAACGCCGGCTGGTGGTCGCGCACGGCGTGCACCGCCTCTACGCCGTTCGCCGCCTCGGCCACGATCTCGAGCTCGGGCCAGGCGAGCACCAGCGCCTCGCGCAGGCCCGCGCGCAGCAGCGGCTCGTCGTCCGCGATGACCGCGGTGGGCGCCGTCACGATGCGGGAACCCGCAGCGTCGCGATCGTTCCGCCGCCGGAGCCGCTCGCGAGCTCGAGCCGTCCCGCGTCCCCGTGCAAGGCGCGCAGGCGCTCGCGCGTATTGGCGAGTCCCACGCCCTGGCCGATCGGTCCGCCGAGGCCCGGACCATCGTCGGCGACGGTCACGCACAGCACGCCGTCGGACACGTGCGCACCGACGGCGATGTTGCCGGCGCCGCGCGGCGCAACGCCGTGCTTCACGGCGTTCTCCACGAGTGTCATCAGCATGAGCGGCGGGAACGGCTGGTGGACGAGCTCCTGCGGAATGTCCACGCTCACCTGCAGCCGGGGGCCCACGCGCATGCGCATGATCGCGAGGTACGAGCTCGCGAGCTGCGCCTCGCGGCCGAGCGTCGACGCTTCCGTGCGGATCTCGGGCAGCGCGCTGCGCAGGTACTGGATGAGGTGGTCGAGCATCGGCAGGGCATCGGCCGATCCGCCCTGCACCAGGTAACGCACGCTCGCCAGCGTGTTGAAGAGGAAGTGCGGCTCGACCTGCGCCTGCAGCACCTTGAGCTCCGCCTGCGCGCCCTGCCGCACGAGCCGCTCGCGTTGCGCCTCCGCCTCCAGCCGTGCGGACTTCTGGATGGCCTCGCGCAGGCGCACGCGCGCGATCGTCACCAGCACGGATGCGATCGCGAGCCCGGCCAGCATGGTCACCGCCGCCACCCGTACGACCTCCACGGGCTCGACGTGCCCCTTCGCGTGGCTCGCCGCCACGAACGCCGCCGTCCCGCTCACGACGATGATGGCGACGAGCGTGGCGATGGTCGCCATCGCGGAGCGGCGCGTCCAGCGCCGGTAGCCGAACCAGGGCGAGGCGAAACCGAACAGCAGATACATGCAGCCGACGCCCGAGAAGAGGAACGCGGTCCGCCACGAGAGAGTGGGCCAGATCGCCACCAGCAGCACGGTGCCGGCGGCCGCGGCCGTGCCGATGAGGGCGAGCCACCGCCAGAAGTGGCGCTTCACCTGTACATCGAACGCCTTCACCTCCTCGTATTCGTCGGCGGACAGGCGCGCGGCGGTGAAGGCGTCGAGGCGCGCGCGAAGGTCGTGGAAGGAGGACATGCGTCCAGCGTAAACAACCCGCGGCAGGCATGGCAACGGCGCGACGAAGACCCGCCGCCGCGCGACGGGCGGCAGCTACATCTGCTTGAACAGGTGCGAGTAGATGCGCGACACCACCAGCGACTCGTCCTTGCCCTTGATCTTCACGTGCGCCTGGCCGCGGAAGTCGCGCGTGACGCCGGCGATGGCGTTCGCGTTCACGATGGTCGAGCGGTGGATCTGCCAGAAGACCTCCGGATCGAGGCCATCGAGCAGCTCGCGGATCGGCGTCTTGATGAGCGCCTCGCCGTCGGCAAGCGCCACGCGCGTGTACTTCTCGTCGGACTGGAAGAAGAGCACCTCGGCAACCGGGATCAGGCGCAGGTTCTGCCCGACGGTCGCCTTGATCCACTGCAGCCGCTCGCGCTTGCCGCCGTTGATGCGATCGGAGAGGCGCTCGAGCACCGCCTTGAGATCGGCAGGCTCGCTCGCGGCGCGCGACTTGAGCCGCTCGATCGTGGTGGCCAGCCGCTCGTCGGTGACGGGCTTCAGCAGGTAGTCCACGGCGCCGGTCTCGAAAGCCTGGATGGCGTACTGGTCGTACGCGGTCACGAACACGACGTGGCAGCGGTCGCCCACCTGGCGCGCGACTTCCACGCCGGTCATCTCCGGCATCTGGATGTCGAGGAAAAGATAGTCCGGCTTGTGCTCCTCGAGCGCATCGACCGCGGCGGCGCCATCCTCGACGGAGGCGACGATGTCCAGCTCGGGCCAGAGCTTGCGCAGCTTTCCTTCGAGCTGCGCGCGCAGGATGGGTTCGTCCTCGGCGACGACGGCGGTAGGCATGGGCCCGATTCTACCGGGCCGCTTCGCGCGCGGCGGCCTGCCTGCGATCGTTGCGGCGCACCAGCCACCAGATGCCGAGGCCCACGAGCAGGAACGGGGCGAGCACCGGGAACACCCCCACGAGCACGACGAGCGGGATGAAGATCGCGAGCCCGGCGAAGAGGAAGCCCAGGCCGTAGACGACCGCGAGCACGATGGCGAGCGCCAGCACCACCACCGCGAACGCAGCGGCGATGCCGGCGGTGCCGATCAGCGCTCCCGAGGTGTGCCCTGCCGGCAGGTCGCCGAGCTTCACGGGCATGAGGCCCGTGGCCACGCCCACGATGGCGAGGCCCGCGATCACCGCGGCGATCACCACGAGGACCACGAACGTGAACGACAGCCCCTTGCGCCAGGCGCGCTCCGCCGTGCCCATGGCCGCGAGCGTGCGTGCCGCCGCGGTCCTCGGCGCCTCGGCCTTCGCGGGGGCGGGCGTCGGCCCAAGCGGGATGGCACCGGCTGCAGCAGCCGCCCGCGCCCCGTCGGCGGGAATCTCGATCACGGCCACGACACCGTGCGGCTCGTGCTCCTCGAGCGTGAGCCGCGCACGGTCGCCGTACATCGCCGCGAGCCGCTCGCGGATATTCGCGAGGCCGACACCGCCGCCCTTGGTGCTCTCGCCGAAGCCGCGGCCCGTATCCTCGACCGCCATCCGCAGCTTGCCGTCCACGACGGCGGCGGTGATGCGCACATTCCCACCCTCGCGTTGCGGCTCGAGGCCGTGCTTGATCGCGTTCTCGACCAGCGACGGCAGCATGAGCGGCGGGAAAGGCGCATCCATGAGCGCCGCCGGCACGTCGATCTCGAACGTGAGCCGCTTGCCCATGCGCATCTGCAGGATGTTGAGGTACGCGCGGACGAGCTCGACCTCCTGCCCGACCGTCGAGACCGATTCGCGCATCTTCGGCAGCGCGTTGCGCAGGTACTGGATGAGGTGGCCCGTCATCTCGTTGGCGCGCTGCGGGTCGACCTCGGTGAGCGCCTGCACGGAGGCGAGCGTGTTGTAGAGGAAGTGCGGCTCGACCTGCGCCTGCAGTGCCGAGAGCTTCGCCTCCGTCACCTGCTGGCTCATGCGGTGGTACTCGGCCTCCTTGCGCTTGAGATCGGCCATGCGCTGCGCCGCACGGGAGCGATCGATGAAGAACTTGGAGACGACCGCGAGGATGAAGAGCGGGATGAACAGCAGGATCAAGCCCGTGCCGACCCCGATGCGCCACAGGTCGCCGGTGACCTTCTCGCGGATCTGCGCGCGCACTTCCGGCGGCAGCGGGGCCACGATCACGTCCTGCTTGTGCGGATCGATCTCGATGTTCACCAGCGGCTTGTCCACGTGCGGCGACTGGATGATGATGCGGCGCCCGGGGCCCCTGGCGTCGCCGCCTGGAACAGGCTTGCCCGCGTCGGCGCCCGGGACCGGCGGCACGCCGGGAAGCGGGGGCGGCGTGCCGGGGGGCGGCGTGCCCGGAAGCGCGGGCGGCGTGCCCGGAAGCGGGGGCGGCGTCGAGGAGGCTTCGGCCTCGCGCTTGGCCTGCTCTTCCGCGCGCTTCGCGCCGGCGATCGCTTCGTCGAGCGACTTCTGGATCTCCCTGGGATCGGCCCCCGCCTCCTTCATGGCGCGCGCCGCCTCCGCCTGGGCTTCGCGGATCGCGCGGGCAGCCTCGCGGGCGGCCTCCGCCGCCGTCTGGGCCCCTTCGCGCCGGGCGCGGGCCGCTTCGGCGCCCGCCTCGCGCAGGCTGTGCCGGGCCTCCTCGATGTCGGCGAGGGCCTGGTCGAGCTCCTCGCGGCGGCCCTCGTCCCGGGTGCGATCGCGCATTTCGCGCACGACGCCCTTGGCGATGTCGATCGCGCCCTCGGAAAACGTGAGGTCGACCTCGTGCTTGATCGCCTGCCGCTCTTCCGGCGTGGCGCCGCTTTTCTCGAGGTTGATCAGGTGGAAGGGCGTCACGAAGACGGCGAGGCCCACGGCGAGGAGCAGCCCGGTCGCGAGGAGCGCCGACCACGGGACGCGATGCAGGATGTCGGAGGCGGATTTCATGTCTGGCACGGATTCTGCGGCCGTTCGCGCCAGCCGGCCAGCCGACGCGGGCCGAAATGCAGAAATCGGGGTCTGGGAGGCAGCGGGGCCTGCGGGCAGGGAATCCGCGCCGGCGCTCCTGCAGCCGGTGCCCGGAGAGCGCGGTTACATCTGCTTGAAGCGGTGGGTAAAGGCGCGGGAAACGACGAGCGTCCCGGGATGCTCGCGCAGCGCGATCTCGGCCTGGTCCTTGAGCCCGCGCCGTACGCTCGCGATGCGGTCCACGTTCACGATGGTGGCGCGATGGACCTGCCAGAAACGCTCCGGGTCGAGCTCGTCGAGGAGCTCGCGAATGGGCTTGCGGATGAGCGCCTCGCCGTCGCACGTGACCACGCGCGTGTACTTGTCGTCGGACTGGAAGAAGATCACCTCTTCCACGGGGATGAGCCGCACGTTGGGGCCGACGGACGCCTTGATCCAGCGCAGGTGCTGTGGCGCCGCGGCGGGTGCCAGGCGCGCGGCCAGCGTCTGCACCAGCTCCTCCAGGTGCGCGGGAGCCGCCTGCAGCCGCTCGCGCAGGCGCTGGATCGCGAGCGCGAGGCGCTCCTCGGTGAAGGGCTTGAGGACGTAGTCGACCGCGCCGCGCTCGAACGCCTCCACCGCGTGCTCGTCGTACGCGGTGACGAACACCACGTGCGCGCGTCCCGCGATGCGGCGCGCGGCCTCGAGGCCGTTCACGCCCGGCATGTGGACATCGAGGAAGAATACCGACGGGCCGTGCCTCTGCAGCACCTCCTCGACGTCGCGGCCGTTCTCCATCTCGTGCACGACGGTGAGCTCCGGCCACAGCCGCGCGAGGCGCGAGCGCAGTTGCGCACGCAGCAGCGGCTCGTCATCGGCGATCACGCCGGTGGCGCTCATGCCGCCGCCGGGACCTCGATGGCGGCGGTGACGCCGTGCGGGGCGTTCTCCTCGAGCACGAGGGCGGCTGCGCCTCCATAGAGTGTCTTCAGCCGCTCGCGAATGTTGGCGAGCCCGAGGCCGCCGCCCTCCTTCGGCTTCACGCCCTCGCCCGTGTCGGCGACGCAGACGCGCAGCCGGCCCTCCTGCTCCTCGGCGCGGATCACGACGGTCCCGCATTCGCAGCAGGGATCGACGCCGTGCTTGATCGCGTTCTCCACGAGCGAGATCAGCATCATCGGCGGGAAGTCGCGGGCGCGCAGCGGCTCCGGCACCTCGATGCGGAAGGCGAGCCGCGGCCCCATGCGCACCTGCTGGATCTCGAGGAAGGCACGCGCCATCTCGACCTCGCGGCCGAGCGTGGAATGCGCCTCGCGCATCTGCGGCACCGCGGCGCGCAGGTAGCGGATGAGGCTGTCCAGCATGCGCACCGCTCCCTGCGGATCGGTCTCCACGAGGTGCTGCACGTTGGCGAGCGTGTTGAAGAGGAAATGCGGCTCGACCTGCGCCTGCATGAGCTGCAAACGCGCTTCGAGCATTCCCTTCTCGAGCTGGTGGCGCTCGCTCTCGGCGCGAAGGATGCGGGCCTGGTCGCGCGCGTACTTCTCGCGCAGCAGGATCGCGGCCACGACCACGCAGCCGAAGCCGATGCCGAGCCCCATGCTGATGGTCACGCCGGCGAGCCGCTCGTGGAACATCTGCGTGATGTCCCGGCCCTTCAGGACGCCCGCGAGGATGGTGCCGAGGATGGAGCCCGCGACGATGGCGAGGATCTGCATCGCCTCGCGCGGCATCACCGATTGCCGCACGTTGGACGCGGCGGTGAACAGCAGCATGCTGGTGTAGCCCACGGCGAGCGCCGTCAGCAGCAGGTCGAAATAGGTGTTGAGGAAGATCCACACCACCGCACCCGAGGCCAGCGCGCAGATCGCGGTGACCCAGAGGATGCGGCGGAGCGTGAGGCCTTCGAGGAGCTGGAGGATGTTCACCGCGGCAACGTTACCGAACGTTGCCGCGGCGGGATAGTACCGTGCGACGAAACGCGCGGCGGCGGTTGCGGATGGCGTTACAGCGCTGCCTGCGTGCGCCGCGCTTCCACGACGATGGTGACGCGCTCGTCGGGCACCACGTTCTGTTCGGCGACCTCCGAGCGCACCGTCTCGATCAGGCGGGTGCTGTGGTTGTCGGTGAGGATCGCACCGGACGCGGCCGCGAACCATGCCGAGACGAGCAGTGTCACGCCGGCCGCGACGGCGGAAGAGCTGGGGATCGGGGCAGTGTCGAAGCTCATCTTGTTTCTCCTTGGGGGCATGTCCGTAGCGAACATGGACGCAGGTTAAGCTGCGGCCCCGCGCGGCTGAAGGGGAAAGCGACGAAATGCGGAAAAGGCGGCGTGAAACGCCCCTTCACGCAAGGCTCAGGGCCGTTCGCGGGTGGGCGCAGCGGTGGCCGCCGGGTCGCGGAACGATCCCGCCAGCATGCCAGCGCCGCTCGCGAGCAGGCCGGCCATGGCGGGCGGCAGCGTGGCTTCGGGTGCCAGCACCTCGCAGGCGACCCACGCGGCGAGCCCGCCCAGCGCGGACCACCATGCGCCGCGGGCCGTCGCCCCACGCCAGAAAAGGCCCGCCGCCAGCGGCACGAAGGCCGCGGCGAGCACCACCTTGCCGGAGTTGTTCACGAGGTCGTAGATCGATTGCTGCGACAGGACGGCCATGGCCGTCACGACCATGGCCAGCAGCAGCACCGTGAGGCGCATGGCGCGCAGGAGCGCCTGGTCGCCGGCCTCGCGCAGGAGGGGCCGGACGAGGTTGCCCGCCACCGTGACGGCCGGGGCCAGCAGCGCGGCGCTGGCGGTGGAGAAGATCGCCGCAAGGAGCGCGCCGAAGAAGAGCGCCTGGATCGCGACCGGCATGCGCTCCAGCACGAGCGTGGGCAGGATCATCTGCGAATCGCCGTCGAGCAGGCGGCGCACCATGGGCGGATCGATGAGTGCCGCGGCCGACACCAGGAACATGGGCAAGCAGGCGACGATGAAATAGGCCATGCCGCCGAGAAGCGTCCCGGCTACGGCCACGCCTTCGGTCCTGGCGCTGCGGATGCGCTGCAGCACGTCCTGCTGCGGGACCGAGCCCAGCAAGACGATGAAAGAGGTGCTGGCGAGCGCTAGCAGGCCGCGCAGGTCGGCGGGTGGGGCGAAGCGCAGGCGGCCTGCGGATAGCGCTGATGCGATCACGCGATCGGCCCCGCCGGCGAGTCCCGCCATCACGTAGGCCACGCAAGCGAGCCCCAGCACGATCACGATGGCCTGCAAGAAGTCGGTGAGCGCGACCGACCACATGCCGCCCCAGAGCGTGTACACCAGCACGATCGCCGCGCCCAGGACGGCGCCCGTGCGCACGTCCATCGCGCCACCGGTCAGCGCCGCGAACACGACGCCCAGGGCCACCAGCTGCGCGGCGACCCAGCCCAGGTACGAGAACGCGATGCAAGCCGACAGCAGCATCTCGCAGCGCCGGTCGAAGCGATCGCGGAAGAAATCCCCGAGCGTGAGCCCCTGCAGACGGAAGAGCGGACGCGCGAAGAAGAGCGCCACGAGCACGAGGCAACCGACGGCCGCGAACGGATCGGGAGCGAGACCGCCCACGCCCTCCTTCATGAAGACTGCCGGGATGCCGAGCACGGTCTCCGCGCCGAACCACGTCGCGAATACCGTCGCGGCCACGACGGGGATGCCGAACCTGCCACGCGCGACGGCGTAATCCGCGGCGCCATGGACCCGCCGCGAGGCCACGACGCCCACGGCGACCATGCCAAGGAGGTACGCGACGATGCAGGCCGCGAGCACGCGGCGCGGCGTCTAGCGGTGCGGGTGCACGGCGGCGTGCGCGTGGTGCGGCACCGGGCGCTGCACGAGCGACCCCGCCACCATCCCGGCGAAGCTCGCGATGAGCCCGGCGAGCTGCGGCGGCACCATCGCCTGCGGCGTGAGGTACTCGGCGCCGATCCACACGATGAGGCCGAGCACCACCGACAGAAGCCCGCCCAGGTTCGTCGCGCGCTTCCAGTAGAGGCCCATGGTGAGCGGCACGAATGCGCCGACGAGCGTGACCTTGTAGGCGTTCTCGACCATGTGATAGATGTCCGACTGCGAGTTGAGCGCGAACACCGTGACCAGGCACGTGAAGGCGAAGAGCACGACGCGGTTCAGCAGCAGGAACCTGCGGTCGCCGATGTGCGGGAAGAAGGGCTTCAGGATGTTCTCGCTGAAGCTCACCGAGGGAGCCAGGAGCGTGGCCGAGGCGCAGCTCTTGATCGCGGAGAGCAGCGCGCCGAAGAACATGATCTGCGCGAACACCGGGACGATCGGCGAGAGGATGAGGTTCGGCAGGATGTGCTGGCTGTCGCCCTCGAGGTTCGCGGCGACCATCTTCGGATCGATGAGGCTCGCCGAATACGCGAGGAACATCGGGATGAACGCGAAGCAGAAGTAGAGCGCGCCGCCCAGGATCGAGGAGTTGGCCGCGGTGTTCTCGTTCTTCGCCGACTGCACGCGCTGGAACACGTCCTGCTGCGGGATCGAGCCCAGCATCATCGTGATCCACGCGGTGAAGAAGAGCAGGATGTCCTTCAGCTCGGGCGCGGGCAGAAGGTGGAACTTGTCGTTCGCGGCCGCGTGCGCGATCACCGCGCCGGCGCCTCCGGGCACGATGCCGCTCACCGCCCAGCCGATGTAGAGCATGCCGAGCACGATGATGATCATCTGGATGAAGTCGGTGATCGCCACCGAGAACATGCCGCCCAGCATCGTGTACACGAGCACCGTGGAGGCGCCGATGATCATGCCCGCCTGCTGCGAGATGCTGCCGTCGGAGACCACGTTGAACACGAGGCCCAGCGCCTTGATCTGCGCGCCCACCCAGCCGAGGTACGAGATCACGATGCAGAGCGAGGTGAGCATCTCCACCGGGCGGCCGAAGCGCTTGCGGTAGTAGTCGCCGATGGTGAGGAGGTTCATGCGGTAGAGCGGCCTTGCGAAGAAGAGGCCCACCAGGATCAGGCAGAGCGACGAGCCGAACGGATCGGCCACCACCCCGCTGAAGCCTTCCTTGATGAAGCTCGCCGGGATTCCCAGCACCGTCTCCGAGCCGAACCAGGTCGCGAACACCGTGGCCGTCACGATGTACATCGGCATGCGCCGGCCGGCGACGGCGTAGTCCCTGGTGTTGTGCACGAAGCGGGCCGCGTACAGGCCGATCGCCACCGAGATGACCCAGTAGATGATCACGAACCAGAGCAGCATGGCGGACTTTCGCGCGAGTGAAATGGGACAGGCGCCATTTTAGGAGAAAATCCGCGCCATGCCCCCTTTCGAGCTCGTCATCTTCGACTGCGATGGCGTGCTGGTCGACACGGAGCCGGTCGCCAACGCTGTGCTCAAGGAGGAGCTCGA
>Ga0207698_10000552_pt1 | contig 21782 bp, 14 predicted proteins | sample KBSCornC22_FD_184298 | JGI IMG/M metagenome (GOLD analysis project Ga0207698, IMG submission 184298) | Corn rhizosphere microbial communities from Kellogg Biological Station, Michigan, USA - KBS Corn C2-2 (SPAdes) (version 2) | ecosystem: Host-associated > Plants > Roots > Rhizosphere > Soil ... | reverse complement strand
GCCGTCGGTGGCGTTGGGCGGCAGCAGGAACGGCGCGCCGAGATCGCCGGCGCGATCGAGCCGCGCCACCGCGCGCGCGTCCGGATAGACGTCAATGCCCGAGACAACCTGGAAGGCAGGCCCGTAATCCAGCCCCATTTTCGAGGCGAGTGGATAGAGGCTCTGCGGACCGACATGCGCCTCGAGCGGGCCCTCGGGCGGCGCCGGTCGGCCGGCATCCGCTTCGGCGGCGGCGATGCGTCCGCTCATATGGATCGTCCACGGCTCTTCCGACAGGCGCGGCCGCGAGGCGATGGTGAAATCACCCGCCGCCGATCCGACGCGCAGCCGCACCTCGCGCATGACATGCGGTTCGAGCACCAAGGCGCGGCCGATCTCGACATCGAGCAGGTCGAGCGCGGCGGCGCCCGGATGGCGCGCACGCGCCGCGGCCAGCCCCATCTCGATCAGCGCCGCCGCCGGCATCACCGCCGTGCCGCCGACCGCATGATCGGCGAGCCAGGGTAGGATTTCGAGCCCGATCTGGCGGATCCACTCGACCGGCTCGTCGCCGAGGCGTACGCCCAGTAAGGGATGTTCGAACGCCAAGGTGACGCGGTCGGTCGATTCCTCCGTGCGCGTCACCCAATAATGGTCGCGCTGGAACGGATAAGCCGGAAGTCCGCGCACGAGGGCTGGGCCGGCGAAAGCGACGCTGTCGCGAATGTCGCCGCCGGCGGCATGGATCCGGGCGGCCAGTCCGGCGACCGGATCGCCCTTCGCGCTTCGACGCGACAGGCTCGGAAGGACGCGGCCTTCCTTGTCGGAGGCGCGGAGCGCGTCGTTGAGATAGGCCTGGACCACGGCATGCGGCCCGATCTCGACGAAGATCCGCACTCCGTCGGCGACCATTGCGCGCGCGGCTTCGGCGAACAGGACGGGCTCGCGCACATTGCGCCACCAATAACCTGCATCCATCGCGGCGCCGTCGAGTAAGGTCCCGGCCACGGTCGAATAAAAAGGCGTCGCGGCGCGGCCGGGCGCGAGGCCGGCGAGATCGGCCGCGAGGCGAGGTGCGATCGGATCCATCGCCGCCGAATGGAAGGCATAATCCAGATCGAGCCGGGTGAAGCGCCAGCCCTTTTCGGCGGCACGTGCCTCGACCGCGGCGATCGCGTCCTGCGGCCCCGCGATGGTCGTGGCCTGGCTGCTGTTCCGCGCCGCGAGTTCAGCGCCCGTGCCGGCAATCGCTTCGGCCGAAGCATCGCCGTCGAGGCCGAGCACCGCCATCGCGCCGACGCCATGCTGCGCCTGCTGGCTGCGGCTGCGCACCGCGATCACGCGCGCCGCCTGATCCATGTCGAGCGCGCCGCATGCCCAGGCGGCGGCGACCTCGCCCACACTATGGCCCATGCAGGCGTCGGGCTCGATCCCCTGCTCGCGCAGTGCCATGACCAGAGCCGCCTGGATCGCGAACAGCAAGGGCTGGGCGATGTCGGTGTTGCGCAGCGCCTCGGCGTCGGGCGCGTCGAGCCGCTCGCGGACCGACCATCCGAGATGCGGCAGCAGCGCGCGATCGACGTCGGCCAGCGCGTCGCGGAACGATGCGCTGGTGGCGATGGCGTCCGTCGCCATGCCCGCCCATTGGCTGCCATTGCCCGAGAAGATGAAGCCGATCTTGCCGCGCACGGCAGTGTTTGCGGCCGCGAGCGAGCTTGGCTTGCCGTCCAGATAGGCATCGAGCGTTTCGACCAGCGCTTCCCTGCCGAACGACGGCACCACCAGGCGGTTCTTATGCTGCGTCCGCTTGAGTGCGAGCCCGCGCAGCAAGGTCGGCAACATTGACGGCTCGCTGCCCGCGATCCGGTCGCGCCACTCTGCGGCGAGCGCGCGCAAGGCACCCTCCGATCGTGCCGAAAGCAGGAAGGGCGGCAGCACGTCGCTCGTCTCCTGCGCCGGCTGCGGCTGCGTTCCGGGCGATTCAAGCACCGCATGCGCGTTGGTGCCGCCGAAGCCGAATGAATTGACCCCGACCAGATAGGAACCGGCACGCTTGCCGACTTGCCTCTGCTCCGTCGCCACCTGGAGGTTGAGCTCGGAGAAGGGGATGTTGGGATTGGGCGTCTCGCTATGGAGCGAACGCGGGATGGTGCCGCGTTCCGCAACCAGCATCGCCTTCAATAGGCCGGCCATGCCGCTGCCGGCTTCGAGATGGCCGATATTGGTCTTGACCGACCCGATGGTCAGCGGCTCGCCGCGACGGCGGCCGAGGATCTCGCCGAGGGCCCCCGCCTCGATCGGGTCGCCGGCGGGCGTGCCCGTACCATGCGCCTCCAGATAGGCCAGATCGGCAGGGTCGAGCCCGAAGCGGGTATAGACCTGATCGAGTAAAGCCGCCTGCGCTTCTCGATTAGGCAATGACAGGCCGGTCGTGCGTCCGTCCGAATTGGTGCCGGTGCCGCGGATGACCGCCCGGATCGGATCGCCGTCGGCCAGGGCCTGGCCCAGCGGCTTCAGGATGACGACACCCCCGCCTTCGGCCCGGACATAACCGTCCGCGCGCGCATCGAAGGCATGGCAGCGGCCCTTGGGGCTCAGCATCGAAGCGGCGCAGAAGCCGATATAGGATTGCGGCGCGAGCAACAGGCTGACCCCGCCCACCATCGCCATGTCGATCTGACCGCCACGGATCGCCTCGCATGCCTGGTGCAGCGCGACCAGCGAGGAGGAGCAAGCGGTATCCACGGTGAAGCTCGGCCCGCGCAGATCGAAGGCATAAGAGATGCGGTTCGACAGCGAACAGAGCGTGATCCCGATCATCGAATAGGCATCGGTGGTCGCGGGGTCGCCAATGTTGAGGTTGAGATAGTCCCAGGAGGAGCCGCCGACGAACACGCCGATCGGCTCGCCGGCAAGCCGCGCGGCGTCGAAGCCGGCATCCTCGATCGCCTCATAGGCCAGTTCGAGCAACAGCCGCTGCTGCGGGTCCATCTGCGCCGCTTCGCGCGGGGAGATGCCGAAGAAAGCGGGGTCGAACTGGCCGATCCCGTCGATCACCCCGGCCGCGAACGTATAGGCCTTGCCGCGCTGCCCCTTCTCCGGATGGTAGAGCTGGGCCTTGTTCCAGCGATCGTCCGGTATCTCGGACACGGCATCGGTGCCGGCGAGCAGCATCGCCCAGAAGGAGTCCAGGTCGGGCGCGCCGGGCAGGCGGCAGGCCGCTCCCACGATTGCGATCGGTTCCGCCTGGGCGGACGGACCGCTGCCCGGCATGTCGAAATCGTATCGCGATCGGTTCAAAACGAAACTCCGGCGGTGCCCCAACCGCTGCAAGAGGGCGCGCGAGGCGAGGCTATAGCGGAGCGACGCCTGCCGACAAGGTACAGCATGCCAAGCCGTTTGCATTGCAGCATTTAGTGGAGCATGGAGGGCACAGCATTTGCCGATCCGGAGCGGTTGAACCGTGCGTACCGGTCGGTGGTTTGGCGATCAGACCTGTTGTGTCGGACGCAACTCGGGTGCAAAGGGGCGGTACCGCTTGGGCGCGCCGCGCCGGGTCGGATGGTCAGGTGAGGCGCGTGCCGAAAAAAGAATTTCTCTTCCTTCAGGGTCTGGCGGGTCCTTTCTTCTCGCTGCTCGGCGAAGCACTCGCGGCCTCGGGAAACGGCGTCCATCGCATCAATTTCAACGGCGGCGACAAGCTGTATTGGAAGCTGCCTGGCGCGATCGATTATCGTGGGAATCTCGATAGATGGCCGCGCTTCCTGGCGCGCGTGCTGGCCCGCCGGCGCATCACGGACATCTTGCTGTTCGGCGATTGCCGGCCCTTGCACAGCGTCGCGATCGAGGTAGCGAGCCGGCTGGGCGTCAAGGTGCACGTTTTCGAGGAAGGCTATGTCCGTCCTGATTTCGTGACGCTCGAGGCAGGGGGCGTGAACGGCCATTCGCGCCTGTCGCGTTCGCCCGAATATTATCTCGAGGCCGCGCGCGACCTGGCGCCGATACCCGATTATCCGCCAATCCCATCCTCCTTCCGCCGCCGTGCGAAGGAGGATCTGGCCTATAATCTTGCATCGCTTGCACTTGCGCCCTTGTTTCCGGGCTATCGCACGCACCGGCCCTGGCACATCCTCACCGAATATGCCGGCTGGGCGCAGCGGCTGCTGCGGCGGCCTGCCGAGCGGCGCCGCTCGGCGGCCACGCTCGATCGGTTGAATGCGGACGGTCGGCCTTATTTCGTTTTCCCGCTCCAGCTGGATTGCGATTATCAGATCCGCGTCCATTCGCACTTCGGCGGCATGCAGGAAGCGATCGAGACCGTGCTCGGCTCGTTCGCGCGCAATGCGCCGATCGATACATTGCTGGTGGTGAAGGGCCATCCGCTCGATAACGGGCTGGTCAATTGGGAAAAGCGCACGCTCGCCGTCGCGGCCAAGCTCGGCATTTCCGACCGGCTGCTCTTCCTCGAATCGGTCGATATCGATTCGCTCGTCTGCAATGCTGCAGGCCTGGTGACGGTGAACAGCACGACGGGTACGTTGTCGCTCCGTTGCGGGGTGCCGACGATCGTGCTGGGCGATGCGGTCTACGATATGCCGCGCATTACCGATCAGAAGGGGCTCGATGCCTTCTGGTCCGCTCCCTCACCGCCGGAACTTGCTGTCTTCGAGGCCTTCCGTCGCGTGCTCGTCGATCGCTGCCTGATCCATGGCGGTTATTTCAGCGACGAAGGACTATCCATGTTGGTTACAGGCGCGCTCAAGCGCCTCGAAATGAGTGAGCCTCGCACGTCCGTGGTGCGGCTGCCCACGCCCGTGCGCGTGCCTGCGGTGGCGCCCCTCGTCGCGCGGGGGTGACGCGTATCGCTTCGATCCTGATTACCGGCGCGTCGAGTGGCCTCGGTGCCGGTCTCGCCAAAAATTACGCTCGACCGGGCGTGCATCTCGTGCTCACGGGCCGCGACGCCAAGCGGCTGGAGGCGACCGCTTCCGTCTGTCGGGATCAGGGCGCGACGACGGTCACCGGCCTGTTCGACATCCGCGAGCCGGAGCCGCTGGGCGCCTGGCTGGCGGCGCAGGACGAAACCACTCCGCTCGATCTGGTGATCGCCGCCGCGGGCGTTTCGGCTGGAACCAGCCCTGACGGCATGCCGGAAGGGCTGGCGCTAGCGGCAATGCAGGTGCGCGCCAATCTGCTGGGCACGATGCACACGGTCGAACCCTTGCTGCCGCGGATGATCGCGCGCGGCGCGGGCCATATTGCCGTGGTGGCCTCGACCGCCGCGCTCAAAGGGCTGCCCTACAGCCCCGGCTACAGCGCCAGCAAAGCCGGCGTCCGCGCCTATGGCGAAGCGTTACGGGCGCTGCTTCGACCCAAAGGGGTGACAGTATCGGTTGTCGTTCCCGGATTTTTCGATACGCCGATGACCGATCGCTGGAAGGGCCCGACTCCGTTCATGCTCAGTCTCGACAAGATGGTTGCCGCAATCCGCAAGGGACTTGATGCGCGCCGCTCGCGCATCGTCGTGCCGCGCCTGCTCGCGCTCGGTACCCAGGCGGCGGATCTGCTGCCCGCGCCGATCGGTGACCGCATCATGCGCGGATTCCGCTTCCATATTGAACCGGGTCACTGAAAAGCGGCCCCATGATTCATTTCTTCCTGGGTCTGGCGATCAGCCTGGCGACCTGGTTCGGCCTGCGCTGGGTGTCAGGGGCTTGGCCGTTCGGGCGTGACCCCGCAATTCGCCCGATTGCTCTGCTGCTCGACCTCTTCCCCTGCATCGCGGGATTCGGCCTGTTCCTGATGCCGACGGGGCGGCCGATTCTCGCCGGCCTGACATTGATGTGCCTTGGGCTGGGCATGGGTGTTGCGGATCGGGTGAAACGCGCCGTTTTGGGCGAGCCGGTCGTCTTTGCCGATCGCGCCGAGCTGATCGAGGTGGTGCGCCATCCGCGGCTCTATTTGGCGTTCGTCGGCACGTGGCGGATGGTCCTCGCGACGCTGGCTTTGTCGCTGGCGGTGCTCTGGCTGGTGGAGCTGGAGCCGCCCCTGTGGCCGGTTGATCTGCTCCATCTGGTCGTGCTGGCGATCGTTGCCATCGTCGTCGGGCGGCTCTTGTTCGTCATTCCGTCGAGCAGGCCGCTCTGCGATCGTCTTGCGGCATTCTATCGGACGCTCGAGCCGAGCCGTGATCCGGAGACGGACGCGGCACGCTTCGGCCTGCTCGCGACCTGCATCATCCACGCGACGCTGGCGCGGTCGGAGAGGGCGGAACGGCAGCGTGCGGCGCAGGCGCGCACCTGGCCGGCACTCCCGGCCAACGGGCCGATCCTGATCGTGCAGGGCGAATCGTTCGTGGACGCGCGGCGGCTCGATCCCGAGCTTGCGAACCATCTGCCGAATTTCGCCAAACTCCAGGCCGAAGCCGCACAATATGGCAAGCTGGCGGTGCCCTGCTGGGGCGCGAACACGATCCGCTCCGAACTGGCGGTGCTGACCGGCCTGGGCGCCGAGGATGTCGGGCTGGACCGCTTCAATCCCTATGAGCATTTTGCACGCGTGCCTCTGCCGTCGCTGGCGCATCAGGCGCGCGCCGCGGGTTACCGCACCCTCTGCATCCACCCCTATGACGCGGACTTCTATTATCGCGACAAGGTGATGCCCTTGCTCGGCTTTGATCGCTTCATCGGCATCGAAGGCTTCGAGGGCGCCGTGCGCAGCGGACCTTATGTCAGCGACATCGCCGTCGCCGAATGCGTCGCGCGGCATGTCCGCGAACTCGGGCCGCGCGTGCTCGTCTTCGCGATTACGATGGAAAATCACGGCCCCTGGGACGCGGAGCATGACCCGTTGCCGCCGGCCCTGCTGCCCGACTCCTGGCGGTCTCTGCCCGACGCGTCCGAAGTCGGCCGCTGGCTCAAGCATCTCCAATCGACCGATGCGATGATTCCGATCCTGCGCGACGCGATTGCCGCCACGGGATCACCCGGGTGGCTGGTCTTCTATGGCGACCATCAGCCGAGCCTGAACGGCGCCTTCCGCGCGCCCGGCGCCGACGATCGGCGGTCGGACTATGCGATCTGGGGCTCGGCGGCGGCGCCTGGCTCATGCGCCGATATTGCGGCGGAAGAGATCGCCGCTGCGCTGATGAAGGCGATGGGCGTTCCCGAAGCCTCGCGCGATGTGCAGCCAGCTTGAATCAGCTTGTGACTCGAAAAATCGCGGTAAAACAATATCCTGGAGCCAGATGCACTCCGATGCAATCGGAGCGGAAGGCGCTCTAGCGGGAGACCGTGCCGAACAGTCGCGCTATTCGCCCTTCGAGCTGGCGCAGGCGAATCAGCCAGGTCCGCCTTGGCGTCCACCCCTCTGCGAAACGCTGCAGCAAAAGTTCGGGCTCGCAGGGCCGTTCCGTCACGGGATCCAGGTAACGCGGATAGAGGATCAGCGCGCCGGCGACGAGTTCGGCCAGCGACAGCCGGCGTGTGCGGCGCGGTACGGGCTCGGCCAGGTCGCGCGTCAGTCCCCATCCGGCGAAGAAAGGCTGGCCATGCACGGTCACATCCAGCCCGCGCAGCAAGGCCTCGAACCCAGTGAGCGAGGTGAGCACATGGACCCCATCCACCCGCGCCAATAAAGAGGGCATCGGCTCGCCTCGGACGATATCGTCGGCATAGCGGAGCAGTTCGCTGTCGGGGACGCGTCCGACGCGATGCCCGGCATCGACATCCGGATGCGGCTTGAACAGGATATGGGCGTCGGGCTCCGCCGCGCGCGCGCGGCGAAGCAGGTCGAGATTGCCCTCGACGCCAGCGCCGCCAAGCCGCACGGACAGATCGTCTTCGACCTGCCCCGGAACGAGCACCACGCGTTTATCGCCCGTGGAACGCGGGCCCGACGCTGCCGGCGCCGCCCGGCCATATTTGCTGATGCCCGCCGCCACGATCGTGTTGATCAGCGCTTTGGCACGCGCGAGCAGGGCAGGGGGAAAGGCGGCGCTTTCGAGGATCGCCTCAAGGTCGCTCGGACGCGTCGGATCATAATAGATGCCGCGCGTATCGACCACGATCGACAAAGGCGGGTGGAGATCCGCGCCCAGCCCGATCGAGCGGATGAATCCATCCTCGACCCGGACCAGCCGATCGCCCGCCAGTTGGTCCAGCCCCTCGGGCATGCGTGAGGGCCAGACCGCGATCAGCCCGTCCTGCGCCATGGCTGCGGCTTGCCGTGCATCGTCGGAAAAGGTCAGTTCCGGCCTGCCGTCCGCGGCGAGGAATCGGGCAATGCGTTTACGCTTCCACCAAGCCATCCCGCAGGCAATGCGGATGCGCCGGTTGATTGCTTCGCGGTCGGGCGCGCCGTTCATTCGTCGGTCGGCCGCTTGGGCCCGACGTCGGCCCAGGGTTGACCGACCCAGCGCCGAAACCGGTCGCGAAAGCCCCAATGGAGCGACACGCGTCGTTCGGCGAGACCGGGCCAGCCGGTCAGGTCCAGCCCCGTCCATGGCAGGAAGGGGTTGCGGCGGCCATAGGCCCACATTTCGACGCGGGTCGACGGCCGAGCCGCCGGACCGCGCGCGTGGAAGCCGCCCGTATCACAGACGACCAGCGTGTTTGCGGGCACCGCCAAGGCGGTCGGGTCGGGCAGGCCGAGCGCCTTGAGATCGTCCGGGTCGATTCGCAGCGATCCACGCCCCGACAGGAAGTCCGCGCCGTCGCGCGCCTCCAGGCTGCGCCTCTTCTCCCAGGCCAGCCGGGCGGCGTCGCGGCGGTGCGACCCCGCGACATAGGTGAGCGGCCCTTCATCGGATGCCACATCGGTCAGGAACAGCCACGCCTTCACCGTCGGATGGAAGGTGTCGGCATGAAGCTTTGTCTGCGGGTCGGGTGGCGCATCATGACGATGGGTCAGGATCGACTGGACATAGGCCAACGGCTCGGTATCGAAGCTGCCGACATAGCGGATCAGCCCCTGCCAGCGCGGATCGGCGAGCAGGGCCTTGGCTGCAGGCATGGCGCGCAAAGCCGCCGGATCGAGCGCATAACGGCGGGTGATGGTGTCGCCCTGGACCATCTCGCGCGCGGGTGCGGCCCGGTTCATCACCTGGTCGCGCAGCGTGGCGAAGGCATCCGCGCTCAGGAAATCGCGCACCAGCACGAATCCGTTGGAATCGAACTCGTGGCGCTGCTCGGGCGTGACCAGATGCTCAAGCCGGCGCCGGCGCCATGCCGCCATCCGGTCGGCCAGACGCACGCGGTTCACATGCAGGCCCCAGCCGTTCAGCCGGCGCGACCCGATCAGCGGATTGTCCCGGAAACTCTTGGCGTCGGTGGCGAGCGCGAGCACCCACCAAGGGGCAAGAAGATAACGCAGCGGATTCACCGGCTTCCTATTCGGCAAGGGCGGCACGCGCGCAAGTTCGGGGGAGATCGGCTGGTGGAGCTGAGGGGAATCGAACCCCTGACCTCTGCAGTGCGATTGCAGCGCTCTCCCATCTGAGCTACAGCCCCGGCACCAGCGAAGTGCGCGCTTAGCGGCGCTTTTCCGCCGATGCAACGCCCCATCCCGGGCGCCAGCTGCAAAAACCTGAAATATCGCCGCGACGACCCGCCTTTTCGGGGCGATGCCCACCCTTCTACCGCAGGAACGCCAGCTTCCGCCCGATCGTTTTTCCTTCAGCCGGCGCTGCTTCGGCACATGCGCCGCATTCAGGAAAAAACGCAGGAGGTTGCGATGGGCTACGAAGGTAATGACCGCCGTTACGGCTATGGCGGCGATCGCGGATATGGCGGATCGGACCGGGCCTGGGGACGGGACCGGTGGGGCGACGATCGTGCCCGCTCCTCGGGCGACTATGGCGCCTATGGCGGCAGCAGTGCCTCGCGCGATTATCGCGGTGACCGCTTCAATTCCGGCCGCGAGGATTATCGCTCGGATTACCGCTCCGACGAGTATCGCGCGGCGGGCTGGGGCTCGGCCGATTATGGCTTTGGGCGCGACCGGCGCGAGCGCGATTATGACGACCGCGATCGCGGTTTCTTCGAGCGTGCGGGCGACGAGGTCCGGTCCTGGTTCGGCGATGAAGAGGCTGAGCGCCGCCGCCGCGAGGACCAAAACTACGATCGATCATCCGGCTGGAACTATGGCAGCGAGCGCGGTTATCGCAGCCGCCACGAACATGATCCCCATTATCGCAACTGGCGCGACCGCCAGCTGGAATCGCTCGATCGCGACTATGACGATTATCGGCGCGAGCATCAGAATCGCTTCGACACCGAATTCGGCTCATGGCGCCAGACGCGGCAGGGTCAGCGGCAATTGCTCCAGCGGGTGCAGGAGCATCAGGAGGTCGTGGGCTCCGACGGCGAGCATATCGGCACGGTCGATCATGCCCGCGGCGACCGCATATTGCTGACCAAATCGGATGCGGATGCCCGCGGCCATCATCATTCGATTCCCAGCGCGTGGATCACGTCGGTCGAGGACAAGGTGACGGTGAACAAGACCGCCGATCAGGCCCGGCAGCATTGGCGCGACGAGGAGCGCAACAGCGGCGGCGGACTGTTCGGCAGCGACCGTGAAACCGACCGCGACCGCGGCGGCGTCGATCTCAACCGGAGCTTTTCCGGCACCTATTGACGCTTAAGGAGGAGGGGCCTGGCCGAATGCCGGGCCCCTTTTAAGTCAGCACGTCGATCGTGTGGATCACCACCCCGACCAGCCCGCCGACCAGCGTGCCGTTGATCCGGATATATTGGAGGTCCCGGCCGACTGCATTTTCCAGCCGGTCGGTCACGGTGCGTGCATCCCAGCCCCGGACCGTCTCGGAAACCAAGGTCACGATCCCGTCGCCGTAAGAGGCGACCAGCGCCGCGGTCGCGCGGCGCGCGAAGCGGTTCACCGCCGCGCGGACACGGTCATCCTCCTGCAGACGCATGCCCATCTGGCGCATCGCTTCGCCGAATTTGCCCGCGGCGACCGCTTCGGGATCGCGCGCCGCGCGCAGCATCGCCGTGCGCGCATTCTGCCACAGGCCATCGAGCCAGTCGGCGACCGCCGGATTGTCGAGCGCGGCATCGCGGAAGCTCGCCACCTTTGCCTGCAGCTCCGGATCGGTCTGGAGACGCCGCGCTAGCACTGCCAGGCCGTTCTCGGCCCTGACCCGCAAAGGATGATTGAGGTCCTCCGCCATGTCGCCGAGCAGGCGGAAGATGCCGTCGAGGATCTTGGTCGACAGCGTCTCGTCTAGCCCGGTCCAGCGCATGATCGATCCCGCCCGCTCATGGATCATCTGCCGGAACAATTTTTCGTTCGCGTCGAGCGTGCGGCCGACCCACAGGATCGTCGCGTTGATCATCGGCCGATGGCGGCCTTCGTCCATCGCGGTGGCGAGCAACTTGCCCGCGAGCGGCGCCACATCGAGCGCGCGCAGCCGCCCGGCCGCCGCGCTTTTGAACAATTGCCCGAGTCGCTCGTCGCCCAGGCTCTCGAGCAGGGTCTCGGCGAGCTTGCCGGCGCCCGCACGCATCGCGCCATCGCGCGGCGGTGATGCCAGCACGCGCCCGATCGCTAGGGCAACGTCGAGCCGGCCCATCCGTCGCGCGACGATGCCGGGCACGAGGAAATTGGATCGCAGGAAGACCGCGAGGCTATCGCCGATCCGATCCTTGTTGCGCGGGATGATCGCGGTGTGCGGGATGGGGAGGCCCAATGGGTGACGGAACAGGGCGGTCACCGCGAACCAATCGGCCAATCCGCCGACCATCGCCGCCTCGGCAAAGGCGCGGACGAACGCCCAGGCGGGGTGCGCGCCTGCCAGAGCCCCGGCCGCAAGGAACAACGCCGCCATCGCGACGAGCAGGCCGGTCGCGATCATTCGCATCTGGCGCACGCCATTGGTGGTGGGGACGCGATGCTCGCGCACTGTCATGGAATGATCCGGGGGAACGGCATGTCGATCAGACAATAGCCGTCACCCCGGAAAAGTTCACTCCGCCGGCTGGATGGCGCCCGGCGGCACCGCATTTTCACCGCCATTGGTGAGCGCGCGGCCCAGCCTGTGGCCGATGCGCCGCTCGATGCCGTCGGCCAGGCTGAAGCCAGCCGGAACGATCAGCAGGGTCAGCAAGGTCGACAGGATCAGGCCACCGATCACCGTCACCGCCATCGGCTGGTTCCAGGACCCGTCGCCACCCAGTGACAGCGCGGTCGGCATCATGCCGGCGACCATCGCGACCGTGGTCATCACGATCGGCTGGGCGCGCTTGTGGCCGGCGTCGATGATCGATTCGATCAACGGGCGGCCGTGACGGATTTCCTCGATTGCAAAGTCGATCAGCAGGATCGAGTTCTTGGCGACGATGCCGAACAGCATCAGGATGCCGATCAGCACCGGCAGCGAGATCGCCATATGGGCTATCAGCAGCGCGATCATGCCGCCGAGCGGTGCGAGCAGCAGCGAGGCCATGTTGACCAGCGGCGGGATGACGCGACGGTAGAGCAGCACCAGCACGGCGAACACCAGCATCACGCCCGCGATCAACGCGATGATGAAGTTCACGATCATCTCCGCCTGCCACTTGGCGTCGCCCGCGGCGGTATAATGCACGGTCGGTGGCAGGTTGCTCATGATCGGCAGCTTCATGACCTTGGCGCGTTCATCGCCTGCCACCGCCCCAGGGGCCAGGTCGGCGCTGATCACGATCCGCCGCTCCTGATTGTAGCGGTTGATCTGCGACGGACCCTGACCGAAGCCAATGTCGGCGACGACCTTGAGCGGGACCGTGGTTCCGATCCGCGTCTGCACCGGCAGATTCTGGATGGTCGACAGATCGCGCCGGCTATTCTCATCGAGCATCACGCGGATCGGGATCTGGCGATCCGAAAGCGAGAATTTGGCGGCATTCTGGTCGATGTCGCCCAAGGTCGCGATGCGGATCGTCTGGCTCAGCGCCGCGGTCGTCACGCCCAGGTCGGCAGCCAGATCGAGCCGCGGCTTGATCGTGATTTCGGGGCGCGGCAGGTCGGCCTCGACGCGGGGACCACGCAGGCCCGGCAACGTCTTCATTGCCTCTGCCACCTGATTGGCCGCCTTGTTGAGCGCGGCTGGATCATCGCCACCGAGCATGATCGAGACGTCGCGCGTGCTGCCGCCGCCACCATTTTGCGAGGCGAAATTGATGCGTGCGTCAGGGATGCGCGCCAGGATCGGCTGCATCTGGCGCTCGAACTCGGTGCTTGACCGGTTGCGGTCGTCGCGGAGCGTCATCACGACCTCGGCGCTGCCGACGTCGATATATTCGACCGCGGTCGCCACTTCCTGCTGCGCGCGCAGGATGCGGGTCGCGCGGTCGGCGATCGCCTCGGTCTGCTCCAGCGTCGTGCCGGGGGCCAGCTGGATCTCCAGATGGCTCGTGTCGACGTTCATCTCGGGCTGGAACGTCTTGGGCAGGTACATCATGATCGCGATGGTCAGGAAGAAGGCGACCACGCCGACCATCATCGTGACCTTGCGATTGTCGCGCAGGAAGAAGCGATACCATTTGCGCGGGCTTCCGGGGTTACGCTCCAACGTCCAGTGCAGGATCTGCATATAGCGATCCATCAGCCAGCCTTCGCCATGGCTCGCCTGGCCATGCGCCTTCAGGAAATAAGCCGCGATCATCGGCGTGATCAGACGCGCGACGGCAAGGCTCATCAGCACCGCCACGACGACGGTGAAACCGAAATTCTTGAAGAACTGGCCGGCAATGCCCGGCATCAGACCCACGGGGAGGAACACCGCGACGATCGAGAAGGTGGTCGCGACCACCGCGATGCCGATCTCGTCCGCGGCATCGATCGACGCCTGGAAGGCGGTTTTGCCCATGCGCATGTGGCGCACGATATTCTCGATCTCCACGATCGCATCGTCGACCAGCACGCCCGACACCAGGCTCAACGCGAGCAAGGTCATGAAGTTGAGCGTGAAGCCCATCAGGCTCAGGATCCAGAAGGTCGGGATCGCCGACAGCGGGATCGCCAGCGCCGAAATCGCGGTCGCGCGCTTGTCGCGCAGGAACAGGAACACCACCGCGACCGCCAGCACCGCGCCTTCGATCATCGAACGCATCGCCGCCTTGTAGTTGCGCAGCGTATATTTGACCGAATTGGCGCGCTGGACGAAATGGACCTTCGGATAGTCCTTTTCGATCTTCGCCAGTTCCTTCACCGCGGCGTTGAAGACGGCGACGTCGGAGGCGCCACGCGAGCGCTTGAGCCCGAAGGAGACGACGGGCTTGCCTTCCATCTTGGCGATCGTGCGCTGTTCGCCATAGCCGTCGCGCACGTCGGCAATGTCCGACAGGCGAACCGAGCGACCGCCGCCCAGCTGGATCTGCTGCTGGCCGAGCGTATAGGCGTCGCGCGCATTGCCGAGCACGCGCACCGACTGTTCGGTACCCGCCACCTCGGCACGTCCGCCCGCCGCATTCATGTTCATCTGCATCAGCTGCTGGTTGAGCTGCGATGCGGTGATGCCCTGCGCCTGCATCTTGGCCGGATTCAGGATGACGCGGATCTCGCGATTGACCGCGCCATGCGTTTCCACCTGCTGCATGCCGTCGATCGCGAGCAGGCGGCGCGACACCGTATCCTGCACGAACCAGGACAATTGCTCCATCGTCATGTCGGTCGCTTCGACCGAGAAATTGGCAAGACTGTTGCCGTTGATCGCGACGCGCTCGACGTGGGGCTCGATAATGCCCTCGGGCAGGCTGCCACGGATCTGCGCGACCGCGTCGCGGACATCGGTGGTGGCGCGATCGACCGGCGTCTCGATCGAAAATTGGACGAAGGTGCCGGAACTGCCCTCCGACACGGTCGACTGGATTTCCTCAACGCCTTCCAGGTTGCGGACCGCAGCCTCGACCTTCTGCGTGACCTGCGTCTCGAGCTCGGTCGGGGCTGCGCCCGGCTGGCTGATCTGTACGTAGACGCCGGGGAAGGTGATCTCCGGATTCTGGTTCACGCTCATCCGCATGAACGAGACGAAGCCTGCCAGCGTCAGCGCCGCGAACAGGACGAGCGGCGGAACCGGGTTGCGGATCGACCAGGCGGAGATGTTGCGGAAGTTCATGGTCGTTGCGCTCCTCAGCGCGGGCTAGGCTGCAAGTCCGGCTTCACCTTGTCGCCTTCGTTCAGGAAAGCGCCAGCGGCGGCGACGACACGCTCGGTGCCGGCCAGGCCGCTCATCACCGTCACGCCCCGATCGTCGACGTCGCCAATCTTGATGTAGCGCCTGGTGACCGTATTGTCCGGCTTTACGAGATAGACGTAATTGCCCTTGTCGTCGCTCATCACGGCGCTTTCGGGCAGGAGCGGGACATCGCCCGCGCCGCCGCCGACCTCGGCCGCGGCGAACCCGCCGGGACGCAACGCATTATTGTACGGCAGCTCGATCCGGACCACGCCCTGGCGGTTGGCCGGGTCGATAATGGGCGAGATCTGCCAGATCGTTCCGGGAATCTTGAGCGTCGTGCCAACCGGCGTCACCGTCGCCGTCGAGCCGACATGGACGCGTTGCAGGTCGCTTTCGCCAAGCCGGGCCTGCAGCTCCATCTTGCCTTCCGACGCGATCCGGAACAGCGCGCCGGAACCCGGGCTCACCACCTGGCCGGCCTCGACATTGCGCGTCAGGACCAGACCGGCAGTGGGCGCGCGGATGTCGAGTCGGCCGATCGCGGCCCGTTGCTGACGCAGCTGTGCCTCGGCGACGGCGACGCGCGCATTGGCGCCGTCGAGCGCGCTCTGCTTGGCATCGATATCCGCCTTGGAGATGAAGCCGCTCGACACCAGCGCCTTGGCGCGGTTCAGATTGGATCGCGCCAATTCGGCGTCGGCGCGCGCCTGGTTGATCGAGGCCGCGAGCGCCGCGGCCTGCTGCACCTGGACCGACCGGTCGACCACGGCCAGGACCTGACCGGCCTTCACCCAGGTGCCCGGCTCGACCAGGACGGAGCGGACGATGCCGCCTTCGCCGGCGACGCCGACCGGCATGTCGCGGCGTGCGCCGATGTTGCCGACCGCGGGGATCTGGGTCGTGATCGAATGGCGACCGGGGACGATCACGGTCACGGAGGGCGACGTGTCGATCGGGGCCGGCGCCGGCTTCTTGTGGAGCGTCATCCACAAGAGCAGGCCGACCAGGACCACCCCCACGCCAAGGATGATCCAGATCCGCTTGCGGCGGTTCCGCGTTTCATCCAGCTCCAGATAACCGGCCGGACCGATTCCCGCTTCCATATTCATCTCGCCGTTCCATCCCTCGCGCTGCGACGCAACATCCCCTTCGCGTCGGCGCCCGACTGTATTATCAATATATATCACCTGGCTCAAGCACTGTTTATGAGGCCTGAACCAGCGTCAGAATCGACCAGTCCCCGCTGTCGAGGCGGGCGACCGGCTGCATTCCTTTTGATATATAAGCCGCTAGCACATCCTCGACCTGCGTGGCCAGCAAGCCGGCGAGGACGATTGTACCATTTCGGTCCAGTGTTGCCGTAAGATCGTGCGCAAGCGCGATCAGCGGTCCGGCCAGGATATTGGCCACGATCAGATCGAAGGGTGCCGCGGCCTGGATGCGCGGATCGGCCATGCCGTCCGCCGCAACCAGCTCGATCGCGCCTTCAGGAATGGCATTGATCGCCATATTTTCCGCGGTGACGTCGATCGCGATCGGATCGATATCCGTCGCGAGGATGCGGGCTTCCGGCCAGAGCGCGAGTGCTGCAAATGCGAGCAAACCGGTGCCGGTGCCGATGTCGGCGATGCGTGTGAAGCGCTGGCCCTGCTGCGCCAGCACGTCGAGCGCGGTCAGGCAGCCGGCGGTGGTTTCATGATGGCCGGTGCCGAAGGCACGGCTCGCCTCGATCCGGAAAGGGATCGTCCCCGTCGGAACATGATCGGCATGCGCCGCGGTATGGACGAAGAAGCGCCCCGCGCGAATCGGTTCGAGGAAGCCCTGGCTGATCGTGACCCAGTCCTCATCGGCGATCCGTTCGATCGTCGGTGCCGCATCGCCCATGCTCGGGACGAGCGCGCGGATGCGCTCGATCGTCGCCGTGTCAGGTTCGGCCGACAGATAGACGTCGAGCTGCCATTCGTCGGGCCGGCTGAGGTCCGGCTCGCTCGTCATGATCGTGGGCGGCGGATCGATCCCCAGATCGGGCTCGATCGTCGCCAGTGCTTCGCCTTCCTCCCGCGAGCAAGGGAAGAAGGTCACTTTCCAGCTTTCCGCCGCCTGCGTTTCCCATTCAGCGGACATAAGAGGCTCCATTGATGTCGAGCACCGCGCCGGTCATCGACGCCGGCGCTTCGAGCGCGAGGAAACGCACCGCCACCGCCACTTCGGCCGGCTCGGCCACGCGCCCCAACGGAATGTCGGCGAGCAATGCCTCGCCACCGCGGCTTGCCAGATAATCGTCCGCCATGCCGGTCATGGTGAAGCCGGGGCAGACCGCGAAAGCGAGGATATTGTCACGAGCGTATCCGCGCGCGATGCTCTTCGTCATCGCGACCATGCCCGCCTTGGATGCGGCATAATGCCAATGGGCCGGGCTGTCGCCGCGATAGGCGGCGCGGCTCGCCACGTTGACGATGCGTCCGCCATTGTTCTGCCGGAAATGGAGCAGGGCCAGCCGGCTGAGCTCGGCGGCGGCGGTGAGGTTGATCCGCATCGTCCGTTCCCAGGCGGCCAGCCAGTCATCGTCCGTCTGGTCGATCGGCGCGGCCTCGAAGATGCCGGCATTGTTGATGAGGATGTCGATACGCCCGTCGAGCCGAGCCATCGCGTCCCACCACAAAGCGCGGGTCGCATCCGCGTCCGAAAGATCGGCGGCTATGTCGGAGTTGCCGCCCTTCGTGGAATGGCCGACGAGGCGGACGTCATCGGACGCGAAGGCGCCGGCAATTGCCGCGCCGATGCCGCGGCTGGTGCCGGTTGCAAGGATGTGGGTGGTCATGCGCGGCGCCTAGAGCGATTTGGAGCCAGATGGAATCATCTGGCGGCTTGAAAATCGCGGTAAACAAAAATGCTGGAGCGCCCATTCCGATCCAATCGGAGCGGGCGCTCTAGCCGCACAGGCAACGCAAGGAAACTCTCGTCGCCGATATGAAAAGACCTCCTCCCCGGCGCTATGGCCGGGGAGGAGGTCCTGAGCCCCCGCTCGGAAAGTCAGGCCGCGAAGCGTTCGACGAAAGCGCCGGTGGTCGCGTCGAGGCGAGCCAGCTGCGCATCGACCGCGCGGAAGCCGTTCTCCAGCTCGTCGATGTCGCGCGCCACCTGCTCGGTGTCGGTGCGGATCGCGGCGATGGTGGACGACATGGCGTCGGCGGCCAGCGCGGTCTCGTCGACCGCGGCGGTGATCATGGTGACGGTCTGCGCCTGGGTTTCCATGGCGCGGCGGATGCGTTCGGCCGAGGACTGGACGTCGCCGATCGTGGTGCGGATCGTGCCATTGGCTTCCACCGTCTGACGCGCCGCGCCCTGAATCGCACCGATCTTGGTGGCGATGTCGTCGGTGGCGCGCGCGGTCTGGCTGGCGAGGCTCTTCACCTCCTGCGCAACCACGGCGAAGCCGCGGCCGGCATCGCCCGCACGGGCGGCCTCGATCGTGGCGTTGAGCGCGAGCAGGTTGGTCTGACCGGCAATGTCGCGGATCAGGCCGAGGATCGATTCGATCGCCTGGGCATGTTCGCTGAGCGCGCGGCTGACCGCGACCGCCTTGTCGGACTGCTCGCTGGCGCGGGTGGCGACGCCGGCGGCGACTTCCACCTCGCCGCGCGCTTCCTCGATCGCGCGGATCAGGCCGGCTGCGGTCTGCGCCGCTTCGCGCATCGCGACAGCGGATTGTTCTGACGCCGCAGCCACTTCGGACGCCTTGCCAAGCATGCCGCGCGCCGAACCGGCGGTGGAGGCTGTGCGGTGCTGCAGCGCGCCGGCGCTGGAGACCGCGCCCTGCAGGATCTCGACCACCGTCTGCTGGAAGCGCGTGCCTTCTTCGGTCTGGCTGGCGAGCGCCTTCTGCTGGCGCAGCAGCGACAATATCGCGAGCGAAACTTCGAGCTCGATGCAGCCCAGCCGGGTGATGGTGTTGACGATGCGGTTGAGATCGGGCGAGTCGGGAAGCGCCTTGCGGACCGCCTCGGTCACCGCGGCGGTGTAGGCGCTGACGCCCTCGACCAGCAACGGCGCGGGCGCGCCGCTGGTGAAGATTTCGCGACCGACCAGCGACAGCAGGTTGATCCAGGCCGAATCGACGGGTTGATTATACCGGGCGCGGACATTGTTGCCGACACGCGTGGCGATCGTCTGGGGGGAGAGTCCCATCGCAGCCACGGCGTCGCCGCAGGGCGTGCCGCTGGTCGGAACCCCGGCCCAGTAATCGAGCGTGGCCTGCTGGATGACTTCGCCCGCTTGCTCCCACGCGAAGGCGAGGTCGCGCTGGAGTGAGCCATTGCCATTATAGATAGCGAGCCGCTGCGAAACCTCGTCCGCAGGCATCGGCGCACGCGCCGCTGCGGGGGTTTCAATCAGGAAATAGTCATCCGACATGGCGGCTTCGCTCTCCGGTTTCGCCTGGGTTCGGGCCCTGATTAACCAGAGAAGGTAAATAGTCTGTTAGCCCTGTTCGGACCTTTTCGCGGCAGCAGCAGGGCTCGACGTTGCAACGCGGCATGATTGAGCTAAAGGAGCCGCCATTCTTTCCTTTGGGACCAAGGTCCGAGCATGGCGCGTAATTCGAGCCGGCCACTGTCGCCGCATCTGACGATCTGGAAATGGGGCCCGCACATGCTGGTCTCGATCCTTCACCGTGCCACCGGGACGGCGAATGCGATCGGGGGCGGCATACTGCTGGTGTGGTGGCTGCTCGCACTGGCGAGCGGCGAAGCCGGCTATGCGCGCTTCGTCGATCTGATGACGTCCGATTCGACCGGCCGGTTGAACTGGCTGCCGGCGCTGATCCTGATCGGCCTCACCTGGACCTTCATCCAGCACCTTTGCTCGGGCGTGCGCCACCTGCTGCTCGACACCGGCGCGGGCTATGAGCTCAAGGTCAACAAGACCGGCGCGCTCGCGACGATCGCCATTTCGATCACGCTGACGGCCTTGATCTGGATCGTCATTCTTTTCCACGGAGCGCTGTGATGGGAACCGGCACCAGCATCGGCCGCGTGCGCGGGCTCGGATCGGCGCATGAGGGCACTCATCATTGGTGGCGCCAGCGCCTGACAGCGGGTAGCAACCTGCTGCTCGTGACCTGGCTGGTCGTCTCGCTGTTCCGCCTGCCGCTGTGGAATTATCGTGCTCTGGCCCTGTGGCTGTCCTCGCCCTGGGCGAGCGTGCCGCTGATCCTGGCGGTGATCTCGGTCTTCTATCACCTGCGCCTCGGCCTGCAGGTGGTGATCGAGGATTATCAGCATGACTTCACGCGCGTGATCGCGCTCGTGCTGCTCAATTTCTATGCGATCGGCGGCGGCGCGCTGGCGATCTATGCGATCCTCAAGGTCGCCTTCCAGGGAGCCATCCAATAATGCCCGCCGCCTACCAGATCATCGACCATGTCTATGACGCGGTCGTCGTCGGCGCAGGCGGCTCGGGCCTGCGCGCGACCATGGGCGTGGCCGAAAAGGGGCTGAAGACCGCCTGCATCACCAAGGTCTTCCCGACCCGCAGCCACACTGTCGCCGCCCAGGGCGGCATCGCCGCATCCTTGGGCAACAACACGCCCGATCACTGGACGTGGCACATGTACGATACGGTCAAGGGTTCCGACTGGCTCGGCGACCAGGACGCGATCGAATATATGGTGCGCGAGGCTCCCGCCGCGGTGATCGAGCTCGAACATGCCGGCGTGCCGTTCAGCCGCAACGACAATGGGACCATCTATCAGCGCCCGTTCGGCGGCCATATGCAGAATATGGGTGCGGGTCCGCCCGTGCAGCGCACCTGCGCCGCCGCCGACCGCACCGGCCACGCCATGCTTCACGCGCTCTACCAGCAGAGCCTGAAATATGACGCCGACTTCTACGTCGAATATTTCGCGCTCGACCTCATCATGGAGGATGGCGCGTGCAAGGGCGTGATCGCCATGTGCATGGAGGACGGCACGATCCATCGCTTCCGTGCCCATGCGACGGTGCTCGCGACCGGCGGCTATGGCCGCTGCTATTTCTCGGCGACCTCGGCGCATACCTGCACCGGCGACGGCGGCGGCATGGTGCTGCGCGCGGGCCTGCCGCTGCAGGACATGGAATTCGTCCAGTTCCACCCGACCGGCATCTATGGCGCGGGCGTGCTGATCACCGAAGGTGCACGCGGCGAGGGCGGCTATCTCACCAATAGCGAAGGCGAGCGCTTCATGGAGCGTTACGCGCCGTCGGCGAAGGACCTCGCCTCGCGCGACGTCGTGTCACGCTCGATGGCGATGGAGATCCGCGAAGGCCGCGGCGTTGGCGAGAACAAGGACCATATCTGGCTCCATCTCGACCATATCGATCCCAAGGTGCTGCACGAGCGGCTGCCCGGCATCACCGAGACCGGCAAGATCTTCGCGGGCGTCGACCTGACGCGGCAGGCGCTGCCGGTGGTGCCGACCGTCCATTATAATATGGGCGGCATCCCGACCAATTATATGGGCGAGGTCGTCACGCTGAAGGACGGCAATCCGGATACGGTCGTGCCCGGCCTGTTCGCGGTGGGCGAGGCGGCCTGCGTCTCGGTCCATGGCGCCAATCGCCTCGGCTCCAACAGCCTGATCGACCTC
>Ga0207698_10000551_pt1 | contig 21787 bp, 21 predicted proteins | sample KBSCornC22_FD_184298 | JGI IMG/M metagenome (GOLD analysis project Ga0207698, IMG submission 184298) | Corn rhizosphere microbial communities from Kellogg Biological Station, Michigan, USA - KBS Corn C2-2 (SPAdes) (version 2) | ecosystem: Host-associated > Plants > Roots > Rhizosphere > Soil ... | reverse complement strand
CTCCTACACGCGCGACGAGGAGGCGCCGAGCGTCAACCAACTCGGCGATCCGACCGTGATCACGCCGCAGGTGCGGGTGTTCGATTATGCGCGCGGACAGACGGTCGACGTCACGCAGATCAGCGGCGGCAATCCCGATCTCAGCGCAAGCCAGCGGCATGTCTGGAAGCTGGGGCTGACCTACAAGCCCTTCCCCAACAAGAATGACCTGACCTTCATCGCCAATTATTTCCGCACCAGCACGACCAATGCGATCGCCGGGCTGCCCGAGCCGACTTCGGACCTGGAGGCGGCTTTCCCGGACCGCTTCATCCGCAATGCCGGCGGCGACCTGATCCGGATCGACACGCGCTCGGTCAATTTCGAGCGCGAGCGACAGGACAATCTGCGCTTCGGGCTCAATTTCTCGATCAACCTGAAGTCGATCATCCAGAAGAGATTCGAAGCCTGGATCGCCGCGCGCCGCGCGGGCCAGAATGTGCCGCCGCCGGTCCAGTTCAATCGCTTCCAGCCGACGCTTGCCGGCAACAAGCGCGATCTGGAGGAGGCGCGCCGCCGTTTCCAGCAGCGTCAGCCGGGCCAGGGGCAGCAGTCGACCAATGGTCAGCCGGCTAACGGACAGCCTGCGACGCCGCAGCCCAATGCCGGCGCACAGCCGCCACAGGGCGCGCCGCCGGCTCCGCCTCCCGGGGACGCCGGAGGCCCACCTCCCGGCGGCCAAGCCGGTGGACCCCCGCCGGGTGGCAGCGGATTCGGCGGCGGCGGATTCCGTGGCGGCTTTGGCGGCGGTTTCGGTGGCGGCGGATTCGGACGCGGCGGACGCGGGGGCGGAGCCTCGGGCCGGCTGCAGGTCGCGATCTACGATACCTGGACGATCCGCGACGACGTGCTGATCCGGCAGGGCGTGCCCTTGCTCGACCTGCTCAACGGCGATGCGGTCGGCGCGGGGGGCGGCCAGTCGGAGCATCAGCTCCAGCTCCAGCTCGGCTATTCGAACAACGGCATCGGCATGCGGCTGGAGGGCAATTACAAGACGCCGACCTTTGTCCATGGCGACGGCACGGGCACGGCGGGCGATCTGCATTTCTCAGGGCTAGCCACGCTCAACCTGCGTACCTTCTTCGATTTCGGCGCCATGCCTGGCCTGATCACCAAGGGCTGGGCACGCGGGCTGCGCGTGAGCGTCGGCGTGAACAATCTGTTCGACAGCCGCCAGCATGTGCGCGCTGCGGATGGGACGACCCCACTCCGTTATCAGCCGGCCTATCTCGACCCGCTGGGGCGGACGGTGTCGATCACGATCCGGAAATTGGTCTTCTGACCCGGATCGCTGCGGAGCCGGGATAGGGCGGGAATCGGATTCGATCCCGGATCGATCATCAGGGCAGCGAAAGGTCTTTGGCTGAGGGAGTGTCCTTCACTCCCTCAAAAAATGAGGACGCCGCGTCCGTGATGCGGCGTCCCCTGAACATAGAGCCTGATCGTCGCTGGAGGAAGCGCTACGCGCTTCCGCCGAACGACGTTTCGGCCTGAGCCGATCAAGGTCTAGCTGGATTGTCTCAGGCGAAAACGACGGTGGCCCGGCGGCGACTGCGCAGGGCGCCGCCGATCAAGCCGAAGCCACCCAGCATCATCGCCCAGCTGGCCGGTTCGGGCGCGGGAGAAGTCCCGGTGGTCAGGCCATCACGGCCATTCAGCGGACCGTTGCTCCACACATAAAGGCCGTCCTGACCATCGATATTAAGGAAGTTGGTCCCACTGCCCCCGCAGCAGCTCGAATTGAGATAGAGTTGATTGAAGCCGTGCGCATCATTGGACGTGATGAAGAAATCGACCCCGGTGAGGGCGCCGTTGGTCAGCGTGAACGCATTATTGTTCAGGACTCCACCGGTCCATAACAGGACGTTGATCGGTCCCGCAGGGAAGACGCTGTTCAGACCCGCAGGGTAGCTGTTGACCCAGATCGCGGTAGCGGCCGAGGTGCTGTTGTCGACCAGACCATCGATTTCGCCGGTCACTGTGCCGGGAACGTCCCCGATCGTGTTCGTGAACGAGAATTGGATATCGACCGCCAGTGCAGGCGTGGCCATCGCAAGCAATGCCAGGCCAAAAAGAGCCTTTTTCATCCTCTTATCCCCAAATTTTCAGCTGCCGTGAGTCGCCAGCGGCAATTGCTTAGCATAACGTTAACTTGGGTCGAAACGGATTGAAGGTTAATTTGCCCGGAGCGGAGTGAAATGCGGCTCTAAATCGAGGCGTTAAACCAATCGAAATAGAGATTTAGGTTGATCTCATCTTCGCTTCAGGAGATCGGACCGTCCGCGCCAGCAGCGGGCGCGAGGGATCTTCGCCGGGCACAACCTTGCCGATGCCGGGCGAGCAGCCGATCGAAAGATGACCTTCCGACTCCAGCCGGAAGGCGCGCAACATCGATGTGGACGCCGTCCCGACTTTCAGCTCGGTTGCCCGGCCTCGCTATTCGATTGCGTGCTGGCTGGAGGAGTACCGGCTGTGCAAAGCCCGGAGCGGTTGAGCAGTTCACTCAATTCCTTCACCGCCAGGCTCAGCTGGACAACCTCCTGCTCGCGCAATTGGTCGAGCTTCTGGTGCAGCAGTTCGATCTCGAGCTCGGCCTTGACGTTGATCTTATAGTCAGTCTCGGCCGCTTTGCGGTCGATGTCCTGCTGGCGGTTCTGCGCCATCATGATGATCGGTGCCGCGTAGGCTGCCTGGAAGGACAGAGCCAGGTTGAGCAGGATGAAGGGATAGGGATCCCATGCCTTGATCCAGGCGGTCACATTCAACACCACCCAGATGGTCAGCAGGGTCGTCTGAATGATGATGAAGCGCCACGATCCCATGCCACCGGCGACACTGTCCGCCACCCGCTGGCCCAAAGTGAGATCGCCATCCGCAGCCGGATCCTTCTGGCGCAGCTTGCGGCGCAGCTTTCGAAGCTCCTCCAGCATGGCGAGCTCGGCCTCGCGCAGGCCCTCGTGAGCGGTCGGACTGGAAGCGGCCATGCGAGACCTTTCGCAAACGCCCGGCCTCATGGAGGCGGACGATCAGGGCTGAGGTCCCGAGGTGAACATTTCTCCGCCGGTCCAGTCAACCGGCTTGCATTGCGAGACCAGGCCGAATGCGAGACCTTCAGAAGATGGGATCGTCCGCGCTCGGGCCGGTTACGGCCGTGTGGATGCCGCATTCCACCTTGTCCCAGCCGCGCCAGCGGCCGGCCCGGGGATCTTCGCCGGGCATGACCTTGCTGGTGCAGGGCGAGCAGCCGATCGAGAGATAGCCTTCCGCCTCGAGCGGGTGACGCGGCAGGTCGCGTTCGGCGAAATAAGCTTCGAGATCGTCCTTGGTCCAATCGCCCAAGGGATTCACCTTGAGGCGTCCGTCCTCCAGCTCGAAGCGCGGCAGGTTCGCGCGCGTCTGCGACTGGAACGCCTTGCGGCCCGAGAACCAGCTGTCGAGTCCCTGTTTGGCGCGCGCCAGCGGTTCGACCTTGCGGATCGCACAGCAGCCGTCGGGGTCGTAGGACCAGCGCAGGCCGGTCGCGTCCTTGGCGGCCAGCACTTGCGGATCCGGCATGACGGTGCGGCGATTGTGCATGCCCAATCGGTCGAGCAGGGCATCGCGATAGGCGAGCGTCTCCGGAAACATCTTGAGCGTGTCGACAAACACCACCGGCGTGTCGGGCGCGACACGCGAGATGAGATCAAGCAGGACCGCGCTTTCGGTGCCGAAGGAGGAAACGATCGCGGTTTCGCCGAGAATGTCGTCGGCAAAGAGCGCGCGCAGCAGGTCGAGCGTCTCCACGCCTTCGAAGCGCGCATTGAGCGCATCGACCTCGGCCTGGGTGAAGGATGGCCGAACGTCGATCGTGTCGAGCGTGCGTGCGGCCTCAGCCATGGCGCAGCTTCCACACCGGCACGCGCACATCGGCGGCCGGCTGATAGACGAAGTCGAAGGCGTTGAGCGCGCGCAAGGCCGCCGCCGTGTCGATCGGCGCGTCAGGCGCGAAGCTGTCGAAGCCACAGCGGCGCATGAAGAGCAATTGGTCGACCAGCACGTCGCCGACAGCCTTCAATTCGCCCTGATATCCCATCTCGCGCAGGATGCGCGCCGAGGAATAGCCGCGACCGTCGCGAAAGCGCGGGAAATCGACCTCGACCAGCTTGAGCCGATCAAGCGCGGGCGCGAGCCGGCGCACGTCGTCACCGCCCTCGATCCGTACCGACACGGCCTCGGGCTGATCGAGAAAGGCGTCCAGCGACACGGCGGGTTCGTCCGCCGGCTCGTCGTCGCGGAAGCGCAACGCGGATGCGGTGGCACCATCAGCCATAGATCGCCTCCTTGAACGGCTCGACGCCGACGCGGCGATAGGTGTCGAGGAAGCGCTCGCCGGGGTTCCGGATTTCGCGATATTTCTCGACCGCGCGCTCGACCGCATCGACCACGCCATCCTCGTTGAAGCCGGGGCCGACGATCTTGGCGAGGCTCGCATCCTCCGCGCCCGATCCGCCGAGCAACAGCTGGAAATTCTCCGTGCCCTTACGGTCCACGCCGAGGATGCCGATATGGCCGACATGGTGGTGGCCGCAGGCGTTGATGCAGCCCGAAATCTTGAGCTTCAATTCGCCGACGTCCGCCTGGCGCGCCGGATCGGCGAACCGCTCGGCGATTTTCTGCCCGACCGGGATCGAGCGCGCATTGGCCAGGCTGCAATAATCGAGGCCGGGGCAGACGATCATCTCGCTGATCCAGTCGAGATTGGCGGTGCCGAGCCCGGCGGCGTCGAGCTGCTGCCAGATAGTATAGAGATCGGCCTTGCGCACATGGGGCAAAGCGATGTTCTGCGCATGCGTCGGGCGAAGCTCGTCGAAGCTATATTGCTCAGCCAAGTCGGCGAGCAGCTCCATCTGCTCGGCGGTGACGTCGCCCGGAATGCCGCCGATCGGCTTCAGGCTGATCGTCGCGATCGCATAGCCGGGCTGCTTATGGGCATGGACCTGGCGTTCGACCCAGGCGGCGAAGCGCGGATCGGACAGGTCTAGCTCGTCGCTCAGGCCCTGCTCGAACGGCGGAGCCACGAAATAAGCGGCGATGCGGTCATATTCGGCGAGCGGGATATCGTCGCCGAGCGGCTGGATCGCGGCGAATTCCGCCTCGACCTGGCGGGTGAATTCCTCCGCGCCGAGATCGTGGACCAGGATCTTGATCCGCTGCTTGTGGATATTGTCGCGCCGGCCGTTGCGGTTCCACACGCGCAGGATCGCTTCCAGATAGGAGCAGATCGCGGTCGCGGGCAGGAAATCGCGCACCAGATGCGCCACGAAGGGCGTGCGCCCCATGCCGCCGCCGACATAGACGCGGAAACCGAATTGGCCATCGGCATCGCGCAGGACCTGTAGGCCCACATCATGCAGCTTGATCGCGGCGCGGTCATTGTCGGACGCGGTCAGGCCGATCTTGAACTTGCGCGGCAAGTAGCTGAATTCGGGGTGGAAGGTCGTGAACTGACGGATCAGCTCGGCCCAGGGGCGGGGATCGCACACCTCGTCCGCCGCCGCGCCGGCGAACTGGTCGGCGGAGATGTTGCGGATGCTCTCGCCGCTGGTCTGGATCGCATGCATCTGCACGCCGGCGAGCTTCGCCAAAATGTCCGGCGTGTCCTCCAGCTTGATCCAGTTGAACTGCAAATTCTGTCGCGTGGTGAAATGGCCGTAGCCGCGGTCATAGGTGCGCGCGATGTCCGCCAGCACGCGCATCTGGCGGCTGTCCATCGTGCCATAAGGCACCGCCACGCGCAGCATGTAGGCGTGGAGCTGAAGGTAGAGACCGTTCTTGAGCCGCAGCGGCTTGAACTGGTCGTCGGTCATCTCGCCGGCGATCCGGCGCGCCACCTGGTCGCGGAATTCCTCGACGCGGGCATCGACGATCGCCTGGTCGAACTGGTCGTAGCGGTACATCAGATCACATAGCTCCCGGCGCTCTTATCGGCGGGCTGGAGGGCAAGGTCGGGGCGCACGGTCGGACCGGTCGCGCGGATGCGTTCCTTGATGTGGCTGGGGACAGGCCCGCGCGGGCCGGCTTCTGCCTCGACGGCATAGCCGTTATTGACGCGGCAGGCGGCGGTTTCGACCTGCAATATCTGTTCGGCCTTGTCGCCGACGTCGACCGCCTGCTCGACATGGCGCGACCAGCCGTCGCCGGTCCACCAGATGACGTGGCCCTCGGTCAGGTGATTGCCGGTCAGCAATTTCATGCGAGCGTTTCCGCCTGTTGGGCCAGCGCAGCCAGCCGATTTTCCGCGTCCGAGAGCAGGACGACCTCACCGACGACGATGATCGCCGGGCTCTTGACGCGTTCGCGCTCCATCATGTCGCTGAGATCCGCAAGCAGGGTCCGGATCGCGCGGGCGCCCGGCAACGTCCCGCGCTCCAGCACCGCCACCGGCATGTCGGGGGCCACGCCGTCCGCCATCAACTTGTCGGCGATGCCGCGGCAATTGGCGACGCCCATATAGATGACGAGCGTGCGGCCGCGGCCGGCGAGGCCGGACCAATCCTGCTCGCTCAACCCCTTGCACTGGCCAGCGACGAAGCTGACCGCGCTCGACCAGTCGCGATGCGTGAGCGGGAGCATGGCTTCGGCGGCACAGCCCAATGCCGCGGACACGCCGGGAACGACTTCGACCTTGAGGCCCGCGGCGCGGACCGCCTCGACCTCCTCGCCGCCGCGACCGAACACGAAGGGATCGCCGCCCTTCAGCCGGACCACGATCGATCCGGCCTTCACGTGCGCGACGATCAGAGCGTTGATTGCGTCCTGCGACAAGGTGTGGCGCGCGCGCTGCTTGGCGACCGAGATACGCTGGGCATCGGCCGGCGCATAGTCGAGCACACGCGGATCGATCAGTCCGTCGTGCACGATTATATCGGCCGATTTCAATGCCTCGACCGCGCGCAAGGTCAGCAGGCCGGGATCTCCCGGGCCGGCACCGACCAGGATCACTTTCCCGCGCGCATGAGGATCGAGAAGGGTCGCCATGATGGTGGGGCAGATGGGCTCGGGCGCCAAGCTGCGCAATCGAGCGATCCTTTGGGGTGGGCTAGAGATACTTTTGCCGCATCAGCGCTTTGAACCATTGGGGCGCGTGATATGACCCACAAGGCAGATGAGCGGAGAAGACGGGCGATGACGGATGAGGCGACGGCACGGCTGCGCTACAGCAATGTGGCGATCTTCCTCCATTGGGCGATCGCGCTGTTGATCCTGTTCAATCTTCTTACCGGCTTCCTCCATGATATCGTGCCGAAGGCGGTATTCGCCTTCCACATCTCGTCAGGCGTGACGATCCTCGTCCTGACCGTGATCCGCATCGTCTGGCGGCTGACGCATTGGGGACCGCCCTTCCTGCCGATGGCGGCGTGGGAAAGGGGGCTGGCGCATATCGTCCATTTCCTGCTCTATTGCGCGATGCTGCTGTCGCCGTTGACCGGCTGGGCGATGATCTCGGCGCATGCCGACATGGCGACCCCGGCGGCAGTGCAGGCGGACGCCGGGCCGCAGCCGGGACCGCCGGCCAGGCCGCATCGGACGATGATCTGGGGCCTGTTCGTGCTGCCCAAGCTCAAGCCGATCAGCGATATCGCCAATCAGCCCGATGGCGCCGCAAAGCTCAAGGAAACGCATGAGCTCTACGAGGAGCGACACGGGACGATGGGGTTGATCTTTCTCGGCCTGCTGCTCCTGCACCTGGCCGGGGCGCTCAAGCATCAGCTGATCGACCGGCAGCGCGAACTGGCGCGGATGGGGATCGGCAAGGCCTGAGCGAACGAGGCTTCAAGACCTGAGTCAGCCCTCGGGAGAACGTCATCGCGAGCCCGGCGAAGCCGGGCGACGTAATCCAGGCGAAAGCGTGAGGCGTGTTCCGGACTGGATTGCCGCGCCGCTGACGCGGCTCGCAATGACCTCCGGTTTCAGGTGAAGCGGATGCTGGTCCGCATGCGTCGGCGCAAGCTCGTCCCGACCAGGCCGAAGCCGCCGATCATCATCGCCCAGCTTGCCGGTTCCGGTATCGCGGCGACATGCTGCCGGACGAGCCCGTGCAGATCGTTGTCGGTGAATCCGAACACGTAGAATTGGTTGGGGCCGGCCGTGTCGGGCACGAAGTCATTGTCGTTGGCGACGTAGAGCGTGTGATAGGTGTCACCCGCATAGCTTACGTCCTGGCCGAAGGTGATGCCTTCGATCTTGGCCGGGATCTGATCGCTGGCGATGCCGTTGGCGTTGAGCGCCGAGACGATGTCTAGAAAGGACGATTTGCCGACCGCTTTGGTGGCGGCTGCCGCGCCGGTCAGCCCGGTTATGTCCTGCGCGCCCGACAGGTCGATCTTGAACAATTGCTTCGCGACCGCGCTGGTGCCGTCGCCCAGGCCCGCGCCGTCGCGCTCGTCGACCAGGAATTCATGGTCGTTGATCGCGGTGATCTCGCTCACGCCCGAGCCGGCGGTCAACATGTAGCCATATTCCTTGGTGGCGCCGGTCGCGATGTCGATCGTCACGATCCGCACCATCTTCTTGGTCGCCGCATTGGCGGCGTCCTGGATCAAGGCCGCCTGCATGATTCCCACCAGGGTCTTGCCGTCGGGGGTGATGGCGAGGCCTTCCATGCCCTTATTGTCGGTCCGGCCGCTCGTGTTGTTCTTGGTCTCCGTCTTGCCCTGCGGCGAGAGGGTGGCGACATCGAGGTTGGCCGGCAACGTGAAGGTCTTGATCAGCGTACCCGTCTTGCGATCGAACTGGCGGACATAGGGCCCATATTCGTCCGAAATGAAGACGGACTTGCCGTCGTTCGAGACGCGGATCGATTCCGGATCGAAGCGGGCATTGGCCGGGTTGCCCGAATTGCCGGACCCGAAATTGTCGGAGCGTCCGGTGAAATAATAATGGCTCGCATCATTTTGCGCGGGCGCACCCGATCCGAGCGGCTGACCATTCGCTTTGGTGCCGAGACCGGCGCCTGTGCCATAGTTGAGCGGCGTGCTGCTCGACAGCAAGGTCGTCTGGTCGAGCGACGCGGAGAGCGTGAAGGGAAGCGAACCGCCGCCCGCGCTCAGGGACAAGGTCAGCGTGTGGAAGCGGCTGATGAAGGAAGCGGTGTCGTCGACCTTGCTATTGTAGGGCGTGGCGTTGGGGCCGCGATCCGGCACGGCGAGGAATGTGTTCCCGCCGGCATAAGTGAGGCCGGAGCCGAGACCACCCAGAATGTCGGCGGGAAGCCCGTTTTCGAGCGTGCCGGTCAGCCCGGACCGGTCGTGGCTCCCAGGAAGCACGCCGCGCGCGAGCAAAGTGATCGCGGCATGCGCCGGCAGCGCGGCCGTCCCGATGAGCAAAAGAATGGCGGCAGGCGTGTAGCGCATCGGAACCTCACCTCTTCATGGTAAAGGCCCGGCTAACCATCTTCTGTGACAGGCTTGTTGCGGCGGCGTATCTTCAAACGCCGGGGGCGGGGCGGCTCAGCTCTCCATCAACCCCTGGCCGATCGTCGCACGTGCCTGCTCGGCCTCGACCGAGGTGACGGGATAGGCGCAATAATCGGCAGCATAGAAGGCGCTGGGGCGGTGATTGCCTGACATGCCGACCCCGCCGAAGGGCGCGTTCGACGGCGCGCCGTTGGTCGGGCGGTTCCAGTTGATCACGCCGGCGCGGACATTGGCCCAGAAGCGATCATAGAGCTGCGGCTTGCCGGTGATGATGCTCGCGGCGAGGCCATAGCGGGTCGTATTGGCTTCGATGATCGCGGAATCGAGATCGGGCACGCGGATCAATTGCAGCATCGGCCCGAACACTTCCTCGTCCGGCCGGTTGGCGACGTTGGTGACGTCGATCAGCCCGGGCGTGAGGAAGGGCTTGTCGGCATCGGGCTTGGCCATATGGCGGATCGCGATGCCGCCCTTCATGATCAGGTCGAGGAAGGCATCGAGCACCTGGATTGCCGAGGCATTGTCGATCACCGGCCCCATGAAGGGCGCGGGCTGATCGTGGGGCGCGCCGATGATGAGACGGTCGAGGATCTTGCTGACCTCCTCGATCAAGGGGCCCTGCTTGCCGTCTTCGACGATCAGCCGGCGTGCGCAGGTACAGCGCTGGCCGGCGGACAGGAAGGCGGACTGCACGACGATCGTCGCCGCCGCTTGAAAGTCGGACGGTTCCCACACCACCAGTGGATTGTTGCCGCCCAGTTCGAGCGCGAGGATGCGGTGCGGGGTGTCGGCGAATTGCCGGTTGAGTGCGAGGCCGGCGGCGGCCGACCCGGTGAAGAGCAGGCCGTCGATCCCGGGATGCGCGGCGAGCGCCTGGCCTTCCTCGCGGCCACCCTGGACGAGCCGGAGCGCGCCGTCGGGCACCCCCGCCTCGCGGAAGCGCTCGACCAGGAAGGCACCCGTCGCGGGCGTCTTCTCGGATGGCTTGAACACCACCGCATTGCCCGCGAGCAAGGCGGGAACGATGTGCCCGTTGGGCAAGTGCGCGGGGAAATTATAAGGCCCGAGGACCGCGAGCACGCCATGGGGTTTGTGGCGGATCGCGGTACGCGCTCCGAGCGCGCCCTCCATGCGCCGCCGGGGGGTGCGTTCGGCATAAGCGGTGACCGAGATGTCGACCTTGCTGACGACGGTTTCGACCTCGCCTCGTGCTTCCCATAAAGGCTTGCCGGTCTCGCGCGCGATCAGGTCGGCGAAGGCCTCGGCATGCGCGCGGACATTGTTGGCGAAGCGGCGCAGCGTCTCGGCACGATATTCGAAAGGCTTGGACGCCCACTGGATCCAGCCTTCGTGCGCGGCGGCGACTTCCGCGTCCACGTCGCCCGTCTCGCCGCGCCACAATTCGGCGCCGGTCGCGGGCTCGTAGCTGATCAGTTCGGCCATGCGTGCGCCTCGCCCATGCGGCGGATTGCCGCGACCTTGTCGTACAAGGGTGTCCAATCGTCGCGACTGTCGATCGCCGCCCAGATTGCCTCCACTTCCTCGATATGCATCGAGCAGGGCTCGGCGTCGGACCAGTAAGGATGATCGGTCATGCGTGCACTGTCATAGCCTGCAAGCAGCGCCTCGACGCCAGCAAAATGTTCGGCATAGGTCCGATCATAAGGGCCGGGTCGCCGGTGTCCGCCTGACCAATCGAAGAAGAAGCGGTCGATCCCGACGGTACGCGTGGCAAGGCCCCGTTCGATCGACTGGACCAAAGCCAGATCTTCTTCGTCTCCGCGGGGATGGACGCCGAGCCTGGCCAGAATGGCACAGGCATATTGTTGCTCGTAGAGGCCAGGGAAGGTGTCGAGGATCGGCGCGATCGCCTCGATCTCGACCAATTTGGCAAGCGCGATGGCGAGTTGGACCACATCCCAGTGGATCGCCTGCGCCTGGCGCCCGAAGGCATAGAGTCCCTGCTGGTCGAAATAAGCGGCGGTGAATTCGGGATCCCAGAAAGGGGTGAAGCGCCACGGCCCATAATCGAAGCTTTCGCCGGTGACGTTGATATTGTCGCTGTTGAGCACGCCATGGACGAAGCCGGCCGCCATGTAGGATGCGGCCAGCCGGGCGGTGCGGCGCACCACCTGTTCGAACATCTGCAGCACCGGCTCGTCGGCGGCAGGCTCGCCATAAAGCCGCTCGACCACGTAGATCGCCAGCCGGCGCATTTCGTCGAGCTGCCCGAGCACCGCCAGCCGCTGGAAACTGCCGATCCGGACATGGCCATGGCCCAGCCGTACCAGCACCGAGGAGCGGGTGGGGGAGGGCTCGTCATTGCGCTGGAGCTGCTCGCCCGTCTCGATCAGCGAGAAGGTCTTCGATGTGTTGACGCCCAGCGCTTCGAGCATTTCGGTCGCGAGGATCTCGCGCACCCCGCCCTTGAGCGTGAGCCGCCCATCGCCGAACCGACTATAGGGCGTGGTGCCCGATCCCTTGGTGCCCAGTTCGAGCAGGCGGCCCTTGACGTCGCGCACTTGCGCGAAGGTGAAACCGCGCCCGTCCCCCAGGTCCGGATTGTACACGCGGAACTGATGGCCATGATAGCGCAGCGCAAGCGGCTGGGGCAGGTTGGCGGGCAGCGGCTGGAAGCGCCCGAAATGGGCGATCCATTGATCGTCGCTCAAGCGGTCCAGCCCCACCGAGGCTGCGGCACGATCGTTGCGGAAGCGCAGGATCGTGCCCGGGAAATCCGCCGCCTCGACCGGATCGGCAAGGAAATCGGCGATGCCGGAGATCGGCGGTTGCGATTGGGACGCCATCGCGCCGATATGGGGTCGTTGAGGCGGGAGACGCAAGCGCATGCCGGGTTACGAGGACGGCTATTGGTATTCGGCCGATGGCCTGCGGCTGCACTTTCGTGATTATCCCGGCGATCCCGATCGCGCGCCCGTGCTGTGCATCCCGGGCCTCACCCGCAATGCGCGCGATTTCGAAGGCGTGGCGCAAAGGCTGGCGGGGACCAGGCGGGTGATCGCGGTCGAACTGCGCGGGCGCGGCGAAAGCGACCGCGCGATCGATCCGCTGTCCTACGTGCCGCCGGTCTACCTGCAGGATCTGGGCGCGCTGATCGCGGAACAATGCGTGGCACCGGTCGTGGTGTTCGGTACGTCGCTCGGCGGGCTGATGGCGATGCTCTTGTCGCTGACTGCGCGACCGACGCTCGCCGGCATATTGCTCAACGATGTCGGGCCGGAGATCGCCCCGGACGGTCTGGCCCGGATCGTCGCCAATGTCGGCCGCGCCGAGCGGTTCGCCGATTGGGACGAAGCGGCGCACCATATCGCTGCCAGCCACGAAGATGCCTTTCCCGATTATACGCAGCGCGACTGGTTGCTGTGGGCGCGCCGCATTTGCCGGGAGGAGGACGGCGCCATCGTCTTCGACTATGATCCCGCCATCGCGGAACCCTTCAAATTGCCCCCGCCCGAGCCCGCTTTCGATCTGTGGCCGGCATTCGAGACGTTGCAAGGGCTGCCGGCCTTGCTGCTGCGTGGCGAGCGGTCGGACATTCTGTCGGCCGAGACCGCATCGGAAATGGTCCGCCGCGTTCCGACGATGGAGCTGGTGACGCTAACCCGCGTCGGCCATGCACCGACATTGGAGGAACCGGAGGCCGTGCTTGCGATTGATCGCCTGTTGAACAAGATCGATCATAAATAAGCGCGCATTTCGGCGCGGCTTGCCTTATAGGGCCGCGGTTATTTTTTGGAGGTTGGTTTGTTCAAAGGTTTGCGCCCGATCGTCTATGGCGGCCGCGAGGTCTGGCCGCTGATTGAGGGCGGCAAGGGCGTTGCCGTATCCAACCATGCCAGCGCGGGCGCCTGGGCGGCGGCGGGCGGCATCGGTACGGTGTCCGCGGTGAATGCCGATTCCTATGATCCCGAAGGCCGGATCATTCCCCAGATCTATCGCGCGCTCACGCGGCGCGAGCGGCATGAGGAGCTGATCCAATATGCGATCGACGGCGCGGTCCAGCAGGTCAAGCGCGCCTGGGAGATTGCCGGCGGCAAGGGCGCGATCAACATCAACGTGCTGTGGGAAATGGGCGGCGCGCAGCGCGTGCTCCACGGCGTGCTCGAACGCACCAAAGGCCTGGTCGCGGGCGTCACCTGCGGCGCGGGCATGCCCTATAAATTGAGCGAGATCGCGGCCTCCTATGGCGTCAATTATCTGCCGATCGTGAGTTCCGGCCGCGCGTTCAACGCGCTGTGGAAGCGCGCTTATTCGAAGGCGGCGGAATGGCTGGCGGCGGTGGTCTACGAGGATCCGTGGCTGGCCGGCGGCCATAATGGCCTGTCCAACGCGGAGGACCCGAAGGCGCCGCAGGACCCCTATCCGCGCGTCAAGGCGCTGCGCGAGACGATGCGTGCGGGCGGCGTCAGCGAAAATGTGCCGATCATCATGGCGGGTGGCGTCTGGTATCTGCGCGACTGGAACGACTGGATCGACAATCCGGAGCTCGGCTCGATCGCCTTCCAGTTCGGCACGCGGCCGCTGCTGACGCAGGAAAGCCCGATCTCGGCGCAGTGGAAGGAGCGGCTGATGCTGCTCGACGAGGGCGATGTGCTGCTGCACCGCTTCTCGCCGACCGGCTTCTACTCCTCGGCGGTGCGCAACGATTTCCTGCGCAACCTGGAGGCGCGCTCGGAGCGCCAGATCGCGTTCAGCATGGAAGCGGCGGGCGACCACCAGTTCCAGCTCGACGTCGGGGTGAAGGGCAAGAGCTTCTGGGTCACGCTGGGCGACCTGCACCGCGCGCGCGAATGGGACGGGCTTGGGTTTACGGTTGCGCTCAAGACGCCGGACAATACGCTCGTTTTCGTCACGCCCGAAGAGATGAAGGTGATCCGCAAGGATCAGGCGGATTGCATGGGTTGCCTCAGCCAGTGCGCTTTCTCGTCCTGGGCGGATACGGAGGGCAATTCGACCGGACGGCTTGCCGATCCGCGCAGCTTCTGCATCCAGAAGACGCTGCAGGACATCGCGCATGGCGGCGATATCGACCAGAATCTGATGTTCGCCGGTCACGCTGCCTTCAAGTTCAAGCAGGACCCCTTCTATTCGAACGGGTTCGTGCCGACCGTGAAGCAGCTGGTCGACCGGATCCTGACCGGCGACTGATCCGTCGGCTCAGTCTGCCAGGCAGGCGGCAAGCCGGACGGCGTCGTCCGACCGCAGCCGTTCGCGGGTGCTGCACAGGTGAATGGCGTTGCGGCAGCCCGGCCCGAGGGCGGGAAGGCGGAATGCCCGCGCCGCATCGCCTGGCGCGATCGTCACCCCGCGTCCGGCGGCAACGCTGGCGAGCGCCTCTTCCAATTCGTCGAAATGATCGTGCCGCCGGAGCGCGGCCGGCTGACGCCCTTGGGCGTGGGCGAACCAGCGTGCGAACACATATTCATATTCGTCGTAGGTCACGAACGGCACCGCGCCGTCCAGCACGGCCGCAAAGCTGATGTCGCTATCCGCTGCGACCAGAATCAATTCCTCATGGGCGACGATCATGCTCTCGATCGGGGCGGCGACGACAGGGCGGTAGGTGAGCGCGAAATCCACGTCGTCCGCTAGCAGCAAAGCCAGCAGATCGTCATGGCTTCCGCTCCGCAGTCGGAGCGGGCGGCTCGGCTCGAGCGCGGCGAGCAGGCGCGGCGCCAACCGGTAGCGCCCGAAGCCGGTGACCGCGCCCAGCCGCAGCGGTTGCACCGTCGGATCGGCTGCCGCGATGGTAGAGCGGCTATGGTCGATCGCGTCGAGCGCCGCCGCGATCGTGCCGAACATGATGCGTCCCCTCGGCGTCAGGCGAAGACCGCGCCCGACCCGCTCCACCAGCGGCACGCCGATATCGCGTTCGAACCGTCGCAGGTCGGCGTGCACCGCCGGCGGCGACTTACCGAGCATGCGCGCAGCGGCAGTGATTCCTCCCGCTGCCGCCACGGCGTGGAAGACTGCCGCCCGCCTGAGATCCGCGCCCATCATTCCGCTGAGCTTAATGAAAAGCGCACAACATGCGAATTCCCGAATGAACGGCTGAGGCCCAAGGGTAAGCGCAGGAGGCGGTCATGAGGAATTGGCGCTGCGGCAGCATGAGCACCCTGGTGGCGGCGCTGACATTGGTTCCGGCGCGCGCGGCAGAGCCGACGCCACCGATTCTGCAACTCTACAGCTACCAGGTCGCGGACAAGGCGCTGTTCGAAGACGGCTATCGCCGCCATCTCGGCTGGCACGCCGCACATGCGGACAAGCTCGTCTGGTATGGATGGATGGTGGACTCCGGTCGCCGCAAGGGCCTGTTCGTCGATGGCACCGCGGGGGCTTCCTATGCCGGGCTCGATGCCCGACCCGATCCCGCCGGTGACGGTGCGGATGCGGCGCGAACCTTCCTCCCTCAAGTCCATGCGGTGAATGTCGAGACGTGGGAATTGTGGCGCCTTCCCTCGACTGGAACGCCGCTCGAGGATCGCGCGCCGGGGGCGGTGATCGACGTGTTCGTGATGCGGGTGCCGATGCGGGATGCGGCCATGTTCGAGCGGACGGTAGAACATATCGCCGCGAGACGGGGGACGGACGGGCCGGTATTGACCTGGTACCGCGCGGTGCGGGGTGGCGCGCTGCCGGCCTACATGCTGACCCTCAACCGCACGCATTGGGCCGAACTCGAATGGACCGGATCGTCGTTGGGCGCGCTTTTGAGCCGCACCTACGGCGTGGAACCAGCGGAGGTCGAGCCGATCTTGCGCGCATTGTCCGACGTGGAGGTCGAAAGCTGGAGCTATCAGCCGCACCTGTCGCTGATACCGGGCCAGGCGCTCGCGCCCTGAACCTTGATCGCATTCAAGAAAAGCGATCTTCCTGTCAGCTACGCCCTTGTTAAGACGGGGCGATGAAACATGCTTTGATCGTCCGCCACACGCCGTTCGAGGGTGCCGCCGGATTCCGCCTGCCGATCGAGCAGGCCGGTTACCGGTTCAATCGCATCAACGTGAGCGATCCGGATTTCGGCGCGCTCGACTGGCTCGAACCCGATCTGGTGGTGGTGATGGGCGGGCCGATGGGCGTCTATGAGCGGGAAGCCCATCCGTGGATCGACGGCGAGGTGACGGGGCTCGCCTTCCGGATTGCGGCGGGACGGCCGACACTCGGCGTCTGCCTTGGCAGCCAGATGATCGCCGCCGCGCTGGGCGCACGCGTCTATCCCGGCCCGGTCAAGGAAGTGGGTTTCGCGCCGATCCGATTGGCTGACACGGGCCGGACGTCACCGTTGCGCCATCTGGAAGGCGTGCCTTTGCTTCATTGGCATGGCGACACGTTCGATCTGCCGCCGGGCGCGGAGCGGCTGGCGATGACGGACCATTATGCCAATCAGGCCTTCCGCATCGGCGACAGCCTGCTGGCGCTGCAATTCCATCCCGAAATGGGCGAGGATCCGCGCTTCGCCGAATGGCTGGAGGATGAGGATTATATCCGCGCGGCCGGTACCGACCGGCCGGCGCTCGAGGCCGATCATGATCGGCACGGGCCGGCGGCGGTTGCCGCCGGCCGGGCGATGCTGGCCGAATGGCTGGCGCAGCTGCCGGACGCCTACGATTGACATGAAAAGCCCCCGGACCGACGCCGGGGGCTCCTCAAAGGTTGTCGCTCGGGTAAGCCGGGATTTAGCGATAATGGCGGTCGCCATCCCGATCGATGTAATAGCGGCGGCCGTAGCGATCGCGATAATAATGATGATGCTTCTTGACGGCGGTGTAGAGCGCGCCGCCGGCAGCGCCGATCAGCGCGCCATTGCCGGTGGAAACGCCCGGCAGCACCGCGCCCGCCAGCGCACCGGCGCCCGCGCCGATGGCGGTGCCTTTCAGCATCTGACCGGCGCTCTGTGCCGCGACCGGCGAGGCAAGCCCGACCGACACAGCGACCGCACTTGCGATCAGAGAATTGCGCAACATGACGATGTCCTTTCTGCCAAACTGCAATGGTTCGAACGGCACAATCCGGCTGCGGTTCCTTCATTTCGGGTTCAGCTTCTATTGGAACATCGGCATCTCTCAAGGCTTTAGGCTCTCAAACTTGTTGAGAGAGCGAGATATTTTGCATGGCTTCGGTGCCTGATCTGAATCAGACCCAGTTTTCACAGTTTTTGACGGACAGCTTTCAACGCGGACTTGCCCATTGGAATCGGGAGCGCCTGCGGCCGGGTTTCCCGGCGGCAGACTGGCAGAAGATCCTCGAACGCGACCTTCGGATGGCGCGTCTCGAGGGCGGCTTCCTCGAGGATCTGCGCGCAGAGGTGGTCGACCGTGCGGCTGATGCGCCGACCGATCCGGATTCGTTCATCGCCTGGTTCGAGGATCTGAAGCAGGTCGGCCCCGGCCAAGGCGATCCGCTTTTCCCCTGGTTGGCCGAGCAGGCGACCGCCGACGAACTCAAATGGTTCTTCGAGCAGGAGGCCGCGGGCGAGGCGGGCTTCGACGATCTGGTCGCGATGACGCAGGTCAAGCTGCCGGTCCAGGCGAAGCTGGAGCTTGCGCGCAACTATTGGGACGAGATGGGGCGCGGCCAGCGTGAGGGCATGCACGGGCCGATGCTCGATGCGCTGGTCGAGACGCTCAAGGTCAATCCCGTGATCGAGAACACGGTCTGGGAAAGCCTGGCGCTCGCCAATGCCATGACCGCGATGGCGACCAACCGCCGTTATGCCTGGCATTCGGTCGGCGCACTCGGCGTGATCGAGTTGACCGCGCCCGGCCGCTCGGCGATGGTGGCGCAGGGTCTCAGGCGGATCGGCCTGTCGAACCGCGAACGCCGCTATTTCGACCTGCATGCGGTGCTGGACGTGAAACATAGCGCCGACTGGAATCGCGAGGCGCTGCGCCCGCTGATCGTCGAGGATCCGGCGCGCGCGACCGCCATCGCGGAAGGCGCGCTGATCCGCCTCGGTTGCGGATTGCGCTGTTTCGAGCGCTATCGGGCGGTGCTCTGGGGCCTGAACGGGCCCCCCTTGCAGCTTTCCGCCTGATCGGCGGGGCTGGCTGCTTGTCCTTGGCCAAGCTATTCTAACTGGCCTCGAGCGGTGCAAGGTTGCATGGGGGCTGCGCGCTGCCTAAGTCGCCGCATCCCCGAACTTTGATGAGGCCTTGTTTTCCGTGACCGTCGCCGTTTCCGCACCGCTCGAGCCTTCGGCCAGCCTGTCGGTCGAGAAGGTATTGAGCGTGAAGCATTGGAACGAGCATCTGTTCAGCTTCACCATCACCCGCCCGGCCAGCTTCCGCTTCCGTTCGGGCGAATTCGTGATGATCGGGCTGCAGGGCGATAATGGGAAGCCGCTGCTGCGCGCTTATTCGGTCGCCTCGCCGGCTTATGCCGAGGAACTGGAATTCCTTTCGATCAAGGTGCCGAACGGCCCGCTCACCTCGATGCTGCAGCAGATCCAGGAAGGCGACGAGATCTATCTCGGCCGCAAGCCGACCGGTACGCTCGTCACCGACGCGCTCAAGCCCGGCCGCCGGCTGTTCCTGCTTGGCACCGGCACGGGCCTGGCGCCATGGATGTCGATCATCCGCGATCCCGACGTCTATGATCTGTTCAACCAGATCGTGGTGGTCCATTCGGTCCGCCGGGTCAGTGATCTGGCCTATCGCGAATTGCTCGAAAGCAAGCTCGCCGACGATCCTTTGGTCGCCGATGTCGCCGCCGAGCAATTCAATTATCTGCCGACCGTCACGCGCGAGGATTTCCCGACGCAGGACCGGATCAACGTGCTGATCGAGGACGGGCGCCTGTTCTGCGGGACCGCTGCCCAACCGCCACGGTTCGATCCCGAACATGATCGGGTGATGCTGTGCGGATCGATGGTGATGATCAAGGAGACGGCGGAGCTGCTCGAGACGCTCGGCTTCACCGAAGGGTCGAACGCGCATCCCGGCGATTATGTGATCGAGCGCGCGTTCGTCGGCTGATCCCGCGGCTCCGGATATGGGGCCGTTTTGAACCGAATGTCTGGTTTGTTCCTGAAATCGTTCGTTTTTTCGACGATGTTCCAGCCGTTCCGGACCCGTTCGCATACGAAGCCTTAACCATTTTACGCTAGGCCGGGGGGCTCGGGACGTCGGCCAGCCCGAACGTGTAGGATCGGCCGGTGGGACATGGTTTATGCGAACCATCCGTGTGCTCGTGATCGACGATTCACTGACGATCCGGGCGATCCTCGAATCCATCCTCGAACGCTATGCCGACCTGCGGCTGGTGGGTCTCGCCTCCAACGTCGAACAGGCCAAGGACTATCTCGAGGATCACCAGCCCGATGTGATCACACTCGATCTCGCGCTGCCGGGCATCGATGGCATGCAGTTCCTGGCGGAACTGGCCAAGGGCCCCCATGCGCCGGTCGTCGTGGTGTCTTCCTCCACTCAGCCCTGTTCCGAAAAGGCCGAGGCCGCGATGAAGGCGGGGGCGTTCGCCTGCTTCGACAAGGCGCGGCTGGTGCGCGATTCCGCGCGGTTCGTGAAGATGCTGCACAGGGCGGCGGTGGCGGGCCCGATGGCGCGCGGACTGGTCTCGCTAGACCTTGATCGGTTCAAGCTGAAACAGCTTGAACCGTGAATCAGGCTCTATTCTGACTTAAGGCGCGTCCAGCCAGGCGCGGAACAGGCTGTTGGCGATCGCGTAGCGCGGCGGCGCGCCAAAGGCCGCATCGGGTGCCCCGGCCAGCGCGGCGGCGACCTCGGCCCGGCTCACCCATTTCGCGTCCTCGAGTTCGGCCAGGTCGAGCATGATCGTCGCGTCGGCGGCGTTGGCGATGCAGGCGATCATCAATTGCGAGGGGAAGGGCCAGGGCTGGCTCGCGACATAGCGGATGCGCGTGGCGACCACCCCGGCTTCCTCCCTGAGCTCGCGCGCGACCGCCTCCTCGATCGACTCGCCGACCTCGACGAAACCCGCGAGCGCCGAATAGCGTCCCGGTGCGAAAGAGGGTTGGCGCCCGACCAGGACGCGGTCCTCATATTCTGCGAGCATGATCACGACGGGGTCGGTGCGGGGGAAATGTTCGGTGCCGCATGCCGGGCAAAGCCGCGCCCACCCGGCTTTGTGCGGCGCGCTCGGGGCGCCGCAATAAGCGCAGAAGCGGTGGCGGGCATGCCAATCGAGCAGGGAACGAATTGTGGCGTAGGTACCGGCCTCACCCGCCGCGAGGCTGTCGAGCAGGGCCATCAACTCCGGCGTACGGCGGGCCGGCGCGGCGGCGGGATCGATCCTGGCGAAACGCGGGATGCCATCGATCAGCCCGAGCAGCAGCGTCTGTTCGAGCGGGAGGGGGGCGAAGGGGCGCCACGCGAGCGCGCCATCGGCGATCGCGGGCACATAATCCGGCATGTCGAGCAGCAAGGCCGCGGGATCGGCGGCCAACGTGGCGAGCGCCTGCGGATCGTTGCGTGACGGTTCCATCCGATCGAGCGGCGAACCGGTGAAGCCGATGGAGCTGTTCATGCCGCTTCCTCCACGGCCAGCTGCGCCGCGCGCGCAAATAGGGTCGGCAGGCCGGCGGCATCCAGCTCCGCGATCGGCCACCATTCGCCCGCATTGGAACGGGACATGGTCCGCGCAGCCACCACGCGATAGTCGAGCGCGAAATGCGTGAAGACATGACGGCCGGTACCGATCTCGCGCCAATCCGCGTCGCAGGGAGCCTCGGCCAGGCCAGGGTCAGGCGCCGCCCAGGGGCCGGTGGGAAGGGCGCGCATCCCGCCGAGCAGCCCGCGCGCGGGGCGGCGGACCAGCAAGACGGCGCCGTCCGATTCGAGCCAGAACATGGTTCCGCGCCGCACGGGCTTGGCAGCCTTGGGACGCTTGCGCGGATACGTTTCCGGCGCACCGCTCGCATGCCCGGCGCAGTCATCCATCAAAGGACAGATGGCGCAGGCCGGCGTACGCGGCGTGCAGATTGTCGCCCCCAGATCCATCATGGCTTGCGCGAAATCGCCCGGGCGTTCCGTCGGGGTGATCGCGTCCGCATGCTCGGCAATGCGCGGACGCGCATCCGGCAGCGGCTCCTCGATCGCGAACAGGCGTGCGATCACGCGTTCGACATTGCCGTCGATCACAACCGCGCGCCGGCCGAAGGCGATCGCCGTAACCGCCGCGGCGGTATAGCGGCCGATCCCCGGCAGCGCGCGGAGCGCCTCTTCGTCATCGGGGAAACGGCCGCCTTTTTCCGCCACCATGCGTGCACAGGCGATCAGGTTGCGCGCGCGGGCATA
>Ga0207698_10000550_pt1 | contig 21788 bp, 12 predicted proteins | sample KBSCornC22_FD_184298 | JGI IMG/M metagenome (GOLD analysis project Ga0207698, IMG submission 184298) | Corn rhizosphere microbial communities from Kellogg Biological Station, Michigan, USA - KBS Corn C2-2 (SPAdes) (version 2) | ecosystem: Host-associated > Plants > Roots > Rhizosphere > Soil ... | reverse complement strand
CTCCTCGACCTCGGGAGGGGAGAGCACGGCGGTCGGCTCGTCGAGAACGAGCACGCGGGCGCCGCGCACGAGCGTCTTGAGAATCTCGACGCGCTGCTGCTCGCCCACGCTGAGCTCGCGCACGTACCGGTGCACGTTCATCCGAAATCCGCTGCGCGCCGCGGCCTCTTCCACCTCGCGTTGCGCTCGTGCCATGTCGATCGCGAGTCCGCGCACGGGCTCGCGGCCCAGGATCACGTTCTCGGCGATGGTGAGCGTGGGCACGAGCATGAAGTGCTGGTGCACCATGCCGACGCTCGCATCGATGGCCTGGGCGGCAGTCCACCCGGTGACGTCGCGGCCGAACACCTCGACCGTTCCCGCGTCGGGCGCATGAATCCCGGCGAGGATGCGCATCATCGTCGACTTGCCGGCACCGTTCTCGCCGACCAGCGCGTGGATCTCGCCCGGCATCACCTCGAGCGACGCGTCGCGCAGCGCCTGGCAGTCGCCGAAGCGTTTCGCGATGTGTGTCATGCGCACGGCCGGCGCGCCGGAGGCCGGATGCGTCATCGGGTGGCCGGCACCGTGATCCGCCCCGCGATGATGTCGCGCCTGATCTGCTCGACACGCGCGTGGACGCTGTCCGGAATGAGCGCGCGGTTGTGCGCATCGTACACGTAGCCCACGCCGTTCTCCGCCAGCCCGTATTCCTGCACGCCGCCGTGAAAGGTGCCGTCGCGCACGCGCTCGATCTGGTCGAACACCACCGCGTCGACGCCCTTCACCATCGAGGTGAGAATGTGGCCGGGTGCCTCCGCGTACTGATCCGCGTCGACGCCGATCGCGAGCTTGCCGGTCTGGCGCGCGGCCTCGAACACGCCGAGTCCGGTAGATCCCGATGCGTGAAAGATCACGTCCACGCCCGACTGATACTGGCTGAGGGCGAGCTCCTTCCCGCGCCCGGGATTGCGGAACGCCTCCGGGGTGACGCCCGCGTACTGCGCGATCACCGTGCAGCCCGGGCACACGTACTTCACGCCGGCACGATAGCCCGCCTCGAACTTGTGGATGAGCGGAATGTCCATTCCGCCCACGAAGCCGAGCTTCTTCGACCTGCTCACCAGCGCGGCGAGCGCGCCCACGAGAAAGGATCCCTGCTCCTCGCGGAACTTGAGCGCGGCGAGATTCGGCGGCGGCGGGATGACGTTCCCCGCCGAATCGAGCGCGAGTGCGTAGTCGACACCGGCGAAGTCCGTGTTCGGGTACTCCTTCGCGAGCCTGGTGAGATCGTCGGTGAAGATGAAGCCGACGCCGATCACGAGCTTCATGTGCTCCGCCGCGAGCAGCCGCAGCCCGGCCTCACGATCGGAGCCTTCGCCGGGCTCGATGAAGTGGACGTGCGCGCCGAGCTCCTTCTCCGCGCGCTCGGCGCCGCGATACGCGCCGTCGTTGAACGACTTGTCGCCGCGCCCGCCGACGTCGAAGACGATGCCGACGTCGAGCCCGCCGCCGCCCGCCGCGGGCACGGGCGGCGCGGGATGAACGAGCAGGAGCGCGATGTGGGCGAGGAGCAGCACCCCGATGAGGAGGAGCAGAGACCGCACGAGCAAAAGCTCGCGCGCGGCCCGTACACCGGCAAGCACGCGACTCTCCCATCGGCTGGTTGCGCGGCTCTCGAGGTTCTGCGACTGTTCGTCATGCGTGACATTCTGGCCGCCCGCTCGCAGATGGGAATGTCGCTGGCGTTCCACATCATCTTCGCCGTGGTCGGCATCGGGATGCCGGCGCTCATGGTGATCGCCGAGTATCGCTGGCGGCGCACCGGCGACGCCGGCTATCTCGAGCTCGCGAAGCGATGGGCACGAGGCACCGCGATCCTCTTCGCCGTGGGCGCCGTTTCGGGCACGGTGCTCAGCTTCGAGCTCGGATTGCTCTGGCCCGAATTCATGAAGCAGGCGGGCCCCGTCATCGGCATGCCGTTCTCGCTCGAGGGCTTCGCGTTCTTCACCGAGGCGATCTTCCTCGGCGTCTACCTGTATGGCTGGGACCGCATCTCTCCGCGCGCGCACGTGATCGCGGGCATCATGGTGGCGGCGAGCGGCGCGCTCTCCGGAATCTTCGTCGTGATCGCCAACGCGTGGATGAACACGCCGCGCGGCTTCACGCTGGTCGACGGAAAGTTCACGAACGTCGATCCGATCGCCGCGATGATGACTCCCGCCGCGTTTCCGCAGACGCTGCACATGACGCTCGCCGCGTACGCGGCAACGGGATTCGCGGTGGCGGGCATTCACGCGATGATGCTGCTGCGCAATCCGCGGAACGCGTTTCACCGCCGCGCGCTCAGCGTCGCGCTGCTGGTCGGAGCGCCCGCTGCACTGATCCAGCCGCTCGCTGGAGATGTCGAGGCGCGCTACGTCGCGCGCCAGCAGCCGGCGAAGCTCGCCGCGATGGAGGGCCTGTTCCAGACGATGCGCGGCGCGCCGCTCAGCGTCGGCGGACTGCCGGACGAGAGCGCGCGGCGCACCAGATACGCGATCGAGATTCCGCACGGGCTCTCGCTGCTCGCCTTCCACGAGCTCGACGCCGAAGTGAAGGGGCTCGATGCCTTTCCGCGGGATCAGTGGCCGCCCGTGGCGATCGTGCATCTCGCGTTCGACGTCATGGTGGGTCTCGGCACGTTCATGGCCCTGGTGTCCGCCGCCGTGCTGCTGATGCTCTGGCGGAGGCGCGAGATCATCTCGCTTCGCTGGCTCATGATCGCGATCGTGGCGTGCGCGCCAATGGGCTTTCTGTGCATCGAGGCCGGCTGGATGGTGACGGAGATCGGGCGGCAGCCGTGGATCATCTACGGGATTCTGCGCACGGCCGACGCCGTCACGCCGATGCCGGGGCTCATCGTGCCGTTCCTCACGTTCACCGCGCTCTACTGCTTTCTCGGCATCATCGTCGTGCTGCTGCTCTATCAGCAGGTGCTGCGGAGCCCGCGCGAGGACGAGACCTTTCCGCAGCAGGCGGAGCCCGCATGACGTTCACGCTCGCCATCGTCATCGCGGGGATCGTGATGGTCGCGCTCAACGCCTACGTGCTGCTCGCGGGCGCGGACTTCGGCGGCGGGGTCTGGGACTTCTTCGCGCGCGGCGACCGGCAGCAGGCACAGCGCGATCTCATCTCGCACGCGCTCGCGCCGATCTGGGAAGCGAATCACGTGTGGCTCATTCTCGTGATCGTCCTTCTCTTCACCTGCTTTCCCGCCGCGTTCTCGACGATCGCGATCATGCTTCACATCCCGCTCACGCTCATGCTGCTGGGGATCGTGCTGCGTGGCTCCGCGTTCATCTTCCGCAGCTACGGCAGCGAGCACGATGCGGCGCAGCAGCGCTGGGGACGCGTGTTCGCGATCGCGAGCATCGTCACGCCCGTGCTGCTGGGCATGTGCGTGGGCGCCGTCGCAACGGGCGCCATCGGCGGAACCGCGCTGTCGCCCTCGGGCTCGTTCGCGAGCCAGTTCATTCGGCCCTGGCTCACCCCGTTCGGCGTTGGTGTGGGGCTGCTCGCGCTCGCGCTGTTCTCCTTCCTCGCCGCGGTGTATCTCACCGTCGAGTCGGAGGGCACCGAGCTTCAGGAGGACTTCCGCACGCGCGCGCTCTGGGCCGCCGGGGCGGTGTTCGTGATCGCGTTCGGAGTGCTCGCCCTGTCGTGGACGGAAGCGCCGATGGTGCGCGAGATGTTGATGGCGGGTCCCTGGGCGCTCCCGCTGCACATCGTCACGGGCATCGCCGCGGTCACCGCCATCGTCGCGCTGTGGACGCGCCGCTTCCGGCTCGCGCGCGTGGCCGCGGCCGCGCAGGTCACGTTCATCCTCTGGGGATGGGCTGCGGCGCAGTATCCCTATCTGCTTCCGCCAACGCTCACGATCCAATCGGCGGCGGCGCCCGATCGCACACTGGTGCTCATTCTCTGGGCGCTCGCGGCGGGCGCGTGCATTCTGCTGCCCTCGCTCTATTATCTCTTTCGCGTCTTCAAGCTGCAGCGGCGAAGCTGAGCCACGCGCCGACCTGCCGCTAGTGCTTGCTCACCGGGATCGCGACGCCGGCGTTCTCGCCGCTCAATCGCTTGAGCCCTGCGCGCGAATCCGCCGCGTACTGCGCGAAGAACGGATCGCCGTGCTCCCACATCCCGGCGACGAACGCGTAGCCGTCGCGCGCGCGGGCCTTGTCGCCGAGCTTCTCGGCGATGCGCGCGCGCTCGAACTCCGTGAGCACGCCCATCGGTGAATTCAGCACGCCAACCTGATCGAGCGCCGCCGCGGCCTCGGCGTTCCGCCCCTGGGATTCGAGCAACTGGGCGCGAGTGAGCCAGCTCCATCCGCACTCGTGACACAGGCTGTCGGGGAGCGACAGAAACTCGCGAAGTGCGGCGACGGTGTCGCGACGATCGAGCGTGAGATAGGCATGCGCGAGCGCTCCCGTGTACTGAACGACCTCGCGTGGCACGGGGAGATTGGGGAGCTTCGCGATCGAGTCCGCGAGGCTGAGGATCCTGCGTACCATGATCGAGTCGCCGATCATGCCGGAGGCGCTCACGGTACACGCCGCGCAGCCGCGAAGGGCCAGGATCTGCGAGTACAGGATGCTGTCGGCGCTCGCCACTGGAACCTCGCCCGCGATCACGGCGACGTTCAGCAGCTGATTCGACTTCGCGAGCGCGAGCCCCTCGCGCAGGTGGCCGCGATTGCCGTCGGCCACGGCAACGCGCCGCCGGCGCAGCAGGGAATCGGGAGCGGGGGCGTGACGAGCGTGTGCAGTGAGGTACGGCGTCCCCAGTCGCAGCACCGCTTCGCCCGGATCCGGCCACTCGGTGAGCGCAGAGCCCGCCGTCTGGATCTGCTCCACGGAGGCAGTGTCGAGAATGCGCTGCGTCTCCGGTGTCGCGGCCAGCGCAGGATCGGTGAGTCGCGCAACGAGGCGCATGCCGTCCGCCTCGGCATCGGTTGGTGCGTGCGCGAGATACGGCAGCAGATAGCGACGCCCACCCGCTGTGCCGTACCGAAATCCCATCTCGATGGGATGGAGATACGCGGGGGTGAACGCGGAGTCGAGCGCGATGGCGCGATCGAACGAGTGGAGTATTTCCGATTCCCGCACACCGACCCGCTGTCCCCACCCCCAGTGGTACTGCGCATCGCCGAGCGCATACCACATCTCGGGATCGTTCGGGTATCGGCGCACGCCCTCGTGCAGCGTGGCGAACAGACGCTCGACGGTGGCCAGCGAGGGCCCGAAGCGATAGGCGCCGACGTCTGCGAACTGGCCGGCCGCGACGGCCAGCAGGCTGTCGCGCGGCGAGAGCCCGCGCGTGAGGCTCGCTGCGCGCTGGAGGTATGAATTCGAGAGCGAGTCGGTGGCTCCGCTCATCCACCCGTGCGACAGCCCGTCGTACATCAGCGCGATCCCGAACATCGAATCGCTGTCCACCGCGCGATCATAGTAGACCACCGCCGAATCCCACGCGCTGCGCCTGAAAAACTGCTGACCCTGCAGAAACGCCTTGAGCGCCGGCAACGACGTCGTTCCCACCGACGACATCTGGGCACCCGCGAGCGTGCGCGACTTTCCGAGCTCACGGAGCAGCCCGATCGTGAGCGAGTCGGTGAGACGGTCCATGTGCGACAGCGCATCTCGCCGCTCGACGTCGCCGAGCACGCGGCCCGAGCCGGCGTCGACGACGGACGCGGATGCGCGCACGGAGTCGGCTCCCGATCGGATCAGGCTTCCGAACACCGTGAGACGAGCGCCGGTCGCCTTGCCCAGCGACTGCGCCGACTCCTTGTCGGCACGTCCGGCCCATCGCCGCACGATGACGGTGGGTGACACCGTGTGCAGCGGTCCCGCGCCGTCGAGGTTGCGCGACAGCACGTCGACGATCCCTTCGTGCCACAGCTTGAGGTCCGTGTCGACGACATCGAACGGTGCGACGGCGATGAGATTCTCATCGAGCGGCAGCGCGCGCGCGCGGCGGCTCACGAGAATCGCGCCGATCACGAGCACCGCGGCCACCGCGGCGCCGATCGCGGTGAGCATGCTCGTGCGCGACCGGCGTGTGCCGACGGGCGCCGCCTCCAGCGCGTCGCGAAATTCCTCGGCCGTGCGGAAGCGCTCGTCGGGCGTCTTCGCGAGCGCGCGCGCGATCGCGGCGTTCACGGCGGGCGGCGTGTCGGCGCGCAACTTCATCACCGGTGGCGCCGGCTCCGTGAGATGCGCCACGATCATGCTCTGGACCGAGCTGGTGCCGCCGAACGGATGCTGTCCCGCGAGCATCTCGTAGCCCACGAGCCCCAACGCGTAGATGTCCGCGCGCGCATCGACGTGACTCTCGCCCGCCGCCTGCTCGGGCGCCATGTACGTCGGCGTGCCCACCGACATCCCGGTGCCGGTGAGATTCGCGCCCTCCGATGCATTCGACGTGCGCGCCGCCACGATCGCGCGCGCCACGCCGAAGTCCGCGAGCACCGCGTGCCCTTCCTCGAGCAGGATGTTCTCCGGCTTGATGTCGCGGTGAACGATGCCCTGGCGATGCGCGTACGCGAGCGCATCCGCGACTTCGACCAGAATCCGCACGGCATCGCGCACCGGGAGCTTTCCCACTTCCCTGATGCGATGCCGCAGCGATTCGCCGCGCACGTAGGGCATCACGTACCAGAGGAGCCCATCGCCGGAGCCGGAGGCCAGGATCGGCACGATGTGCGGGTGCTGCAGCTGCGCAGCGACCTCGATCTCCTTCCTGAACCGGGCCGCGCTCACCTCACTCGACAGCTCGGGCGGCAGCACCTTGATCACGACCTGGCGGTTCAGCGACCGCTCCGTCGCCACGAACAGCCGGCTCATCCCGCCGCCACCCAGCTCACGCTCGAGCACGTACACGTCGCCGAGCGCCGCCTGTAGCTGTGCAGGGAGGAGCAGGTCGTTCACGAAGGAACCTCTTGTGAATGCTCGCCTAAGATAATGCAGAGTGATGAGGCATCGTGAGAGCGCACCCGACCCCGTCTCCTGAGGCCTTAACGAATCGGGTCGGCCCACGTCTGCTATACAGTGGAGCATCAACGGAGGAGCACATGCTACGCAGTTGGAAGGTCGCCATGTTCGGCATCGCACTCGCAACCGCGCCGGTGATCGGCTGCGCCAGCGCGCCGCCTCGCTATGATCGCGTGTACGTTCGGCGCGAGCCGCCGCTGCCGCGCCGCGAAATCATCGTCGAGAGCCCGGGACCGGACTACGTCTACATCCGCGGATACTGGGCGTCGGGCCGTGACGGCGACTATGTGTGGGTGCCGGGCCGCTGGGTGCGTCCCGAGGGACGCCGCCATCGCTGGGTGGATGGCCATTGGGCGCACGACCGCAGCGGCTGGTACTACGTGGAAGGCCACTGGCGCTGACGTGCCGCGAGCAAAGCGGGAGCCGGGATGGCGGATCGCCACTCCGGCTCTCGTGAGCTCGTGCGAACCCGGAGGCTAGTTGCTTTTCCCCGGCTGCCTGTCGCGCTGCGATTCGGGGGACGCTAGGCGCGCTGCGTGGCCGCGCGCTCGAGCTGGTCGCCGAGCGCACGCGCATCGGCAACGGGAGCATCGCAGACGAAGCCGCGGCAGACGTACGCCGTGGCGGCATCATCGATGAGCCCACGACCGCGCAGCAGCGGGATATTCGCGTTCGACGGCTCTCCACCCGCGAGCACGAGCGAGGGCAGATAGCGCGACGCCGTCTCCCGAAGCAGCGCCTCGAAGCCCGCCTCACCCTGCGTGCCCAGAATCGCCACCTCGGTCGCGCCGTGCACGGCGAGCTCCGCGGCCGCGAGCGCGTGCCCGAACGCGGACGGATAGCGCGCGAGCGGCTCGCCCAGTGATTCGAGCACGTAACCTCCGCGCTGCAGGTATTCCTCGCTCCCCATCACACTCCCCACGCGCAGCAGCAGCTCGGCCGCGAGCGAGTTGCCCGCGGGCACCGCGTTGTCCGTGAGCTCGCGCGGGCGCGCGATCAGCGACTCGGCGTCGCGCGCGGTATCGAAGAAGCCGCCGATCGAGTCGTCCCAGAACCAGCGAATGGTGGCGTCGCACAGACCCAGCGCGCGCGCGAGCCAGCGCTCGTCCAGCGTGAGCTCGTACAGCGACAGTGCCGCGAGTGCCAGCGCGGCGTAGTCCTCGAGAAAGCCGGAGCCTTTCGTCACCCCATCTTTGTGTACGCGCATCACGCGGCCGTCGCGCACGAGCTCGAGAAAGAGAAAGTCGCCGTGCCGCACCGCCTCCGCGCGCCACCGCACGTCGTCGAATGCGCGCGCGCCGTCCGCGAGTGCGCGCACCATGAGCCCGTTCCAGCCGGCGAGAATCTTGTCATCGCGCGCCGGATGCACGCGCGCCTCGCGCGCGGACCAGAGCGTGATGCGCGCGCTCGACGCGAGTGCCTCCAGCTCTTCGAGCGCGATCCCGTTCCTCTTCGCCACGTCGGCAGGCGCGCGGGGAACGTGCAGGATGTTCCTTCCCTCGAAATTGCCACTCGCGCTCGCACCCCAGAGCTCGCGGAGCACCGGCGCGTTCTCGTGGAGCAGTTCATCGAGCTCCTCCGCGCTCCACACGTAGAACTTCCCCTCGTGACCCTCGCTGTCCGCGTCGAGCGACGAGTAGAACCCGCCACTCGGCGACGCCATCTCGCGAAGCGCCCAGTCGATCGTCTCGCGCGTCACGCGCTCGATCTCGGAGTCGTGCGTCGCCTGCCAGAGATGCACGCCGAGCCGTGAGAGAAGCGCGTTGTCGTAGAGCATCTTCTCGAAGTGCGGCACGAGCCACTGAGCGTCCACCGAGTAGCGATGGAAGCCGCCGCCGATCTGATCGTAGATGCCGCCACGCGCCATCTTCACGAAGGAATCGCGAACGATCGCCAGCTCGCGCGGATCGCCGCCGCGTCGACAGTGGCGCAGCAGAAAGTCCAGCGCGATGGTCTGCGGGAATTTCGGTGCACCTTCGAAGCCGCCGTTGCGCGCATCGTATCGCGCGGCGATCCCGCGCGCCGCGGCATCGAGCTGCGCCGCGGTGAGCTCGCCCGCGCTCACGGCCGTCTGCTGCGCCGCCGCATACAGCTCGCGCACGCGCTCCGCCGTGTCGAGCACCTCGGCTCGTCTCGTGCGATACGCGTCGGCCACCGAGCGAAGCACGCGCGTGAAGGACGGCATTCCGTATCGGTCCGTGGGCGGATAGTACGTGCCGCCGTGGTACGGCACTCCGTCGGGAGTCAGGAACATCGTCATCGGCCACCCGCCCTGGCCGGTCATCGCCTGCACCGCGCTCATGTAGATCGCATCGATGTCGGGACGCTCCTCGCGATCGACCTTGATGTTGACGAACAGCTCGTTCATGAGCTGCGCCGTCGCCGGATCCTCGAACGACTCGTGCGCCATCACGTGGCACCAGTGGCACGCCGCGTAGCCGATGCTCAGAAGGATCGGCTTGTCCTCCGCGCGCGCGCGTGCGAGCGCCGCCTCGCCCCACGGCTGCCAGTCCACCGGGTTGTTCGCGTGCTGAAGCAGATACGGGCTCGTTTCGCCGGCCAGCGCGTTCACGATTCGGGTCTCCACGAAAGCGAGGTGAGAGCGTAAGGTAGCATTTGCTTATCGTTCACCTCGATGTCTACGCATGAATCCGACCCGCGTGCCCGGGCTCGCGCCTGGCTCGTGCTCGCGATGGCGATCATCGTGCGCCTCGCGGCGGCGGCGCTCGTGCCGCTCGCGCCGGACGAAGCCTACTACTGGGAGTGGTCGCGCCGGCCGGCCGCGGGGTACCTCGATCATCCATCGGCCATCGCACTCTTCGTGCGTGCGGGTACGCTCGTGCTCGGAGCGACGCCGCTGGGTGTGCGCATCGGCAGCGTGATCGCGGGCGCCCTCGCCTCCGCCGTGCTCGTGCGCCTGTCCGGCACGCTCGGCGGCGATCGCGCGATGCTTCGCGCGTCGGTGATCATCGCGTGCATGCCGCTCGCGCAGCTGGGGCTCGCGCTCGCGACTCCCGACGCCCCGCTTCTTCTCTTCTGGTCGCTCGCGCTCGCGGCGCTCCCCGCTGCGCTGCGGAGCGCGAGCACGCCGCGCGCACGACTGCTCGCGTGGGCGCTGGTGGGGCTCGCCGTGGGAAGTGCCCTCTCGACCAAGTACACGGCAGTCCTGCTCGGGGCGGGGCTCGCCCTCGCGCTCGTGCTCCACCCTGCGCTGCGCCGATCGCTCGCGACGCCGGGCCCCTACGTGGCGCTCGCGCTCGCACTGCTCGTGTTCGCGCCGAACCTCGTGTGGAACGCACGCCACGGCTGGGCATCGTTCGACTATCAGCTCACGCACGGCCTCGGGATTCACCGCGGCACCGCGCTGCAGCACGAGCTGCGGATGCTCGGCGCCCAGATCGGTCTCGTCACTCCTCTGCTGCTCGCGATGCTCGGCGCTGCCGTGTACGACGCGCTGCGGCTGCGAAACGATCCGCTGCGAACGGCCTACGCGATCATCGCGAGCGTCACGTGGCTCGCCTTCGTCGCGACTGCGCTTCGCGCTGCGGTGGAGCCCAGCTGGCAGGCGCCCGCGTATCTCTCCGCCATCCTCCTCACAGCGTCGCACCCCATTCCACGCTCGCGAGACTTCTTCCGTGCCGCGGTCGCGCTCGCCGCCGTCACGACGTTCGTCTTCTACGCGCACGCGATCGTTCCGTTCCTCCCCGTGAATCCCGCGCTCGACGCCACCGGAGCGGGATTCGGATGGGATACGCTCGCGGCGCACGTGAATGCCGCGCGCACGGATGCTCCCCGCGGCGCCGCCGCGTGGACGGGCGGAGAGCGATATCAGGAGGCGGCGGAGCTCGCCTTCCATCTCGCGGATCATCCAGAGACTTTCGCCATCGATGTTCAGGGCAGGCCCAATCAGTACGACCTCTGGCCATCGTTCACGTTGCGCGCACGCACGGGCGACCGACTCGTCCTCGTGCTCGGCCTCTTCACCGCTGCGGACGATGATCCCGTGATCGCCGCGCTGGCGCCGCACTTCGAGCGCGTCTCGCTGCGCGAGGTCGTCGCGCTGCGCCGGGGCTCGATCGTGCGCGCGCGGCGTCGCATCTGGGTGCTCGACGGATGGCGCGGCAGCTGGCCGGAGGCCGAGCTCGCCCATTGATGCGGTGCAGGCGCGCTTGCGACTCGAGCACACCCGTCGCGAAGTTGCCTGTGCCGCACACTCATCTCCCATTCACCGGACCACCGCATGCCGGCCACTCTCGCCAGCGATCTCGCGCGCTACCTCGACGACAACGATCGTCGCTTTCACGTCGAGCTCTTCGATTTTCTGCGCATCCCGAGCGTCAGCGCGCGATCCGAATACGATGCCGACATGCAGCGCGCCGCGACGTGGGTCTCCGACAATCTGCGAGCCGCCGGTCTCGAGACGGAGATCATGCCGACGCCAGGCCATCCCGTCGTGCTCGGTGAGTGGCGCAAGGCACCCGCCGGCGCCCCGACGGTTCTCGTGTACGGCCACTACGATGTGCAGCCGGCCGAGCCACTCGAGCTGTGGACCTCGCCGCCATTCGAGCCGACGGTACGCAACGGGCGCATCTACGCGCGTGGATCCGTCGACGACAAGGGACAGCTCTTCGCGCACATGAAGGCGCTCGAGGCCCATCTCGGCGCGCGCGGCAAGCTGCCCGTCAACATCATCGTGCTCGCCGAAGGTGAGGAAGAGGTCGGAAGCGACAATCTCGAGGCATTCGTGACGAAGCACGCGAAACGTCTCGCATGCGACTACGTCGTCATCTCCGACTCATCGATGTTCGCTCCCGGGCTTCCTTCGATCCTCTCCTCGCTGCGCGGACTCGCGTACTTCCAGATCGATCTCGAGGGGCCGTCGGGCGACCTGCATTCCGGCAGCTACGGCGGTGCCGTCGTGAATCCGGCCATGGCACTCGCGCGCATTCTCGCCACCTTCTTCGACGCGAACGGCCGCATCGCGATTCCCGGCTTCTACGACAAGGTCCGCGAGTGGGATCCGAAGATCAGAGCTCAGATCAAGGCGCTTCCGTTCGACGAGTCGACCTTCAAGAAGGAAGCGGGTGTGTCCGTGCTCGGCGGCGAGGCGGGCTACTCCACTCTCGAGCGCCTCTGGTCGCGTCCCACGTGCGAGGTCAATGGGCTGCTCAGCGGCTACACCGCCGAGGGCTCGAAAACCGTTCTTCCATCGAAGGCGATGGCGAAGGTGAGCTGCCGGCTCGTGGCCGACCAGAATCCGGCCGAGATCGAGAGGCTCATGCGCGAGCACATCGCGCGCGTGGCGCCCGCGGGCGTGAAGGTGACCGTGCAGATGCTTCACGGCGGCCAGCCCTGGAGCGCCGAGCTGGAAGGACCGCTGTACGATGCCGCGAAGCGCGCGCTCAATGCGGCGTTCGGCCGCGATCCCGTCGTCATCGGCGAGGGCGGCTCGATCCCCGTCGTCAGCGATTTTCAACGACTGCTCGGCGCGCCGGTACTGCTCGTCGGCTTCGGACTTCCGGGCGAGAATGCCCACGCGCCCGATGAATGGTTCGCGGACGAGAACTTCACCAAGGGGATGCGCGCGATGGCGAGCTTGTGGGACGAGATTGCCGCGGGTGACGGCGCGCGCTGACACCCGCGGCTGTCGCAGCTCGCGCTTCTAGAACTTCCACTCGCGAATCAGGAAAGCGCCGAACGTCGCCTCGGACCGGATCGGCACGTTCGTCGACAGCGTGGGCTGGTTGACGATGTAGCGCGAGTCCACGCTCGCCTCGATGCGATAGCCTTTCGAGAGCCGGCGCTGGACCACGAATCCGGGCGTGGTGCCGGAACCGCGGATCTGAGTCGCGACATACGTTTGCCGATCGACGTACTTGCCAGCCTCGACCTGCGTCCCCGCGAGAATGGTCTGCACTCCGTACTTCTCGATGCCCTGATCGGGGATCTCCGCCGGGGTGATCGTGAACACGTCCGCGCCGAGCGATCGCGCCGCCGTCGCCGCGAACTGCCGTGTCATCACTCCCAGCGCCGTCGCCGTGAGCTGGCGCGTTGCCAGAGCCGCCGCGCTGCCCACGAGTCCACCGCTGGCCGAGCCACCACCGCCGGAGGAATTTCCGCCCGCGGAGTTGACGAGCGATGTGGACGACTGTCCGAACGCGAGATAGCTCAACAGATCGGATTGCGAGAGCGGAGGCTGCGCATCGCTCGAGAGCAGGATCACCGGCTTCCGGGCCGTTCCGTTGATCGCGATGTTGATGTTCAGCACCGGGCGGCCGGCCGGCTGAATCGTGTACTGCGCTCCGAGCTGCAGCAGCGGATCGATCTCGGTCGAGCCGGTGAAGATCGCCGTTCCCTGCGACAGCACGAATCGCCTTCCGAGGAACTGATATACTCCGCGCTCGGTGTTCACGACCCCATCGAGCGAGATGCCCTCGTCCTCGCGGCCTTTGACGATCGTGAGCGGTCCCTGCGTGTAGAACTCCACGTTCGCATCCGGCGACCGCGCCCACGTGTCGCGCGCGACGCTGAGCCGGACATTCATCGTCATGTTTTCCATCATGGGTGAATCGGTGGTCACGATCTTGTGCATCGCGACATCCGAGGTATCCACGACGCCCAGCACCGCGGGATCGTCGCTGCTCACTTGTCGAGGACCGTTTCCGGTGGGGATGTAGACGGTGCCGTGTACGATGCGCGCTCTGCCCGTCACCGAAACGCCGTCCATGGGCCCCTTCACCGCGATGTCGGCGTTCGCGTGAAGCTCTCCCAAGTCGTTGTCGAGCACCGTGGCGTCGTTGGCATTGAACCGCAGATCGAATTTCGGGTTCGCCGCGTCTGCGATTCCGATCGTCCCGGCGATCTGAAGTGTCCCCTCGCCCGTCCTGGCACCGAGGGTATCGATGACGATCTCTTTCCCCGTCATGTGAATGAGGCCGCCCATGTCACGCGCCGTGACACCGAGCGCCGCAAGCTTGAACGTCGCGAAGTCGAGCCCGAGCTGCCCGAGCACCACCGGCTTCCGCCCCGTGCCGCGCGCGGCGATCGCGCCGATGATTCGCCCATGCACGTCGGACACCGCGTCCGTGAAGCGCGGCAGCGCATCGAGTGGAAGCGAGTCCGCCACGAAGTCGACCTTGAGTGGCCGGTCCAGCACTCGCGGCGTCGTCGCGCCCGCCAGGGCGAGATTGATCGGCGCATCGACATCGATGTGCGCGAGCGGCTGGCCGCCGTTGCGGACGATCTCCGCGTGTGATACGAGCTTCTCATCGGCGTACCCGAAGCCGGTGCGCAGATCGGGCAGCGGCGCACCGCGGTAGGACGCGTTCATCACGCTGAAGGCGCCACGAAGCACGGGCGCGCGCTGCGTTCCGGCCAGCCTCGCTCGCATATCGATGGTTCCCGTCGCCGCGAGATCGCTCTCGGCGAGGCCGACGAGATTCGCGATCTCGAGGCCATGCATGTCGAGGACGAAGCTCGCCGGACCATTCACCGGCAGCTCACCGTTGGCGTAGATGCGTCCCGTCGAGTGATTGCGCAGGTCGAGATCGTGCACGAGAACGCCCCGCTTCCCCCACTGCACATATCCCGGCACCGCCGATACCCACAGCGCGGTGTCGAGCTGCAGCGAGAGCGCGCGCCACATCACCTGACTGCTGTCCAGCGCGAGCAGGAACTCCATGCCGGCGCGATACACGTAGCCCGAGTCCTGGAACACCGCGAGCTCCACGGTTCCCGAGGGTTTCGTGTACGTCGCCCGGAGCGTCGCCGAGTCGAGTGCGAAGCCGCTGGCGGAGAGCGAGTCGAACGAGCCGCCCACGACGTACTTCATCCGGGGCGTCCCGCCGTGGGCCACCGCGTACTCCACGCGTGCGCGATTCAGACCGCTCGCGCGCGCAATGATGTGCTCGGCCGAGAGTCGTCCACGCACATCGAAATCCGTGATCGTGCCGTGAACGATGCCCGCCGTTCGCACGGAGCCGTCCACGGAATCGCGGCGCAGCGCGCGCAGCGAATCGAGCTTGATCGGTGGCTGCGGCCGCCCCGTCGCCTGGAACGCGACCTCGTTGCGGCTCGCCTGGCGCGCGGAATCGGCGCGCGCGCGCGCGAGCGCCGCGGCGCGGACCGCGGGGCGGATGGGCACGGTGCTGCTGTCCGGATTCGCGATGAAGCGTCGGAGCGCGGAGAGCGTGTCGACCGAGACGATGTAGCGCAGATCGCCGGTGCGCCCCGGTGCCGTGCCGATCCTGCCATCCACGAAGAGCTGCGCGAACGGCGTGTGAATCGTGACCGAATCGAACGTCGCCATGCCGCCGTCCACCGCGACGCGGATGTTCGCCGAGTCGACGGCGAGGCTGTCCACGGCCGAGTGCTGCACGTGGGCGGAGAACGCGGCCTGCATCGTCTTTGGATCGAAGCCGCGCCCCTTCGCGATCGCAGTGGCGGTGAGCGACGTCACCGGACCACGCGACGCGACACTGCGCAGATTGAACAGTCGCAGGCGCGTGTCGAGTGCGTAGCCCTTCTGGGCGCTCTCGAGATCGAGCGTGCCCGTGGTCGCGAGCTCACCGCCGTCGGGAAGGTGCAGATCGGCCGCGAGGTCGAGCGCCCGCAGGGAGCCGCTGAGGTGCACCGTGCCGCTCGCGGTGCCTCGCAGGCCGAGTGCCGGCGCGAACTTCCCGGCGGTGATGAGCGAGATCGGATCGAAGCGCATGTCGGCCGTCACGCCGTGCTTGCCGGCATCGATCACTTCGCCGCTCGCCACCATGCGCGTGAGCTGGTCCCCTTCGTGGTGCGCGAGATCGGCGTGGGCCGTCATGCGGCCGGTCATCGATCCATCGACCGTGACGGTGCCGGTGAGCACGCCGCCGATCGGAAGCGAGGGATCGAAGACGCGCGCGAGCCCCATCTGCAGGGGCGCGATCGTGATGCGCAGATCCTTCGCGCTGAACCCGCGAGCTCCGGAGCCCGCCACACCCACCACGAGCACGCGGCTCGTTCCCGATCGCCGATCGGTGAACGCGACGTCGGCGTTCACGTGCATGGCCGCGGGCGTGCCCGCGAGCGTGGCGCGACCGGTGATGAGCCCCCGCCGCGGCACTTTCACCGTCGGCACGAGCTGCTCGATGGTGCGCGTGTCGATCGAGTTGAACGCGAGCTGCGTGTCGTGCATGCGAATCTGCCCGGCCCGCTTGCCCATGGTGAGACCGAGCTCGCCCTTCAGCGTTCCGCCCTGCACGGCGAGATCGATGTTGCGCACCACGTAGTCGCTCTCGCCCTCGGGGCGCATCGCGGCGGTGAGATCCATCGAGCCGCCGCCGCTCGCGGGCAGGTACGGATAGGCGAAGCGCAGGTCGGCGAGTGCCAGCGGCGCCGCGTGGAAGCTCGCGTCGAGATCGCCGGATGCGAGCATGTACGTGACGTCGCCCTTCAGCTGCGTGTTCGGGAGCGCGGCCGACAGTCCTCGGAACCAGAGGGAATCGGTGGACATGTAGATCGTGCCGCGCATGTCCCGGATTTCCGCATCCGGCGGGTTGAACAGCGCGGCAGTCGTCGCCAGCGAGCCCACCTGAAATACGCGCGTGGTGCTGTCGGGGTCCGCGAGCCTGATGTGCGGCAGCGCCGCGTTCATCGTGCTGAACTCCATCACGCTCTGGTACCCGCCGGGCGCTTCGATCACGTGCTGCCGCGCCTTCCCGGCCAGCGTGACGCGAACGATGCTGTCGCGCACCGCCGGGGGCAGGGAATCGCCCGGCGTCCACGGCATGCGCACGAGCACGTGGCCATCCGACATGCGCACGTTGCGCAGCGTGATCCACGACCCGAAGCCGCGCGTCGTATCCTTCTTCGTCGTGTCGGCCGCCGCGAACAGCTTCGTGAAATTCCACTCGCCACCCGGCTTCTTGTCGAGCACCACCGATGGTCTGGTGACGCCGAGTGCGTCGATGATGATGTGCTTCGAGAGGAAGTTGCCGATGGAGTAGCGCGCCTGTATCAGCGGCGCCGAGAAGAACGGTGCGCCCGAGCTGTCCGTGATGGAGAAATCGCGCAGCGTGATGCCGCGCAGGAGATTTCCATCGATGCGGCCGATGCGCGTCACGCCGTGGATGCTCTTGTTCATCGCGCTCACCGCGATCCGCCGCACGCGCTCGCGCCCGAAATCCGTGTTCGTGAGCCCGAGCACCGCGCCGATGATGAGCAGCGCGATGACGGCAATCGTGATCCCGGCGATCTTGAGGATCTTCCACATCAGAAGGCCTGTCCGATCGAGAGGTGGAGCGCGAGGTGGTTGAGCAGCTTCGAGATGCCGCTGCCTTCCTCGACAGGATTGTAGTCTCGCTTCGTGTCGAGCTCCACGAGGCGATGCGTTCCGTCCGGCGCGACCTCTTCGGTGATCACCGAGAGATGGTCGGTGATCGACGGCCTGATGCCGAGATCGACGCGAATGGGCCCGACCGGCGACAGATACCTGACGCCGAATCCCGGCGTGACCGCCGCCTTCCCGTTGGTGAACGCCGATGAGCCCGAGCCCACGTATCCCGCGTCCACGAACACCGCCCCCTGCAGATTCTTCATCAGGAAGGGAAAGCGATACTCGACGCTCCCCTCGATGAGCGACGTGCCGCCGGTCGGGAGCGCCGTGAAATCGTTCCCGGCGACGTGCGACGTGTCGGTGTGCCCGTTCGGATCGCACGTCCCGTTGGCGATGGTGGCCGTGGTGCAGCCGGCGCCGGTGATGAGCTTTGCCGGATCGATCGTGAGAATGCGCGGGCCGAGCTGGTTCTCGCCGTAACCGCGCACGGAGTTCGCGCCGCCGGCGTAGAACCGCTTGCGCGGGTGCAGCACCTCGTTCAGGCCGTCCTCGACCTGCGCACTCGTGGAAATCGCCTTCACCCAGCCGCCCCGAATGTGCCCGGCGATGACTGCATGGCCCACCGGCCGATACATCGCGGCCTCGCCGCTCGCACGGTTGTATCGAAAGTCGGACAGCGTGTACCTCGACGCATGCTCGAGATCGGCCCGCAGGGTGTAGCCGTTCGTCGGGTTGAGCGTGACGTCGGTGCGGTCCATGAAATAGTCGAGCGCCACCGGCGAGAGTGCACTGCGGTTTCGGAGCAGTCCGATCGTGGCCTGCTCGCAGACGCCGTAGTTCACGCAGAAATAGACATCCCCGGCGTCCACCTCGGTGAGCTCGTAGCGATAGATCAGGCTGAGTGGCGACCGCGTCGTGACCTTGCGGGTGAAGGAGATCGTTCCGCCGTATCCTTTGTCGATGTAGATGCCAGGCTGGCTCGTCCGGTGCGAGAAGAGTCCGAAGCCGGCGGTGTTGCGCGGATCGCCGATCCACTGCTGGGTGACATCGATGCTCGCCTGATAAGTCGGGCTGAGATACCCCTTCGATGAGGTGCCCGGCAGCCCGTTGTCCGCGAGCACGTCGCGAAAGATCCCGGTGCCGTTGAGCGTGGGCGCGAGCAGATTCGAGACGACCAGGTGCAGATCCAGCCGGCGCGCGTCCCCGAGCCAGTTGTAGTTCGTGAACTTCCCTTCGGTCTGGATGAAGTCGATCGTGCTGAAGCCTGCGCTGAGCTTCGCGCTGTGCAGGCGCGCTTCGGCGAGATTGATGTCGACCAGCTTCGCGCTGTCACCCCTCGGCGGAAGAACGATCGTCGCGCGGCGGTACAGATTCGAGTTGTAGAGCGACCGCTGGCTCTCGATCACATCCTCGCGCTTGTAGATGTTCCCGGGCTTGAGGGAGACCATCTTCTTCGCGATGTCGGGCGAGAGCGCCGAATCGCCGTGCACGGTCACCGATTCCACGGTGGCCACCCAGCGCGGATCGATCCTGATCCCGACGCTCGCGGTTCGCACGCTGTCGTGCACTTCGATCGTATCGGTGATCTCCGCGTCGGCGTAGCCCTTGTCCCAGAGTGCATCGCGCAGGCGCGTGTGCGTCGTGTCGATGTCGATGAGGTTGAGCGGCTTTCCGGTTCGCACGAGCACGGCCTCCTTCAGCGCTCCCTTGCTGAGCACCGATTCCGCCTGCTGCACGGCGACGGATTTCACGATCACCGGCTTTCCTTCCGTGACGCGGAAGGTGACGCGCACCAGATTCGTGTGGTTCTTCGCCCGGGTGACGAGCGTATCCACCTCGGTCTCACGATAGCCGCGCCGGTAGTAGTAGACCTTGATGCGCACGACATCGCGCGCGAGCTCGATGTGGTCGAGCGTTCGCGTATCGTAGATGGCGGACGATTTCGTGAACAGACAGAACGGCTCGAGCAGGATGCTCTTGCAGCCGGACGGTTGCGTCGCGAGCCCGCTGGCCATGTCGTGTTTGTCGATGACGTTCGTGACACCGACGAACTTGACGGCATCCACTACCGGATGCGTGCGGTCCTGGGGTGGGCTGTTCTGCGCCAAGAGTCCCCGCGCGGACAACAACGCGAGGAGGGCGAACACGAGACAAAAGTGCGCGCGCCAGTGACGACGAGGACCACCCATGGGAGGTCCCTAGTGCAAGCGGTAGGCCGGGCTCCCGTTCTCCCGTCTACGCCTCGCTGCGAGGCCGGGAGAGGCCCTCGCTAGAGTCCAGCGAGCAGGGTGTCGTTGTTGGCCGTGTTCTGGATGCGCTTGATCAACCACTCCATGCCCGCCTGCGGCGGCATCTGCTGCAGCCCGCGCCGGAGCGTGAAGATCGCGTCGATCTGGTCGGGGCGAAAGAGCTTGTCCTCGCGCCGCGTGCCGCTCGTCGCCACATCGATCGCCGGGAAGATGCGCTTCTCGGCCAACCCGCGATCGAGCTTGATCTCGCTGTTGCCCGTGCCCTTGAACTCCTCGAAGATCACGTCGTCCATGCGCGAGCCGGTCTCGACCAGCGCCGTCGCGATGATCGTGAGCGAGCCGCCGCCGTGCTGCGGTGCCACCGAGCGCGCGGAGCCGAAGAACGCCTTGGGCTTCGCCATCGCGGTCGCGTCGAGGCCGCCACTCAGCGTCCGCCCCGTACCACGCTCGGCCGTATTGTGCGCGCGCGCGAGACGGGTGATCGAATCGAGCACGATCACGACATCCTTGCCGCTCTCCACGAGTCGCCGCGCGCGCTCGAGCGTCATGTCCGCGACGTCCACGTGGCGCTCCGCGGGCTGATCGAAGCTCGACGCCACGACCTCGCCGCGCCCCCACGAGATCATCTCGCTCACCTCTTCGGGACGCTCGTCCACGAGAAGCACGAGCAGCGTCGCCTCGGGATGATTGATCGCCACCCCTTCCGTGATCGCCTGCAGGAGCATCGTCTTTCCGGCGCGAGCCGGTGCGACGATGAGCGCCCGCTGTCCGTAGCCGATCGGTGCGATGAGATCGATGGCCCGGCGCGTGAGCTCGGGGCTGATCTTCGGCGACTGCCCGGTCTCGAGCGTGAGCTTGCGCTCGGGATAGGATGCGATGAGCGAGCTGAAATCGGGGCGGCGCAAGACACCGGTGGGCTCTCCGCCGTTCACCGTCGTCACTTCGGCCACCGCGAGTCGACCGCGCTGGTCGCGTCCGGTTGTCGCTTCGATCAGGTCGCCGCGGCGAAGTGCGAGCTGTCGCACGATCTGCGGCGGAACGAAGGCGTCTCCGGGCGAGGGGAGATAGCTCTCCTCGGCGCGCCGAACGAACCCGCCATCGCGCGCGGCGTCGAACCATCCCGTGGTCGTGCCGTCCGCGACGAGCACGGATACCGGCGCATTCGACTGCTGGTCGGGACGCGGGCCATTGCGCTGCCGGCCGCGGCGACCGCGGCGGCCGTTCGCATTGTTGCCGTTGTCGCGGTTTCCATTGTCGCGATTTCCGCCCTGCTCGCGGTTGCCACGATTGTCGTCGCGGTCGCGATTTCCCTGGTTCCGGATGTTGTTGTAGCGGGGCTCACCGCGGGGCTCTCCACCGCGGGGCTCTCCACCGCGATCGATGCGCTCGTTCTGCTGCGGCGGAGTGTAGGGCGGCTGCTGCGCGGGTGCCGCGGGAATGCCGGAACTGCCACCATCCGAAGTCGGGCTCGAGCCGGTGTCTGGCAGCGCGGTGTCGCTCGGCGCCGGCACGGAGGAGTCATCGCGATACGGGCTCGACTCGATGTTGGTGTCGAGCGGCGGGCGATTGGGCGGACGGTGTCCGCGACCGCGCCGGGTCGGACGTCGACGTTCGTTCATGCTGCGAAAGGTGTCATGAGGTGAAGGCGTGCATGCGAATCGTGCCCGGCACTCGGGCGTCCAATACGCTGGTCGAACATGAAACTGGAGTTGGCGCCGCCCTGTGCGGCACGCGAGTTCATCCCGTTGCGAACAAATGCGCTGATCGAGATCGGCAAGCCGGGAACCTGCTACGAGGATCGGTGTGAACCCCGACTGCGGGGGCGCTCCGCCGATCCGGCCGCGGATACATCACGCGAGCCACTGTTCGAGACACGCACCACGCATTGCTGTACGTGCAGCGAGCCGGTGACGCTGTTCGTCAGGTAGCTCGCTCCGCACTCGTGGTACGCGGGCATTGCCAAAGTATTTTGGGTCACCGTCGGCGTGCCGACGATTGTGAGAGTATCACCTGTTTTGGGCGAATGCGCAACCCTCTTCCGCATTCCAGCGCGCGAAATCGCCCTGCGTGAGGGCTTCGGGCGACATGGCGTAGCACCACGAAGGGTAGACCCTACGTCACCCCGCCCTCCACCCGACACGCGGCCAGGCAACCTACCTGGGAAACATTTTCTCGTTGACCTTGCTGTCCAGGCCGCGGACGAGCGCGATC
>Ga0207698_10000544_pt1 | contig 21876 bp, 24 predicted proteins | sample KBSCornC22_FD_184298 | JGI IMG/M metagenome (GOLD analysis project Ga0207698, IMG submission 184298) | Corn rhizosphere microbial communities from Kellogg Biological Station, Michigan, USA - KBS Corn C2-2 (SPAdes) (version 2) | ecosystem: Host-associated > Plants > Roots > Rhizosphere > Soil ... | reverse complement strand
CCGGTGACACGGGTTCCCCTGAAGTGCAGGTCGCAATGCTGACCCGCCGCATCAAGGACCTCACCGAGCACCTCAAGGAGCACAAGCACGACCACCACTCACGTCGTGGTCTGCTGCTGCTCGTGGGACAGCGTCGTCGACTGCTCGGATACCTCCAGGACATCGATATCGCGCGATACCGCAGCCTGATCGAACGCCTGGGACTCCGTCGCTAGTCGATTTCAGTCTCAACACTGAGTCCCGCTGACCACGCGAACTCTTGCGAACGGGCCGTCATCCTTCGGGATGGCGGCCCGTTTCGGTTGGCTGACCCGAGAAGCTCGTTAGTTAGGGTTACAATAAGAAACCCAACTACCGTCGACAGTCAGTGAGGGATCGCGTGGCGACCGTCAATGAAGCGTGGCCACGGCTGAAAACCGAGACTCGCACCTGGCGGAGCACGCTGCCCCCTGACGTGATCAGCCGGAAGAGACTCGACCTCGTCAATGGACCATACGAGGCGTCCGTCGTCCCTGAGATATCGGGCCTTGTTCCTCGGGTGGATACGGAGACCTCATCCGCTGCGGAAGATGCATCGACCGCCCTCGTCCGGTTCGACAGCGAAGTCGGCAACCTGACCGCCCCCTTCGCATCCATCCTGCTCCGAAGCGAATCAGCGTCCAGCTCTCAGATCGAGAACCTGACCGCCGGAGCTCGTGCGATCGCCGAAGCGGAACTCGGCGAACGAGTGAGCGGAAACGGTCCGCAGGTCGTCCGCAATGTTCGCGCAATGCAAGCTGCGTTGAGCCTCTCGGAACACATCGACGACGCCTCGATCATCGCCATGCAGGCCGCGCTGCTGGAAGATGACCATCCGGACATGACGGGTCGCTACCGGAACGAGCAGGTCTGGATCGGGCCCAGCCAACTTGGCCCCCGGGGCGCGTCGTTCGTGCCGCCGCATCAGGATCGCGTGCCCGAGGCGATGCGAGACCTCGAGGCGTTCATCGCGCGAGCAGATCTGCCGGTTGTCACTCAGGCGGCAATCGCGCACGCTCAGTTCGAGACGATCCACCCGTTTCCCGATGGCAACGGGCGAACCGGGCGCGCACTTGTTCAAGCAATGCTCCGTCGCGGCGGCCTCACCACCCACGTGACGGTCCCCGTCAGCGCCGGCCTCCTTGTCGACGTGGACACGTATTTCGCCGCACTCGGCGCTTACCGCGAGGGTGACATCGACCCGATTGTTCGAACCTTCGCAGAGGCGACTCTCCTCGCGATTGAGAACGGCAAGCGGCTGGCCGAGGACGTGCAAAGTGTTCAATCCTCCTGGAACGAGCGCCTGCGCGGAGTGCGGGCACATTCGAGTGCGCGACGTCTCGCCGAGATCGTCCTCGAGCAGCCGGTGCTGAACGCGGAGGTGGCCCAGCAGAGACTTGGCGTCTCGAAACCCGTGGTCTACAACTCACTGGCGGTGCTGGTGGAACGCGGGGTGCTGCAGCTCGCGACGTCGAAACGGCGGAATCAGATCTGGATCGCTGATGACCTCATCGCGGTGCTCGACGAGTTCGCCGCGCGTGCGGGTCGTCGGTCACGGCCCAGCAGCTGATCTCGCGCACCATCTCGCGTCCGATAGCACCTTCGACCCTGTGGGCCGCGTCGCCCGGCCCGCTTCATGGCGCGGCCCGGTCCATGGGACTTCCGACCCGGTCGCGCGGCGCCGTTCCGCCCGATCATGGGGCGCATGAACACGCATCCGATCGCCAGAGTCCTCCTTCTGATCGTGCAGGCCTTCGTGGGCGTGACGGCGGTCGCCGGGGGCGTCGCGCTCATCCTGGGAGCCGCGGTGCCGCCCCTCGCGACCGTGCTCAGCCCGCCCGTCGCCTATCTCGAGGGGTCGCCGTTCACCAGCTATCTCGTACCGGGGGAGATTCTCGCGGTCATCCTCGGCGGCGTGCATCTGGCGGCGTTCTGGATGCTGCTGCGCCGGCATTCCAGCGCGCACCTCTGGGCTGCGGCGGCCGCCTTCGACGCCGCGATCTGGATCTTCGTCCAGATGGTGATCATCCCGTTCAGCTTCTTGCAGGTCGTCTACTTCGTGGCCGCGCTCGCCGAGTTCGGCCTGCTGCTGCTGAGCCTCGGCCTGGTGCGACGCGCTCCCCTCGCCTCGTGACCGCGGGATTGTCTCGCTTCATCGCGGCACCTCTCGGGATATCCGTCGCCGTCCACTAAGGTTTGGTGACCGCACTCCTGCGCTCCGCCACACCCGAGGACGACACCGTGACGAAGCAACGCCCGATTCTTGCCGCAGCCGCGCTCGCCGTCGCCCTGACCGCCTGGCTGGTGGTCGGCTCGGCCACCGCCGCCTTCGCGGCTGTCGTCACCGGCTCGGCCGGCGGATTCAGCTTCAGCGCTGATGACGCGAACGTGGCGGCCGGCGCGCAGATCACCGCATACACCGGCCCGGTTGGCGCCGTGGCGATCCCCGATACCGTCGGGATCGGCGGCACCACCTACAACGTGACGAGCATCGGTGCCAACGCCTTCGAGAACAAGGGACTGACCTCGGTGACCATCCCGGCGACCGTCACCTCGATCGGCGATCAGGCCTTCCTGCAGAACGACCTGTCGACCGTCGATCTGCCCGCCGGGCTCACCAGCATCGGCAGCGGCGCGTTCTCGATCAACAGCCTGACGACGGTCGCGATCCCCGCCGGAGTCACCGACCTCACCTTCGCCTCGTTCGATGGCAACAACCTCACCACGGTGACGTTCCTCGGATCGCCGACCACGATCGGTCAGAGTGCGTTCGCCAACAACGAGTTCACCTCGTTCACGATCCCCGCGTCGGTGACGAGCATCGGTTCGAGCGCCTTCGTGCAGAACAGCAACCTCACCTCGATCCTGTTCGACGGCGCGGCCCCCACCACGTTCACGGCAGCGGCGGCCACCGGTTCATTCGGCACCGCCGCCGGCAAGACCGTCTCGTTCCACTGGGCGTTCGGCTCACCGCAGGCGGCGGGTGGATTCACCACGCCGACCTGGAACGGCTACACCACCTCCGCGATCGTGACGGTCGGTTTCGACATGCAGGGTCACGGCACCGCGCCCGCCGCGCAGGAGTTCCCCAGCGGTGGCACAGCGACTCAGCCTGCAACTCCGACCGCTGCCGGCGAGAAGTTCACCGGATGGTTCACCTCCGCCGCCCTGACGACGCCCTTCGACTTCGCCGATCCGGTGACCGCCGACGCGACCGCGTTCGCGGGCTGGACCTCAAGCGGCCTGGCGGCCACCGGCGTTCCGGTCAGCCCGATCCTGATCATGATCGCCGTGGGCGTGCTCATCCTCGGAGTGCTCCTGCTGCTGATCTCGCGGGTTCGGCGTCGCGCAGCGCTGCGCGGCTGAGGTCTCGACGGAAGGATGCCGACTCGAACGGCGCCGCCGCCTAGCCTCGGCCGGTCTCGGCCTGCATGTCGATTCCGAGGCATACTCTGAGACCGTGGATGCCGACGAGAGCACGCGACACGTCGCCCTGAGCGCGATCCCGCCGCAGGTCATCGAGCAGGCGCGGAGTCATCCGGGCGGCTCGGTCGCCGAGATCGACCCGGCGCTGGCCCCGAACCCGAACGGTTACGTTCCGCCCGAGGCGATCGTCGGCGCCTACCTGGTCGGCGACGACGGCGTGCCGACCGGCGTGTATCAGGTCAACCCGCGTCACGGCCAGCCGATCCAGGACGACTGGACCCGGCTCGAGGCCACGGACCAGTGGCTCGGCTGGCTGCCCGAGCCGGTGGACAGCATCCGTCACGGCCTCGAGAGGGCGCTCACCGACCAGGTGCCGGGCAGCGTGCTCGAATGGGTGCACATCACCGCGAACCCGATCAGTCAGGTCGGCGGTCGCCCGGAGGAGGGCTCCGACCAGGTGACCGTGACCCGCACGGCCGTCGCGGTCGAGTTCGCGCTCTCGGTGCTGGCGCCCACCGGCCGACGCGAGATCCTGGTCGGCTCGTTCACCTGGGCGGCGGCGGGTCTCGACGTCCAGGGCGGTCGCCGTGATCGCACCTGGTTTGACATCGGGATGCCGATCGAACAGGCGGGTGGCTTGCTCGAGAGGCGCGTCTTCGAGGTCGGCTAGCTCGGCAAGACAGGCCGCAGATCAGCCTGCGCGGCCGGCGAGGTCAGCGCATCCACCAGTCCAGGAAAGCGCTCGTCGAGCACGTCTCGGCGCAGACGGATGCGGCACTCGCGACCGACCAGGTAGGTCTCGGTGAAACCGGCTTCGCGCAATGTCCGAAGGTGGTGCGACAGTGTGGACTTCTGCACGTCGAGGTGGGGCAGGTCGATGGTGTGGTGGAACTCACCGTCGGCCAGCGCCATCACGATCGTCAGCCGGTTCTGGTCGGCGATCGCCTTCACCAGCTCGGGCAGGCGCACCTCGTCGGCGGCGGGCATGGGGAGGGGAGTGTCGACCATGACGACTCCTTCCAACTGTTTGACGATCATCGAACTTGAGGACTACGGTAACGGTATGACGACTATCGAACAATCTTACGCGCCCTGGCGCGAGATCGTCCTCAAGCTCGGCATCCTGACCTTCGGGCTGTTCGTGGTCGGCACCAATGCCTTCGTCATCGCCGGCCTCCTGCCCAAGATCGCCGACACGCTCGGCGTGACGCCCACGGTCGTCAGCTACTCGATCACCTTCTACGCGCTCGTGGTTGCGATCGTCGCCCCGGTGATCTCGATCAGCCTGGCCAGGATGTCGCGCACCGTCCTGATGGCATCCGGCCTCGGTCTGATCGCGGTCGGCACCGTGCTCGCCGCCCTCTCGCACAACATCGAGCTCTTCACCATCGGACGCATGATCGCCGGAGCCGGGGGAGCCGCGCTGGTGCCTCCGGCCACGGCCGCCGCGACGGCGATCGTCCCGCCGGAGCGCCGCGGAACCGCGATCGCCTTCGTCAGCGCGGGATTCACGCTCTCGACCGCGATCGGCGCGCCGCTCGGAACGGCGATTGGGGCGGTCGGCGGCTGGGAGCTGCCGCTCTGGGTGCTCGCGGGTCTTGCCGTGGTGCTGGCGGTCGCCGTGCTGGTCGGGGTGCGCGGCATCCCGCTCCCGCCTGCTGCGAGCTTCCGTCGTCGCCTGACCGCGCTGCGCGATCGGCGCCTCGTGCTCACGCTGATCGCCGGTCTGCTGATGTTCGCCAGCTTCAACAGCGTCTACATCTTCAGCTCGGCCATCACGCACGTCGCCACCGGCGGCTCGGGATCGCTGCTGGCCGTGCTGCTGTTCGCCTACGGGATCGCGGGGATCGTCGGCAACGTGTTCGCGGGACCGCTGACCGACCGCGCGGGAAGCCGGCGGTTCGCGATCGCGACCATCGGCACCCAGGTGCTGTTGATGCTCGCACTCCCGCTGCTCGATGGCAGCTTCTGGGGCACGGCGGTGCTGTTCGTCGTCTGGGGCCTCACCGCCTTCGCCACCGTGGTGCCGCTGCAGCACCGGCTGGTCGAGATCGACCCGGCCAACGCGGGCATCTCGCTGTCGTGGTGGGCGAGCGCGACCTACCTGGGCATCGCCGTGGCGCCGCTGCTGGGCGCGACGGTGCTGGGCGTGAACGTGCAACTCGTGCCCGTCGTGGGAGCGGTGCTGGCGTTGGCGGCGATCGTGGTGTTCTTGGTCGGATTCGGGCGCCGCGGGTCTCGTGACGCGACCCCGCGGCTCCTCGACCAAGAGGATCAGCCCATGACGAGCCCGGCCGCCTAGCGGTCCCGGCGGAACCCCCACGTGAGAATGGGTGAGCTGCGCCTCACATGAGGCGGAACTCACGCTTTCGTCAGCACACACCTACCCTGGAGGCATGACTCCCGAGCAGCTGCAGACGCTCACGTTGCTGCGGCGCGCCCGCGACCGCATGGACCGCGACTTCGCGCAGCCGCTCGACGTGGCGGCCATGGCATCCACCGCTCTGATGTCGGCGGCGCACTTCTCGCGGCAGTTCAAGGCGGCCTACGGCGAGACGCCCTACGGCTACCTGATGACGCGCCGGATCGAGCGAGCGATGACCCTGCTGCGCAACGGCATGTCGGTGACCGACGCCTGCATGGCGGTGGGCTGTACGAGTCTCGGATCGTTCAGCACACGGTTCAGTGAACTCGTGGGGGAGTCGCCCAGCTCGTACCGCGCCCGCGACCACGACGCGCTCGAGGCCATGCCGGCCTGCATCGCGAAGGTGCTCGGGCGACCGCAGCCGCTGAGAAAACCCGAGTCGCTCCGAAGGGACGCACTGGTACCTGGCTGATCGGGTAGAAGCCGGCAGCCTGAGCAGGATCGGAGAAGCGGCAGCGGCATCCGCTCCCTAGCGTTGTCGTCATGAGCCTTTCACTCCAGTACACGCACATCACCGTCAACGACGTCGAAGAGTCGATCGCGTTCTACCGCGACGCGCTCGGGCTCGAGGTGATTCAGGATGTCAGCTCCGGCGATCACCGCTGGCTCACCTTCGGCACCGAGAGCCAGCCCGGGCTGGGCATCGTGCTGAGCGACCCGCACGCCGGACGCAGCCAGGCCGACGGCGACGCCCTGCAGGAGCTGCTCGCCAAGGGCGCGCTGCCCAACATCGTCTTCAGCAGCGACGACGTGGATGCCGCATTCGAGCGGGTGCGCGCGACCGGCGCCGAGGTGCTGCAGGAGCCGATGGATCCCGGGTACGGCACCAAGGACTGCGCCTTCCGCGACCCCTCGGGCAACATGGTGCGCATCTCGCAGGCGTAATCTGAGTTGCATGCGCGGCGGAACCATCTGGACCATCCTCGGCGTGATCGTCGCGATCGTGATCGCGTGGTTCCTGGTGAGCGCGCTGCTGAGCCTGATCTGGTTCATCGCGAAGCTCGCCATCGTGCTGGTCGTCGCGGTGATCGTCTTCTTCGCGCTGCGTGCGGTGTTCTCGCGTCCGAGTTCGTAACATCCGGCTCGTAGCATCCCGCTAATGTCGTCTCACTGACCTCAGGGAGCGACGATGAAGAAGCCCAGTCTCGGCGAGAGATTCCGGTACTGGTTCGACGGCTGGATGGCCAAGGGAACCGGATCGCTGATCGCCCTGCTGGCGATCGTGACGGCCGTGCTGATCGCGGTCCTGACCCTCATCGTCGTGGTGATCGGCAAGGCCGCGTACCCGGTCGGGCAGCCCCACGACTTCCCCGACCTGCTCTGGGGCACGCTGGTGCGTGCGCTCGACTCCGGCACCGTCGCGGGTGACACCGGGTGGGGTTATCGCGGCCTGATGATGCTCATCACGATCGCGGGCATCGTGATCGTGGCCAGCCTGATCTCGATCATCTCGGGCGCGTTCGACGCCAAGGTCGAAGAGCTGCGCAAGGGTCGCTCCCGCGTGCTCGAGACCGACCACACGCTGGTGCTCGGCTGGAGCCGCAAGGTGTTCTCGCTGGTGAACGAGCTCTCGATCGCGAACGAATCGCGCGGCAAGGCGGCCATCGTCATCCTGGCCAACATGGACAAGGTCGAGATGGAGGACGCCATCCGGGCCCAGGTCCCCGACACCGGCAAGACGACGATCATCTGCCGCACGGGCGACCCGATGAGCCTGGTGGACCTCGAACTCGGCAACCCGAACGGGGCGCGCAGCATCGTGCTGCTCGGGGGCGACGACGACGAGGACCCGGATTCGACCGTCATCAAGACCTGCCTGGCGCTGACCAACAACAAGGATCGCAAGGCCGACGAGTACCACATCGTCGGCGAGCTGCGGGATGCCGCGAACCTCGAGGCCGCCGAGCTGGTCGGCAAGGGCGAGGCGCACTGGGTGCTCGGCGCCGACCTGATCAGCCGCGTCACCGTGCAGAGCTGCCGGCAGAGCGGTCTGAGCGTCGTCTACACCGACCTGCTCGACTTCGAGGGTGCCGAAATCTACTTCACCGAGCAGCCGACGCTGGTCGGTCAGAGCTACTTCCAGACGCAGTCGGCGTTCTCCGACTCGACCGTGATCGGCATCTCGACGCCCGACGGCATCCTGATCAACCCGCCGGCCGACCGCGCATACGCGGCGGGCGAGCAGCTGATCGTCATCGCCGAAGACGACAGCACGATCAAGCTGAGCCCGGCCGGCTCGTTCGACGAGAGCGCCGTTCTGTCTCCCAAGCCGTTCAAGCCGGCGCCCGAGAGCACCCTGGTGCTCGGCTACCACTCGGGGCTGCACATGATGCTCGCCGAGCTCGCCTCGTATGTCACCAAGGGCTCGTCGGTGCTGGTCGTCGCCGACGTCGACGACCCCGGACTGCCGACCTACCCGAACATGCCGGTCACCTTCCGGCGCGCGGACCCCTCGCACCGCGCCGTGCTCGACAGCCTCGGGGTCGACGCCTCTGACCACATCATCGTGCTGGCATCCAAAGAGACGCTGCCCGCGCAGCGCGCCGACGCAAAGACGCTCATCACGCTGCTCCACCTGCGCGACATGGCCGAGAAGCTCGGCGTCGAGCTCAACGTGGTCAGCGAGATGCTGGATGACCGCAACCGAGAGCTGGCGGAGGTCACCAACGCCGACGACTTCATCGTCAGCGAGAAGCTGGTCAGCCTCATGCTGTCGCAGGTGAGCGAGAACGAGGAGCTGACGCATGTCTTCGGCATCCTGTTCGACAGCACCGGCAGCGAGATCTACCTGCGGCCGGCCGAGCTGTACATCAAGCCAGGCACCGAGGTGGACTTCTACACCGTGCTCGAGGCGGCCCGCCGCGTGGGCGAGACCGCGATCGGCTACCGCGTGGAGAAGTACGCGCACCACGCCGACCAGAACTACGGCGTGCATCTCAACCCGGTGAAGTCGGAGCGGCTCAGCTTCTCGGCCGGCGACCGGATCGTCGTGCTGGCCGAGCAATAGACGGGTGCCTAGCCGGGGGCATCTATCCCGGAAAGTCGGGAGAGTTCACGAACTCCAGGTGCAGCACCGTCTGCGACAGGGCCGACAGCAGGTAGAAGCCGCGCAGGTTCGGCCAACCGACGGTCCAGCGCAGGCGGCTCGCCACCTCCCAGACGGTGGCATCGGGCTGCTCGCGGATGACGGCGGCCGCCGCTCGCGAGCGGTGCAGGTGGTGCTCCGCGAGCTGCGCGTTGCGCTCGATGAGACCGCGGAACCGGTAGCCGTGGCCCGGCGCCACCTCGAAGTCGTCGTAGCGCGCGAGCGACGTGAGCGAGTTCAGGTAGTCGGCGATCGGGTTCGGGGCCGCCGACCCGGGCACGCCGCGGTCGCCGAGCCCGAGCCCCGAGAAGATCTTGGGCAGCACCGTGTCTCCGGTGTAGACGAGCCCGGCCTCCGCGTCGACCAGGCTGGCCGAGCCCGCCGTGTGGCCCGGCGTCCACAGCACCTCGATCTCGCGGCCCGGAACGTCGAGCAGATCGCCCGGCTCGTAGCTCACATCGACGGTCGGGATGCCACGGGCCACCAGGTCGGCCCCGAGCGGGATGCTCAGCTCCGACCGGCGTTCGGGCGGGACGCCCCAGCGCTCGAGCAACCCATCGGGCGGAACGAGACCGCCGGCCGCGACCGCGGCCAGTCCCTCGCGCTCGCGGCGCAGCATCCCGATCCGGGCGCCGCTCGCCGCGCGCAGCCGCTCGGTCATGCCGAGGTGATCGGGATGCAGGTGGGTCACGAACACCGACGCGATGTCGTCGACCGCGAGCCCGAAGCCGTCGAGCGCGCGGCGGAACAGTCGCCAGTTCTCGTCGCCGTCGTATCCGGTGTCGATCAGGTGCAGCGAGCCGTCGTCGCCGGCGATCAGGTAGCTGAGCGAGAAGGGATTGCCGGGCTGCTGCATCGGCAGCGGGATCGACCAGATGCCGGGCCGCACCTTGTCGGGCTCGGGAACCCGGTCGGCCATCGCGGCATCGAACTGGGCCTGGCTGGTGGGGTGCACGGCTCCATTCAATCGCGGCTAGCGTGAAGACATGGACACCCTGCGACTCGGCTCACAACGATTGGGCGCGAGCGGCCTCGAGGTCTCGCGCATCATCCTCGGCTGCATGAGCTACGGCGACCCGGCCCTGGGCAACCACAGCTGGAGCCTCGGGCTCGACGAGAGCCGCCCCTTCTTCCGGCAGGCCATCGAGGCGGGCATCACGACCTTCGACACCGCGAATGTGTACTCGCTCGGCTCGAGTGAAGAGATCACCGGCCGGCTGCTCGGCGAGTTCGCTCGGCGCGACGAGGTGGTCATCGCCACGAAGGTGCACGGCCGGATGTTCCCAGGACCGAAGGGCGGCGGGCTGAGCCGCGCCGCGATCCTGACCGCGATCGACGACAGCCTGCGTCGACTGGGCACCGACTATGTCGACCTGTACCAGATCCATCGCTGGGACCCCGAGGTGCCCATCGACGAGACCATGGAGGCGCTCAACGACGTCGTGCGGTCGGGCAAGGCGCGCTACATCGGAGCCTCATCGATGTGGGCGTGGCAGTTCGCGCAGGCGCAGTACACCGCCGATCTCAACGGCTGGACCCGCTTCGTCTCGATGCAGGACCAGTACAACCTGCTCCAGCGCGAAGAGGAGCGCGAGATGCATCCCTTCTGCCTCGACCAGGGCGTGGGAGTCATCCCGTGGAGCCCGCTGGCCCGCGGCAAGCTGACCCGGCCCTGGGGCGACGAGACCGCACGCACCGAGACCGACGCCTTCGCCAAGACCCTGTACCACGAGGAGTCGAACCACCGGATCGTGGATGCCGTGGTCGCCATCGCCGCCGAGCGCGGCGTCTCCGCCGCCCAGGTCGCCCTCGCCTGGGTGCTGCACCAGCCCGCAGTCACGGCACCCATCGTCGGAGCCACCAAACCGCAGCATCTCGCCGACGCGATCGCCGCCGTCGACCTCGAGCTCAGCGAGGACGAGCTCGAACGCCTCGAGGAGCACTACACACCGCGCGCCGCGAGCGGGTTCTGATGGGCATGTTCGGCAGCAAGCGCGGAACGGACGAGTCGCTGCCCCGCAACGATCGCGGCGCCGGCGACCTCAACGACTACAGCTACGGCCTGCGCGCGCGCAATCGGCGCGTGACCATCGTGCTGGCCGACAGCGATCCCTGCCAGGACGAACTGCGCGCCGTCGTCGAAGCGGCCGGCGACGGCGTCGGCGACCTCGAGACGGCGATCTCGCCCCGCAGCCAGGAGCAGGAGCGCATCGACGCCCCGATCGTCGTCCGCCTGTTCACCGGTCGCCGGGTCAGCGGCCCGGTCGGTTCGGTGCCGCGCGGACTCGAATCGGTCGTCGACGACACCCTGCGACGACTGGACGACACGATCGGCAAGGCGCGCATCCCGGCGCGGATCGTGAAGAAGGGCGGCCAGTACCGCGTCGAGTTGCTGATGGGCGCAGTGCGCTGAGGCGCACTGCGTGTGAACCGACCGAGACTTTCAGCCCGACATCAGCCCGCCGCCGTCACCACCAGCAGCACGCCGATCACGACCTCGAACATCAGCACCGCCCCACCGAGGATCGCGCCGGCGATGCCGAACCGCCGCCCGTGGTGCCGCCGCGCCGCCCGCGCGCCGACGATCACCGCGCCGACGCCGAGCAGGAGCGCCAGGACGGCGCTGGCCAGCTCGTAGCCGACCACCCAGTCGAGGCCGTCGGCGCCGCTCCCCACGCCGAGCGAACCGAGGACCGAGACGAAGACCGCGATGCCGGTGAACAACGCACCCAACTGGCAGACGACCGCGAACAGACCGAGTGCCAGTGCGAGGATGCCGAGTCGTCGAGAGCCCGCCGCCTCTGCCCCCGGCGCCGCGGGCAGCGCGACGCCGGGACGCTCCTGGGCATCCGGGAACAGCTCGTCGATGCCTGCCATGATGCGCGTCGGTCGCCAGCTCGCCGGTCGTTGGCGCGTCGGTCGCTAGTTCGTCAGTCCGTTGCTCGGGGCCATGGCGATGCCCACGATCGCCGAGATGTGTCCGATGAGGATGATCAGTCCGAAGATGATGCCGAACACGCCGAGCACGCGCCCGCGGTTGCGGATCGCCGCCACCAGGCCCAGGATCACGGCCAGCAACGCGAACAGCAGTCCGCCGAAGACCGCGATGGCGGCGATCACGAGCACACCGATGGCGGAGCCCAGCGAGCCGGTCGGGTCGGTCAGCACGCCGCTGACGTTGGTGATCGCGCCGGCGACGGCGATCAGGCCGATGACCAGCGCGGCCAGGTCGCCCAGGATGGCCAGCAGCCCCAGGACGAAGGCGGCCGCCCCGAGGCCGCGGCGCGGTTTCACAACGACCGGAGCGACACCGACCGGAGCTGCCGGTGCTGGTGCCGCAACCGGTGCCGTCGGGGGAAGGGTCACCTGCGCGGGAACGGGTTCAACGGGAACGGGTTGCTCTTCGGTGCCGGACATGGCACCGACTGTAGCCGCTACTGCGCGTCGGAGGTGGCGGCAGTTTGCGCGGCGATCTCGGCGCGGACGGCATCCATGTCGAGCGCGCGGACCTGGCTGATCAGGTCCTCGAGAGCCGGGCGGGGGAGCGCCCCGGCCTGCGAGAACACGCCGATGCCATCGCGGAACGCCATCAGGGTCGGGATCGCCTGGATGCCCATCGCGGCCGATAGGGCCTCATTGGCATCCGTGTCGACCTTGGCGAACACGATGTCGTCGTTCGCTGCCGACGTGGAGTCGTAGATGGGGGCGAAGGCCTTGCACGGCCCGCACCAGTCGGCCCAGAAGTCGACGAGCACGATGCCCCCATCGAGGACGGTGCGTTCGAAGGTGTGGTCGGTGAGGTCGACAGTTGCCATATTTCGAGGGTAGAAGACCGGTGCCGGTTTTGCTGGCCGCGACAGCGGGAATACGGGATCGCGACCTGTGGTTGACTGCGGTATCGATGCAAATGCATGGAATGCAAGGAGAGAACGATGAGCCAGATGCAGTTCGGCATCTTCACGGTGAGCGACATCACCGAGGACCCGACAACGGGTCGCACGCTGAGCGAGGCCGAGAAGATCCAGGACACCCTGACGATCGCGCAACACGCCGAAGAGGTCGGGCTCGACGTGTTCGCGCTCGGGGAGCACCACAACCCACCGTTCTGGTCCAGTTCGCCGACCACCACGCTCGGCTACCTGGCCGCCAAGACCACCACGCTGCAGCTGACCACCAGCACGACCCTGATCACGACGAACGACCCGGTGAAGATCGCCGAAGACTTCGCCATGCTCCAGCATCTCGCAGGAGGACGCGTCGATCTGATGCTCGGGCGCGGCAACACCGGACCGGTGTACCCATGGTTCGGGCAGGACATCCGCGAGGGCATCCCGCTCGCCATCGAGCATTACGCGCTGTTGCACCGACTGTGGCGCGAAGACGTCGTCGACTGGCAGGGCCAGTTCCGCACTCCGCTGCAGGGGTTCACCTCGACGCCGCGCCCGCTCGACGGGGTCGCGCCCTTCGTCTGGCACGGCAGCATCCGGAGCCCCGAGATCGCCGAGCAGGCCGCGTACTACGGCGATGGATTCTTCGCGAACAACATCTTCTGGCCGGCCGAGCACTATCAGCGGCTCATCGGCTACTACCGCCAGCGCTTCGAGCACTACGGTCACGGAACGGCGAACCAGGCGATCGTCGGACTCGGCGGCCAGGTCTTCATGCGGCCGAACTCGCAGGATGCAGTAGACGAGTTCCGCCCCTACTTCGACAACGCGCCCGTGTACGGGCATGGCCCCTCGCTCGAGGACTTCACGGCCCAGACCCCGCTGACCGTCGGCAGCCCGCAGCAGGTCATCGACCGGTATGCCGGCATGCGTGACCTCTTCGGCGACTACCAGCGCCAACTCTTCCTGATGGATCACGCCGGGCTGCCGCTGAAGACGGTGCTCGAGCAGCTCGACATCCTGGGCTGTGAGGTGGTGCCCGTGCTCCGCAAGGAGCTGGCCGTCAACCGTCCGCAGGAGACCCCGGATGCGCCCACTCACGAATCGCTGGTCGCCGCGGCCCGTGAGGCCGACGCCGCCGCGCTCGCGGAGTCCGGGTCCGAGTCCGAGCTCGCGGAGGTGAAGTGATGACCGACACCCGGACCATCACCGTGGTGACCGCCGGCCTCAGCCAGCCCTCGTCGACGCGACTGCTCGCCGATCGGCTCGCGCAGGCCGTCGTCGCGCGGCTGGGCTCTGTCGACAACGCAGCAGATGGGGTGAGCGCCGAGGTGCACGTCGTCGAGCTCCGCGATCTGGCGCAGGACATCACCAACAACCTGCTCACCGGCTTCGCGGCACCCAAGCTGGCTGCGGCGATCGAGCGGCTGACGGCATCCGACGGGGTGATCTTCGTCACGCCCATCTTCACCACCAGCTACAGCGGCTTGTTCAAGTCGTTCATCGACGTGCTCGACCCGGATGCCCTGAGCGGCATGCCGGTGCTGCTCGCCGCGACCGGCGGGACCGAACGGCATTCGCTGGCGCTGGAGTACGCGATGCGGCCGCTGTTCACCTCCCTTCACGCCGTCGTCGCACCGACCACCGTGTACGCGGCATCGGGCGACTGGGGCAGCACCGGCGACGTCGCCGCCTATGCGGGCGGGGGCGGTCTGCCCGAGCGGATCGACCGTGCGGCCGGCGAGCTGGCCGCGCTGGTGCGTGACAGCGATCGCTCGTCGCGGGTGCGGGATCCCTTCGCGCTGCCGGCCGGGTTCAGCCCGGTGGGCAGCTTCGGGGCGCAGTAGACCCTGCCTGCGCGGCGAACAGCGCATCTAACATGAGGCCATGCGGCGGCGAATGATCGCGGGCGGAGGGGCGCTCCTCGCCGCGCTCGCCATCGTCGTGTCCGCGACGCTGGCGTTCCCGGCACCCCAGGCGGGAACCACCTCCACAGCGGTCGAGCTGCCGGTGGAGCTCCAGCAGCTCGTCTTCACGGCCTGTCTTCCTGGGCTGTCGTCGGCGAGTGGTCACCGGATCACCGGCGGCGCGCCGACCGCCGCACTCGTCGCCGAACAGGGCCTGCGCTTCACCGTCGGCGGGTCGCCCGGCGATGTGAACGTCGGGATCGAGGCACCAGGGGACTGGTCCGTCACGGTGACCCGCGACGGTGCCACCGTGCAGAATCAGCGGCCGAGCGCCGACCAGGCCCAGTTGGCGTCGGTGACGGCGGAGGCGATCCCGGCAGCAGTGTCGCTGTACCAGTGCATGGCGCCCTACCGCTTCGACGACTACGCGCCTGAGGATCTGAGTTCGCGTGCCCAACTGCTGCAGTTGTACCGCTACGACGCCGTTGTTCTGTGGCCGTGCTTGACGTCGCACGGGCTCGACCTGGGCGATCCGCCTTCGCGTGACCAGTTCCTCACCGCCTCGTCGCCGGTGGCGACAAATCCGCTCTCGGGCACGACCGTGTCGAGAAAGATGCTGCCCCGCCTGGTTCCCGCCCTCCGGGCGTGCCCGCTTCGGCCCGCCTACCTCGGCTGAGCGTTCGCCAGAAGGAGCGCCGCGGCGGCATCCGTGTGCTCAGATGGTCACATGCACGTGCGGCGATGGGCGGCGGTGGGAGCGACGGCGTTCGCCGTGATCACCCTCGCGGTCGTCCTCCCGCTCGCGGGATGCACGGCGACGGCGCACGTGCGCGGCGATGCCCACCCGCAGCGCCTGCCCCTGGGCCTTCCCGCCGAGGTGGTGCGCCAGTGCGAGCAGAGTGTGGGGCTCGGCGATTCGACCGTCGCCCCGACCTTCTGGCGCGACAGCCAGGGCGTGCACCTGCGGATCGGCCACGGCGACCGGCACGGCACCGGGATCGGCAGTGGCGGGGGACTGTCGAACACCGAGTCCGCGCTGCTGTCGTGCCTGACCGTCGCGACCGGGCCGCTCCAGAGCTATCCGACGGACTCTGCCGGGCTCCTGCTGCTCTGGAGGTACACGACGGCCGTCCTCTGGCCATGCGTGGTGCAGCACGGCGTGGATCTCGGCGCGCCCCCCACGCGAGCCCAGGTGCTCAGCGGCGACCCGATGCTCATCGATCCGTACGCCCAACTGCACTTGGCGCTCTCGGCGACGCGGCTGGCCCAGCTGCAACGCGCGTGCCCGGCGCTGCCCGCGTATCTCGGTCCGGCATCCTGATGGCGATGAGGCGCGGGGGCGCGGCCGCGCGGGGAGCGGCGATGCGGGGAGCGGCGATGCTGGGCGCGGCCCTCATGCTCGCTCTCGCCGGGTGCGCGACGGTGCCAGGGCCGCGGCCCGCCCAGCGGACGACGGCGAACTCCGTGGAGCGCGCGGCGGTGCAGCGGACGACGCAGGAGCTGTCCGCCGAGACCGGCGATACGCGCCTGCCGTGGGTGCAGCTGTGGACGAGCGCGCAGTTCCCGGCCGCGTTGCAGCGCTGCGTCGGGGTCGAGAGCCACGGCCAGCTCAGTGCGCGGGTCGACCTTCCCGACTTCACCCTCAGTTACGGCATCGTGGGCAGCGGGTCGTGGCCCGACGAAGCGGAATCGGCGCGGATCATCGCCCGCTGCGCGGCCGCGACGCCGCTCGACGACCGGGTTCTGCGCGTGGTGCCCACCGGCTGGGACGCGCTCTACTCCTACGAGCTCACAACCCTTCGGCCCTGCCTGCTCGCCCGGGGCTTCCCGGTCAGCCGGATGCCGACCCGCGCGGACTTCGAGCAGCGCCTGCGTGATCGGCATCCCTGGAGCCCCTACGACACGGTGTCCGTTCCGACGCGGTTCGCCTGGTACGCCGTCTCGGATGCCTGCCCGGCATTCCCGGCAGCGCTCGCCGACTCGGTCTCGGCCGACTGAGCCCGCATGGCGCGGCCTGCCGGTTCCCGGATGCGCGGTCTCACCCTGCCTGCCGCCGCCCTGCTGCTCGCCGTGCTGTCCGCTCTCGCGACGGGGTGCAGCGCCGGAGCCGTGTCGCCCCGCACCGCCCCCGACTCGGTGGAACGCGCCGCGATCGCCGCCGCCCAGCATCCGGCCATGCGCGACGGGGTGCCGATCGCCGAAGACATCTGGACCCAGCTCTGGACACCGAAACAGGCGGGCGCGGCCATCGCGCACTGCGTCTACGAGGGCAGTGCGGGACTGCTCGACTTCCGTGCGGCTCCGGTCGCGCGCCAATCCCAGGTGGTGCTCGGCGGCAACGGATACGAGGGCACGATCTCGGCTCTCAGCGCGCTCGGTGATTTCACCGACTCTCGCGCCGTCGGCCGCCTGGTGGACAGCTGCATCGCGGCCTATCCGATCGACGCCCGTCTCTGGCTGGTGCCGGCCGACGATCGCGGAGCCCTGTACGCCTACGACCTCACGGTGCTGCGACGGTGTCTGGTCGCGCACGGCCAGGCCGTGCCGAAGATGCCGGATCGCGCCGACTTCGAGCGCCTGCTGCGAGCGAGCACCCCGTGGAACGCCTACGACCTCGTCGTCGTGACGAACCGGCGCGCCTGGTACACGCTGGCCGACGCCTGCCCGGCGCTCCCGCCGGACATCGCCGCGCACGTCACTCCGAGGCTTCTGACCTCCTGGCCGTGACCCGGCTGATGCGGCCGCCGATCGCATCCACCGTCGCGCCGACCACCAGCGCGATGGCCACCGAGATCGCGACGGCGATCACCGGGTTGGGCACCAGGCGTCCGACGACGGCGCCGATCACCGCGTTGTAGACGGCCCACGCGGTGCCGGCGACCGCCGCGAGCGGCAGGAACACCCTGGCGGGCAGTCCCGTGGCGCCGGCCGCGAGGTTCACCGCGATCCGCGCGAAGGGGATGTAGCGAGCGGTCAGGATCAGGGCCGCGGGTCGGCGGTGCACGCCGATCCTCGCACGCTCGATCGCGCGGGCCACGCGCGGGGAGCGCTGCCAGCGCCAGCGGTCGAGGCCGACGGACCGCCCGATCCGGAAGCACAGCAGATCGCCGGTGAGCGCGCCCAGCGCTGCCACCGGGATGACCGCCCAGAGCGGCGGCTGCCCGGTCGCCACCGACAGCACCCCGAGCGCCACCACGAAGGTCTCGCTGGGAAGGACGACGAGGAAGGCGTCGCCCACCACCAGCAGGTAGAGCACCGGATACAGCCACGGCGATGCTGCGACCGCGTGCAGCCAGGCCTCGGACACTCCGGAAGCATGACCGGCGAGGGTGAACGGCAGGCAACGACCGGGGGAGCAGGCGGCGTCGCGGAGAACGGCGCACGGACACCGCGTGAATCCTCGGTGCGCAGCGCCGCCGCGGCGCGACCGGAGGTGCTGCGCCGACGATCCTGGGTGCGTGAGAGTCGTCCTGGTCGCCGAATCGTCGCTCATCCACATGAACGGGGTCACCCATTCCCTGATGCAGGTGCTGCGGCATCTGGAGGCGCAGGGCCACGAGACCCGGGTCATCGCCCCGCGCGGCACCCTGCTCGAACGCGCGAATCCGGTGGACGACGTCGTGGGGCCGCACGGCTCCGAGCTGTCGCTGCTGCGCTCGGTCGGTCTGCCCTCGTATCCGCAGGTGCGCGTCACCTTTGCGCGCGCCGCGCTGCTGACGGCCATCCTGCGCGAGTTCGCGCCCGACGTCGTCCACCTGGCGTCGCCGTTCGTGCTCGGCTGGCAGGGGCTGCGCGCTGCCGACCGCCTCGGCATCCCGACGGTCGCCATCTATCAGACCGACATCCCCGGCTACGCGCAGCGCTACGGGATGCCGGGGGCTCAGCCCGCGCTCGCGCAGCACGTCGCGCGCATCCACCAGCGCGCGACGCTGACCCTGGCGCCCAGCTCCGCCGCGATCGACGAGCTGACCGCGGTCGGCGTCGACCGCCTGCGACTCTGGGCCCGCGGCGTCGACAGCGTGCGCTTCCACCCCGAGCGGCGCAGCGCGTCGTGGCGCGCCCGGGTCGCCCCGAACGGCGAGACGATCATCGGCTACGTGGGCCGACTCGCGCCCGAGAAGCAGGTCGAGGATCTGGCGGCCCTCGCCGGCCTGCCGAACACCCGGCTGGTCATCGTGGGCGACGGCCCGAGCCGCGCCACCCTCGAGAGGCTGCTTCCGGATGCCGCGTTCCTCGGCTTCCTGGGAGGAGACCAGCTGGCCGAGGCCGTCGCCGGGTTCGATCTGTTCGTGCATCCCGGCGAGAACGAGACCTTCTGCCAGACCGTCCAAGAGGCGCTCGCCAGCGGTGTGCCGGTGGTGGCCACCGGCCGCGGCGGTCCGCTCGACCTGGTGCAGAACAGCCGGACCGGGTGGCTCTACGCGCCCGGCGACCTCGCCGAACTGCGATCCCGGGTGGTCGACCTGGTCGGCGACGCCGCCAAGCGCCGCGCCTTCGCGGCCGCCGCCCGCGAATCCGTGCTGCATCGCAGTTGGTCGCGGCTCGGCGACGAGCTCCTCGGTCACTATCGGGATGCGATCGCGGTCGGGGAGGGAAGGGTGCCGCTCTCGAGCCTCTCCGCCGAAAGCTCGGCGCAGGTCGCGCTCGAAGCCACTGACCACGCGGCGCTGACCGCGCCGCCCACTCGGCGTTCGCCGCACTCGCACAAGCGATGGAAGCGCTACGTCGCCCTGGGTGATTCGCTCACCGAAGGCCTCTGCGACGACTCGCGGCAGGCGCCCGGCGAGCTGCGCGGCTGGGCAGACCGGCTGTCGATGCTGCTCATCGGCTCGGGCGGGCAGCAGTTCGGTGCACCCCCGAAGCGCCTGCGCTACGCCAACCTGGCGGTGCGCAGCCGCACCGTCGCCGATCTGCTCGAGCGTCAGGTCCCGCACGCCATCGCCCTGCGCGCCGACCTGGTGACCGTGCTGATCGGGGCGAACGACGTGGCGCTGAGCGGGCGGCACCCCGAGCGCATCGCCGAGCGGATCCAGGAAGGGGTCGCGCGACTGCGCGCCACGGGGGCCGACGTGCTGATCGTGACACCGTTCGTGGCGCCGTGGCCGCTGCTGCGCATCCTCAACAGGCGGACCATCCGGCTGGCCGCCGAGCTGCACAGGGTCGCGGCCGAGACCGGGTCGATGCTGCTCGACTTCACCCGGGATCCGGACCGCGTCGACGAGCGGATGTGGGCCGCCGACCGCGTGCACCTCAGCTCGTACGGGCACCGGATGCTGTCGTACCGGGCGGCCGCCGCGCTCGGAGTGCCCGCCGCCGGCGAGCTCGGCGCGCTCGACGCGCTCATGCACGACGACGCCCCCGAGGCCCGGATCAGCAGGATCAGCACGCCCGCCTGGCTCTGGACGCACGTGCGCCCCTGGGCCGGTCGTCGGCTGCGCGGCCGCACCGCGGGCGACGGACGCGCACCGAAGCACACGGTGCTGGTCGAGGTCGTGCCGCGTGCCGAACTCGCCCGCGACGTCGCCCCTCCCCGCGGAACGACCGCGGGCTGATAGCATTCAGGGGTCGCGAATCCGCGGCATCCGGAGCAGGCCGGCACGAAGCTGGTCACCGGTGGTGGTCTTCCGAATCAGTTCGATCTGAGTCGGCGCGCTTCTACTGTTGACCAGAGCCTTCCAACACAGGGCAGCTGGCTGATACTCGTGGCCATTTCTTCCTGCCCGCTCCTGCTCCTTGATGAACCGACGCTCGGCATGGGCGTCAGCTAACAAAGGAGAAACCCCTTGGAGGGTCCCGAAATCAAATTCGCCGAAACCGTTCTCGATAACGGCAAATTCGGCACGCGCACCGTCCGGTTCGAAACCGGCCGGCTCGCGCAGCAGGCGCAGGGTGCGGTCGCCGCATACCTCGACGAGGACACGATGCTCCTCAGCGCCACCAGCGTCGGGAAGAGCCCGCGCGAGGGCTTCGACTTCTTCCCGTTGACGGTGGATGTCGAAGAGCGCTCGTACGCGGCCGGCAAGATCCCCGGTTCGTTCTTCCGTCGCGAGGGCCGCCCCTCGACCGAGGCGATCCTGGTCTGCCGCCTGATCGACCGCCCGCTGCGCCCGTCGTTCGCCGACGGCATCCGCAACGAGGTCCAGATCGTCATCACCGTGCTGAGCGTCGCGCCCGATGAGTTCTACGACGCGCTCGCGATCAACGCGGCCAGCGCATCCACCCAGATCTCGGGCCTGCCGTTCAGCGGTCCGATCGCCGGTGTGCGTCTCGCGCTCATCGACGGTCAGTGGGTCGTGTTCCCGAAGTTCAGCCAGCTCGAGCGCGCCGTGTTCGACCTCACCGTCGCCGGTCGTGTCGTGCGCAACGACGACGGCACGGATGACGTGGCCATCATGATGGTCGAGGCCGAGGCCACCGAGCACAGCTGGGGCCTCATCCAGGGCGGCGCCATCAAACCCGACGAGGAGCGCGTCGCCGAGGGCCTCGAGGCGGCCAAGCCGTTCATCCGCCAGTTGGTCGAGGCGCAGGAGCTGCTCGCCTCGCAGTCGGCCAAGGAGATCCAGGAATACCCGCTCTTCCTCGACTACACGCCCGCCGTGTACGACGCGGTGGCCGCGATCGCCTACGACGACCTGGTGAACATCTACCAGATCGCCGACAAGACCGACCGCCAGCACCAGGACGACGAGCTCAAGGCGCAGGTCAAGACCGCCATCGCCGCGCAGGTCGAGGAGGGCAAGCTGCCCGCCGACGCCAACTCGATGGTGAGCGCCGCATACAAGGGCGTCACCAAGAAGATCGTGCGCGGCCGCATCCTCAAGGAGGGCGTCCGCATCGACGGCCGTGGCCTGACCGACATCCGGGCGCTCGACGCCGAGGTGCAGGTCATCCCGCGCGTGCACGGTTCGGCGATCTTCCAGCGCGGCGAGACTCAGATCCTGGGTGTCACCACGCTGAACATGCTCAAGATGGAGCAGCAGATCGACTCGCTCTCGCCCATTACGAAGAAGCGCTACCTGCACCACTACAACTTCCCGCCGTACTCGACCGGTGAGACCGGCCGCGTCGGCTCGCCGAAGCGTCGCGAGATCGGGCACGGCTTCCTGGCCGAGCGCGCGCTCGTGCCGG
>Ga0207698_10000541_pt1 | contig 21921 bp, 21 predicted proteins | sample KBSCornC22_FD_184298 | JGI IMG/M metagenome (GOLD analysis project Ga0207698, IMG submission 184298) | Corn rhizosphere microbial communities from Kellogg Biological Station, Michigan, USA - KBS Corn C2-2 (SPAdes) (version 2) | ecosystem: Host-associated > Plants > Roots > Rhizosphere > Soil ... | reverse complement strand
CTCGGGAGCGCGCCCGTTGCTCTTTCACCTCTTTATAATTTTCTTTCAAGATCACGCAACATTTGTTGCTCTCACCGAGAGGGCTTCTCGTCGCCTTTACGCCCCTTCACCGGGCGGCACGGTCCTTCGAGCGCCACCTGCTGCGGGGTTCGAGGCAGGCCCTGCAGCCGCAGCCGTCCCTGATGGGACACGTCGAGTCGCGCGAAGACACCTGCCGCGGCGGTTGCGAATTCGTCGCGCGTGACGATGCGATCGACATCCTGGTCGGCCGCCACGACCGGCTCGGGCACGTTCAGCCAGGCAAAGCGCCCCGCCCCCATCGGCCCGCCATAATCCTCCGATTCGGCCATCGCGCCCGGATCGCGCCGGCGCCGCGAGCGCTCGGAATAATCGTCGGACCGGGTCGAATAGATCGATGTTTCGGGTGCGACGTTGCTTTCATAGGCGCTCACCTCGTCGGGGGTGAGCTTGCCGTCATGGTCCAGATCGATCCGGTCGGAGAAGCGGAGCGCGTCGGCCAGGAATTCGGCGCGCGTGACGAAACCGTCATGATCCTTGTCCGCCTGCATGAACCAGACGGCGGAGGGATAGGGTTGCCCCGGCTCGGCGCGGAACGGCTCGCCCATCGGCGACAGGAAGACAGGCCGCGTACCCGACCGCGCGCAGAGCGGCGCGGCGCGCGGCACCTTGGGCGCTGCGGCCGGCAGCATCGCCGGGAGCGCCAGCGCGATCAGCAGGCCCAGCCGCTTGGACGCCTGGATCAGAACGAACGCTCCAGTCGCTGGAGCAAAGCTCGTGCCGGGCTGGCCAACGCGATCGGCGCTTCAATCCCCGCCGCCACGCGACCAACCCGCTCATGCAGGTCGATGCCGGCCATGATCAGCCGCCGCGCGGCACTGGGCATCAATCCCAGCACCTGCGGATCGGTCGGCGCGGTCTCGCCCAGCCGCCGCTCGGGCAAGGTCGGATCGCCCTCCGGCAGTTCGCCAGTGGCGATGGCGCGGCGCGTCGCCAGCCACGCGATGACGTGCATCAGCCGGGTCGTGGCCTTCAACGCCTCACAGGCGAACAGCACACGCGCCTTGGGCTCCAGCCGTTCGCGTTCGGTCCGGCCGGCGGCGTCGTAATAAGCATGCGTTTCGTCCGCGAGCAGCAGCGCTTCGGTATAAAGCTGCTCGGCGACACGGTCCGACAGAAGAGGGCCACCCATCACGCCCATCACGATCCTTTCGCTGCCTCCATGCCACAGGAGCGGCCCTGCCGGAATGCGCAAAGAAGGTTAGCGATTCTTCTCTTACGAATGCTTGAACGGCGTTCGGCCTTTCCTATCTCTCGATCATCTTCCGTCGCCCTTGCGGGGCGGAAGATAAGACGGCCCGGCGGGGTTCCGCGGGCCAAGACATGTTCGATCGCTTATGAAGGATTGACGATATGCGTACATTTGATTTCGCGCCGCTGCTCCGTTCCTCGATCGGGTTCGAGAATTTGAACCGTCTGGTCGATTTCGCGACGCGCGGCGAGGGCGACGCCTACCCGCCCTACAATATCGAAAAGGTCGGCGAAGATACGTACCGCATCTCGATGGCGACCGCCGGCTTCCGCCGCGACGAGCTCGACATCACCGCGCAGGACAATGTCCTGATCGTCACCGGCCGGGCCAATGACGGCCCCGATGGTGAAGGACGCGAATTCCTGCATCGTGGCATCGCCAAGCGCGCCTTCGAGCGCCGCTTCCAGCTTGCCGACACGATCAAGGTGACGGGGGCCAGCTACAATGACGGGCTGCTCGACATCCAGCTGGTGCGCGAGGTGCCGGAGCATAAGAAACCGCGCACGATCCAGATCGACGGCGGCAGCAGCCAGCCGCAGCAGGTCGAGGCGGTCAACGATCGTCAGGCCGCCTAAGCTCTCGCCTGACGGAAGCCCGCGCCCCGCTCCCCCAATCGGCAGCGCGGGTTTCAAGGCCCCCTCCCGCGACCCGTGGGAGGGGGTTTCCTTATCAAGCGATCAGCTTTCGAGATGGCGCTCGATGAAGGCGACCAGCCTTTCGCCGGCCCAGAGTTCACAATAGCCTTCCGGATTACTGCTCCAGGCGGCTTCCACGGCCTCGACGTCATTGGCTGCGGCAATTGGCACGATCGCGGCCAATTGACCATCCTCGACCTTCATCAGGTTATAACGCTGCATAACTCTTACCCCCGCACCGGCGGAGGAGCGTGAGTGCCATGTCGTTTCGAAGATGAAACTACGGGCTATTACCTAATTTGCGGGAGACGAATCCGTTTCGGATCAGATTGAGATCCAGTTATTCTCGCCGAAACCACTCCAGACGACCGCTTGAAGTATCTGACCGGCCGGACATCCACAACCATATCCTGATTTCACGGTCCAGGTGCAGGCCAGAACTAAATCCCGTCCAGTCAACCTGAGGCACGTTGCGCGATATGTGGGCCAAGCATTTTGCGCCAAGCCTTTGTGGTCGCCTCTTTGTTGCTCAAAAGCGATCCTCGCCGTCCGCGGCACTTTGGATCGACGATGGACAGGTCCGGTTGGGGCGGCAACCACGGCGACTGCGGCAACGCCTCGTCAGGCGATGATGTCGGGGATCAGTTGATCCTCCAGCGCGGCGATCTCGTCCTTCAGCTTCAATTTGCGCTTCTTGAGCCGGGCGACCTGAAGCTGGTCGGCAGCGGGCGCAAAGAGCAGGGCGTCGATCGCGTCGTCGAGATCCCGATGCTCCTGCCTCAGCACACCGATAAGCCGAATGATCTCCGCTTCGTCCATCACTCAACCCACCCACCTGGCCCCGACATCCGTTAGGCTCTTGCGCGATTCCGCTCAAGGGGCGGAGTAGCAAAGGGCGGTTCAATCGGCCTTTGACCAACACTATGAATCGGCCGCTCATCTTGCTTCTAGAGCGAGCGGTCATCGTCCGCGCGCTATCCATTCGAAATGGCCGATATCAGTCTCGCCGAACCGGTCCGATTTTGACGCGGACCGTTCGAATCGGGCGAGACTCTTGTGCAAGTTGGTGATTAACTCACAGGTCCGACCAGAGAAGGAGGAGCGAGTCGCATGACGAATTCCCATTCCGCCGTATTGATGGCCAAGCATGCCCGCCTCGACGAGCAGATCCGCCACGAGGAACATCGCGCGGCCCCGGACACCATGCTGGTTGCGATGCTGAAAAAGCAGAAACTCAGGATCAAAGAGGCCCTTTCAGGCCTGCGCTAAACGCTCTGACAAAGCCGACGTGCCGGACCTGATCCGGCATCTACTGAGCCGCACGCGATCGGGCTGCGGCTCAGTGGTTGGCGCAGGTCGCCGGCCGGCCACCCTCAATTCTTCAGCTTCCAGCCGCTGCGGATCAGCGCGTAGCAGAGCAGGCCGAGCGCGACATTGACGGCCAGCAGCACAAGCACGCCTGTCAATATCGGGCTGTCGCTGGTGCCGAGGAAGCCATAGCGGAAGCCCGAGATCACGTAGAAGAACGGGTTGACGTGGCTGAAGGCGCGAAAGGCGCCGTGCAGCCCCTCGATCGAATAGAAAGTGCCCGACAGCAAGGACAGGGGCTGGACCACGAAGTTGGTCACCGTGGCATTGTGATCGAACTTCTCGGCCCAGATCGAGGTCAATACGCCCAGGAAGGCGAGCATGCCCGATCCCATGATGCCGAAATAGAAGGCCGCCCAGGGCACGACCGGCACCATATGCCCCGGCCAGATATTCACGATCACGAGCAGGACCAGGCAAATCAGCATCGCGCGCGTCACCGCGGCGGCGACCAGCGCCGACAGAAGCTCGCCCGAAGAGAGCGGCGGCATCAGATAGTCGACGATCGTGCCCTGCATCTTGCCGACCAACAGCGAGAAGCTCGCATTGGCGAAGGCATTCTGCATCATCGACATGGCGATCAGGCCGGGGGCCGCGAATTCCGCGAAGGGTACACCCATGATAGCCCGCCCGCTCCGCCCGAACGCGATCGAAAACACGACCAGCAAAAGCAGCGCGGAGAAGGCCGGTCCCCACACTGTCTGCAGTTGCACCTTGAAGAAACGCCTTACCTCCTTGATATAGAGGGCGCGCAGTCCTCCCCAGTTGATCATCGCGATCACCGGCTCGCCGGGGGCGGGACGTTCAGTTTCGATCGAGGCGTGGCTCATGCTCGTCCGGTACCCACCGGGTGGCCGAGCGGCAAGCCTCGAAGAATGGGAAGTTTTGGCATGTCGTGGACCGACGAACGGATCGATCAACTCAGGCAGATGTGGCAGGCGGGGCATACCGCCAGCCAGATTGCCGAAACGCTGGGCGGCGTCAGCCGCAATGCGGTGATCGGCAAGGCGCACCGCCTGGGACTGCAGTCACGCCCGTCCCCGGTCAAGCCGGGCGAGGCCGAGGCCGAGCCGGTCGAGAAGCCCGTCATAGCCGCGAAGCCGGCACCTGCTCCCACGCCTGCCCCGGCTCCCGCCGAGCCCAGGCCCGTTGCCGCCGCGCCGGCGTCTGCTCCGCAGCCTCAATCGCCGGCACAGGATGCGCCTGTTCCGATCGTGCGCTCGATCGGACCGGGCGGCTTCCAGCGCCAGAACCCCCACGAGCAGCAATCCCCGATCCCGCCCGCGCCGCCGCGCAGGCTGGTGCCGGCCAAGCCGTCGCCCGAGATCGCCGACAAGACCAGCCTGCTCGACCTCAATGATCGCATCTGCAAGTGGCCGCTCGGCCATCCGGGCGAGCCCGACTTCCACTTCTGCGGCAGTCCGGTGAATCCGGGCTTTCCTTATTGCCTGGAGCATTGCTCGGTTGCCTATCAGGCCCAGTTGCCGCGCCGCGACCGTCGCCCGCCGCCCCCGCTCCCTTATGGCGGGCCGCGCGTACGGTAAGCCCCGACCGTCGCCCTGAGCTGGCTTCAGGGCGACGATCCAGGCAGGGATCACCCCGCAGCGCGGCGCGTTCCGCCCGGCGTGAAGTTACTCCGCCTCATGCTACCGGCACTGATCATCGCTTGGGGTGAGCCGGCCTTGGCCACCCGGGACGACCTTCGCTCGCTCGCCGGCATGCGCGATCACAATCGCGTGCTGATTGTCTTCACGCCTTCGCTGGCGGACGCGCGGCTGGGCGCACAGCGCGGGATCATGGCGCAGATCGGGCTGGAAGCCGCCAAGCGCGACCTGTTGTTCGTCCAGGTCGATCCGGTGAGGGTGATCGGCGCGCACGACAATGGCGACACGTTGCGGCGCCACTTCCGCGTGCCCGTGCTCAAATATCACGCCATTCTGCTCGACAAGGACGGGCATGTGCTACGCGAAGCCGGCGGCCCGATGGAAGGCGCCGCCATTCTGCGCGCGATCGACGCGGCACCTTTGCGGCACGAAGAGCTCCGCCGTGCCCATGCCGGCAAGCCAGTCGTGGACAAGAGCTAACGGCCGTCGCTAGTGTCGGCCGACAATGGCCGACGATCTTTTCGCTTCCACCGGACAATCCGCCTCGCAGAATTACGACGCCTCGGCGATCGAAGTGCTGGAGGGGCTCGAACCCGTCCGCCGCCGCCCCGGCATGTATATCGGCGGCATCGACGAGCGCGCGCTCCACCATCTCGCCGCCGAAGTGCTCGACAATGCGATGGACGAGGCGGTGGCCGGCCATGCGACGCGGATCGAGGTCACCTTGTCGGCCGGCAACCGGCTGACGATCGTCGACAATGGCCGCGGCATGCCGGTCGACGAGCATCCCAAATATCCGGGCAAGTCCGCGCTCGAAGTGATCCTGACCATGCTCCATTCAGGCGGCAAGTTCAGCGACAAGGCCTATGCGACCTCGGGCGGCCTGCACGGCGTCGGCATCAGCGTGGTCAATGCGCTGTCGACCGATACGGTGATCGAGGTTGCGCGCGACCGCACCCTCTACCGCCAGACCTTCGCCAAGGGCGTGCCCACGTCGAAGCTGGAGACGATCGGGACCACCCCCAATCGGCGCGGCACCAGTGTGTCCTTCACGCCCGACCCCGAAATCTTCGGCGAAAGCGCGCGTTTCAAGCCGACGCGGCTCTACCGCCTCGCCCGCTCCAAGGCCTATCTCTACGCCGGGGTCGAGATACGGTGGCGCTGCGATGCCGAGCTGATCGGCGACGACACGCCGGCGGAAGCAACTTTCCAGTTCCCCGGTGGCCTCGCCGATCATCTGCGCGAGCAACTGGGCAAGCGCGAATGCGCCACCGCCGAACCGTTCCTCGGCCGGCAGGATTTTCCCAATGGCCAGGGCTCGGTCGAATGGGCGGTCGCCTGGCCGATCTATTCGGACGGGTCGTACAGCTATTATTGCAATACGATCCCGACCCCCGATGGCGGCACGCACGAGCAGGGTCTGCGCGCGGCCCTGATCAAGGGGATGCGCGGCTTCGGAGAACTGGTCGGCAACAAGAAGGCCAAGGATCTCGCGCCGGAAGATGTCGTCACCGATGTCGAGCTGATGCTGTCGGTCTTCATCCGCGATCCGCAATTCCAGTCACAGACCAAGGACCGGCTGACCTCGCCCGAGGCGGCGCGGCTGGTCGAGAATGCGATCCGCGACCATTTCGACCATTTCCTGTCGGACAATATGGAGCGCGGACGCGCTTTGCTCGGCTTCTGCGTCGATCGGATGGAGGAGCGGCTCAAGCGCAAGGCCGAGCGCGACGTCAAGCGCAAGACTGCGACGTCGGCGCGCAAGCTCCGCCTGCCGGGCAAGCTCACCGACTGCGCCAATGACGATTCGGATGGTACCGAGATCTTCATCGTCGAAGGCGACAGCGCGGGCGGATCGGCCAAGCAGGCACGCGACCGCAAGACCCAGGCGATCCTCCCCATCCGCGGCAAGATCCTGAACGTCGCCAGCGCCACCGCCGACAAGATCCGCGCCAATCAGGAGATTGCCGACCTGATCCAGGCTTTGGGCTGCGGCACGCGCGACAAATGCGATCCGGCCATGCTGCGCTACGAAAAGATCGTGATCATGACCGACGCCGATGTCGACGGCGCGCATATCGCGACCCTGCTCATGACCTTCTTCTTCCAGGAAATGGCGCCGATCGTGCGCGATGGGCGCCTGTTCCTGGCCCAGCCGCCGCTCTATCGCCTCACCGCGGGCGGCAAGAGCCTCTATGCGCGCGACGACGAAGATCGGGCGCGGATCGAGGCCGAGGCGTTCAAGGGCAAGAAGGTCGAGGTCGCGCGCTTCAAGGGCCTGGGCGAGATGAACCCCCAGCAATTGCGCGAAACCACCATGGACAAGAAGACGCGCCAGCTGATCCGCATCACCTTACCGCAGGAATATGAAGAGCGCGCCGGCACGCGCGACCTGGTGGAGCGGCTGATGGGCAAGAATCCCGAACATCGCTTCGCCTTCATCCAGGCCAATGCCGCCGCGATCGAGGAAGATGCGATCGACGCCTGATGGCGTGATTCCCGCCACAGGCGACCGACGCGGCACCACTCGAGCCCCGGCATGTTGCCGCTATCGCTTGTCCGACCGACATGACCAATTTTGGTGCGCGCCAATGGCATAGCTGCACCGCCTGAGGCTCGTCAGCGCGATTCCAGGTACTTAGCTACACTCATCCCCTCCCGGTCCGCTCTGCCGCTTTGGTCTGACAGATTCCAATTGACTCGGTCAGGACAAATAGGTCTGATGGGTGGGACCGCTAACATGGCGGCGACGACATTCCGGTCGCGGGGCGAGGACGCCGCAATCGGTTGAGAAGGGGATGTTTGCCATGACGACGTCGTTCGGCGCGCGGGCGCGTGCCCAGCGCTTGGCGCTGCTTGCCGCCACCATCATATCGGGCCTGGGCGCGAGCGGCGCTTGGGCCCAAACAACAGCTGCACCAGCCACTGAGACGCCCGGGACCAGCGATGCCGCGACCGAGATCGTCGTCACCGGCTATCGGCGCAGCCTTGCCGAATCCACGCAGGCGAAGCGGGAGGCGATCAGCTTCTCGGATTCGATTTTCGCCGAGGATATCGGCAAGTTTCCGGACACCAACATCGCCGAATCCTTCAACCGCATCCCCGGCATCACGATCAGCCGCGACATCACCGGCGAAGGCGCCAATGTCGCGATCCGTGGTCTTGGCTCCAACTTCACCAGCGTGACCTTGAACGGCGCGCCGATCGCGGTGGCCTCATCGGGCCCGACCGACGCGCAGGGCACCGACCGCTCGGTCGACCTGAGCTTCTTCCCGACCGACCTCTTCACCAAGCTCACGGTCAACAAGAGCTACACCGCCGACCAACTGGAAGGCGGTGCGGCCGGGAATATCGACATGCGCTCCGCGCGGCCGTTCGATCGGCCGGGAACGCACCTGACCTACAATCTGCAAGGCAGCAAGCAAGGCAAGGCTGACAAGGTCGGCGCGCGCGGCTCACTGATCGGCAGCTGGACGTCGGACACGGTGGGTATTCTCGCCGGCATTTCCGCGCAGCGTCTCTATACCGACACGCGCGGGTTCGAGACGATCGGCTGGACCAACCCGGCCTTGTCGGCGGCGCAATGCGGCGCCGGCAACACGTGCAACGTCGGCACCGGCGGCGGTAACTGGACCATCCCGGCGACCGTGCCCGCCGGTGCGGGCGCCGGCCTGACCACTGGCCAGACCATCGATTCCACCTTCCTGCTCGCACACAATCCCGGTGCCACGATCCAGCAGATCGACAACGGCATCCTGCCCCGCCTCGGCCGTCCCTCGGCCGAATATGGCCGCCGCGATCGCATCAACGGCGTCGTCAGCCTGGAATGGCGTCCGAGCGACGATCTGCATTTCTATGTCGACGGCATGTACGGCTACAAACACAATGTCCTGACGCGCGAGGACATGGCCTGGATCGTGCGCAACGGCTCATTGATCCCGACCAACGAGACGTTCGACCGGTCCGATTGCAGCGCAGGCTGCGTCGTCACCGGCGGCACCTTTGCCAACACGCAATTCTTCGACGAATTCCGCCCCTATTTCGAACATACGCGCTTCTGGGGCGTGAACCCGGGCGGCGAATGGCAGATTGCCCCCAAACTCAAACTCAACCTGCAGGCCAATTACACGCGTGGCACCTTCCATCGCGAAAGCCCGACCTTCGGCGCGGTGACCGCGCTCGGCAGCGACGCCACGGTGACCTTCAAGAACAATCCGAACGGCATCCCCACGATCACCAGCAGCGTCGACCTCAACAATCCGGCCAGCTTCGTCTGGACGGGTGGCCGCGTGAACCTGCAGGACGAACGGCGCGTCACCAAGAATCGCGGCATTCGCGGCGACCTGAGCTGGGGAGACGAGCATCTCGCGCTTCGGGTCGGCGGCAATTATGACGATATTTCGCGCTGGATCCGCGGCTATGACAATACGCAGGCATGGCAGAATGCGGTCTGCGGCGACAATCCCAGCGTCTATCTGCCCACGCCCAATACGCAGCCGGCCTGCCAGGGCCTGAACATCAAGGGCGCCGCTCCCACGGGCTATCCGACCTATCCGGGCTTTGGCACGGGCTATACGGCCGGCCAAGCCGGCCCGGTCACCTATGGCGGATCGCTCGTTCCCACCAGCGCGCTTCCCAATTACCTGATGCCCGGCCCGGCCGGGTTCGTGACGGTCGATTGGAACAAGGTGGTCGCGGATACCAACTACAAATATTTCCACGACAATGAGCCTGATACGGGCGGCGCGAACACGGGCGCAAGTGGCGGCTATATCGACGAAAAGTCCCCCGCCGGCTTCATCGAGGTGAACGGCGTGCAGCCGATCGCCGGCAATGACCTGCGCTTCAATGTCGGCGTACGCTACGTCCACACCAAGCAGACGATCGGCGGGCGCGTTTCTGTGTCCGATCCGCGCAACAGCATCCCGACCGCTTTGCCGGACGGCGCGCGCTACCCCAATGTCGTGAATTTCGTCTACACGACCAACAGCTACAGCAAGTGGCTGCCCGCGGCGAATTTCGCCTACAATATCGGCGAGCATGCGGTTGCGCGCGTCGCCGCATCGGAAACCATGACGCGGCCCGACCCGTCAGCCCAGCTGCCCGGCGTGAATTTCGGTGCGCCCTCGGCCGACCAGGCATCGATCGGCAACCCGGCGCTCAAGCCCTATTTCTCCAAGAATATCGACCTGGGCTTCGAATATTATACCGGCCGCGAAGGGCTGATCAGCTTCAATGCTTTCCGCAAGTCGCTGACGGGTTTCACGACCAATAACATCGTGACCCAGCCTTTTTCCTATCTCGCCCAATATGGCATCACCTACGATACGTTGGGCGCGACGCAGAAGGCGGCGATCGATCTGCGCGGGGGACCGTCGGTCGCCCAGGTCCAGATCACGTCGCAGATCAACGTGCCCAACAAGCTCGTGATCAACGGCCTGGAATTCCAGTGGGTGCAGCCGCTCGACTTCGTGACCGAGCGGTTCGGCATCAAGGGCCTGGGAATCAACGCCAATGCGACGATCGTGGATCAGTCGAGCGACGGCCCGGCGATCGCCTTCGGCGTGGCCAAATATACATACAACGTCACCGGCTATTACGAGAATCACGGCGTGACGCTGCGGGTGACGACCACCTTCCGCAAGGGATCGCAGTCCAGTTCGGCGAACCAGAACGGCATCGCTGCGGCCGCCTTGTTCGCGGACGATTATCGCCAGTTCGATTTCTCCTCGATCTTCGACCTGGAGAAGATGTTCGGCATCCGCCACGCCCCGCAGCTGACGTTCGACGTGGTCAATTTCACCAACTCGACGCTTCGTTCGCACTTCCAGTTCAGCGATGCGACCTTCACCCAGTACAAGCCGGGACGCCAGTTCCTGTTCGGCATCCGCGGCTCGTTCTGACGCCCTTCTCCGGGATCGGCAGCGGCCCGGCAGGGCCGCTGCCCATTTCCCGAAGGCGCCGAACTTTTGCGTCTTCCCTTGGAGATGGTAGGAAGAGAGCGCTATCATTGGCGTTATCGACGATGTCCAGACTGGGATGAGAATGGCGGGGGCCAAAGCCAGCAGGCTTTATGCGCAAGTGGCGGCATCGATCGCCGCGAAGATCACGTCGGGCGAATATCCGGTCGGGCGGAGACTGCCTTCCGAACGCGACCTGGCGACATCCTTCGGCGTGTCGCGCCCGACGGTGCGCGAGGCGATCATCGCGCTCGAAGTGGACGGACTGGTCGAGGTGCGCATGGGCTCGGGCGTCCACGTGCTCGCAAAGACACCCCAGGGTGGCAAATCGGCGATGGTGGGCGTGGGCCCGTTCGAATTGCTCGAGGCGCGCCGGTCGATCGAAGGCGAGGCCTGTGCGCTGGCCGCGGCGCGGGCGACCCCCGAGGATCTGGCCGAGCTCCAGGCTCTGCTCGGCGAGATGATCGCGGCCGGCCCCGATTTCCCACGCGCCGAGCTGGCGGATCGTCGCTTTCACATCCGCATTGCCGCGGCGACGCGCAACAGTGCGATCCATTCGGCCGTCGAATCCTTGTGGGACGCACGAACCCGTTCGCCTCAATCGCGGCTGCTCGACACCAAGGCGCACAATGCGGGCGTGGGCCCACCGGTCGGCGAACATCTCGCCATTCTCGACGCGCTGCGCACGGGCGATCCGGCCATCGCGCGCGAGGCGATGCGGTCGCATCTCACCCGGGTGCTCGACGCGCTGCTGGAGGCGACCGAAGTCTATGAAGCCGATCAGCTGCGGGCGAAGCTGGAGGAGCGCAGGCGCAAATTCCTGGCCGCGGAATGAGTTCAGCCGAGGCATCCTGCCCCGGGCGGATGCTCAGCCGGTCAGCGCCGTGACCAGGGCCTTGACCTTCTTCTGGCGCCACTGCGGCATCGGCGCGACCAGCCAATAGCTCTTGCCGCCGTCCTTACGGCCCAATTCCCGCACCCGGCCAGCCGCGATGTCGCCCTCCGCGAGCAACGCCGGCACGGTGGCGCGGCCCAGGCCTGCGGCCGCCGCGTCGATCGCGAGGCCGGCATCGGCGACGCTGATCACCGCCTCGCCATCCTGCAGCGGGCATCCGGGCCAGCCGATCGGCCGGTCGGGTCCGCCCGCAAGTCCGACGGTCACATAATCGGTGCCGCCCAGCCGCACGCCCTCATGCTCACCCTTGTCGTCGGTCAGGCAGATGGCGAGGTCCAGATTGGCCTGGGTGAAATCGAGGCTCTCGTCGCCCGAGACCATTGCAAAGCCGAGCTCGGGATCGGTCCTACCATAATCAGCCAATCGTCCCGCCAGCCATTTGGCGGTGAAGTCGCGCGGTGCGGCGATGGTCAGCCGCTTGGACGATTGTTGGGCCTGCATCGCCCGGACTGCTTCCTCGAATTCGAGGAAGCCGCGCCGGAGCGCATCGAGGCCTGAGGCGCCCTCAGGCGTGAGCTCGAGGCCCTTGGCGGTGCGGCGGAACAGCACCACGCCCAGCACATCCTCGAGCGTGCGGATCTGCTGACCGACCGCGGCGGGCGTCACCGCGAGCTCGTCCGCCGCACGAGTGAAGGACAGATAGCGCGCTGCCGCGTCGAGCACGCGCAAACCGTTCAGAGGAAGGTGGGTGCGCTTCAAGGCGTGACCTCCGGCCCGGTGAGCGGGAAGCGCGGAATGCGCGCGTCGAAGATCTCGCCGTCCGCCCCGATCATCTGATAGCTCCCCTCCATCGCGCCCGTCGGCGTATCGAGCGGGCAGCCGGACACATAATCATAGGACTGGCCGGGCCCGATCACGGGCTGTTCGCCGACCACGCCCTCGCCCTCGACGCTATGCCGCGCGCCGCGCCCGTCGGTGATGATCCAGCGGCGCGTGAGCAATTGCAGCTCCTGGTGGCAATGGTTTTCCAGCCGGATGTGATAGGCCCAAAACCAGCGCCCGCTGGCCGGTTCCGATTGCTCGGGCAGGAAGCTGACCGACACGCGCACGACCAGGCCGCGCGTTTCCGCGCTATGCGGGAACAGGGTCGAAAGCGCCCCGCTCACAACCCTACCGCACGGAGCGCCTGGTCGAGATCCTCGATCACGTCCTGCGGATCCTCCAGGCCGATATTCAGCCGCAGCATGCCTTCGCCCACTCCCATGCCGAGCCGCACCTCCTCGCTCAGCCCGGCATGGGTGGTCGAGGCGGGATGCGTCATCAGCGAACGGGAATCGCCGATATTGTTGGAGATGTCGACCAATTGCAGCGCGTCGAGCAAACCATGCGCCTGTGGCCGGCCGCCCTCGACGTTGATCGCCAGGATCGTTCCCGCCGCCTCCATCTGCTTTGCCGCGAGCGCATGCTGGGGGTGGCTGGGGAGACCCGGATAGAGCGTCTCGACCCGGTCGTTGAGGAAGGCGGCGACCTGAAGCGCATTCTCGCTCTGGCGCCGGATGCGCAGATCGAGCGTTTCCAGCGCCTTCAGCACCACCCAGGCGTTGAACGGCGACAGGGTCGGCCCGGTGTTGCGCGTGAAGGCGAGCAGGGTCTTCTCGATAAACTCCTCGCTGCCGCACACCGCGCCGGCGAGCACGCGGCCCTGCCCGTCCATCATCTTGGTCGCCGAATAAGCCACCACATCGGCACCAAGCTCGAGCGGGCGCTGCAGCACGGGCGTGGCAAAGGCATTGTCGACCACGCTGACGATACCCGCCTCGCGGGCGATGCCGCACACTGCGTCGATATCGACCACGTCGAGCGTGGGATTGGCCGGCGTCTCGAAAAAGAAGAGCTTGGTATTGGGCTGGATCGCGTCTTTCCACGCCTGCGTGTCGCGCCCGTCGACGATGGTCGAGGTCACGCCGAACCTGGGCAGGAAGGTGTCGGTCAGCCAGCGGCATGAACCGAACGCCGCGCGGCCGGCGACGATATGGTCGCCTTGCTCGACCTGACACAGCAGGGCGGCGGTCATCGCCGCCATGCCGCTCGCCATCGTGCGGCAGGCCTCGGCCCCCTCCATCAGCGCGATCCGCTCTTCGAGCATCTGCACCGTGGGGTTCTGCAGGCGCGAATAGGTCATGCCCGCCTGCTCGCCCGCGAAGCGCGCGGCGGCGTCGGCCGCCTTGTCGTAGGTATAGCCCGAGGTGAGGAACAAAGCCTCACTCGTCTCGCCCCATTCGGAGCGCGCGGTGCCGCCACGCACCGCCTGGGTGGCGGGGCGCCATTTCGAGGTGATGCTACGGTCCTGTCCGGTGCGGCGTTTCATGATGATCCGCCTTTGCCCGTGGGGCGGCCCGAACGTCAACCTACCTGCGGTCGCCTTGGCGTAGGACACCCCGCAAGCGGGGTCGTTGGAAATCTATCGTCGCCCCGCGGAGGCCGGGGCCGTTGGAGGCTTGGCACCCTACTTCCAACGGCCCCGGCCTCCGCCGGGGCGACGGATCGGGTTAGAGTGCCGCCAAAACCGCCTCGCCCATCGCCGCAGTGGTGGTGGTTCCGCCGATATCGGCTGTGCGAGCCCCGCCCGCCAGCGCGCCCGCAACGGCCGCTTCGATCCGATCGGCCTCGTCCGCCATGCCCAACGAATAACGCAGCATCATCGCGGCCGACAGGATCGTGGCCAAAGGATTGGCCTTGCCCTGGCCGGCAATATCGGGCGCCGAACCATGGATCGGCTCGTACAGACCCTTCTGATTCTGGTCGAGCGAGGCCGAGGGCAGCATGCCGATCGAACCCGCGCACATGCTCGCCTGGTCGGACAAGATGTCGCCGAACAAATTGCCGGTGACGATCACGTCGAACTGGCCGGGATCGCGCACCAGCTGCATCGCCGCATTGTCGACCAGCATATGGCTCAATTCGATGTCGGGATAATCCTTCGACACCTCGATCACCACGTCGCGCCACAATTGCGAGGTTTCGAGCACATTGGCCTTGTCGATCGAGCAGAGCCGATGCTTGCGCGCGCGCGCGGTCTGGAAACCGACATGCGCGATACGGGCGACCTGATCCTCGTCATAGGACATGATGTCATAGCCCTCGCGCCGCCCCCCCGCCGTGGTGCGCATGCCCTTCTCGCCGAAATAGACGTCGCCATTGAGCTCGCGGATAATGACCAGGTCGATGCGCCTGGCGACTTCCGGCCGCAGCGCCGAGGCATCGGCCAGCTCGGGATAGAGCTTGGCCGGGCGAAGATTGGCGAACAGGCCCAGCTCCTTGCGCAGGCCGAGGATCGCCTGCTCGGGGCGCAGCCGCCGCTCCAGGCTGTCGCAGTTGGGATCGCCGACCGCGCCGAACAGGATCGCGTCCGCGCGGCGCGCCAGATCGAGCGTCCGCTCGGGCAAAGGATGGCCGTCGCTCTTATAGGCGGCGCCACCGACCGGCGCTTCCTCATAGGACAGGCGGTCGCCGCACACGACATCGAGCACGCGCCGCGCTTCAGCAATCACCTCAGGGCCAATCCCGTCCCCGGGCAGCAGCGCAATCAACATGGTCTTCATTCCCTCGCGTTCGGATTCGGGAGGGCTCTTAACCGCCGACCGTCACAAGGGCTAGGTTAGCCTATACCCGTCATGCCCGCGAACGCGGGCATCCAGCTTCACTTTCCAGAAGGCAGCTGGACTCCCGCATGTGCGGAAGTGACGAAGGAAAATTCTACCGTGCCCGCCACCATCGACGCGCACACATCACCAGACCGCCAGCGCAGCCGAGCCCGAGCAGCGCCACCACGACCACCCCGCTCCCGACCCACAGAGCCGAGGTGAGCAGCATCAGCATGAAATCGCTGATCGCAAGCGTGGCGCCGACCACCGCTTTAATCCGGTCGCACGAACTCGGACACGATGCGGGCGCCGCCAGGCAACAGATCGCCGCCGGCATGATCGCGGCAGGCCTGCTCCGCCTCCTCGACCGTCGGGCAGATCTTGAGCGTGCGCCAACCGATCCCCATCAGGCCGCTCGCCTGGGCGACATACCAATCGCGATAGCCCCGGCCCGAGACGAGCGCCTCGAACATGTTCTTCCGCTGGTGGATCACGCGATATTTCTTGGCCATCGTCCGCTTCTTCTCCTGCCAGGAAATAAGCTGGAAATCGTTCCAATTTAAGGCCGCACTTACTCGGCCGCCAACATTGTCTCGGCACCGCCCAGATCGACCGACACCAGCCGGCTGACGCCGCGTTCGATCATCGTCACACCGAACAGCCGGTGCATGCGGCTCATCGTGACGGCATTGTGCGTGACGACCAGGTAACGCGTCTCGGTCTCGCGGGTCATCCGGATCAAAAGGTCGCAGAAGCGTTCGATATTGGCGTCGTCGAGCGGCGCGTCGACCTCGTCGAGCACGCAGATCGGCGCGGGGTTCGTCAAGAACAGGCCGAAGATCAAGGCGACCGCGGTCAACGCCTGTTCGCCGCCCGACAGCAAGGTCAGGCTGCCCAGCTTCTTGCCCGGCGGCTGCGCCATGATCTCCAGCCCCGCCTCCAGCGGATCGTCGTTGTCGACCAAGGCGAGATGCGCCTCGCCGCCTGCAAAAAGGGTTGAAAAGAGGCGACGAAAATGGCCGTCCACCGCCTCGAACGCGGTCAGGAGGCGCTGGCGGCCTTCGCGATTGAGGCTGCCGATCGAGCCGCGCAGCCGATTGACCGCCTGGTAAAGTTCGTCGCGTTCGGTGGCATTGGTCTCGCGCGAGGATTCGAGTTCGGCGAGCTCGGTCTCCGCGACGAGATTGACCGGCCCCAAGCGCTCGCGGTCGGCGACCAGCCGATCGTGGCGCGCGCCCTCTTCCGCGGCCGGTGCGAGCGTCGCGGAATCGAAGCCGACCCGCTCCGCCAGCAAAGCGGCGGGACATTCGAACCGCTCGCCCGACAGCTGCGACAATTCGGCGCGACGGCCTTCCTGATGCTCGGCGCGCGCCTGTGCGCCGGCGCGGGATTCGCGCGCCGCGGCGAGCGTTTCGCCGACGGCGGCGACCGCGGCTTCGATCCGGCGCAATTCGACCTCATAGGCGCCTTCGGTGACGCGCGCTTCGCGGGCGTGCGCATCGGCTTCCTCGACCTCCTTCGCGAGCCGATCGAGCGCTTCAGTCAGTTCCGCCGGCTTGTCGGCGAGTCCAGCGCGTTCGGCGGCGATCGTCTCTTCACGTTTGGCCATTTCGCCAATCCGCCGCGCCGCATCGCCCGCGCGCGATTTCCAGCCCTTGGCCTCGGATCGCGCCGCCTGCAGCCGCCGCCCGTCATGCTCGATAGACTGGGCGAGCGCGAGTGCGCGGCCCCGCGCCTCGGCAAGCCTGGCGCGGGCGGCCTCGGCCACCGCACCCAACCGTTCGACTTCGGCGCGCGTTTCCGCGCCATCGGGCAGCGCGGCGCGGGCGGCTTCGGCAGCCTGCTCGGCGGCGGTCGCTTCCGTCTGCTCCTGATCCGCGCTGGCGCGGCGCTGATCGAGTGCCGCGGCGGCAGCCGCGCGCCGCTCGATCGCCGCAGCGGCGGCATCCTCGTCGCGACGGGCGCTCCGCAACGCCTGCTCGGCCGCCGCAATCTCTGCCCGCGCGCGCTCGATCGCGGTGCGCGCTTCCTGTTGCGTCTGCGCCGCCCCATCGAACGCCTGCTTGGCCTGCTCAACCGCCGCGCGCGCGGCGGGAAGCTGCGCGGTCAGTTCGGCATGGCGATTGACGCGAATCAGCCGCTCCGCCGCAGCCGCGCCGACGTCACGCGCATAATAGCCATCCCAGCGGCGCATCTGCCCATCGTGCGTGACCAGACGCTGGCCGACCGCGAGCGGCTGCCCCTCATCGCGTTCGACTACACCGACCTGCGCCAGACGCCGGGCAAGCGCATCGCCACCCTCCACCTGGGGCGTGAGCGGCGCCACACCGGCGGGAAGTGCGGGATCACCGGTTCGCGCGCTCGCCCCTGCCCAGCCGCGCGGGCCCTCGGCACCGATCGGTGCGTCGAGATCGTCGCCCAAGGCCGCCGCCAAAGCGCGTTCATAGCCCGGCGCGACCTTGAGCGCGGACAAAGCCCGATCTCCCTTGGCCTGCGCCAGCGCGCTCGCCAGCGCGCGTTCCTCGCTCTCCAGACCGGCGAGCGCCGCGCGCGCGGTTGCCATCGCGCTTTCAGCCGTCTCGCGTGCGGCTGCGGCCGCGTCGCGTCGCCCTTCGGCTTCGCCCAGTGCCTCGGTGAGCGTGGCAAGGCGCGCGTCCGCGTCCGCGTGCGCCTTGCGTGCGGCTTCCAGCGCCGCCGCGAGCGGGGCTTCCTGCCCGAGCGCCGCCAGTTCGCGATCGAGCCGCATGACCTCCGCATCGGCGCGGGCACGGCGCTGGCGCGCAGCCGCGAGCGTGGTCTCAGCAACCCGCGCGTCCGCCTGCTCGGCCGCCGCGCGTGCGAGCGCCTGGGCGGAGGCGACATCCGCGTCGCGCGCGGCGCGCTCGGCCTCCACCACGGCCGCATCCAATGAGGCCCGCTGTGCCTCGCCCGCCGCGAGCGCACGGCTGAGCTGCTGTTCTTCCTCATTGAGCCGATCGAGCGCGGCGGCAGCGTCGACCGCGAGCGTGTCCTCGCGCGCCCGGTCCTGCACCAATGCCTCGGCCTGCTGCGCCAGGTCGGCCAGCCTCCGCTCGATCGACGCCTTCTCCGCACGCAGTCCCTCGAGCCGGTGGCGGACCGTGCCCGCCGCCTCGCGCGCCGTTTCGGCCGCCGCACGCGCCTCGGCCAATTGGGTCGTCGCCTGCACCGAATGCGCCGCCGCCGCGCGCTGCGCCTCCGCTGCCTTCTGGACCGCCTGCTCGGCCGCGATCGCCTCGGCCCGTGCCGCCTCCGCCGCAGCCGCCGCCTCGCGCCAGCGCGCGAACAGGCTGCGCGCTTCGGCGATGCGGATGTCGTTGGACAAGGTGCGGTAGCGCTCGGCCGCTTTGGCCTGGCGGCGGAGCGCGCCCATGCGCGTTTCCATTTCGCCCAGCAATTCGTCCAGCCGCTGCAGATTGGCCTCGGTCGCGCGCAGCTTGAGCTCGGCCTCGCGCCGGCGGACGTGCAGGCCGGATATGCCGGCCGCCTCCTCCAGCATCTGCCGCCGCTCGACCGGCTTGGCCGCGATCACCGCCGCGATGCGGCCCTGGCTGACCAGAGCGGGCGAATGCGCGCCGGTGGCGGCATCCGCGAACAGCAAGGCGACGTCGCGTTGGCGCACGTCCTTGCCGTTGATACGGTAGGCCGACCCCGCGCCGCGCTCGATCCGGCGCACCACCTCCTGCTCGCCCTCCTGGCCTTCGGTCAGCAGCGAGACTTCGGCGAAATCGCGCGCCGGGCGGGTGGCGGTGCCGGCGAAGATCACATCCTCCATGCCGCCGCCGCGCAGCGACTTGGGGCTGCCCTCGCCCATCACCCAGCGAATGGCTTCGAGCAGGTTGGACTTGCCGCAGCCATTAGGCCCGACCACGCCGGTCAGGCCGGGCTCGATCAGAAGCTCGGCGGGCTCGACGAAGCTCTTGAAGCCCGTCAGCCGGAGTTTCCGGATCCGCATCGCCCCCGGCCCCCGGGACCCTTCAGGCGATCAGCCGCCGGTCGCCTGGGCCAAGGCGGCATCCAGTTGCGGCCAGATTTCGCCGCCAGGGCTCGGCTGATCCCATTGAACGCCGTTGATCACGAAGGTCGGGGTCTGGTTGATTCCGTCTTCCTGATATTTGTTCTGGTTCACCGAAAGCTGGTCGATCGTCTTCTGGTTGGACAGGCAGGCATCCGCCTGCGCGCGTGGCAGGCCGCGCGCGGCGAAGAAGCCATAGAGGTTGCCCGCCTCCATCTGCGCCTTGAAATTGTCGACCGGTGCGAGCGCGGAGATGCGCTGCTGCTCAGCGGTGGGCATGGCGATGAATTTGTTCATCATCGCATCCTGCTGCGCGTAAAGCTGTTCCGCGAGCGGGAAGAAAGGCTCCGGACCACGGCACGATGCCAGCAAGGTCAGCGGCGCGTCCATGCTGTGGATCAGGAAGGAGCGGAATTCCCAGCTGACCTTGCCGCTGCTGACATATTTCGACTTGAGCGGCTCGACCCCGGTTTCCTCGAAATGCTTGCAATGCGGGCACGACAAAGAGGCATATTCGACCAGTTTCACGGGCGCATTGGGATTGCCCATCCGGAAGCCGCCTTCGGGCGTCGTCTCGACCACGTCGGTCCATTGCTTGCCGGGAGGCGGCGGAACCGCCGCGATCGGCGCCTTGGGTGCCGAAACCGTGCCGGTCGTATCCGCCGATTTCTTGGAGCACGCGGCCAGCGCCAGCGCCGACAGGGTCAGCAGGGCAATCGAACGTTTCATTTGCGTCGTGTCTTTCCTGGCAGGGGATGGCGGGTCGGTGCCGCTCGGGCATGAAGCGCATGCGCGAGCGCCGCGTCAAGATCGGCCCAGCCGCCTACATCGGGCTGGAGCTCGCCGTTGATCATGAACGCCGGGGTGCCGGTCATACCGGGACGGTGCCAGGCCTCGTCGGCCTGGGCCTCGAGCAATTTGCGTTCGGCCTGGTTGGCGATGCAGGCGTCCATCCGCCCCGGCGTCATGCCGAACAGAGCGTCGAAGCCGGCACCGCGCGCCAGCTTGGGAAAGAGCTGGTCGGGCGTCTCGCCCTCGGTCTGTGCCGTCTGCGCCCAGCTGCTCGCGCGAGCGATCCATTCATCCTGCCGGGCGTAGACTTTGGGCACCGTGGTGAAGAAGGCCTGCGGACCGTCGCAGCGGGCTAGCAAGGACGCGGTATAATCATAGGCGTCGCGCAGCGCATGCCGCACCTCGTAGCTCACCAGGCCGGGGCGGATATATTTCGCAGTCAGCGGGCCGATCCCCTCCGCCTCGAAATGCGCGCAATGCGGGCAGGTCAGCGACAGATATTCGACCAGCCGCACGCGCGCGGCCGGGTTGCCGAGGACGAAGGCGCCGCTCGGCGCGCGCGAGACCGTTTTCGACCAGTCGTGCGCGGGAACGGCAGCGGGTACGATCTGCGCTGGCAGGATGGATAGGAACAGGATCAGCAGCGCACGTCGGATCAGCGTCAATCGTTGCTTCCCTTTGTGATGCGGACGCCCACGGTCGGCAGCCCGCTCGATGCGGCGACCGCACCGGCGAGCGCGGACAGGCACTCGCGCAATTCCGGATCGGCGATATTGCGAAGCGAATCGCCAAGTTCGCTTGGGACCGGCCGGACGGATGGCGGCGCAGCACGCGGCTTGGGCGCGGGCATCGCACCCTGGCGGATCACGATCCTGGCCACGGCGGGATAGCCGAAGAACAGGTTGACCCGCTCAAGGATCGCGGGTGCGACATGCTGCATCATCGGCGCATGCGCACCTGTGACCGCAAGCGTGAGCGTCCCGTCCGATTTCTTGCCCGCCGGAAAGCGGATCGATTCGGGCGCCGACACCTCGGCATAACGCTGGCCGACAATCTCGCCCCAACGGCTCACCACCGCCGACTGGACGAAGCCGAACCGCTTGAAGGCGGCGGCACCGATGTCGGGCAGCAGATCGGCCACCGCGCGTTGACCGCGGCGGCGCGGCTCCTCTTGCGGCGGCTTCGCCCGACTCTTCCGTTCCGTCATGGACCTGCCCATGCCATAGCGGCGCCATGTCCGTCGATAGCGGTTCGAATCGGGCCGCCGCACTGCTCGCCTGGTATGATCGTCACGCACGCCGTCTGCCTTGGCGTGCCGAAGGCCGCGCCGTGCCGGATCCCTATCGCGTCTGGCTGTCGGAAGTGATGCTGCAGCAAACCACGGTCGCGGCGGTGAAATCCTATTTCGAGAGCTTCACCACCCGCTGGCCGACGGTCGAGGCACTCGCCGCCGCGCCGGAAGCCGATGTGATGAGCGCCTGGGCCGGGCTGGGCTATTATGCCCGCGCGCGCAATCTGATCGCCTGTGCGCGCGTGGTGGCGGAAAAAGGCGGCCGTTTCCCCGATGACGAAGAGGCGCTCCGCGCGCTGCCGGGGATCGGCCGCTATACCGCCGCGGCGGTTACGGCGATCGCCTTCGGCCGGCGCGCGGTTGTGATCG
>Ga0207698_10000536_pt1 | contig 22044 bp, 14 predicted proteins | sample KBSCornC22_FD_184298 | JGI IMG/M metagenome (GOLD analysis project Ga0207698, IMG submission 184298) | Corn rhizosphere microbial communities from Kellogg Biological Station, Michigan, USA - KBS Corn C2-2 (SPAdes) (version 2) | ecosystem: Host-associated > Plants > Roots > Rhizosphere > Soil ... | reverse complement strand
CCTCCGGCGGAATCCCGTGCGTTGGACCGCAACGGTCCTCGTTCTCGGCGGCTTGATGTTTTTTGTTCAGATCCAGACGTTTCCCCACTCCTCCCACATCGAATTGCCCTGGCGAGCCCCAACCAACGATTGGGAACAGGGCTTTCTCTGGATCCGGAACAATACCCCGATCAGCGCGACGTTCGCTCTTGACGCGAACTACATTGACAGTCCGGGAGAAGACGCACAGAACTTCCGGGCAGTGGCCGAGCGCAGTGCCGTCCCCGACTACACGAAAGATGGTGGAATTGCCGCGATCGATCCTGCGCTCACACCGGAATGGATGACCGGCCAATCGATCCAAACCGGGCTGGCCAAACTCCCCGACAACCAGCGCCGAGCCAAATTGATGCTCGCCCAGGTCGAGTGGCTGGTCCTTCCCAGCACGTCACCCACCCTATTCGACTGTCCCTATCAGAACTCGACTATGAAAGTCTGCCGGGTAACTCAGCACTAAGTCGCTCTCTTGTAAGCGTTTTCGGAGATGACCTCACAGTTCCATACGGTTCCATACCATCAATTTTCTGCATTTTTCTATAGGCAGCTCTTCTTCGTGAGTGTGCAGACCCCCGAATCATGAAATTTCTTCACACTCCACTCCTCTTCCAGAAGACTCCAGCGCTCAACTACCTGCCGCACATGAACTTACGTTCCGAAGCGGGCAACTAATTTCACTCCAGCGCTCCACATTTGTGTAGCAGCCAGGCGGCTACAACCCAATAAATCCAGAAAACAAGATTGCAGTGCCGCCCAGCGCTTGATCCAGCCGAAAAAACCGTATCACCGGCATGAATTGTGCAACAGTCCCCCCTCCTTTTCCTGTTGACAACCGTCTTTGAGCGACTCTAATATTCGCGCAGTTCAGCCCCTTAATCGCTTTACTTAAGGTTCATTGATGAACATGGTTCCCCAATGAATCGGTCAAGCGAGTGGTTCGTTGTTAGCTGGCCTCAGCGCTTCCCCGGGTGTCCGGTACTGAGGGCAGGCCTGTTTTCCTGCAATGACTCCTGAGGCCGTTTAGGTGCCTCGCTCGTGCAAGCGGTCAAGACGAACGTGAGCGACTTTTTCGCTCAATCATTCGAAAAAGACACTCTTGTCAGTACTGCCAAAACAGCCAATCAGTAGCTGTGTTTGGGACACACAACAAGAAGCGGGACCAACACCGCGATCCGGCTTTTGAAGCTTGGCAGAGATCAGGATTTCAAAAGCAAATGTCAACCAGTTTCATCGGGAGAGTGACGCATGAAAGTGCAGTTAGCCTCATTATTGAGGTGCAGGATACTCCTGCTACCCCTCATTCTGCTTCTAGTCAGCCTGCAAGGAAGAGCACAGCAGAATTCAACGATCACAGGAACAGTCGAAGATAAGGCCGGAGCAGTCATTCCGGGAGCGGAAGTTACGCTCACCCAGCAGCAGACCGGCTTCGTCACCAAGGCGGTCAGCAACGGCGCTGGCAATTTCACCTTCAACGGCCTGAACGTAGGAACCTACGATCTGAAGGCGACCGCCAAAGGCTTCAACGCCTATTTGCAGACTGGCATCGTCGTCAACGTTTCACAGACAACACGCGTCGACGCAGAAATGACAGTCGGCAGCGTTGATCAGACAGTCACCGTGCAATCCGATGTGCTGACCGTTCAGACCGACTCGAACGTGATTAGCACGCTGGTCAGCGAAGAGCAGATCACAGAAATCGCTACCGAGAACCGGAACTTCGCGGCCCTCGTAGCTCTCGGCCTCGGTGTCAGCTCCACGCTTCCTGACAGCAACACGCCGACGTCGGTAGGTGCAAGCGCGAGCTTTAGCGTCAACGGCCTTCGCCAGAGCCACAACATCTGGTTGATCGACGGCGGCGAAGCGGATGACCGCGGCGGCGCAGGCGGCATCAGCATCCTGCCCTCGCAGGACGCAATCGCCCAGATGGAAACCCTCTCTTCCAACTACCCGCCGGACTACGGCATTTCATCGGGCGCAACCATCAGCCTTTCGCTCAAGAGCGGCACCCAGAACTACCACGGCGAAGCGTGGGAGTTCAATCGCAACACCGCATTCAACGCGAACAGCTATCAGAACAAGAACAGGGCAACTCCAACGCCCCGCGCCAAGCTGAACTACAACATCTTCGGCGCAAACATCGGCGGTCCTCTTTTCATTCCGGGGTTCTACAACACGGACAAAAAGAAGACATTCTTCTTTTGGAATGAGGAGTGGCGCAAACTCATCCAGGGCAACGCTCCTTCTCTCGTGAACGATCTGCCGGCGGCGGACTTCCCGACAGCTGGGCAGAACCTCACCTATGTATCTCCAGGCTGGAAGACTACGCCCATCGTGCTGAAGGTGCCCGTAGTTGGCGATCCTGCCTGGGCGGCAAAGCTGGCTGCTACGTGCCCCGGTTGTGTTCAGGGACAGCCATTTCCCGGGGGGGTAGTACCGTCCGGATTGTTCGATGCAAACGCTCTCGCGTATTTCGCGTCTGGCATCATCCCGAAGCCGAATGCGGCCAACGATCAGTTCCTCGGTCAGGCTAGTCTCCCCATCAACGTGCGAGATGACGTTGTTCGCGGCGATCACCGCATCAACGACAAGTACCAGATCCTTGCTCACTACATGCACGACTCGGTGTCGCAAGCTTTCCCAGCGCCGATGGTTGGTTGGTCTACGGGTAGCTGGCCGACAATCACCAGTACCCTCAACAACCCGTCGAACAGCGCCGCGATCAAGCTCACAGCGTCTCTTTCACCGGAACTGCTCGTCGAAGCCAGCATGAACTACGACGGCAACATCATCGACATCATCAACAGCCCAACGGGCAACCTGCCGTCTGGCTTTTCGGTGAATAAATTCTTCAACAATGGATCGAAGTCAGTTCCGGCAATGAACTGGTCCGGCAATGGTTATGGCGTCCAGGAGAATCCGGGATCCGCACCGTGGCATAACGCTGCAGGCGATCTCGAGCCCAAAGTCGACGTGTCTCTTACCAGAGGCAAGCATGCCTTCAAGTTCGGTGCGAGCTATAACCGGTACACCAAGAACCAGAAGCTCTTCCTGAACGCAGAAGGCACTTACCGTTGGGATGCAAACAGCAATGACCCGTTCATGGACATGCTGATGGGTATCGCCGGTAACTATTCCGAGTCGCAAGCCGCTCCGATTCGTCACTACGTAAACCAGACTCCATCCGTGTACGCGATGGACACCTGGAAAGTTACGCCTCGGCTGAGCCTTCAATTAGGCCTTCGTTATGATGCGCTGCCGTTCGCTTGGGAACGCAACAATTTGGTGGCGAACTTCGATCCGGCTCTCTATTTGAGCGCTCAGGCTCCTACTTGGAGAACGGACAAGACTATGGACCCGAACGGGCCGGGATTCCAGGTAATTGGTGGGACCCCGTTTTATCTGAATGGTGTCCGTTTGGCCGGTCAAAGTGGAACTCCAAGAGGACTCGTCAAAAATGATTACGAGACTCTGCAGCCCCGTGTTGGGTTCTCCGAAGATATCTTCGGAAACGGCAAAATGGTTCTGCGTGGTGGTTTCGGAACATTCTACGAACGCCTCCAGGGGAATGATATCTACGATGTAGCTACGGCGGCGCCTTTTGCAAATACGCCTTCCGCTAACAACGTGTATCTGTCCGACCCTCACACCAGCTTTGACAATGGGCAGGCAGCGGCTACTCCGTTCTTTGCTCAGGGCAGCACCACTCTTGCGGAGACGTTCAAGGCCCCTGCCGTGGCCCAGTACAGCCTCGGCATTCAGGACCAGCTGGCGCAGTCGGTCATCCTGGTAATTCAGTATGTCGGCAACACCGCCTGGCATCAGAACATACGGCGCAACATAAACAATTACCCATTGAATACGCCATTGCTCGTGGGCAACAATCCCAACCTGAACATAGCGGGAGGCAGCGCAACCGATTACCTCAAATACAATCGGGCAAATGCCGGCGATCCCAACAACAACTCGAAAACCAATCCGAACTTCAATCCCGCTGATCCAAACGCCTCCAAGCTGCCGATTCCGGACCATCTTCGTACCTTTGATGGATTCGCCGGTATTACGGAGCAGGAGAACAACACCAATGGCAACTACAGCGGATTCCAGACCGGACTCCGCCTCCAGGGTCGTTGGGGTCTAAGCGGTGAAGTCGACTACACCTACTCGCACGAGATCGACATCACCAGCACCGATGACTCCGGCATCGACAATCCTTTCAACATCAAGTACATGAAGGGATCTGGCTCGTTCGATCGCCGCCACATCCTCAGCATCAACTACATCTATAAGTTGCCGCTCTTCAGGGCCGCAGGATTTACGCACTCGATCCTTGGAGGCTGGGAGCTTGCAGGTACCGTCATCGACGAGACCGGTGTTCCAACAACTCCGCGTCTATCGCTTAACTACGACACGATTGGCCTTGGCGGCGGGTACACAAATCGTCCCAACCAATCTGGCAAATCGGCGAGGCACGGGAAGTTGAACGATGCCTTTGACACCTCCGTCTTCAGCAACCCGCTTCCTGCATGGGCTGGCGGCGGAAACCAGGGATTCGGAAACGCGGGTAAAGATGCTATTCCAGGTCCGAACCGCGTGAACTTTACGACTTCGCTCTACAAGTCGTTCGCGTTCACTGAGAAAGCCAGCTTCCAATTCCGCATGGAATCGTTCAACACGTTCAACCACACCGAGCCGAACGGCGTCGGCAATACGGTGGGCACCGGAAACTTCGGAAAGGTGACCTCGTACTACGATCCGCGTGCTCTCGAGTTCGGCGGAAAGTTCATCTTCTAAATCAACTCCATCAACCCGAAGCGCGGCAGCAATCACTGCCGCGCTTCGTTCTTTTTGCGTACATTAACCACATGTGGTCCTCCGCAGATCGACGTGCGTTCTTGTTCGTCGCAGCCCTCGCGCTCATCGCGATCGCTCGCTCCGGCGCGCAGGTCACCGATCCCGCCGCCGAGCGTGCCAACGCTCTCGCGCTCGAGCAGCGCGGCAACAACGCTGAGGCTGAGCAGGCCTGGCTGGCTATCGCCAAGGCTGACCCTCGTAATGCTGAGGCGCTCGCGCACCTTGGCCTGCTGGAGGCGCGGCAGGAGCGGCTGGAGAAGGCCATCGAGTTTTACCGGCAGGCCATCGCCATCGATCCAAACTTGCCGGGTCTGCAGATGAACCTTGGTCTCGCCCTGTTCAAGGCTGCCCAGTTTCCGGGCGCCATCCAGATGTTTTCCGCGGAGATCAAAAAACACCCCGGCGATCAGCGCCTGACAATCCTTCTCGGCATGTCCCATTTCGGACTTAAAGATTACTTTGTCGCCATTCCATATCTGCGACGTGCTGCCGATCGCGATTCACAAAACCTGACTTTACGCATGGCCCTCGCGCGTAGCTGTCTTCTCAGCGAGCAATATCAGTGTGTGCTCGATGTGCATCGCGAGATCAAGTCACTCAGTTCGGATATGGCTGCCGCCGACATGATGGCTGCCGAGGCGCTGGATGCGCAGAAGGATCGCGACGCAGCACTCGCGCAGCTTCAGACTGCGATCCAGGCCAATCCCGAAGAACCAAACGCGCACCTTGCCCTGGCCTACCTTTTGTGGGCCAAAGGACAATGGGCAGAAGCTGCTCATGAGTTTGGAACAGAACTACAGCACAATCCCCAGAACTTGCCGGCTCGGATCTATCTCGCGGACGCTCAGATACAGCAAGGCGATTTAGCTACGCCTCTTGCTGAACTGCAAAAACTCGCGGCCGGCGATGCTTCAGAGCCGCTGGTCCATCTCGATCTTGCAACCATCGCTGCGAACAGCGGGCACACGGAAGAAGCCATTCGCGAACTCAAAGCGGCAACGGAGACTGCCCCTGAGAATGCGGACGTCCACATCCGGGCCGCAAAGCAATTAGAGTCGCTCGGCCGGCGCGAAGAGGCAAGACTCGAACGCGAGCGGGCCAGCCGATTGCCTCAACCCGGTAGCCCCTCGCTCCTGGATATCCTCGAATCGCCTGAATAATTCGGCCCCGATCATAGAACTTCCGCCCCAGGCCATCATTGCTTCGCCGGAGACGCCTGCGCCTCGGGATAGATCTTGATCCAGTGATTTCTCATGCGTGCGTGCACCACATTGTTTGCCGTTTGCGAAACAATCACGTTGGTCTGTTCCACCGGCATGTGGCAGTCGATACACTCGTTCACGATTCGATGACCTCGCTTCGCGGATATCTTGCAGCTTTGCCACGTATGACAGCCGAGACACTTAACCGAATAGGATTCGGCCGGCTGCTCCGCGGTGTGCACATCGTGGCAGGTCGAGCAGGTCATCGTCTTTGAAGCGGCGTAACATTTGCTCCGTTGCAGCAGGCCCACCTGGTTGCCGTGAACGTCAGGGTGCTCCACATCCGCCGACCCAAGCTGCTTGTAGTACTTGTCCAGAGGCTCGCCCGGCACATACGAGAATGCTGAAGCGAGCGGCGTTCGCTGGATGCCGTTGTGGCATTCAGCGCACAGGTCCACCTTGCGGTCGCGCGAAAACTTCGCCGGATTGAGGATTCCCGTCGAACCGCCCGATCCCGACCGATGCGCACTCTCAATGCGAACGTGCTCCGCTCCAGGCCCGTGGCAAGTCTCGCACGAGAGGCCTGGAACAAATGTCGACCTGTCGAAGCGGTTCGTATTCGGATCCGTCGAGAGCGGACGAATGTAGGTTGAGTGGCACTCAAGACATCCCGGATTCACCACCCGGGAGAACTCGGCCGTGCCATCGATATACCCCGGACTGTTGATCCATCTCCGGCTCTCGGTCCAGTAACTCACCGGCAATTCGAACAGCCGGTCGCCGCGCCAATACAGGTATGTCTGTCCTCGTGTGCCCGAGCCGGTGATCACGTCGATGCGTTCGCTGCGCTTGTGCAGATAAGAATCCCACCCCGTCTCGGCTGTCTCGTAGAACCCGTCCTTGCGAGCCTCCATCACGAAACGAAGCGCAGGCTCAGCTCCGTCTGCCGGATCGACGATGGTCAGCACGTTCTCCCCGTCCTTGAAAGAACCCAGAACAGAACTCGCCGTGGGAAGCTGAGAAGTCAGCCGATGCGCTGTGTGCTCGTATGTTTCAGAGATTCCCTTGTGGCACGAAATGCAGGCGGCATCCCCGATAAAACCAGCGCGATTGTGCGAGATTTCAGGCGCCTGAGCCGCAGAACTCGCGCTGCTCGAGAGCAACCCCGCGAGCGTGAGAAACAGGGAAAACCTGATGAGGATCATTCGGCTGGAATCTCTGGAAACCAATGATACCGATTCCAGATCACCGACGAAACTATCGCTTTTTTGCGGAAGCTTCGTGGTCCATTTCAGACTTGAGGCTCTTAGCCAGTTTTTCTAGCTCTTCCGCCTTCTTCAGAACGGCCAGGGACAAGCTCTGCTTGTAGGTCTTGCCGACCTCCGTCCTTAATTCCAGCGCAAGCTGGTACAGCCTCTTCGTGTCAGCTTCGATTCCCCGCGGCTCTTCCGAACTTGTCTCCGTCGTCGACGGTGCGCCTGTCCCGGGTTCCGCTATTTGACTCGCGGGCTGTGCGGGTTGAGCCCCCTGCGGCGCAGGTTCGCTCTGCGCCGGTGCCCCGGCATCTTGTGCAGAAGCTTCGCATGCGAACGCCATCGCCGAAATCGCGAGTGCCAAAAGACAAAACCGGACGTTGAGACGTAGCTGCATTCTGAATCCCGGCCTCACTGAGCCTTCATGTTTTCCTGCACGCTCCGAGCGAGTTTCTCGATCTGAGCTACCTTGGCTGCATCCTGCGACAAAGGTGCCGGATTCTTCTTGCCGGAGTTGATCTCTTGTTGCAGCTGTTGAGCCAGCAGCAGAATCTGGTTCGATTCGAGCCAAATCTCACGCGCCCGAAGCTGTCCCTTAAGAGACAGAGCCTTTTGCTCCTGCTCTCCCTTCGAACCCTTTTCCAGCTCCTCTTTCAGATCGGGAGGCCGCGGCGTCGGGTTGGGAATGATGACATGGGTTGATGGCTCCGGCACGTTCTGGGCAAGCGCGCGCGGAGACCAAAGCATTGCCGAGAACAACAGGAGAAGCCCGAAGGCCGAGGAAGGGAAGCGCATTAAAGTCCTCTCCGGACTGGTGGATGTAATCTAATCAAACCTTTGCACCCGCAGTCCAGAGTTTTTAGTTCGCAGAACGCCGAGGCCTCAGACCCGACGGCAAAGACACCCTGCGCTCCTTCCGCTGTCACCAACCGTAAACGACACAACTCACAGTCGAGCCTCACATCGATGCACAAACAAATGGACCGCTGCGAGGCGCTGCAGCGGTCCCCAAAAGGCTCAGCGTCGCGTCAGAGCCTTGGCAACTCAACCTGAAAAGCAATGCTGCGCTCGAGTTCGCGCTTCACCGCGCGGCGGCGTCCCGCCAGCAACTCTGCTGCGCCGACGCTGCCCACCAGCCGATTGTTGTCACGATCTACCACGAGGAGATTCAACGATCCCGTCGTAGCCATTTCTTCCGCAACGGCGCGGCAGGTCTCGTCGCTGAAAACATAATTGTCGGGCAGGTTGTGCTGGTCTCCGACCACCACTTCATCCCCGGGTGGCAATTCGGTCATCACTTCGGAAACCGTGACGAGTTCCAGCGGATCCACGCCGTATTCGCGCGAAAGATGATACCCGCGACGCCCCAGTTTCTCTGTCAGGATCGACCGCGGCATCACGAGCGAAGTGACGAGGTACGACGCAGTGCACGCCAGCACAAGCGGCAGAACGGCCGGCAGCGCGTGTGTCAATTCAAGCGAGAAGAGCACCGCCGTGAGAGGCACACCCAATGCGCCCGAGAGCATCGCGCCCATCGCCATCAGAGCCCACAGCGCCTGTGTCGGTCCTGGCAGGTGTGCAAGATGAGCCGCTCCTTCGCCAATAGCAGCGCCAATCATCAGCAGTGGTGCAAGCACCCCGCCCGACGTGCCGGAACTCAGAGAGAAAGCCCACATCAGAGACTTCGCGATGATCAGCCCGAGTAGAAGAGCGACTGGCGCATTGCCCCGAAGCAGTTCAGCGATGTTGTCGTAGCCCACTCCCAGTCCGCGAGGGAAGAAGAACCCGCCAATACCGATTCCGATTCCACCGATTGCCGGCCACCACATCCAGTGGATGTGCACGCGTCCGCAAAAGTGCTCGAAGGCGTCCTCAAGTCCGTACATCAGCCGGCTCAAACCGGCAGCGGCAAAACCGACCAGGATGCCGAGCGGAATAGCGACCAGCAGCGACTGCTCGAGATGGATGTTTCCCGGCAAATCGACAGGGAAGAGCGGCCCGGCTCCAAGCCACCAGATGCGCAACGCGCCGGCCGTCACGCTTGCAACCGCGACCGGCACTAGCGAGCGCGGCCGCCACTCGAACAGCAGAAGCTCAACCGCAATCAGAATCGCCGCAATAGGCGTCGCGAAGGTCGCTGACATGCCCGCCGCTGCGCCCGCAACCAGCAGAGTAGTACGTTCCGCGTCCGACAATTTCAGCCACTGCGCAACCAGTGATCCAAAGGCTCCGCCGGTCATGATGATCGGTCCTTCAGCGCCAAACGGTCCGCCCGAACCGATCGCAATTGCGGCGGAGATGGGCTTCAGCACGGCGACCTTCGGATGCACCCGCGCGCCGTTCAGCAGGATCGCTTCGATCGCCTCTGGAATTCCGTGTCCGCGAATCTTATCCGTGCCATATCGAGCCATGAAGCCCACCAGGACGCCGCCCACCACAGGCACAATGAGCATTGCAAAGTGCGGCAGCGTCGACCCCGCGGGACCTACCATCTCGAGGCTCACGCGATGGTAGTAGAAAATATTCGTTGCCAGAGCTATCGCGCGCAGCAGCAGAACTGCAAGTGCGGCTCCTCCGATGCCGATAATAATGGCGACAGCAGAAAGAGACCATGTGCGGCGATCGACCGTGAAATCGCGCAATGCCGAGGGCCGTGATCTCACAGGACCTCCGCAACAGATGTGCTGGAATGCATCTGCACGCGCCGCAGTGCGCGAACCAGCCGAGGGGCCATCTCGTTCAACTCGCGCGCATGTTCGCCCGAAAGCTTCTGCAAGACCTGCCGTCCCTTGCGCGTGAGGCGCAGGATAGCGCGGCGCTTGTCTTCTTTATCTGAAGTTCTTTCGATCAAATCTTCTCGCTCCGACCTGTCCACCAGTTCCACTGTGCTGTTGTGCTTGAGGCCGAGCCGGTTGGCCGCATAGGCAATGGTTACCGGAGTCTCGTGGGACGCACCCGCAACCTGCAAAAGCAGCTGATGCTGCTGCGGCTGCAGGCCTGCCTCCTGCGCAGCGTTCTCGCTGAACAGCAGAAAGCGCCGCAATTCGTAGCGGAAATCCGCAAGCGTATGCAAAAGGCGGCCTGTGTCATCGGGCTCACTTCTCATAAATATATCGTAACACGATATACATGGTTCGCAAAGTTGACGCCTTCCGTTCGTGCGCGTCGCGTAAACTGTTTGAATCTGAGGAGCTTGCAATGCGGCGATCAAAGATGGTCAATGCCTGGTCATTTCTGCTGGCGGTTGTTGTCGCAGCGGCCATGCCCGCGGCGCCACAGGATTCGGCAGGCGATTTACGTCCCGCTCCCTACCAGGTTGCCTGGCAGGATCTTGAATTCGGAGTGATCATCCACTTCTCCACCAACACATTCCTCAACCAGGAGTGGGGCGATGGCAGTGCCAACCCATCTGTATTCAATCCCGCACAATTCGATCCAGAGCAGTGGATGAAAGCGATCCGAGACTCCGGCGCCAGATACGTCGTCCTCGTCGCCAAGCATCATGACGGATTCTGTCTCTGGCCCACTGAGCAGACCAGCTACAGCGTGAAGAGCAGTCCTTGGAAAGACGGTAAAGGCGACCTCGTCGGAGATGTGGCGCGCGCAGCACGCAAATACGGCTTGAAGTTCGGCGTCTATCTCTCGCCCTGGGACCGCCACGAGCCGAAGTACAAAGATTCCGCCGAGTACGACAAGTACTACAACGCTGAGTTGGAAGAACTCGCCACGCACTATGGCGATCTCGTCGAGTTCTGGCTCGATGGCGCCGGCAGCGCCGGCCATGTCTACAACTTCCCGAAAATCATCGAAACCCTTCGCACGTATCAACCGAACACAGTCGTCTTCGCCGACACCGGCCTCTTCGAATATGGCGATGCCCGTTGGGTAGGCAACGAAGCCGGCATCGTCGACTACGAAAACTGGAATGTCATCGACCGGCACGGCTATCGCCGCTGGCGGCCGGTCGAGGCAGATACTCCCCTGCGGGATAAGCACTGGTTCTGGCACCCCAATGACGAGACATCGCTGAAGAGCCTCGATACACTTCTGGACACTTACGACAAAACCGTCGGACGCGGCGCGCAACTCATGCTCGGTCTCGCACCCGACAATCGCGGATTGTTGCCGGACTCCGATGTGAAACGCCTGGCCGAATTCGGCTCTGCGCTAAAGAAACGTTCCGAAAACAATATCGCTTTGCACCACGCCGCGGCGCCCGATTCTAACTCAGCGCTCGATGGCGACCCCGATACGTTCTGGTCGGCACCAGCCGGATCGCATCACGGTGAAATCGAGGTTGCGTTCGACCATCCGGTTACGTTCGATCACGCGGTTTCCCTGGAGTGGCTCAACGACGGACAACACGTTCAGAAGTACGCGATTGAGGTCTGGAACGCTGCAGATCAAAAATGGAAAGCCATTGCTCAGGGGCAGGCCATCGGACACGAAAAGATCGATACGTTTCCGTCAGTGACCGCGAACCGCGTGCGATTGCACATTCTCTCTAGCACCGAGCCTGCGCACATCCGGGAGTTTCAACTTTACGACTGGAGTCACCTCAACCTGCGCTAAGGGCAGGCCGCAACTCGCAGCGCCGACGCGCGCTTATTGGCGCACGTCCGTTTCCACGTCCAGGGGAGTGGCACTTACAGCAGCTTTGAATGCGCGTACATCCTCTTCAAACACTACGTAGGCCCTCCGGCCGTTCTGGCCTGATCCCAACTCTGCGGATTCGTCAGAGCCTCTGCTTAACGAAGAGTGAACCTCATCAACACCCGTTCGCAGTGTCAATGCCCGGGCATTCGATGGCCGGATTCCTCCGCCCGCCATAATCGAGATGCGGCCCCGCGCGGCTTTCTGCAACTGCGCCAGACGATCCATTCCCCGCATCGCATCCGGCGCACCACCTGAGGTGAGAATGCGATCTGCGCCCGTAGAGATCACGTCTTCCAGCGCACGATCCAGATCGACGCACACGTCGAAGGCGCGGTGAAAGGTCACTCTCAGTGGGCGCGCCAGCTCGATCAGCTTGCGGGTGCGTTCCGTATCGACTTGCCCTCCCGGTGTCAGAATTCCCAGCACCACGCCGTCCACCTTCCGATTCTTGGCCTCACGGATATCCTGGGTCATCACTTCAAACTCCAGTTCCGAATAAACAAAGTCGCCGCCCCGCGGACGGATGATCACAAAAAGATCGATATCAATAGCTGCACGGACAGCATGGATAAGCCCTGAGCTCGGAGTGATGCCGCCTTCGCTCAGCGCGCTGCAGAGTTCTACTCTCTTCGCGCCACCCCGCGCGGCAGCAATCGCCGATTCGACGGAGTCTATGCAGATTTCAACGTTCATAGTTTCAGTGTACGTGCTGTCAGGTCGAGCAAAGCCGCCTGCAGACACGAACGAGGCGAACCAAGTGGTCAGCCTCGTTCTTTTCGGAAATCAATAACAAGCCTAGCGCTGCTGCAACTCCGGATCGCTCTGGCGTCTCTCCGTGATGCGCACCGCATGATCGAGCTTGAAGGTAAGCAGCGTCTCAGCCGGCAGCACGATGTTTTTGTTGCCCGTGAATGCGGTACCTGCCGTTCCAGCACCGCCGCCCGCAAGCGCGCCGATCGCCGCTCCTTTGCCGCCACCGGCCAGCCCACCAATCAGGGCCCCGAGTCCCGCGCCTCCACCGATGAATGTCGCAGAGCGTTTGCCCTTGCCCTGCTGAGCGCGCGAAATGGAACTCGTCTCAACCGGGTAGGAACCCCAGCGCGATGTCACGCGATCGAGTTTGACCGCGAGAGCGGCTCCACCTTTGAATCTGCCTAGCGCTTTGGCATCGACCACCGTGCCTTCAGCGCGCGCGCCCTTCGCGATCACCACGTCGCCGCCCTTCATCACATCCTCTGCAACTGTGGCAGTGAACGAGTCACCAGCATGCGAAATGTTCGAGCCGAGATCGGTATCGAGCCGCACCCGGATGCTGGTCCCCTCAGGCAGACTGATCACGGCCGGAGGCGGAGGCGCAACCGGACCCGCGGCTTGCTGGCTGGCTGGCGCACCGGCCTGGCTGGCGGCTGGTTGTCCAGCAGCGGGCTGCCCCGCGGCGGGCGCAGTGCCGTCGGGCGAGGCGGGCTGGTTCGCCGCGGGCTGCGAAGTCGTGGCCTGGTTCTGCGGCGTGGTATTGGATTTGCAGCCGGCAACCGAAAGCGTCAACGCAAGCGCGGCTGATGCAAAAAGAGCGGTACGGGGATGGAAGTTCATAGTGCAGACTCCTTTTTTCCTGCAGGGGATTCTCGGAACAGAGCGACTGGCAACAAGCACTTCAGAATTCCACCCAACGATGATACTCTCCCGCGGACAACCAGAAAACAAAGTCTACCTCGCGCTGGCTCCCGGAGGGGGAGCATGGACAATAGCCCGGCACAAGCGAAGCGCAGTCCTGGGAACGCGGCAAGACCCCGCAAAACCCCGTAGGAGCGTAGTTAACCGCCGCTCATCACCTTCAGTGCACGTAGTCTTCCGGTTTCACGTTGATGGAATCCGGCGGAAACGTCGCTGGATCGGCGCCCAGAGCGAGATTCGGCGTATCGCCCATCGTGATCTCGAGTGTGCCGCCATTCGCAATCTCCGCATGGCGAAACCAGATCTGATTCAGAGTCCGGCCATTCAGACGGATGCTTTGCACGTATTTGTTATCACGCGAGGTGTTCTTGGCAACAATCACAAAATCCTTCCCGTTCTTCAGATGGATGGTTGCCTTCTCAAAGATCGGGCTGCCGATGTCGTAAGTAGGAGTTCCCGGCGTTACAGGATAGAAGCCCAGCATCGAGAAAACCACAAAGGCGCTCATGCCTCCGCCGTCCTCATCCCCGGGTATCCCGTGCAGCGTGTCAGGAAAGAATGTATCCAGCAGCATGCGAACGCGCTTCTGTGTCTTCCATGGGGCGCCAAGCCGGTTGTAGATATACGGAATCGCAAAGCTCGGCTCATTACCCATCGAGAACTGCCCCACCATCGACGTCGAATCCGGAAACTTGGCCTGAAATTCATATTTCGAGCGCCCCAGCGGCTCGCGAAAGAGCTGGTCCAGATTCGCCTCGGCTTTCGCCGTGCCCCCCATCATGGTGAACAGCCCGTTGAAATCCTGCGCGACATCCCAGGTGTACGTATAGCCGTTGTTCTCGTCGTAGTAGTCGCGCCCGCCCATGCCCCCGCCGAGCTTCGGATCGAGTGGCTCGATCCACTTGCCTTCCGCGTCCTTGGGCCACATCAGCTCTTTGTCCGCGCGAAAGAGATTCTTGTAGTTCGCAGCGCGACTGAGAAAGAGCTTCTCGTCTTCCGGCTTGTTCAGCACGCGAGCAATCTGCGCAACCTCCCAGTCGTCCAGACTGTTCTCCAGAGTCACCGGCACAGGCTGTCGCTTCTCAAACGGATGCACATGCGGGTCCGTTTCTTTTTCGCCGGGGCGGAGCGCAGGCATGTACCCATGCGCGTTGTAGAAATCATCCAGCGGCCCCTTCGGACCGAGCCGCCACGGAAGCAGCGTGTCTTCCAGCGATCGCTTGCGAATACCCTCGTACGCCGTCGCAACATCGAAGTTCCGCACGCCTTTGAACCACGCATCGGCAAACCACGGCGCGGAGTGATTCCCGTTCATGCACGCATTGTTTCCCTGCGCCAGCGCAAAGGTCGGCATGATGCCTGACTGCTGGTACATCCGCACGTACGACTGGATCTTGTCAGCCTGCACATCGGGGTTGAGCAGCGTTTGCAGCGGTTCCAGCGCGCGGAACGTATCCCAGAGCCAGTTATCGACGTAAAACGGACGGGCATCGCGATGCACCTTGTGGTCGAATGCGCTGAAGTACTGGCCGTCTTCGCTGATGTTGATCATGCGTTCGAAGCAGCGGTACAGCGCCGTGTAGAACACTTTGCGCTGGGCTTCTGTTCCTCCCTCAACCGCGATCCGGCCCAGCGCCTCATTCCATCGCGCCTTTGCAGCGCCCTTCACTTGATCGAAACCCCACTCGGGAATCTCGCGCCGCAGATTCTTCTCCGCCTGCTCGATGCTGATAAATGAAACTCCGTAGCGAAACTCGAGCGTGCCCGCCTCGGCCGTAGCGGTCAAATGACTTCTCTTGCCGGCGTTCTCAGATTTGACCTGGACCGGAACGCTGAATTCTCCGTAGATGTAAGCCGTCAGCCCCTCGACCGATTCCTGCCCTGTAACTGCTTCCTTATCCGTTTGGGCGAGGCTGCCTTCCTGTCGATTCCCCAGAACCACCGACGCGTGTCCCTTGGGAAAACTGAACCGAAAATACCCGCACCGCTCCGTCGGTGTGAACTCCGTGCGGAGCAGGGAATCGTCGAAACGCACTGAGTAATAGTAAGGAGTGGTGACCTCCTGGTCGTACGCGGCCGGCGATCCATCACCCGCCATAATGCTGAACAGTTCCGGCTGGCGATGAGAGCTGATCGTCAGAGGAAACGATTCGATGCGATCATCCATCGCATCCGCGCGCATCGGATAAACCCGCACCATGCTGTTCGGCAGGTAGACCGCAGGCCGTGTCGGCACCAGTAGAATCCCCACGTTCCCAATGGTCGGGTCCACGTATTCCACCTGCGCCTCGATTTGAAGCGCGAAGATTCCCGGGAAGAAAAGAAATGCTGCAATCTGTAATCTCAAGTTCCGGCCGCTGCTGACTATAGATCGAAGAAAACTCACCATCACCATCCAGGGTTGTGTCACAAACGCATGATAAAGGTCTGGGGTCTTTCGATAAGTGCAGACACTCTCGCATTCAGCGTGCAAGGGTCAAACTCAACCATGAATACAATACCCTCTAAGTAATACCCCTGACCGCGACGATCGTAACCGGTATACCTGACCTTCCGTAGGATTGGTGGCCGCGTCAAAGTCTTTAATATGTAGCTTTACGGAGAAATACGAACAGATGGACGTAGATGTAGCGATTGTTGGCGCGGGGCCATTCGGACTCTCGTCCGGTGCGTATCTCAAGAGCAAGGGCATTGGCGTCGGCATCTTCGGCGATCCCATGAGTTTCTGGCGCGACCACATGCCCGCCGGAATGTATCTTCGCTCCAACTGGCCCGCCTCGCACATCTCCGATCCCGGCTCGAAGCTCACCCTTGATCATTTCCAGGCCGACACCGGAGCAAAGTTCGAGCAGCCCATCCCTCTCCAGCAGTTCGTCAATTACGGTCAGTGGTTTCAGAAAAAAGCTCTACCCGAGTTGCAGCAAACTCAAGTCAACAAGGTCGAAAAGAACGGTTCCGGCTTCAAGGTCTCCCTTGAGAACGGATCACTGGTCAAAGCTCGCCGCGTGATCGTCGCCACCGGCATTGCTCACTTTCCATGGATGCCCAGCGAATTCAACGGCAAGCCAAAATCCCATGTGACCCACTCCTCCGATCACAAAGACCTCAGCCGATTCCGTGGACAGCAGGTTGTTGTTGTCGGCAGTGGGCAGAGCGCGCTCGATGCTGCCCGAATTCTCAGCTCCTTTGAAGCCAAAGTCGAAGTTGTGGGCCGCCAGAAGGAAATTCGCTGGGTCGGCCAGAACGCCTGGCTGCATCGCCTCGGCCCCGTCTCCTGGTGTCTCTATTCCAACTTCGACGTCGGCCCTGCTGGAATCAGCCGGCTCGTCGGCTTCCCGAACATCTTCCGCCAGCTGCCCCGCAGCCTTCAGGATCCGATCAGCTACCGCGCCATTCGCCCCGCGGGCACGGGATGGCAGAAGCCCTACCTCGCGTCTGTCCCAATGACCCTGAATTCCGTTGTCACCTCGGTCACGGTCAAGGGAGACAAGGTCCAACTCAAGCTCAACGACTCCAGCGAGCGCACTGTCGATCACGTAATCGTCGCTACCGGCTATCGCGCCGACGTTTCACGCTACAGTTTTCTCGATCCCTCGATAAGCGCTGCTCTGCGTACCTCGAATGGCAGTCCGGTTCTCGCGCGTGCACTCGAGTCCTCGGTGCCCGGTCTTCATTTTGTAGGCAAGCCCGCGGCCTGGAGTTTCGGTCCTCTTCTGAACTTCATCTCCGGAACCCACTTCGCGTCCGCGGAACTCCTCAAAGCGTTCTAAAAAGCAAATCCCTCTGTTGCCAGAGGGATTTGACTTTCGGTCTATCGCAAACAACAACAACAACGACGACGATTAGATGTCGAGATTCTTCACATCCAGCGCGTTGTCCTCAATGAACTTACGCCGCGACTCCACATCCTCGCCCATCAGCGTCGTAAAGATGTTCTCCGTTTCGGCGATATCCTCCAGCTTCACCTGCAGCAAGGTCCGGCGCTCAGGATCCATCGTCGTCTCCCACAGCTGCGGAGACGTCATTTCGCCCAGCCCCTTGTAGCGCTGCACATCGTAGTCCTTCTTGCCTTGCTCCACGATGTAGGCGAACAGCTCGCGCGCGGTGCCCTTCTCTACAGGCTCCTGCAAAATGCGCGAAGTCTTCCGGGCTGCCTTGGCTTCGGCCTTTACCTTGGGCGGAGTTTGGCCCTCCTCAAATTCAGTTCCTTCCGGCTCCTCCGCGGCGCTGTCCTGCGCGCCCTTGCTCGCGTACTCAATCAGGAACGGCGGCTCCAGGTACTGGCTGATTTGCGAGTACTTCGCCATCATCTGGCGGAACTCCGGGCTCGATGCCATTGTCCAGTCGATGCACCGCGATGCGCCCTGCCCGTCGGTGTAGCAGATCGACCAGGTATGGTGCTCTTCATCCTCGCTCGGCTTGTTCACCTTGATGTTGAACTCACCGGCGTGTTCCACGAGCTGATCGTGAAGCTGCTTCAGCTTTGCAGGAACACCCTTGCCATCGCCCGAGGCGAAATCAGCACGATGGGTCAGCTCCGCGCGGGCAATCATCTCCGTGAGTTGCTCGTTGCGGATCCGCTTGTCCACCTTCTCGACAAAGCCAAGATATTCGTTCAGGTATCCCATGAAGCGCGTCAGCTCGGTGCCGTCGATGTGGCTGGCGTTCTCGCCGTGCCGAACAATCATTCCTTCCGAGGCGCGCTTGATGGCCACGCGATTCAGCTCACGCTCGTCCTTCACGTACTGCTCTGACCGGCCCTTCTTGATCTTGAACAACGGCGGCTGTGCGATATAGATGTTGCCCCGCTTGATCAGGTCCGTCATGTGGCGGAAAAAGAAAGTCAACAGCAGCGTACGGATGTGAGATCCGTCAACGTCCGCGTCCGTCATCAGGATGATCTTGCTGTAGCGCAGCTTTGCGGGATCGAAGTCGTCCTTGCCGATCCCCGTTCCGAGCGCCGTAATCATGGCTCGGATTTCTTCGTGCCCCAGCATCTTGTCGTACCGGGCCTTCTCCACGTTCAGGATCTTGCCCTTCAGCGGCAGAATCGCCTGGAATTTGCGATCGCGTCCCTGCTTGGCCGTGCCGCCTGCGCTCTCGCCCTCCACCAGGTAGAGCTCGCACCGATCCGGGTTGCGCTCGGAGCAGTCGGCCAGCTTGCCCGGCAGGCCTCCGCCGTCCAGCGCGCCCTTGCGCCGTGTCAGGTCGCGAGCCTTGCGGGCCGCTTCACGCGCGCGGGCTGCTTCAATGGCCTTGTTGATGATCTTGCGGGCCACCGGCGGATTCTGTTCCAGGTAGGCGCCCAGGCGCTCGTTTACAAATGCCTGCACCGTGCCGGCGATATCCGAATTCAGCTTCCCCTTGGTCTGGCCTTCAAACTGCGGCTGCGACAGCTTCACGCTCACCACAGCGACCAGTCCCTCACGCACATCGTCGCCGCTCAGGTTCTCCTTCACGTCTTTGAATAGCCCAAGCTGCTGCCCAATCGCATTGATCGTGCGCGTCAGGGAGGTCCGGAACCCGGACAAATGCGTTCCGCCATCAACAGTGTTGATGTTGTTGGCGAAACTGAAGACACTCTCGGAGTAACTGTCGTTGTACTGTAACGCGATTTCGATCTCGACCTTGTCTCGTTGAGCTTCCATCAGGATCGGCTTGTCGTGCAGGACGGACTTGCCGCGATTCAGATGCTTTACAAACTCCGCAATTCCACCTGCATAACGGAACTCCGTACGCTTCGAGTCCCCGGTTTTCGAGTCCACAGTTCGCTCATCGGTGAGCGTGATCTCCAGGCCCTTGTTCAGAAAAGCCAGTTCGCGCAGGCGCTGCGCCAGCGTGTCGTAGTTGTACTCAGTGGCCGTAAAAATCGTCTTGTCGGGCAAAAAGTGGATCTTGGTCCCGCGCTTCTTGCTCACGCCGGTCTTGCGCAGGTCGCTGGTCGGATCGCCGCAGCTGAAGTCCATCTCCCACGTGTGCCCGTCGCGCCAGATCTCGACGTTGAACTCCTGCGACAGTGCATTCACGCAGCTCACGCCAACGCCATGCAGTCCGCCTGAGACCTTGTAGTTCGACGAGTCGAACTTGCCGCCCGCGTGGAGCTTGGTTAGCACCACCTGTACCGCCGGCATCGTCTTCCCATCGCCTACCGGCATATTGTCGACGGGAATTCCGCGGCCGTCGTCCACCACCGTGATCGAGTTATCCACGTGGATCGTGACGTCAATCTTGGTTGCATAACCGGCCAGGGCTTCATCCACTGAGTTGTCTACTACTTCGTAAACAAGGTGGTGCAGTCCCATCTCTCCCGTCGAGCCGATATACATGGCCGGGCGAAGCCGAACTGCCTCGAGCCCTTCCAGAATCTTGATATTTTCGCCGGTGTAGTCGCCGTTACCGTTGCCGTTAGTCGCCATAGTTTTCCGTTTCGCAGAATTTTCGCCTTCGGCCATCATGCCGCCGCCAAAGCGGAGCTTCGTTCAGATGCCGCGATTGGGGATTAACCGATTGAAAAGTCGAGGGCTTGAGCGGACTCTGCTAGTCATCATTTTACCATGCGAGCACGTTGAAAAGCCGGGCCGAAACCTCCCATTACCGACGCGCAGCTTGGTAACTAAACAGGTTACCTGAGGGTAGATTACTGAAGAATAATGTTACTTTTGTCACTTTAAAATGCGATACTTTCGATGTAACTGAAAATGATGGACTTAGCCATCAACATGCACTACCATGTTCGTGTCATCTGTCAAACAAATTCTCAGGGATTTTCTGCAAGGGGTAACCAGATATGAAACTCGTTTTCCGCGTTCTCGTGCTCTCCGTTGTCGTCGCCGGCGCCGCTGCTGCTTCCGTCTCCTCGAACCCAAAACACATGGTCCCGAGCCATCAGTCAGCCACCGCCGGGCTCCCCATTCCCCTATGTGGACCTGGGATCTGCCCCAATAAGTAAAGCAGCCCAAATCCCTTAGCACCAAAGTGCTACACGGGAAACCTCTGTTTTCATTTGATGTGGAAGGCACGCCGGTCTATTCTGAGAGAACCCTCAGAATAGAAAGGGCGGTTATGCCTTTAAACTTCTGGATGTCGGCGATGAGCGTGGCAGAGTTCCTGCTCTGGTCGACCCTGGCTTTCGTTTTCTGGAAGAAGGGTCTGCAGAAGCGCTTTCCGGCACTAAACATATATCTACTGCTTCGCGTTTGCTCCATGCCCGCTCTCCTCACTCTGCTCTATATTCAGGCGCAGACGTGGGGTCACCAATATTTCCGTTACTACTTCTTCTCCTCGTGGGCCGTCTACATCCTCAGCGCGATCTCGCTCTTCTTCGTAACGCTCGAGATCTTCCGCTCAGTGCTCTCGTCCTTCTCCGGACTTATGCGCCTCGGCACCATCGTTTTCCGCTGGGTGGCGCTGGTCTCGGCAGTCGCCAGTCTCGGATCGGTTTCCTACACCCACCCCTCGCTCGCGCTGCTCCCTGATTTTGCACTTGCGCTGATGCGTTCGGTCAGTATCCTCGAGCTCTGCCTGCTCGCGTTCCTTTGCCTCTGCATCAACGCTCTGCAGCTCTCATTCCGCGATCTCGCATTCGGCTTCGGGCTCGGCTTTGGTCTGATGTCGGCCAACGACCTCATCGTCTCCGCCTTCATCCCGTCCAGCTCGACCCTCAATGCCCCGCTTCAATACGCCTACCAGGCAGTCACCCTCCTCATCGTCGGCAGCTGGGCTGCTTACTGCGCGATGCCTGAGAGTATTCGCAAGCCTGTGGTGATGCCGGCAAGTTCCACCATCTATCGCTGGAATGAAATCGCTTCCGCTCTCGGCCACGGAACCAAGGTCGCCGTCCGGCAGCCCGCCAACGGATTCTTCCTCACCGATGTGGAGCGGGTTGTCGAAAAGGTCCTCACCCGCAACCTTCAAAGCGAATCATCGAAATAGCAGCGAACAATTCGTAGCAATCATCAAGGGCCGAACCTCTCCTGGGTTCGGCCCTTTCGTATGTCCGTGACCAGCCTCGCCGGTCCCACGCTAAAGCGCCAGCGTCAGAATGGTCGCCGCATGCCGCAGGGTGCCGCTGTTTTTAAAATAAGTTCTTCCACAAATGGGTGCCTCAGCCTGCCCTGAGTTTGCCAAAGGGTGCATCGCATTTGGCACCTGCGATACTTGCCTCCGCCAAAACGGTCGATCCCGGTCCACACTTTGAAAGACAGCATCGACCTGGGAACTTCAAACAGTGAGAACAACTACTCCCGGATCGGTCTGAAATTAGCTTGAACAAAATGCCGCCCCCTCGCTTCGGCGGAAAACAAAATCTTGCCAACCACCGAGTCGCCGACCATACAACAATCCCACTCCACAGTTCGCCCCCCAATACAGAC
>Ga0207698_10000522_pt1 | contig 22331 bp, 23 predicted proteins | sample KBSCornC22_FD_184298 | JGI IMG/M metagenome (GOLD analysis project Ga0207698, IMG submission 184298) | Corn rhizosphere microbial communities from Kellogg Biological Station, Michigan, USA - KBS Corn C2-2 (SPAdes) (version 2) | ecosystem: Host-associated > Plants > Roots > Rhizosphere > Soil ... | reverse complement strand
CCTTCGTCAGGCAGACCTGGTGTCGCCCGAGCCGGGTCCCGAGTGGATTCTCGGCGCGACATTCGATCTTGTCCGTGTCGCTTTTCATCCGTTCCGCTTTGGTCGGCGGCGCGATCGGCGGAGCATCCACGAACACGATCTGCGCGACAGCGGGCGCAGGGATCGCCAACAACGCAGCAGCGATCAGAGACGACTTCGACATGGTCACCTCGCTTGCAGACATCCGTCTTACGACAAAATGCTTGTAAGCGCGAGCAAGCTTCCGCGCCCGAGCGCTCCGTTAGAACCCCGAAGAGGTCATCTTGGCGCGCGTCGCGGGCTTGCCCGGCTCGACCGGCTTGGTCGAATGGGGATCGGCCGCCGCGAAGTCCTCGGCCGCCTTCCAGCTTCCGTCATCCTGCTTCTTGTAGACCGTGATGTAGGATCCGCTGTCGCTCATCACCTTGCCGGTCGCCTTGTCCGTGTATTTCTCGCTGAACTTGCCGCGCGCGTAAGCGAGGTCGCCGGACTTGGCGACGTCGATCTTGTCGCTCGAGAAATGCACCTCGAAGGCCGGGTCGGTGGAGGCGTTTGCGAAGATCTGGCGGATCGGGGTCGAACCTTCGGTGCCGGCGACGCCCGGCGCAACGAAATAGGCATCGTCGGCATAATGGTCGACGAGCCCCTCCTGATCCTTGGCGGCGAACTGCTTGTTCCACTTGGCCTCGTCGGCCTTGATCGCCTGAGTCACGTCCTGCGGGTTCGCCGCAGCGCCCGCGCTCTCACCGGATTTCGAGCAACCCCCGAGCGCAACGCCCAGCGCAACGCTCCCAGCCAGCATCGTCGACAACATCTTACGCATGATTGTCCCCCTCTCGATCAGAGGAGTCGCAGCCAATCACCATTCGCGCTGCGGCGCAACTGCGCTCTAGGCAGCCTCCGAACGCCGCGCCGGCGGAAGCATCCGGCCGAGCACCCGGTCGCGGAGCCGGTAATGGTGATACAGCGCCGCGAGCGCGTGGCCGAAGGCGATGATCACGATCGCCCAGGCGGTCTTCTCGTGGAATTCGGACAGAAGGTGGCGCGTCGGCCTCGACAGCGCACCGTAGGGCCCGGGAATCGCGAACAGCCCGAAGAAGCCCACCTCGTGGCCTTGCGCCCAGCGCCAGGCGAAACCGAGCCCCGCCTGGATCACGAGCAGCAGGTAAAGCAAATAGTGCACGCCCTTCGACGCCATCTTCACCCATCCGTTGACGATCGCCGGCCGCTGATGGCCGGGCATCAGGCGCCACACGATCCGCGCGACGATCACGACCGTGAGCAGCAGGCCGAGCGAGATGTGCAAGGTCTGCATATCCTCCCGCATCGGCTTGGCGAAATAGTCCCACGTCACGCCGAGCAGGAACTGGATCAGGACCAGGATCGCCGTCGCCCAGTGGAGCGCAATGGCCACATCGTCGTAATTGGTCTTGTCGTCGCCCGCGGCGATCCGCGTCGCGACATCGAAAGCATCCCGGTCGGCCATTCCAGCTCCGTTACGTTGAACAAGCTGCAATCCCGATGAACAACGAGGGTTCCGGCGGCGGCAGCCATTTTGACTTACTGGCAGGACTTCATCACACCGATGCCGCTGCTTCAACTCGGCCGGCAGCGATGGGGGGCCGGAATGACCAAAGACGCGCGAAGCGCGGTGTCGCTCGAGGCCACCGAGAGGCAGTTCGACAGGATCCAGACCTTCTTTCCGCGGATCGACGCGAAGGTCTCGGCGATCTTTGCGATCACCTCGGGCGAAATCGCGGTCGCCTCGTTCGTCTCGCTCAAGAACCTGCGCTCGTGGTGGATGCTGCTGCCGGCCTGCCTGTTCCTCGCGGCGGTCGCGTGGACGGTTTACAACCTCTACCGCTGCACCTTCCCGCATGTGAAGCGCGCCCCGGACTCGCTGATCTATTTCAATGCCATCGCCGAGCTCGACCGCGAAGCGTTCGTCGAGCGGTTCACCAGCGCGACCGAGGACGACCTCAAACGCGACCTGGCGCGGCAGACCTGGCAGACGTCGGTCATCGCCGCAAAGAAGTTCGCCTACCTCAAGCAGGCGACGCTGGCGGCGATCTTCTCGCTCGTGCCGTGGGCCTGGTTGCTGGTTGCGGCAACGCTCGACTGAACAGCCTCGCGTTACAGTGCCGCCGCTACCTCGCGGGCGGCGACGATCTCCGGCCACTGACTGTCTCCGATCGCTGCCAGCGCGGTTTGGATGTCCGATGTCGCCGATTCATGCTTCCCGCACATTCGCGTACGCGCGAGCGAAGCGCGCAAGGCGAACAGCTGCGATCCCTGTTCGCTTGCAAGTTCGACAGCCTGCCGGAACTGGTCGTTCGCCTCGACTTGCCGGCCGAGCGCCGCCAGGCACTGGCCGCGGATCCGGTACACTTCGGGAAGGAAATAGCCGAACGGGAATTTGAGCGTGCCGAGCAGGCGATCGATCACCGAAAGCGCCTCTTCGGTTTCGCCGTGCTTCAGCAATTCCTCGGCGAACATGGCGATGTAGACGAGCGTGATCGGGCCGATCGCGATCACGGTATCGAACCTCGAGCGCAGGCGCTGCGCGTCCCACTCACCGGATTGCGCTATTTCCCAATCGCGGAAGAACGCAGCCACCGCGCGCTGCGGCGGGAAGTTGTAGGTGTCCGCGATGGCGGCCAGTTGCTCGATCCATTTGTTCAGATTTTCGAGATCGCCCGCGGTGACCGCGACGTACAGCCCGACCATCAGGGCATGGGCGATGCTGTGCGGATGCCGAAGCTCCTCCGCTAGCGCCACGGCGTCGATGGCATTACGCATGGCCGCTTCGAACTGGCCCGCCGTGACCTGACAGGACGCCGCGACCCCGTGCGCGCACACGCCGGGGTCGTGACCCCCGAACAGCGCTGCAAGGCGGTGATGGCGATCGCGCTTATAGATCCTGACCCCCCGCTCGGTGTCGGCGATCGACCCCGGGACCTCCCCGCGGAACATGCCTGACGACCAGCGGCAGTGGAGCGCTTCGAGTACATGGGCGTCGTCGCGCGATTGGTCGCTCAGCGCGACGAGCTCCTCGGCGAACCCGCTCGCCCTGGCATAGTCGCGTCCGACATTGGCATTGTACCACAGGCCCCACAACGCCTTGAACCGTCCGTCGAGGTCATCGACCTTGCGGCCAAGCTGTTCGGCTTGCTGATAGGCCTCGCGCACGGTCTCGCCCTGCGCGCCGTCGATGATCGTCAGCGCGGGGCCGAGCTTGAGAAGAATTCGAAGCTCCCGCCGCTCGCGCGCTTCACCTTCGGGCAATTGCGCCGCCTGGCGCAGCGCGTCGCGGTAGCTTGCGATGGCCTCGACATAGCCGGCGCCGGCCGACGCCCGGTCCCCTGCCCGCTCGAGATAGTCTCCCGCCTCGAGCGGCAGTCGTGCTTCGGTGAAATGATAGCCGAGAAGCTCGGGCTCGCTCTCCACCACTTCCGGGAAATTCTGTTCGAGCTGCCGCCCGCAGCGCTCGTGGAGCCGGCGCCGTTCTGCGAGCAGCAGGCTTTCGTACGCGGCGTCGCGCAGCAGCGCGTGCTTGAACTCGTAGCGCCCCTCGTTGGCCCGGCCGAGACGATTGAGCACGTCGTGGGCGACGAGCAGCGCGAGGTTGGAATCGAGCGCGGCTGTGGAATCGTTCTGGACCTCCGCCAGCAGCGGCCGCGCGAACTGCCGCCCGAGAACCGCGCAAAGCTGGGCGGTGCTCTTCGCATCGCCGAGCTGGTCGAGCCTCGCCATCAGCGAGCTTTGCAGCGAATCGGGGACAATCGCGCCGCCCTTCGACCCTGCCTCGATCACGGCAGCGCTCAGCTCTTCGACATAAAGCGGGTTGCCGTCGCTGCGCGCGAGGATTTTCTCGACGGTAGCGTGGCCGAGACTGTCGACCGGCATGATTTCACGGATGAGCGCTTCGCAATCCGAATCATTCAGCCGATCGAGGCCGATGACGCTCACCTTGGAGCGCCCGCTCCACGGCGCCGCGAATTCGGGCCTGCCGGTGATCACCGCGAGCAGCGGGACACCGCCAATCCCGGTGATCAGCAGCGTCATCAGCTCGAGCGTCGTTGCGTCGGCCCAGTGCGCGTCTTCGAGGTTGAGAAGCAGCGGCTTCTGCTCGGCGATCCGGCGGATCCAGTCGCCGAGCGCGGCGATGGTCGCCGACCTGCGTTGCGCGGGAGACAAGTCCGGGTCCGAATAGCCGGCCGCCGGCGGCACTCCGAGCAAGGCGCCGAACAGTGGCAGCGCCATGTCGAGCGGCATGTCGGCGGCGCTGAGCAGCGCCGTCAGCTTGGCCAGCCGCGCGCCTGGCTGGTCACTGTCGTCGATCCCCGCCGCACGAGTGATATATTCGATCACCGGGTAGAGTGGCTTCGTCTGATGGAACGCCGAGCATTGCCACCCGACGAACGCATGAGCGGTTGCGCTGACGTTCGCATGGAGCTCGGCAAGAAGACGCGACTTGCCGATCCCCGCCTCGCCCAGGATCAGGACGGCGCGGCCGTCGCCGGCAAGCACGTCCGACCAGCGCGCGATGAGCGACGTGAACTCGCCCTCGCGCCCGACCAATGCCGTCTTGATCGACCTTTTGGCTGCAAAGCGATTGGTGTGCAGGGCTTCGCGAACCGGACGCCAGACTGCGATTGGCGCGTCGAACCCCTTGAGGCTGTGCTCGCCCGCGGGCTCGAACTCGAACAGCTGTCCGACCAGCTCGTGAACGCGCGCGGAAACGCGGATCCCGTCGGGCTCGGCAAGCGACTGCAAGCGCGCGGCAAGGTTGAGCACTTCGCCCGCCACAGCATCTTCGCGAGCATTGCCCGTTCCGGTCGTGCCGCCGACCACCGCAAGTCCCGTCGCGATGCCCGTTCGGCAGCGCAAGGGAGCATCGGAAGGGTTTTCGATCTCCTTGATCCGATCGCGAATGTGAAAGGCGCAGCGGATGGCGCACTCGGCGGCATCCTCGCGCGCTTTAGGCCAGCCGAAGTAAGCGAGCACGCCGTCGCCGAGATATTTGGCGACGGTCCCGTCTGCATGCGCGATCTCGTCGGTCACTGCCGCTTTGTAGCTCTCGAGGAGCTCGCGCATGATTTCCGGATCGATCCGTGTCGACATGTTCGTCGAATCGACGAGGTCCACGAACATCACGGTGATTTGCCGGCGCTCTCCGACGCGATCGGGCGTGGTGTCGCTGCCGGACTGCTCTCGAGCCGCGAGTATCTGGCGTCGCGGTCCAAGCGGCAGGCCGATTTCGCGCAGGTCGTCGTCGGTCAGCAGCGACAGCGTCGCGACATCGATCTCCGCGGCTTCGAACGCGGGCGCATATCGCTCAAGGCCATGAGCAGCCAGCCATTCCGCGATGCCAGACACGGCCACTGCCCCCGCCGAAGTGGAGCGGTCGACTTACATCAAAGCGGCGCTGAATGGCACATGCAAACGGAAGGCGGGCCGTCGACGGAGGCTTGCCCCGGCTTCGGCGGCCGTGCAAAGGCACGGCCCCGAGAGGGGCTGGAATGAATTTTCGCAGGTTCGCGTTCGTTGCCGCTGCGCTCGCTCTCGCCGCGCCATTGCTCGCCGAAAGCCATGTCCAGCCCGCGGTGCAGCCCGGCGGGGACATTCCCAAAAGCTTCCATCCGACCGTCCCGCCGATCCCCAAGGGCGGCGACATCCCGCGCAGCTTCACGCCGCCGCGCGGCGACTTCCAGTATGTCCGCCGCGAAGTCATGATCCCGATGCGCGATGGGGTGAAGCTCTACGCGGTGCTGATCATCCCCCACGGCTCCTATGTGCGGCGCGGCAAGTTCCCGATCATGCTCGACCGCACGCCTTATTCCGCGGACGGCGCGACGGCGCACGGCACCTTCGGGACGCTGCCCGAGAACATCCTTTCGCCGCTGTTCGCCGAGCTTGTCCGCGCGGGCTACATCGTCGCGTTCGAAGATGTGCGCGGCAAATACAAGTCGGGCGGCGATTATGTCATGAACCGCCCGCTCAAGGGGCCGCTCAACCCGACCGCCGTCGACCATTCGACGGACGCCTACGACACGATCGACTGGCTGGTGAAGAACGTGCCCGAGAGCAACGGCCGCGTCGGCACGATCGGCACCAGCTACGACGGCTTCACCACGCTGATGAGCCTGGTCGACCCGCACCCGGCGCTCAAGGCGTCGGTGCCGATGAACCCGATGGTCGACGTGTGGAAGGGCGACGACTGGTTCCACAACGGCGCCTTCCGGCAGGAGATGATCAGCTACGTCTACGGCCAGACCGCGACCAAGGATTCGGACGAGGAATGGTTCAGCTCGGGCTATGACGATTACACGACGTTCATGCGCTACGGCTCGGCCGGCGCCTATGCCGAGGCGATGGGCATGGACCAGCTGCCCTTCTGGCTCCGCCTCAGCGAGCACCCCGCCTATGACGAATATTGGCAGGACCAGGCGGTCGACCGGATCCTCGCCCGAAAGCCGCTCACCGTCCCCACCCTGCTGGTCGACAGCGAGTGGGACCAGGAGGACATCTACGGCGCGCCGGCCGTGTTCGAGGCGGTCAAGAACAGCGACAACGGCAACGCCCACCTGGTCCTCGGCCCGTGGCACCACGGCGAGGAGAATGCCGCCGCCTCGACCCTCGGCCCGCTCGACTGGGGCTTCGACACCGGCAAGTGGTTCCGCCAGCACATCCTGCTGCCGTTCCTCGACGAGCATCTGAAGGGCGGCCCGCCGGCCGACATCGCGCGGGTGACCGCGTTCGAGGTCGGGCCGAACCAGTGGCAGCGCCTTCCCGACTGGCCGCCGTCGTGCGCCAGCGGCTGCCCGCAGGGGCTGACTCCGCTCTACCTCGCGCCCGGCAAGACACTGAGCTTCACCGCGCCCGCCGCCCGCGGGTTCGATTCCTATGTCTCCGACCCGGCGCGGCCGGTGACCTATCGCCAGCGGCCCAACATCTCGCCCTGGGCGAGCGGCTCGACCTGGCGTTATTGGCTCGAGGACGACCAGCGCTTCGCCGAAGCGCGCCCCGACGTCCTCACCTACGAAAGCGCGACGCTCACCGCCCCGCTCACCCTCAAGGGCACGCCGCTCGTCCACCTCCTCGCCTCGACCAGCGGGACCGACAGCGACTGGGTCGTGAAGCTGATCGACGTCTATCCCGCGCAGGAACCGCTCAAGCCGGCGATGGGCGGCTACGAGCTGGCCATCGCGATGGACGTTTTCCGCGGCCGCTATCGCACCGATCCGGGCAACCCGCACCCGCTCACGCCCAACGCGCCGCTGGCCTACCAGTTCGCGCTTCCCAACGTCGACTATGTCGTCGAGCCCGGCCACCGGCTGATGGTCCAGGTCCAGTCGAGCTGGTTCCCGCTCTACGACCGCAACCCGCAGACCTTTGTCCCCAACATCTTCTTCGCCAAGGCCGGCGACTATCGCGCGGCGACGCAGAAGGTGTTCAGCGGTCCGGGCGGCAGCTGGATCGGGCTTCCCGTCGCCAACTAAGCTTGCGCGGCTGAACCCGCCTCGCTACCTCGCCCCGCAGGCTAGGAGTGTAGCTCAGCTGGTAGAGCATCGGTCTCCAAAACCGAGGGCCGGGGGTTCGAATCCCTCCACTCCTGCCATTCCTCAAAACGCCCGCACGACCCCCAGCTCGGCCCGCCTGCGGCGAAAGTCGTAGAAGGCGATCGTGGCTTCGGTTGCGCTCGATGTCGGACACGGGTCGGTGAAGCTTGAAGACTCGGCCGCGCAGCGCTAAGTGAGCCCCAGCCCCGCCGGCCGCCATGGCCTCGCGGGGCGATTTTCTATCCGCAAGAGAGCATCAGCGAAGTGGCCAAAGTCTCCCCAGGCGAATTCATCCGTCAGGTCCGCGCGGAGACCGCGAAGGTCGTCTGGCCGACCCGCAAGCAGACGGTCTCGACCGCGATCATGGTGATGATCATGACCAGCCTGCTGGCGCTGTTCTTCGCCGGCACCGACGGCTTCTTCAACTTCATCGTCAGGCGCCTGCTGAGCCTGCTCAGCTAGCACCCATCCTCCCTCTCCCGCTCGCGGGCGAGGGCCGGATGGGGAATGTTTCGAACGACACAAAGACAGGTAATCACATGTCCCGCTGGTACATCATCCACGCTTATTCCGGCTTCGAGAACAAGGTCCGCGATTCGATCCAGAGCGAGGCGAAGCGGCTCCAGCTCGAGCCCTATGTCGAGCAGATCGAGGTCCCGACCGAGACCGTGACCGAGATCAAGCGCGGCAAGAAGGTCCAGTCGGAGCGCAAGTTCATGCCCGGCTACGTCCTCGCCAAGCTCGAGATGAACGACGAGGTCTACCACCTCGTGAAGAACACGCCCAAGGTCACCGGTTTCCTGGGCCCCGGCGGCAAGCCCCAGCCGATCCCCGACGCCCAGGCCGCGCGGATGCTGTCGAGCGAAGCCGAAGCCGCCAGCGCGCCCAAGCAGAAGATCAACGTCGACTACGAGATCGGCGACGCGGTGAAGGTGCTCGACGGCCCGTTCGCCAGCTTCAACGGCGTGGTTGAGGAGCTCGATTTCGACCGCGGGCGGGTGAAGGTGTCGGTGTCGATCTTCGGGCGGGCTACACCGGTGGAGCTGGAGTTCGAGCAGGTCGAACGGGTCAAATAGCTTCGGAAGAGCTCACTCGACGGTTGAGATTTTTCAGGCGGCCAAGATCCGCTTTGCACTTATCGCGGCACGATCCGGTCCAGCGCCGAGAACAACTCGTACCCGATCAGCACCGCCAGCCAGGCGGGCGCCAGCACCGCGTGGACGTTGCGCTTCGCCGTAACCAGCCCCGCCACCGCAATCGCCAGGAACGCTGGCTCGGCGACCCAGTACAGCCCGGCGACCGCGCGCAGGCCGTCGACCTGCTTGGCGGCGGTTTCCGGGAGGTCGATCACGTGCGCCGCCAGTAGCATGCCGAAGAACCAGCGCCGGTTGCGCCATAGCGCAGGCTCCGCGGCCGAACCCTCGCCGCCCTCCCACGGGAACAACAGTGAGGCTGTCAGGAACAGCACGATCGCATAGCTGGTGAGAAAGGCGAATTCCTGGACCGTCCAGACGGTCAGGTGCTTCCACCAGTACATTCCCCACCAGACGCCCAGCACATAGCCGAGGATATTGGTTCCCCACCATATCTGGATCCAGTCGGGCTTCACCCGATGGCGACGGTTGATGGCCCCGCTGATGCCCGTGAGAACGTGGGTCACGGCAAGGCCGAGCACGACGGAGATCAGGACGGCCAGATAGTCGAACATCCGTGCGCAACGTCGTTTCGTCACCGCAACGTAGTCTGTCGCCGGTCCGCGGTCGAGCGGCCGACTGTACCAGGCTCTCCCACGCGCTCCTTCTGTTGGTCGCCGCGGAATTGTCGCTCGCGGGCCTACTCCCGCTACAATGCCCCGACGCGGGAAACTCTATTTCTTGTGGCGCGGATCGTCCTTCGGGTTGACGTAGGTGATCTGGAATGGCCCCATGCCGCTGACCTGCACCGTCGCTGCGGCGGGCGCGTGGACCCAATGGTGCATCTTGGCGGTCATGGTGACCGAGTGCCCGGGGGTCAGCGTCTTCGCGCTCGTCATGACCTTGTCGGTCATTCCATAGTGAAGCTTGCCGGAGAGGACCTTCACCGTCTCGTCGGTCGGATGCCAGTGCGGCGGGACCGCATAATCGGCGGGCATCTTGAGCTCGACCACGAACATGCCCTTCTTGCCCGGGTCGCCCGAAACGACCGCCATCTGCGCGCCGCCCGGAAGCGCGGCCGGGGCCGGTCCCCATTTCAGCGCGGCCGGAGCGCTCTTGGCCTCGGCGGCCGAGCCGGCGAGGAGCAATGGAAGTGCGAGAATTATCAGATGCTTCATGGGAGCCCTCCTGGTTCTCCCACCTTCCCCGCGTGGCCCTTACCAGAAGTTGCGAGGGTAGCCCATCTCGTGTACGGGCGCCGCTCCAGCGCAAATCTGGAACCATGTGGGAGGCAGCTCGAAGGGGCAGCCGTTCGAACCACTTAACTTGAACCCGGCTGAAAGTAGCACTTTCAGACGAACTACAGAGTGAGACCATGGCAAAGAAAATCACCGGCTATATCAAGCTGCAGGTGCCCGCGGGCACTGCGAACCCCGCCCCGCCGATCGGTCCGGCGCTCGGCCAGCGCGGCGTCAACATCATGGAATTCTGCAAGGCGTTCAACGCCGCCACGCAGGAGCTCGAGAAGGGCGCTCCGATCCCGACCGTGATCACGGTCTACGCGGACCGCAGCTTCTCCTTCACGACCAAGACTCCCCCCGCCTCGTTCCTCCTCAAGAAGGCGGCGCGGATCAAGTCGGGCTCGGCCGAGACCGGCAAGGTCAGCGCCGGCACCATCCGCCGCTCGCAGCTGCGCGACATCGCCGAGCAGAAGATGAAGGATCTCAACGCCAACGACCTCGACGCCGCGTCGAAGATCATCGAAGGCAGCGCCCGCGCGATGGGCCTCACCGTGGTGGAGGGCTAAAAAATGGCCAAGCTCACGAAGCGCCAGAAGGCCCTCGCCGCGGTCGACCGCGAGAAGTTCTACGGAGTCGACGAGGCGATCGGCCTGGTGAAGTCCAACGCCACCGCCAAGTTCGACGAGACGGTCGAGGTCGCGCTCAACCTGGGCGTCGACCCGCGCCACGCCGACCAGATGGTCCGCGGCGTCGTCAACCTGCCCAAGGGCACCGGCAAGACGGTCCGCGTCGCGGTGTTCGCCAAGGGCGCCAAGGCCGACGAAGCCAAGGCGGCCGGCGCCGACGTGGTCGGCGCGGAGGATCTGATGGAGACCGTCCAGGGCGGGCAGATCGATTTCGACCGTGTCATCGCGACCCCCGACATGATGGGAGTCGTCGGGCGGCTCGGGAAGGTGCTCGGCCCGAAGGGGCTGATGCCGAACCCGAAGCTCGGCACCGTGACGATGGACGTCGCCAAGGCGGTGACCGACGCCAAGGGCGGCCAGGTCGAGTTCCGCGTCGAGAAGGCGGGCATCGTCCACGCGGGCATCGGCAAGGCCAGCTTCACGCAAGCCGACCTCACCGAGAACTTCCACGCGTTCATGGACGCGATCGTCCGCAACAAGCCGACCGGCGCCAAGGGCAAGTTCATCCAGAAGGTCTCGGTGACCTCGACGATGGGCCCGGGCGTAAAGGTCGACCTCGAGCAGATCGCCGGCGCCTGAGCCGGCCTTGGGCACGCCGCAGGCGCGCTCGAAATGAACCGGGGAGGCTCGGGAAGGCACTGCTTTCCCGGGCCTTTTCGTCAACCGCCTGTGGCGGCGAAGCCACAGTTAGCGCCCCTGGCGAAGTCTCGCTCTGGCGAAGGGCGCGCTCCGCTACTAAGCTCGCGCCAGCCAGTTTTTGGGTAAGAAAGGGGTTATAACATGCGCAAATACTTGCTTGCCGCAGTTGCTGCGGCGGCGATGGCCACACCCGCGGTCGCGCGCGACGGCGTCTATTATGTCGGCGGGGACATCGGCTTTCTGAAGGCGCAGGACACGCGGCTCCGGACCACGGCCGACTTCCTGAAGCTCGGCACGCGCGACTACGATCAGGGGATCACGGTCGACTATAACAGCGTCGGCTTCGATGCCGACCTCAACGCCGGCTACGACTTCGGCATGTTCCGCGTCGAAGGCGAAGTGGCCTACAAGGGCGCGGGCGCGCAGGACGCGCGGCTCGACGAGGTGCTTCTCGCCAACCTGACCAACGAAGCTGCCTCGAAGACGTCGTTCACCAACCAGAACTTCCACTTCGATCCGGGTAACCTCCACGTGCTCTCCGGCATGGTCAATGGCATGCTCGACTTCGGCGACGACGAATGGGGCGGCTTTGCCGGAGTGGGCGGCGGCCTCGCCCGCGTGCACATGCTCGGCGACAGCCAGAGCAAGTTCGCCTGGCAGGCGTTTGCTGGCATCCGCCACGCGATCAGCCCGAACCTCGATCTCAGCCTGAAGTACCGCTACTTCAACACGGGAAGGCTAACCGTTTCGAACGAGTTCGACCTCGGCGTCCCTGGCCAGGTTCCGTTCTCCGCGACCGGATACCTGCACACGCACAGCCTCCTGTTGGGCCTGACGTACAATTTCGCAGCGCCGCCTCCGCCGCCACCTCCGCCCCCGCCGCCTCCGCCGCCTCCTCCGGCGACGCAGACTTGCCCGGACGGATCGGTGATCCCGGTGACGGCGACCTGCCCGCCGCCTCCGCCTCCTCCGCCGCCTCCGCCGCCGCCCGAGCGCGGCGAACGCGGCCAGTAAGCGGCGCCAAGCTCTCGCCCGGAAGGGTGAGCGACAGGACCCGGGGGAGCACCGCTTCCCCGGGTCTTTTCTTATCCGCCGCGCACCCGCCGTCCGGATGCCCAGAGGGTTGATCGAACAGCGGAATTCGCTATAGGCGCGCTTCGCGTGCGGCTCATGCCGCGCGCACTCGTCCGAGACAGTTGCCGTCCTGAGCGCGAGCGAAGGACTTAATCTGCAGCCTAGACGGGGATAGGAATCATTCGGAAGCGGCACTCGCTTCCGTCGTGCGTTGCCTGGCAACGCCGCCGATCCCAACCCCACGGACATTGCTGCTCGGGCATTTCGCCCGGGCTTTTGTTGAACTCGTTCGGACTGGTCCGGACGAATTTTTGGAGTTGGCATGGATCGATCGCAAAAAGCCGATCTGGTCGACGAGCTGAAGAACGTCTTCTCCGAGACGAGCGTGGTTGTGGTCACCCGCAATCACGGTCTCACGGTCGCGCAGTCCACGGACCTGCGCCTGAAGATGCGCGACGCCGGCGCCCAGTTCAAAGTTGCGAAGAACAGCCTTGCCCTGATTGCGCTCGAGGACACGCGCTACAAGCCGATCGGCGACCTTCTCAAAGGCCCGACCGCGCTTGCGACGTCCGAAGACCCCGTCGCGGCGGCCAAGGTGGCCGTCGATTTCGCCAAGACTCACGACAAGTTCGAGATCGTCGGCGGAGCGATGGGCGACACGGTCCTCGACGTGAACGGGATCAAGGCGCTAGCCGCGCTTCCGTCGCTCGACGAGCTGCGCGCGATCATCGTGGGCCTCGTCCAGGCGCCCGCGAGCAAGATCGCCCGCACGGTCAACGAGCCGGGTGCACAGCTGGCACGGGTCTTCGGCGCCTACGCGGCCAAGGAAGCCGCATAAGCGAACCGCTTTTCATCAACGCACGACAACAAGGGCCAACAAGCCCACCAAGGAGTATCAAATGGCTGACATTGCTAAGCTGGTCGACCAGCTTTCCGAACTGACGGTTCTCGAGGCGGCGGATCTCGCCAAGGCGCTCGAGGAGAAGTGGGGCGTTTCGGCCGCGGCTGCGGTCGCGGCGGCTCCGGCTGCGGCGGGTCCCGCTGCGGCTCCGGCCGAAGAGAAGACCGAGTTCGACGTGATCCTGACCGGCGACGGCGGCAAGAAGATCAACGTGATCAAGGAAGTCCGCGCGATCACCGGGCTGGGCCTCGGCGAGGCGAAGGCGCTGGTCGAAGGCGCTCCGAAGCCCGTCAAGGAAGGCGTCAACAAGGACGAGGCCGAGAAGATCAAGAAGCAGATCGAGGATGCCGGCGGCACCGTCGAGCTGAAGTAAGCTTTTTCTCAGCTAGCGATAACGGAAGGGCGGCCTGGCGACGGGCCGCCCTTTTCTTGTGCGCTGATGCGACGCAGGGGAAGCTCGACGCGGGCGGTAAAGCCGCCGCCTTCGCGATTGCGCAAGGTCAGCGTCCCGCCATGAGCGTCGACCACCGCCTGCGCGATGCTGAGCCCGAGTCCCGCCCCGCCGGTCTCGCGGTTGCGCGAGGGCTCGGCCCGGTAGAATGCGCCGCTGAGCCGCTCGAGCGCATCGTCGGGAACGCCGGGGCCGCGATCCATCACGTCGATCGCCAGCCGATCGCCCTCGGCCGCCACCCGGACTTCGGCCGAACCGGCGTATTTGAGCGCATTGTCGATGAGGTTGCGCAGCGCGCGACGGAGCAGGTTCGGCTGCGCATCGGTCCGGTGCTCTCCATCGGCGGTAAAGCTCAACTGCGCTCCCACCTCGCGATATCCCTCGGCGAGCGCGCGGGCGAGCGCCGTCACGTCGACGCGCTCGAACTGCTCGCGGGAGCGGCCAACCCTCGCCAGCGTCAATATGTCGTCGATGGTGGCCGCCATCTCTTCGATCGTCGCGATCATCCGCTCGCGCTCGTCCTGCGGCTCGACCGATTCCGCGCGGATCCGCAGCGATGCGAGGGGCGTGCGGAGATCGTGCGCGATCGCACCCAGGGTGCGGTCCTTCTCCTCGAGCAACTCGACCATGCGGCGGTTCATCGCGTTGAAGGCGAGGATCGCGTCGCGAAGGTCGGAAGGCCCGGTCGGCTCGACGGCCACCGGCTTGTTGCGTCCGCGGAACCCCTCGGCGGCGCGGGTCAGGTGGCCCAGGGGCCGCGCCAGCCTGCCCGCGATCAGCACCGCGGCCGAGAGGACGAACAGATAAAGGAGCAAGGTGCCGAGGCCGAGCGCGGGCGTCAGTAGTGGGGGCGGCGCCGGCACTGCGAGACGGCCGTTGAGCCATTGACCGCTGCCCAGTTGGGCCGAGAGAAGCATCGCCTGGCCACTACGACGTCGGCCGCCCGGGCGCTGCTGAAACGCTTGCGGGTCGATTGCAGCGCGGACGTCGCGGACGGGCACGCCCGCGGACTGAAGCGACTGCCGAAGCCGGTCTTCGGTATCGTCGCGGCGGTGAAGCGCAGCACCGACCGAGGTCTGGCCGCTCAGCTCGTAGTGCGCGCCTCGGCGCGACGCGTCGCTGAGCACGAGCGCTTTGAAGTCGGGCGCGGCCTGGGCGAAGTCGGCCGCGGTCGAGGTGAAGCGGGTGATCGCGGGCGTGTCGATCTGCGCGCGGGTGAACTGCTGCCGCTGCAGGAGCACGAAGGCGAAGCTCGCTAGCTGCGCGAGCAGCAGCGCGATGCCGATGAGCACCGCCATCTGCCCGACGAGGCTCCTCGGCAGAAGGCGATTCACAGCCGCCGGACCTCCGCCGCGAGCGTGTAGCCGCCGCCCCACACGGTCTTGATCAGCCTCGGATCGCTCGGGTCGGCCTCGATCTTCTTGCGCAGGCGGCTGACGTGGTTGTCGATGCTCCGTTCGAACGCGCCGAGGTCGCGGTGCTGGCTGAGGTCGAGGAGCTGGTCACGCGTCAGGACACGCTTGGGGTGCGTGACCAGCGCGAGCAGCAGGTTGTACTCGCCGGTGGAAAGCGGAACCGCGCGCCCGTCGCGGTCGACGAGCTCGCGCTCGCCTGTGCGCAGCACCCAGTCGCCGAAGGCATAAGCGTCGGCTTCGGGCGCCTTCACCCGATCGTCCGCGGTGCGGCGGAGGACAGCCTTGATCCGGGCGACGAGCTCGCGCGGGCTGAACGGCTTGGTCACGTAATCGTCGGCGCCGAGCTCGAGGCCGACAATTCGGTCGGTCTCCTCGCCTTTGGCGGTGAGGAGGATCACCGGCACCTTGCTGGTCGCGCGGATGAACCCGGTGAGCGCCAGGCCGTCCTCGCCGGGCATCATGATGTCGATGAGCGCGATGTCGACGGCATGGGCCGCGAGGATGTCGCGGGCCGCGCGCGCATCGGCCGCTTTCGAGACACGGAAGCCGTTCTTCGAAACATAAGCGGCGAGCGGATCGAGGATGTCGCGCTCGTCGTCGACGATCAGGACGTGCGGTTCGCCGGCCATGCGGTCCTCTAGCGGCAGGTTGGAGAAAAGCGAAAAGCTCCGGGGCCGCAAAGCCCCGGAGCCTTGTTGAGCGTTCGCCTTAGAACGCGTTCGCCATCAGAGCGCCGATGATCCCGCTGGCGACGGCGATGAGCACCGCGTCATTTCCCGAGCGCACCCAGCGATAGCCGTAGGGAGCCGCGCGGAGGTGGTACTGGTACGGGTTCGAGATCACCATATAGTTGGTGGCGTAGCGGCGATCGAACCGTTCACCGCGGTTCCAGCGATGCGCCTGGAAGCGGTTGTGGTTGCGGAAGCGGTTGTCGTTGCGGGCGAACCGGTTCTGGTCGACGCTGCGCGTCTGGACGACGTAGCGGGTCTGGACCTGGTCGTGGCGGCCGCGGTCGTTTCCGCGGAAGTCGGCTGCGGCAGCCGGAGTCGCCGCAAGCCCGCTGAGTGCAACCGAAGCGCCGGCAAGTGCGAGAGCAAACTTTTTCATCTTCTTCTCCATCAATTGAACGCCGGCTTGGCGTTGATGGAGAAATGGCCCCCTGCTGTCGCACAACTATGCCCGGGAAGGCCGAAAATTGTCGCAAATTGTCGCGGAGGATCAACCCGCGATGCTGTGCAGAAAGGCGTCGATCGCAGCCACTGCTTCGGGCTCGTCGAGCATCGGCGCGTGGCCGACACCCGGCACGACGACCGATTTCATCGTCGGCACTGCCTCGTGCATCTTGTCCAGCGAGGCGGCGCTGAGCAGGTCGCTGCGCTCGCCGCGGACGACGAGCAGCGGCTTCTCGCCGAGCGCCTTGAACAGCGGCCACATGTCGACCTTCGGCACCGGCCCCTTGGTCCGGAACGGCTCGGTGATGGCCATGTCGTAGTCGAACCGGATCTCTCCGTCCTCCTCGCGACAGTTGCGCTTCGCCATACGGACGAAATCGCCATGGCCATAATCCGGGAAGACCGAGCTCTGCGTCGAGGCGAGCGCGTCCGCCGCCTCGTCCCAGTTGCGGAAACGGCGGTCGTTGCCGACGTAGCTCAGGATTCGGTCGAGACCCGCCGTGTTCACTTCGGGCCCGACGTCGTTGAGGATCGAAGCGGCGATGCGCTGCGGCGCTGTCGCCGCGACGACCATCGTCACGAGGCCGCCGAGCGAGGTGCCGACGAACACCGCCTGCTCGATGGAAAGCCGGTCGAGGAACTGGATGACGTCGGCCGCATAGGTCAGCGGCGTGTAGCGCGCCGGAACCGGGTCATAATCGCTCGAGCCGCGGCCGCGGAATTCGAGCGCGACAACGCGCCACGCGGGCGAATAGCGCTCCGCGAACTCGGCGAAGTCGCGCGAATTGCGGGTCAGCCCGTGGAGGCAGAGCAACGGCGGCCGGTCCGAAGGCCCCGAATAGTCGCGATAATGGAGCTGCAGCCCGTCGGCGACGGTGATGGAGCCGTCCTTGTACGAACGCTTGGTGGGAGGCGACTCGTTAGTCATTGGCCAGCCCGCAACGCAGCAGCTTGCCCGCGGTGTCCGCTACCAGCCTGGGGTCGGTGCTCGCCCAGACCTCAAAGCGGAGGCCCAGAAAGACGTTCGCGCCCATCAGCGCCCAGGCGAGGATTTCGAGCTCCTGGTCGGAATAATCGCCGCTGACCTCGCCCCTTTCGCGCCCGGCGACGAGCCGCGCGGCGATGCGCGTCGCGGTGGTCTCGTAATGCTCGCGATAGGCGTCCGGATCGACGAACTCCGCCTCGTCGATGATCCGGTAGACGTCGCGGTGCTCCCGCGCGAAGCCAAGGAAGGATTCGAGCGCCCGGCGCTCGCCCTCGAGCGCGTCGGCGGATTGCTTGAGGACCGGCGCGACGTGATCGCGAACCTGGCCCGACATGTCGCGCACGAGCGCCTGGAACAGCACCTCCTTCGAATCGAAATAGGTATAGAATGTCCCGAGCGCGACGCCGGCGCGCTGGGTGATGCCGACGATCGAGCTGTCCGAAAAGCCGCGTTCACCGAACTCGTCGCGCGCCGCGTCGAGGATCTTGCGCAACGTGCGTTCGCCACGCGCGGTTCGCGGCGCCTTTCCGGTGCTCGCAGGACTGATTTGTGCGTCGTTGGTCACCGCGGCCCCATCCGCCTTTCCGTAGCTTTCTATCTGTCTTAGTCGCAAGTTGAAAGCTGTTTCAACTTTCAGTATGAGAGTCGCGACCGCGGTGGGCAAAGTGCCGGCCGGCAGGGGGGAGATCACAGACCATGCGTGTCACCATCGCACGCGCCGCTTTGCTCGGCACCGTCGCCGCTGCGGCGCTCTTCACGAGCCCGGCCTTCGCGCAGGAGAATGCAGCGACGAGCCCGACGGCGAAGAACAACCAGCAGACGCAGGAAGCTGCGGCCACAGCCAGCGACCAGCAGATTGTCGTTACCGCGCGTCGCCGCAACGAGGTCCTGCTCAACGTTCCGATCGCGGTGACCGCTTATTCGGGCGAGCAGCTCGACCGCGAAGGCGCGCTCAACATCACCGACATCGCGGAGACGACTCCGAACGTCACGCTCGAAGCTTCACGCGGCACGAACAGCACGCTGACGCCGTTCATCCGGGGCATCGGCCAGCAGGACCCGGTTGCCGGGTTCGAGCAGGGCGTCGGCCTCTATCTCGACGACGTCTATCTGAACCGCCCGCAGGCGGCAGTGCTCGACATCTACGACGTCGAGCGGATCGAGGTGCTGCGCGGTCCGCAGGGCACGCTCTACGGCCGCAACACCATCGGCGGAGCGATCAAATATGTGACCCGCGCGATCCCGACCGATGGCCCGCACGCGAGCCTGCGTACCAATATCGGCAACGATGAGCAGTTCGATGTGATCGCCTCGGCCTCGACGCCGGTCACGAGCAGCCTTCGGATCGGTACCGCGGTCGCACGGATCAGCAACGGCGGCTTCGGCCGCAACCTGACCACCGGCCAAAGCAATTACAACAAGGACATCTGGGCGGCGCGCGGGACTGTCGAGTTCCAGCCGACGCCGGACATCTTCTTCCGCTTGTCCGGCGACTACACCTGGGACGACAGCAATCCGCGCGGCGGGCACCGCCTGATCCCGAACCAGTGCCCGTTTGCCGTCCCGGCGGCGCCGCAGTGCAACGCCAATGCCTATCCGGTGCTCGGCAACGTCTTCGATACGCAAGGCTCGCTCAACGACCCGAAGCAGCGGGTGACCGCCGGAGGCATTGCGCTGCACGGCGAGATCGGCCTCAACGACTGGCTGAAATTCCGTTCGATCACCGCCTATCGCAAGGACCGGAGCGACACGCCGATCGACTTCGACGCGCTGCCCTATGTCGATGTCGACGTGCCGGCGATCTACAAGAACCACCAGTTCAGCCAGGAATTCCAGCTGGTCGTCGACCGCGGGCCCCTCCAGGGCGTGGCCGGCGTCTATTACCTCAATGCGCGCGCCTATGACGCGTTCGACGTGCGGCTCTACACGACGCTGCCGGCTGCGCTGCCGGGCCTTACCGCCGCGACGATGGGCAATGTCGGAACCAAGACCTGGGCCGCGTTCGCCGATTTCACCTATGATTTCACGCCGAAGCTGGCGCTGTCGCTCGGCGGCCGCTTCACCGACGACAAGCGGACCGCGGACATCCTGCGGCAGACCGACATCCTCGGCGGCCAGCCTTTGCTCGGCGGTTCGAACGGCTTCGGCACCGGCGTGGTGATTGCCACGACCTCCGACTTTCACGGAAACCGGACCGACAAGGCGTTCACGCCGCGCGCCTCGGTCAGCTTCAAGCCGAACGCCAACAACAATTTCTACCTAAGCTATTCGCGCGGCTTCAAGGGCGGCGGATTCGACCCCCGCGGCCAGTCGAGCCAGGCGCCGACCCAGAACTACCAGGACGTCTTCAACTTCATGACGTTCAAACCGGAGACGGTCGACAGTTACGAGGCCGGCTGGAAAGCCTCGCTGTTCGACCGGCGCTTGCAGTTCGCGGCGGCGATCTTCGACGCCGAGTACAAGGACGTGCAGGTGCCCGGATCGGCAGGCTGCACCGTCGGTGGCATCCAGACCTTCTGCGGCATCACGACCAACGCCGGCAAGGCGCGGATCCGCGGTGCGGAGTGGGAGAGCAATGCCCGCCTGGCGCAGGACATCGCGGCTTCGGGCGACCGGCTCGATTTCGCGACCTCGATCGGTTATCTCGACGGCAAGTACCTGCAGTACATCACGAATATCGCGGGCAACAGCGTCGACGTGGCCAACGACCGGACGATCCAGAACACGCCGAAATGGACGCTGTCCGGGTCGCTCGACTACAATCGGCCGCTCAGCACCGGCCGGCTCGATATCAACACGACCGTGTCCTACCGCAGCAAGAGCCAGCAGTTCGAGCTGGCGACGCCGGGCCTCGACCAGGAAGGCTTCGCTTTGTGGGACGCGAACATCGTGTGGCGCTCGAGCGGCGCGAAGTACGAGATCGGCCTCCACGCCAAGAATATCCTGAACAAGCAATACATTGTCTCGGGATACAATTTCCTCTCGCAGAACCCGCTGACCGGAGCGTTCCTCCTCGACGCGAACGGGCATTTGATCCCGACGCTCGGCAAGACCGGCGTGCTGACGGCCTATTACGGCAATCCACGGCAGGTGTTCCTGTCGGCGGCGATCAACTTCTAAAGTCTCTGTCCACAGAAACCTCGGGGCGGCTTTCGGGCCGCCCTTTTTTTGCGACCCCCCGCCCATTAGTGTCCGTGCGGATGCGGCAATATCTCGACCTTATGCAGCTGATCCTCGAACGCGGGGTCGAGCAGCAGGACCGCACCGGGACCGGCACTTTGTCCTGGTTCGGCGCGCAGATGCGGTTCGACCTTGCCGACGGATTCCCGCTGCTGACGACCAAGAAGCTTCACCTGCGGTCGATCATCGTCGAACTGCTGTGGTTCCTGCGCGGCGACACCAACGTCCGCTGGCTCAACGAGCGCAAGGTCAGCATCTGGAACGAATGGGCGGACGACAACGGCGACCTTGGCCCGGTCTACGGGAAGCAGTGGCGCGACTGGGAGACCAGCGACGGCCGCCACATCGACCAGATTGCAAGCCTGCTCGCGCTGATCCGAAGCGATCCCTACTCGCGTCGCCAGATCGTCACCGCGTGGAACCCCGGCGAGATCGCGAAGATGGCGCTCGCCCCATGCCACTGCCTGTTCCAGACGCAGGTTGCCGCCGGGCGGCTCAACCTCCAGCTCTACCAGCGCAGTGCCGACATCTTCCTCGGCGTTCCGTTCAACATCGCCTCCTATGCGCTTCTGACCCACATGCTGGCGCGCGAATGCGGGCTCGAGCCGGGCGTGTTCGTCTGGACGGGCGGCGACTGCCATCTCTATTCGAACCATGTCGAACAGGCGCGGTTGCAGCTGACGCGCGAGCCGCGGCCGCTTCCGAGGCTGGTGATCAAGGATCGTGGCCACTCCATTTTCGACTATGAGCCGGACGATTTCCTGTTCGAGAACTACGATCCGCACCCGCACATTTCGGCGCCCGTGGCGGTCTAGAAGCGCCGGCGGAATGGAGCCGTTACGACCGCGCCGCGTTAGGAAGTGCCATCAGGAAGGGAGAACAAGCATGCTCCAGAAAGTCACGACAATCGTACTGCTCGGCATCGCGCTCACGGTTGCAGCCTGCAACACCGTTCGCGGCGCCGCCCGGGACGTCAACTCGGTCGCGAACTGCACCGAGAACACGATGAACGGCCACACCTGCTGAGTTCAGTGGACATACAGCTGTTTCGGTGATTCATTGTCCCTCCGGAGGTTCAAAGGGAGGTACGACAATGATTCAGAAGCTCGTGGCGGTTGCACTGGTGGGCGCGTGTCTCGCCATCGCCGCTTGCAACACGGTCCGCGGTGCGGCGACTGACGTCGGCTCGGCTGCGAACTGCACCGAAAACGCCATGCACGGCGGCCGCTGCTAAGAAGCGGCTGCAGCCCAAAAAAGAACCCCGCCGGAGAGCCAGTCTCCGGCGGGGTTTTGTTTGCGTGCCTGACTGGCTCGCGACTAGTCCTGAAGATAATCCCCGGCGTCCGCGTCGAGGCCGTGGCCGCTCGGAGCGACTTCGGCCAGCGGGTCCTCGCCGACGCCCGCCGTGTCTTCACGCGGCGTGCGCGCGAGCTCGGCGGCACGAAGCTCCTCGGCCGAATCCGGCGCGACGAGCGCCTCCTGCATCCGACGGTGGGCCGCACGAAGCGCCGTGTCGCGAGACGAAGCCGCGACACGCAGGCGGTTCATGCCGGCGCCCGTGCCCGCCGGGATCAGCCGGCCGACGATCACGTTCTCCTTCAAGCCTTCGAGGGTGTCGACCTTGCCCTGCACCGCGGCCTCGGTCAGCACGCGCGTCGTTTCCTGGAACGATGCCGCCGAGATGAAGCTGCGCGTCTGGAGCGAAGCCTTGGTGATGCCGAGCAGCACCGGCTTGCCCTGCGCAGGCTTCTGCTTCTTCTCGAGCTTGGAGTTGATCTCGTCCATCTCCTGCCGGTCGACCTGCTCGCCGGCGAGCAGCGTGGTGTCGCCGCCGTCGGTGATCTCGACCTTCTGCAGCATCTGGCGAACGATCA
>Ga0207698_10000521_pt1 | contig 22358 bp, 20 predicted proteins | sample KBSCornC22_FD_184298 | JGI IMG/M metagenome (GOLD analysis project Ga0207698, IMG submission 184298) | Corn rhizosphere microbial communities from Kellogg Biological Station, Michigan, USA - KBS Corn C2-2 (SPAdes) (version 2) | ecosystem: Host-associated > Plants > Roots > Rhizosphere > Soil ... | reverse complement strand
GGATGCGACGCGCTATCCGGTCCTGAGTTACGGCAACGATATATCCGTTCTGCCGGTGACGCAGGTCGAGCAGTTCGTCGGCCAGCCGCTTTCCTTGGTGACTCCGTACGCGGCCTTGAGTCCGCTGCCGGTGAGCCTCCAATACCTCTATCCGGCAACGCCAGATTATTATTACGAATATGGCGACGGCTATTTGTATCAGGTCGATCGTACCGACAACCTGATCGCATCGCTGATCCCGCTGCTGGCGGGCGGCTACCTGCCGGGCCAGTATCTGCCGAACTATTACATGAGCAGCTACGTGCCTGATTATTACGGGCTCAGCAGCTTCTATCCGGCGAGCTACGCTTATGGCGGATACAGCTACGGCGGTTACGGCTACGACAACCTGTGCAACCGCTACGGATACGGCGTGGTCTACCAGGTCGATTGCTACAGCGGTCTCGTTGTGAACGTCATCCCGCTCTATGCAGGCGGCTACGGCGTCGGTCAGCTGCTGCCCTCGGCGTACAGCTACTACAACGTGCCGGTGCAGTACCGCTCGGTCTATTACGACACGCCCGACTACAACTACTGGTACGCTCCGGGCGCGATCTATCAGTACGATCCGCGCTCGAGCATGATCACGTCGGTCGCGGCGCTGCTGTCGCCGGGCTTCACGGTCGGGCAGCCGTTGCCGATGGGCTACGACGTCTACAACGTGCCCTACGCCTATCGGGCGACTTACTACGACACGCCGACCGCGATGTACCGGTACAACAACGGGTACATCTATCAGGTCGACCCGGCGACCATGCTGGTGACCTCGGTCGTCGCGTCGCTCCTGAATTCGTAAACCAACTACGGCCCGGCTGTTGGAACCCGTTCCAGCGCCGGGCCATTTCGTATCGAGAACAAAAGGAGGCAGGGCATGAAGACCCGTGCAATTGCGCTTGGCCTGGCGGCCGTAGCGCTGGTCGCGACCGGCGGCTGCAGCAAGAAGAGCTCGAACGGGAGCGCAGCACCGCAGGCTCAGACCAAGAAGGCCCAGAAGATCGCCGGCACGAAGACCATCGCCGCCGGCCTCGCTCCGACCAGCCGCTTCATGGCTGCTGCCAAGTCGGCCGGACTCGACCAGACGCTTGCGGGTCCCGGGCCCTATACTGTCTTCGTTCCCGATGACGCGGCGTTCACCGGCGCCCCGGCGGGCACGTTCGACCCCAAGCCGCAGAACCGCGCGCAGATCACGGGCATCCTGACCAACCTCATTCTGCCGGGAACGGTGATGGTCGCGGACATCGACAAGGCGATCGACAACGGCAAGGGCAAGACCTTGCTCGGGACGATGGCCGGCAGCACGCTCACGGCGACCAAGGACGGCGGCAGCATCGTCCTCACCGATTCTTCAGGCCACAAGGCGAAGATCACCCAGGGCGACGAGCAGTACACCAACGGGGTCGTTCACCACGTCGATGCGCTGCTGATGCCGGCCAAGGCCGCGAAAGGGCCAGCGGTCGGTCAGAAGGTCGGCAAGTAACCGCAACATCTTGCGTGCCGCGGTGAGCCGGGACGCCAGATACGCCTTTCTCATCATTCCACTTCCGCGCGCCAAACGGCTCGCTATAACCATGCGCTATCGCATGGCGGATAATGGGGCTTTGGCGACATGAAAGCGACGATTGAGCGGGCGACTCTCCTCAAGAGCCTGGGCCACGTCCAATCGGTCGTGGAACGCAGGAACACGATCCCGATTCTCTCCAATGTCCTGATGGAAGCCCGCGAGGATGGGGTCCTTCGGCTGATGGCGACGGACCTCGACCTCCAGGTCGACGAGACGGTGCCGGCCAACGTCGCGCAGCCCGGCGCGACGACCGTGCCGGCGCACACCTTCTTCGACATCGTTCGCAAGCTTCCCGAGGGCAGCCAGGTCGAGCTGACCGCCGCCGAGGGCAAGATGCAGGTCGTCGCCGGCCGCGCGCGGTTCAACCTCCAGACGCTTCCGCGCGACGATTTCCCCGTGATCGCCGAGGGCGAGCTGCCGACCCACTTCGAGCTGCCCGCCGCGACGCTCCGCCAGATCATCGAAAAGACGCGCTTCGCAATCTCGAGCGAGGAGACGCGCTATTATCTGATGGGGATATTCCTCCACGTCGTCGACGACCAGATGCGCGCCGCGGCGACCGACGGTCATCGCCTCGCACGGGTGACGATCGCCAAGCCCGACGGCGCCGACGGAATGCCCGACGTGATCGTCCCGAGGAAAGCAGTGACCGAGCTCTATCGCCTGCTCGAGGAGCTCGAGGGAACGGTCGAGATTTCCCTGTCGCCGACCAAGATCCGCTTCGGCCTCGGCAGCGCGATCCTCACCAGCAAGCTGATCGACGGCACCTTCCCCGACTATAATCGCGTCATTCCCACAGCGAACGACAAGCTGTTGAAGCTCGACCCCAAGAGCTTTTCGGCCGGCGTCGATCGCGTCTCCACCATCGCATCCGAGAAGACCCGCGCGGTGAAGATGAGCGTCGATCGCGACAAGGTGACGCTCTCGGTGACATCGCCCGAAAATGGGATCGCGACCGAGGAGGTCCCCGCCGATTACGGTTCCGACAATCTCGAGATCGGGTTCAACGCCCGGTACCTGCTCGACATTCTCGGCGAGATTGACGGCGACACTGTCGAGGTGCACCTCGCCGACGCCGCGGCGCCGACCCTGCTGCGCGAGAACGACAAATCCAACGCGCTTTACGTCCTCATGCCGATGCGGGTTTAACGGCAATAAGCGTCATTGCGAGCGTAGCGAAGCAATCCAGCGGCGCTGACTGGATTGCTTCGTCGTTGCACTCCTCGCAATGACAATCTCGTTGTGCCCGTCAGCCGCCTCACCCTGACCGACTTTCGCTCGTACGAATCGGCGACGGTCGAGCCGGGCCCGGGCTTCGTCCTGCTGTTCGGAGAGAATGGCGCGGGCAAGACCAACCTGCTTGAGGCCGCGTCGATGCTGGCGCCGGGGCGCGGCCTGCGTGGGGCTTCGCTGAGCCTCATGGCGCGGCGAAGCGGAAGCGAGAGCTGGGCCGTGGCGGCCAAGGCCGACGACATCGACATCGGAACCGGTACCACGCCTCACGCGCCGGAGCGGCGGCAGGTAAGGGTCAACGGCGCCGCGGCGTCCGTGAACAGTCTCTCCGAGTGGCTCTCCATCCTGTGGCTGACTCCGGCAATGGACCGGCTATTCACCGGGAGCGCCGGCGAGCGGCGACGATTCCTCGATCGCCTGGTCCTCGCGCTGGAGCCGGGCCACGCCCACCATGCGACGCGTTATGACGCGGCGATGAGGGCGCGCAACAAGCTGCTCGCCGAGGAGAGCGCGGACGCGGCATGGCTGTCTTCGCTCGAGACGGCGATGGCCGAGCACGGCGCCGAGCTCTTCGAAGCACGTATGCGCACCGTCGAAGCGCTCGACGAAAAGCTCGCCGATGCCGCCGACGGCGAATTTGCCCGCGCATCACTGGCACTGGAAGGCTGGGAGCGAGCCGATCTCGGCGCAATTTTAGCCGCGAACCGGGCGCGCGACGCGGCTGCCGGCCGCGCGACGGAAGGGCCCCACCGCCAGGACCTCGCCGTCGCGCACAGCGCCAAGCGCATGCTCGCCGCGCAATCCTCCACCGGCGAGCAAAAGGCGCTGCTGCTCGGACTGGTCCTTGCTCATGCAGACCTGGTCGCCGAACGGCGCGGCGAGCCGCCGATCCTGCTGCTCGACGAAGTCGCCGCGCATCTCGATCCCAAGCGCCGCGCGGCCCTGTTCGCGCGCCTCGAAGGACGCGGGCAGGTATGGATGACCGGCACCGAGCCTTCGTTGTTCGACGGCATCGGTTCTGCTGCGCGCTTCCACATTGTTCCCGGAGCCGCCAATCCGGCCTGAGGTGGACTTCTTAACCGTTCGCCCCTATGTTGCACCGCAGCACGAGGCGCTTTTCGAAGCGGCGTGAAGGCTCCGGACGCAAGTTCGGCAGCGGCCCGCGCCTCGATTTCTCTGCTCTCCAATTCACGCGGGGCGCTTTCTCGACCCCGCTGGCGCGCGCCTTTTCGCGTGCCCGCAAACTTTGGAATTTTTATCAATGTCATTTATCTCTCTGGGGCTCTCGAAGCCGCTGCTCGATGCGCTCGCCGCGAAGGATTATTCGCAGGCGACGCCGATCCAGCTCAAGGCCATCCCGACCGTCCTCACCGGCCGCGACCTGCTGGGCATCGCCCAGACCGGCACCGGCAAGACCGCCGCGTTCATGCTGCCCTCGCTCGACCGGCTTGCGGCCGCGAAGCGCTTCGCCAAACCGGGTCATGCCCGGATGCTGGTGCTCGCACCAACGCGCGAGCTTGCGGCGCAGATCGCCGCCAGCGCTCAGGCTTACGGCAAGTTCATGCACCTGTCGGTCGGCGTGATCTTCGGCGGAGTCCCCAACTCCAAGAGCGTCCGCACGGTCGCGCGCGGCCTGGACGTCCTCGTCGCGACTCCCGGCCGGCTGCTCGATCTCATCGACCAGCGCGCGTTGTCCTTGCGCGAACTCGAGATCCTGGTGCTCGATGAGGCCGACCAGATGCTCGATCTCGGCTTCATCCACGCGTTGAAGCGGATCGTCGCACTGGTCCCGCCGAAGCGGCAGACCCTGTTCTTCTCGGCGACCATGCCGCGCGCGATCAAGGAGCTGGCCGACAAATATCTCACCAACCCGGCCGAGGTGTCGGTGACTCCGGTCGCCAAGACCGCCGACCGCGTCACGCAGCGCGTCGTGATGGTCAACCAGAACGAGAAGACCGCGCTCCTGACCATGTTCCTGCGGTCGGAAAAGACCGAGCGGGTGCTGGTGTTCAGCCGCACCAAACATGGCGCCGACAAGATCGTCCGCATGCTCGAAGCGGCGGGCATTCCGGCGAATGCGATCCACGGCAACAAGAGCCAGGCCAACCGCGAGCGCGCGCTCGCGCTGTTCCGGTCCGGCGAGGTGCCGGTGTTGATCGCGACCGACATTGCCGCGCGCGGCATCGACATCCCGGGCGTCAGTCACGTCATCAATTACGATCTGCCCGAAGTGCCGGAGCAATACGTCCACCGCATCGGCCGCACCGCGCGCGCCGGCGCCGATGGTCAGGCAGCGGCGTTCTGTTCGCCCGAAGAGCGCGGCCTGCTGCGCGACATCGAGCGGTTGACGCGCCAGCGGATCGAGGTTGCCTCGCTCCCGGCCGACTTCATGGCGCGGGCCGAAGAGCTTCGCCGTCTGAAGCCGGCCCCGAAAAAGGCGGAGCAGCCGCGATTCGTTCACGCCAGCCAACGCACCAAGGCGGACCGCCGCCACGACGGCGAGCAGCGCCGCAACCGGAACGACGACCGGCGCCACCCGCACCGCTCTGACGGCCACCCCGCCCATCGCTCCGGCGCACAGGACCGAAATGGCCAGCGCCGCGACGATCAGCGCGGCGGCGACGCTCGCTCGTCATTCCGTCCCGAAGCGTATCGCGAAGCGCAGCCTGAGCGCCGTCCGGACGGCCAACGCCCCAAGCGCAAATTCCGTGGCCGCCGCGGCAGAGGGGGCGCCCGCGCGGCGTGAGCGTCATTCCTGGCAATGTCTGCTTTCGACCCATTCCTGCCATTAGGTCCTTCTGTTACGGTAACGTAACCGCTCGAGGTCGGCCGCATGCATTTCCACGTTCCCAAGCCACTGCACGGGTGGCGCGAATTCGCTGGCGAGGTCGGCATTATCGTGCTCGGCGTGCTCATCGCGCTGGGCGTCGAGCAGGTCGTCCAGACGGTTCACGACAGGCGTGTCGCGGATGAATCGAGACGCGCCATCAACCTCGAACTTGGAGAGATCACCGGGGATCTCAGCAAGCGGGTAAGAACCGAGCCGTGCATCGCTCGTCGGCTGAATGAGGTGGACGCCTTCGTGACCGCCGCCGCCGCGGGCAAGCCGGTCAAGCCCTTGCTGTGGATTGGACGTCCGCAAATCCACACCATCGAAACAGCAGCATGGAATTCGGCATCGCAAGCGGGAAGGACGGCGCTGTTCACTGCCGAAGAGCAAAATCGGTACGCGAACAGTTACGCCCTCGTGGATAATGTGGGTGAGAGTGAGGCTCGTGAACAGGACGTCTGGGGTCAGCTCCGAGGCCTGGAGGGGGAGGCAAGTGTCTCTCCGACGGAGGTATTTACGATCCGATCTCTGGTCTCGCAGGCGCGCAGTCTGGACTGGCGAATTCGCATCTACTCACTGCAAGCGAGGCTTGCCGCGGCAGCCGAGAACATCCGACCTGTCCCCACTCCACACGACCAAGGCTCGATATCTGTCTGCGTGAGTTCAGACACCCCCCGCGCGCGCGCCGTGCAAATCATTGATGGTCCCCATCCATACGTAGGCAGCGAATTCGGCGAACCTTAGTTCGCCCGTGCATTTCAACGGCAGCTTTCCACCCAAAGCAGACATGACGGCTGTCCTACAGGCGGCCACTTGTGATCCAAGCTGGCGATGATCTCCCCCGCCATCGTCAGGACCCGTCTCGAGATCGCTGGCCTCGCGCGGGCGCGCGTGCGCGCGCGTAGGCCTGTGACGTTTAGGACTTTTCGAACCGACGCCTCACGCGTGCGCGCACGCACGCGCGCGTGACTTCCGCGCGCAAATCCCTATATCTGGACTATGGCAACCGATCCCAACCAGAACGAATATGGCGCCGAGAGCATCAAGGTCCTCAAGGGCCTCGACGCGGTGCGCAAGCGCCCCGGCATGTACATCGGCGACACCGATGATGGCTCGGGCCTTCACCACATGGTGTTCGAGGTCTCGGACAATGCGATCGACGAAGCGCTGGCGGGTCATTGCGACCGCATCCTCATCCAGCTCAACCCCGACGGGTCGGTCACGGTAGAGGACAATGGCCGCGGGATCCCGACCGGGATTCACAAGGAAGAAGGCGTCTCGGCGGCCGAGGTCATCATGACCCAGCTCCACGCCGGCGGGAAGTTCGAGAACACATCCGACGACAATGCCTACAAGGTCTCGGGCGGCCTGCACGGCGTCGGAGTCAGCGTCGTCAACGCACTTAGCGAATGGCTCGATCTCACCATCTGGCGCGACGGCGAGGAGCATTTCATGCGCTTCCGGCACGGCGAGGCCGAGGCGCCGCTGAAGGTCGTCGGCAAGGCGCCCGAGGGAAAGAAGGGGACGCGAGTCACCTTCATGCCGAGCTCGGACACCTTCAAGATCACTGAGTTCGACTTCGAGCGCCTCGAGCACCGCTACCGCGAGCTCGCTTTCCTCAACTCGGGCGTTCGCCTGATCCTCGCCGACGCGCGGCATGAGGAGCGCGTCGAGCACGACCTCTATTACGAGGGTGGGATCGCCGCCTTCGTCAAATATCTCGACCGCGCGAAGACGCCGCTTTTCCCCGATCCGATCGCCATTTCGGCGGTCCGTGACGGGATCGGCATCGACGTCTCGCTCGAGTGGAACGACAGCTATTACGAGAATGTCCTCACATTTACCAACAACATCCCGCAGCGCGACGGCGGAACGCACCTTGCCGCCTTTCGCGCGGCGCTGACCCGCACGCTCAACAATTATGCCGAGCGCTCGGGCCTGATGAAGCGCGAGAAGGTCCAGCTGACCGGCGAGGACATGCGCGAGGGGCTCTCCGCGATCGTTTCGGTGAAGCTGCCCGATCCCAAGTTCAGCTCGCAGACGAAGGACAAATTGGTCAGCTCGGAAGTCCGCCAGCCGCTAGAAAGCCTGATGGCGGACAAGCTCGCCGAGTGGCTCGAGGAAAATCCGGCGCATGCGCGGGCCATCGTCCAGAAGATCATCGACGCCGCCGCCGCTCGCGAGGCGGCGCGCAAGGCGCGCGAAGCGAGTCGCAAGTCGGCGATGGGTATCGCTTCGCTGCCCGGCAAGCTGCACGATTGCCAGGAGCGTGACCCTGCCAAGTCGGAGCTGTTCCTGGTCGAGGGCGACAGCGCCGGCGGCTCGGCCAAGCAGGGCCGCGACAGCAAGTACCAGGCGATCCTCCCGCTAAAGGGCAAGATCCTCAACGTCGAGCGCGCGCGCTTCGACCGGATGCTGTCGTCGAAGGAAATCGGAACGATGATCCAGGCCATCGGCACGGGCATCGGCATTGACGAATTCAGCCTCGAGAAGCTGCGCTATCACAAGATCATCCTGATGACCGACGCCGACGTCGACGGCGCCCACATCCGGACTCTGCTTCTGACTTTCTTCTACCGCCAGATGCCCGAGCTGATCGAGAATGGGCACCTCTTCATCGCCCAGCCGCCGCTCTACAAGGTGAGCCGCGGCCGCTCCGAAGTGTATTTGAAGGACGACGCCGCGCTCGATGATTATCTTGAGGAGGCGGGCCTCGACGGACTCGTGCTGGACGGTCCCGGCGGGCAGCGGTCCGCTGGCGATCTCAAGGCGCTCGTCGACCATGCGCGCCGCATGCGCACGCTGCTGCGTTATGCGCCGCGCAAGTACGATCCGGCGTTGATCGAGGCGCTGGCGATCAACGGTGCGCTCAAGCCCAATCTCGACAAGGACGGCAAAGCCAAGGCGATTGCCAAGGTCGCCGAGTGGCTCGGCGCCGCTGACACGGAAGCGAGCTGGTCGGGCGAAGTCGCGGCCGAGGGCGGATATCTGCTCAGGCGGCTGTGGCGCGGTGTGACCGACGCTTACGTCATCGAGGAAAGCTTCCTCGTTTCGACCGAGGGCCGAAAGCTCGACGCGCTCGCAAAGGAGCAGGCCGCCGCTTACGCGAAACCGTCGGTCATCCGCTCGCTCAAGAAGGGGTCCAGCCCCTCTCCTTTAGGGGAGGGGCAGCTCAGTGAAGCTGAGCGGGGTGGGGAGGATGACGAGGAACTCCCCCACCCCTCGGTCCCCTCCCCTGAAGGAGAGGGGAAGAAGGTCACCCGTCCGTCAGAGCTGCTCGACGCGGTCCTCGCCGCCGGTCGCAAGGGCCTGTCGATCTCGCGCTACAAGGGCCTAGGGGAAATGAATCCCGAGCAATTGTGGGAGACCACGCTCGACCCGACCAACCGCTCGCTGCTTCGAGTCGAGGTCGCCCAGGCCGATGTCGCCGACGAGATCTTCACCCGCCTGATGGGCGACGTCGTCGAGCCGCGGCGCGAGTTCATCCAGGATAATGCGCTGAGCGTCGCCAACCTCGACGTCTAGGAACCATTCAGCCGGAGCGGCTATTGGCGCAGTCGTGAGCAAAAGCCCCACGATCACGCTGGCGTCCTACAACATGCACAAGGCGGTCGGGCTCGACGGCCGCCGCGACCCGCATCGGGTCTTGCGCGTGCTGCAGGAAATCGACGCGGACGTCGTCGCGCTGCAGGAGGCCGACAAGCGCGTCGGCGGGCGGGGATCGACGGTGCCGCACGAGCTGATCGACAGCCATGGCATGTACAAGCCGGTGCACCTCGGAGTGCGGCACAAACGGGTATTCGACAAGGCGCGCAAGCACACCGACCGGCTGCTGAAAGTCAACACCCGCAACATCGGCTGGCACGGCAATGCGATCCTGGTGAAGCGGCACGTCGGAGTGCTCGACTGCGCGGCGCTCGACCTGCCGACGCTGGAGCCGCGCGGCGCAGTGATCGCCGAGCTTCTGATCGGCGAGAAGCCGCTGCGTGTCGTCGGCATGCACCTCGACCTCTCGGGGCTGTGGCGCCGGCGCCAGGTGCGGGCAATCCTCGAGGCAATCGCCCGGCGGCCGCAGCGGATGCCGACGGTGCTGATGGGGGACACCAACGAATGGCGCACCGTCGCTGGCTGCCTCAACGAGCTCGAGCCCGAGTTCCACATCGCGCCGACCGGGCCGAGTTTTCATGCCCGCCATCCGGTTGCCCAGCTCGACCGGATCATCGTCCACAAGGATTTGAACGTCGAAGCGGCTGGCGTGCACATGAGCGCCGTTGCCCGCCGCGCGTCGGACCACTTGCCGATCTGGGCGCGCGTCTCGGCTTAGCGCCCCTGAGGCGCTCACCCTGAGCTTGTCGCGGGGCGAGCGCTCGCGTTTCGACAGGCTCAACGTGAGCGCAAGGGCTTAGCCGGCGATCTTCCTCAACCGCCGCCGCTGGATCGATGAGCCGATGCCCATCGCCTCGCGATATTTGACGACCGTGCGCCGGGCGCAGTCGAAGCCGCGCTGTTTCAGCAATGCCGCAATGGCGTCATCGCTCAGAATCTCGGTCTCCGCCTCGATCAGCTCCTTGATCGCCGCCTTTACCGCCTCGGCGGCGGCTCCTTCGCCCTCGGCCGACTGGACGCCCGAGCCGAAGAAATATTTGAGCTCGTAGAGCCCACGGTCGCACAGCAGATATTTGTTCGACGTGACTCGGCTGACGGTCGATTCGTGCATGCCGATCGCCTCGGCGACCTCGCGCAGGGTCATCGGCTTCATCGCGCTGACGCCGCGTTCGAAGAAGCCCCGCTGCCGCTTGACGATCTCGGAGACGACCTTGACGATGGTCCGGGCGCGCTGGTCGAGCGCTTTGACCAGCCAGTTCGCGCTCGCCAGGCACTCGCTAAGCCAGGCGCGCGAGGCTTTGTCCTGCGGCCCTGACTTGAGCTCCTGATAGTAGCGGCGGTTGACCAGCAGCCTCGGCAGCGTCGCCTGGTTGAGCTCGACGGCGAAGCCGCCGCGGGTCTGCCGGACGAACACGTCGGGGCTGACGTCCTCGCTCGACTGCTGCGAGAAGCGGCAGCCGGGCTTGGGATCATAGGCCCTGAGCTCGCGGATCATGTCGGCGAGATCCTCGTCGTCGACTCCGCAGATGCGCTTCAGGTCCGCGGTGCGGCCCTTGGACAGGAGGTCGAGATTGTCGATCAGCCGCGCCATCGCCGGGTCGTAGCGGTCCGCGGCTTTTGCTTGCAGCGCGAGGCATTCGGCGAGCGAGCGGGCACCGACGCCAGGCGGATCGAGGCCCTGAACCAACGCAAGCGCCTGCTCGACGACGGCCGGAGGCGCACCGGCAAGGTCTGCGATCTGCTCGATTGGCACGGTCAAATAGCCGGTCTCATCGAGCGCTTCGGCGATGATCCGCGCGAGGTCGCCGACCGGCCCCGAAGCGCCGTGCAACTGGTCGATCAGATATTCCGCGAGCGATGCGGCAGAATATTGAACCCGGTCGAAATCAAAGGCTTCCTCACCGCCGCCTGACGTCACGACGTCGGAATAGCTGTCGGTCTCGAGCGCTTCGCTGGTCCAGTCGACGTCGAGCGGACGGTCGTCGTCGGCCTGACCCATGATGAGGTCGTCGGCGCCCGGGTCGTCGGGCGCGTCGTCGCTGTCGATCCCGTCGCCCTCGAAATCGCCAGCCGGCTGCTCCTCGGGTTCGTCCGAGCGAGCCTCAAGCAAAGGATTTTTGGAAAGCTCCTCGGCGATGAACGAATCGAGCTCGAGGTTGCTGAGCTGCAGGAGCTGAATCGCCTGGCGCAGCTGCGGCGTCAGGACCAGCTGCTGGGATTGGCGGAGGCTTAGGGAGGGACCGAGCCCCACGGACAAGCTCCCTTACAGCGCGAAGCTCTCGCCGAGGTACAGGCGCCGGACCTCCTGGTCGGCGACCAACGCTTCGGGAGTACCCTGGAACAGGACCTGACCGTCGTAGATGATGCAGGCGCGATCGACGATATCGAGCGTCTCGCGGACGTTATGGTCGGTGATCAGCACGCCGATCTCGCGGCTCTTCAATTCGCGTACCAGCTCGCGGATGTCGGAGATCGAGATTGGGTCGATGCCGGCGAATGGCTCGTCGAGCAGCATGATCGACGGATGCGCAGCCAGCGCGCGCGCGATTTCGCACCGCCGCCGCTCGCCGCCGGACAAGGCCATCGCCGGCGAATCGCGCAATGCGGTCAGGCCGAACTCGCCGAGCAGCTGTTCGAGCCTGTCGCGCCGAACCTGCTTTTCGGGCTCGGAGGCCTCCAGGACGGCCATGATGTTCTCCTCGACCGTCATGCCGCGGAAGATCGAAGTCTCCTGAGGCAAATAGCCGAGGCCGAGGATCGAGCGGCGGTACATCGGCAGCTCGGTGATATCCTCGCTGTCGAGGAAAATTCGCCCGCTGTCCGGCTTCACCAGGCCCATGACGGAATAGAAGCAGGTCGTCTTCCCGGCGCCGTTCGGGCCGAGCAGGCCAACGACCTCGCCGCGATGCACCGCCAGGCTGACGTCATGGAGGACGGCGCGCTTATCGTAGGACTTGGCGATCGAGCGCACCTCGAGGCCGCCGTCCACCGCCTGCCCTTCGGCGGCGGGGCGCACCAAGGCCGATGTTTCGTTCACCCTATTTCTGCTGCTGGCGCTGGGGGACTGTGAAGTGGCCGGTCACGCGACCGCCGCTCGAATTGACTCCGGGAGGTCCGCCGTCGACCACCGCGCGCCCCGAATCGAGGTCGATGACCAGCCGCTGGCCGTTCACCTGATTGTCCTCGCGATTGAGCTGAACGTTGCCGATGAGCGTGATCAGCTTGCGGTCGAGATCGTAGATTCCGATATCGCCTTTCGCGACTTCCGACGGACTCTTGACCGTCACCCCGCCCGACGCATCGAGGCGCTGGATCTGGACATTGGTGCCGCCCGTCCCGCCGGTATAAGCGACCGTGAGGCGGGGCGTATCGAGCGTCAGATCCTGCTGCACCGCATGGACGTTGCCGACGAACACGGCGCGATCGGCACGATCCTGCACTTCGATGCGGTCGGCGCTGACATCGACGGGCGCGTTGCTGTTGTGGCCCTTCAGCGCCGAAATGCCCTCGTCCTGCTTGACCTGTGCGAAGGCCGCCGTTCCCGCAGCGACAGTAAGTGCAAGGATGATGCCAATTTTACGCACGCCCATCATCTGACGGTCCCTTGCACGATTTTCAAGCGAGCTCCGCCGTCCAGCACCACGACCTTGTCGTTGAGGTCGGCTTTGATGTGGCCGGCCTGAAACTGGCCGAGGCGCATCGCGCCCTGTGCCGGCCCCTCGCTTGCAAGCTGCCTGTCGTCGAGATCGACCAGGACGTTGCTCGTGCTGAGCTGGAATCCGTCGCTGCCCGCGACCTTCACCGGTCCGTCGATCGCGACCTTGTGCGTGTCGATATTGTACCGGCCCTGATTGGCCGCGATCATCAGCGGGCCCTGGGGTTGGCTGAGTTGTGCATGGACGCCGCGAATATCGACCAACGGCGTATCCGAGCTGCGCTGCACCGCGCGGTTTGCGATCATCACGAATTGCTGGCCCTTGTTGTCGGTGCCCGTGTAGCGCGCAGCTTCCACCCGCATGCTCTCGGGCGCGGTCTGGACCTTCTTCTTGTCGAGGATGAAGCTGACGTCGCCCTTCTTCTCGAGCGGTGCGATGGCGAGGATCGCGAGCAGGATCCCGACCGCGCTCGGCAGCAGGATCTTGGCCCAGCGGACGATCCGGTCGTGACCGCTGCCCGGCTCCGCCCAGCGCTGCTTGACGACCCGTTCCCTTGTCGTTGTGTCAGCCATCAGCCGTCGTGCGCGAAAATGTCCTGCTCGGGCCAGCCGGCGACATCGAGCAGGGCGCGGGTGGGCAGGAAGTCGAAGCAGGCCTGGGCAAGCGCGGTGCGGTCCTCGCGAGCCAATCGCTGGTCGAGCTTCTCCTTCAGCTGGTGAAGGTAGCGGACATCGCTAGCCGCGTAGTCGCGCTGCGCGTCGGTGAGCTCGTCGGCGCCCCAGTCGCTGGTCTGCTGCTGTTTCGAGACGTCGATGTTGAGGAGCTCCTTGATCAGGTCCTTGAGGCCATGGCGGTCGGTATAGGTGCGCACCAGGCGCGACGCCGTTCGCGTGCAGTAAACTGGCGCGGCCATGACGCCGAGATAGGCGCTCATGATGCCCAGGTCGAAGCGCGCGAAATGATACAGCTTGAGCCGGTTCGAATCGGACAAGAGGGCCTTCAGATTCGGCGCGGAATAGTCGCTGCCCTGCCTGAAATGGACGAGATGTTCGTCACCTTTTCCATCGGACAATTGAACGACGCAGAGCCGGTCGCGGCCCGGAACCAGGCCCATCGCTTCGGTGTCGACGGCGATCGGCCCCTCGGCGAATTTCACCTCTGCGGGCAAGTCTTCCAGGTGCAAATGAACCGCCATTGTCGCTCCTTGGCCAAGGCTTTGATGCGCTTTAGTCCGCTCGGCCCCCGGCTTGCCAGCCCTGCCTGCAACTGAGTCACTAGAGCAGGTGACTTTTTTGATGTAAGGGCCTGAACGGTGCGTGAGTGAATTACGCGCCATAACCGGTTGCGCCATTTGGCCCGAGCGCGTTGGTTTGTGGGGTAGGCGGGCTCAATATTCGGACGGTGCATGGGTTTCGACAGAGGGCGCAAGGGGGACCGCGGCGGGCGCGGCCGCGATAAGCGCGACAGTTTCGGCGGCGACGAGGGCAATTTCGGCGATCTCGGCTACCAGGAACGCGGCGGCTTCGGCGGCCGCGGTGGTGGCTATGGCGATCGCGGCGGCTTCGGCGGCGGCGGCGGCGGTGGTTATGGCGATCGCGGCGGCTTCGGCGGCGGCGGTGGCGGTGGCGGTGGCTTTCGCGGCGGCGGCGCTGGCGGCGGATTTCGCGGCGGCGGCGGTGGCGGAATGCCCCCGCAGGTCGTTGGCGAAGGCAAAGGCGTCGTCAAATTTTTCAACCCCCAGAAGGGTTTCGGCTTCATCGTCCGCGACGATGGCGGCGAGGACGTGTTCGTCCACATTTCGGCGGTCGAGCAGGCGGGTCTGACCGACCTTGCCGACGGTCAGCCGCTCGAGTTCACTCTGGTCGATCGCGGCGGTCGCATTTCGGCCACCAACCTCCGGATCGAAGGCGAGCCGATGGCCGTGGAACGCGCGGAGCGCGGACCGCAGCGTCAGCTCACCGGCGAAAAGGCCAGCGGGACGGTCAAGTTCTTCAACGCGATGAAAGGCTTCGGCTTCATCCAGCGCGATGACGGACAGCCCGACGCGTTTGTCCACATTTCGGCCGTGGAGCGCGCGGGGATCCCGACGCTCAACGAAGGTGACCGGCTCGAGTTCGAGCTCGAGGTCGATCGCCGCGGTAAATATGCCGCCGTGAACCTGCAGCCGATCAGCTAAGAGCAGCTTCCGATAGGGGGCGAAGGGCCGAGGGAGAAATCCCCCGGCCCTTTTCTTTTGTCACATTGCGCTGGCGTAAAATGCCGCGAGGTCGGCCTTGAGCTTCTGCGCCGAGCCCGGGTCGATGTACATCATGTGACCCGCCGGATAGTAAGTGTAGCGGATGTTCGCCTGAAGCTGCGGCTCGAGTGCCATGTGCTTGAACTCATACTCCGCACCATGGAACGGCGTCGCGAGGTCGTAGACTCCGTTGACCGACAGCACCTTCATCCGCGGGTTCTGCCGCATCGCATCGGCGAGATCGACGCTGGTGTCGGCGATCTGCTGGCGCCCGTCGGCCGACTTGTGCTGGAAGCTCCAGTTGCCGCCCTGCGTCTGCGCATAATTGTTCGGGCGATAGGTGAGCGGCGATTTGTAGCCGAGATTGCCGAACAGGTAGTCGTTGAGAGCCCCGACGAATCCGCCGGTGATCTGGCTGCCTTGTGGATCATAATCCGCTGAATCGCCGACGAGGTCGGCCTCTGTGCCGAGGTAGCGGGAATCGATTCGCCCGATGATCTGGTGCCGGTCGCGAAGCAACTCGCGGCGGAACCGACCCGGTTCCACGCGAAGGTTCGACCGGACGATGTAATCGGGCGAGAGGCCGGTCAGCTGCGCCATCTGCTGCGCGACCTGCTGCTTCTCCTCGGCGCTGATCATGTTCCCCTTCTGCAGCGCAAGGGCATAGGGGCCGCTCGCAAAGTCACGCGCCTGCTGGAGGAAGGCTTCGAGCGGTGGCTTGCCCGGGATCTTGCCATGATACCAGGCGTCGGCCGCATAGGTCGGCATGAAGTTGATCATCGACTGGTCGCCCTGGAAGTCGGCGAAGCTCAGCACCGTCGACATGAAGGTGACGCCGTTGACCTGGACGCCGGCGTTGAGGAGCGAATCGACGAGGCCCGCTGCGCGCGTCGTTCCGTAGCTCTCGCCGATGATGAACTTCGGGCTGTTCCACCGCTGATACTTGGTCAGGTAGCGTTGGACGGTGCGGGTGAACACGTCGAGGTCGTTGTCGACCCCGAACAGGTCCTTCGGCTCCGCCTTGCCGAGCTCGCGCGAGAGACCGGTGGTCGGAGCGTCGAGGAAAACGAGATCGGTGATGTCGAGCAACGTGTCCGGGTTCGGGCCGTAGCGGAACGGCGGACCGGGAATGGTCTCCGGGTTCGAGGCGTCGACCTTCATCGGCCCGAACGAACCCATGTGCAGCCACATCGTTGACGATCCGGGGCCGCCGTTGAACAGGAAGGTGACCGGCCGCGCGCGTCCGGGCGAGGGAATCGTGTAGGCGACGTAGAACATGCTCGCGATCGGCTCGCCCTTGTCGTTGCGGATCGTGAGGTGGCCCGGAGTCACCGTGTAGGCGAGCGTGCGCCCATGAAACGGGATCGAGCGCTGAACCGGCTGCGCGTCTTCCTCGACGCTCGCCTTGACGACGTCCTTGTCCTCCTTGGGCGCGTCGGCCTTGGTGTCCTTGGGCGGCACGTCGCCGGCCGCCGGCTGGCCGGATGCATAGGCAGGCGCACTCAGCACGAGCGCGATCGCGAGCAGAGACGAACGCATCATTGTCCTTTCATCGGGATGGGTTTGCCCTCGACCATGACATAATCGACGCGCTGAACAGCCGTCGGATCGACCAACGGGTCTCCCTCGACTGCAATCAGGTCGGCGGACTTGCCGGGATCGAGGGTGCCGGTCTCGGCGGAGAGATTCATGAGGTCGGGGCCGCCCTTGGTCGCGGCGATCAGCGCGTCGCGCGGGGTCATGCCGCCCTTGGTGACCATGAGCTCGACCTCGTGATTGGCCTGGGTGTGCGGGGCGACCGCGCTGTCGGTTCCGAGCGCGATCTTCACGCCGTTGCGGTAGGCTAGGTTGAGGCCTTTGCCCCAGACGGCCAGCGTCTGTCGCGTCTTCACTTCGCTTGCAGGCGAGATGATGCCCTTGCCGAGCGCATTCGCCACGCCGCTGAAGGCCATGAGGGTCGCGACATAATAAGTCCCGCGCGCTTTCATGTCCCTGACGCCCTGCTCGTCGATGAACGTGCCATGCTCGATCGAATCGACTCCCGCGCGAACTGCGGCGTCGATCCCGCGTGCGCCATGCGCGTGGGCCGCGACTTTGAGCCCGTTGAAGTGAGCCATGTCGCAGATCGCCTTCATTTCCTCGTCGGTGAAATGCTGCTCGAGACCGCGTGTGCCGGGGTCGAGAACGCCGCCGGTGGCCATGATCTTGATCCAGTCCACGCCCGCCGCCGCCAGCCTGCGGACGACTTTCTGGCATTCGTCAGGCCCAGTGCAGACGGAAGGGTCGAGATGCGCCTCGTCGGCCGCTTCGGCGAGCTCGGGCGGCATGCCAGTGGTGGGGTCGGCATGGCCGCCGATGATCGACAGCGGCTGGCCGGCAACCTTGATTCGGGGCCCGGGGAAGCGGCCCTCGCCGACAGCGTCGCGAATGGCGATGACTGCGCTCGTGTTGCCGCCGAGATCACGCACCGTGGTGAAGCCGCCGCGCGCCATTTCGAGCGCATGCGTCAGGCCCACGGTCGTTTCGTACGGGACCGAATATTTCTTGGTGTATCGATTGTACCAGGGTTCGCCGCTCGTGCCGGTGAGGTGGACATGGGCATCCGTCATGCCGGGCATGACGGTATGCGCCCGCTCGTCGACGAGGATGGCGCCTGCAGGCGCGGTGAAGCCGCTTTCGATGCGCGCGATGCGGCCATTGTCGACGATGACCGTCGAGGCGCCGCGCTCGGGCTGAGCCGCGTCGACGATCAGATGGCCGGCCTGGATCGCGTAGGTTTCGGCATGCGCTGCGCCGGCGATTGCCAGCGCAGCCGCGCCGGCGAGCAAAGTCTTGACCATGAAGTCCCCCTCCGAAGAGGGGCACAGGCTTAACGCGCTTTACGGCCGCTTCAAGTTACCAGTGCAAGCAGAGTCGTGAGTTGATCAGCCTCAATCGCCGGCTTGTCGGTGCGGATGCGGCTGATCCTCGGGAAGCGCATCGCGAGACCTGACTTGTGGCGCGTGCTCTTGTGGATCGAATCGAAGGCGACCTCGAGGACCAGGCTCTTCTCGACCTCGCGCACCGGCCCGAAGCGCTGGACGGTATGGGCTCGGATCCAGCGGTCGAGCCATTTCAGCTCTTCGTCGGTGAATCCGAAATAGGCCTTGCCGACCGGGAGTAGTTCGCCTTCCGCGGTCCAGCAGCCGAACGTATAGTCGGAATAATAGCTCGACCGCTTGCCCGATCCGCGCTGGGCGTACATCAGCACGCAGTCGGCGGTGAGCGGATCGCGCTTCCATTTGTACCAGAGGCCCGTGCGGCGGCCCGCGACATAAGGACTGTCGCGGCGCTTGAGCATGATGCCTTCGATCGCGACGTCGCGCGCGTTCAGACGCAGGTCTTCGAGCTCCTCGAAGCTCGCTGCCTTGATCAGTTGGGAAACGTCGAAGCGCTCGGGGTCGAGCCGAGCGGCGAAGGACTCGAGCCTCGGTCGCCTTTGCTCCCAGGCAAGCTCGCGCAGGTCTTCATCGCCGTCGAACAGCACATCGTACAGCCGCACGAACGCCGGGTAGGCGCTCAGCATCTTGCTGCTGACGTTCTTGCGCCCGAGCCGCTGCTGGAGGGCGTTGAAGCTGGCCGCCGATTCGACTTCCAGGCCGGAGCCCTGCGCTTCGCCGCGCACGAGCAGCTCGCCGTCGAGCACGCCGCGGTCGCGGAACGCCTCCGCGATGTCCGGGAAGCTGCCGGAAATGTCGTCGCCGGTGCGGCTGTAAAGGCGCGTCTCATGCCCGGCATGGACAAGCTGGACGCGAATCCCGTCCCATTTCCATTCCGCGGCAAAATCGTCGAGCGAGACCTTCGTCTCCTCAAGCGGGTGAGCCAGCATGAACGGCCGGAACACGGGCACGTCGCGCGCGGTCGGCTGCTCGCTGCGACCCTCCGCCCAATCGAATAGTTCTGCGAACGGCGGTCTCAGGCCGTGCCACACTTCCTCGACCGCTTCGACCTCGAGCCCGAACGCCTGGGCTAGCGCCTGCTTCGCGAGACGCGCGTTGATCCCGACCCGGAGCTCGCCGAGCGCGAGTTTGAGCAGCGCGAACCTCCCGGATGTATCGAGATGGTCGAGCATCGCGGCGAGCACGCGCGGAGCATCCATCTTCGAAGCCGAGCGGAGCCGCTCGATTGCATCGGAGATGCTGATCGTCGCATCGTCGACGTTCGGCGGCTGGTCGATCCGCTTCGGCCACAGCAGCGACACGGTTTCAGCCGTGTCCCCCACATAATCTCGGCTCATGTAGAAAAGCGTGGGATCGATCCGCTCCTCGACCAGTCCGCGGATCGCGGCCGGCTTCACGTGCGGAATATCCAGCGTGCCGGTGAGCGCCGCGAGGCCGTACCCGCGATCCGGGTCAGGCGTTTCCTTGAGATAATCGCCGATGAGCTTGAGCTTGGTGTTGCGCGAGCGCGTGTAGACGAGATCGTCGAGCAGCTGCGAAAAGGCGCGCATGTGATTTCAATGCGCGAATAGCCGTGGAAGCTCCTCCCTGCGAGCGTAGCTCGTGGGGAGGGGGACCGCTCGCCGAAGAGCGAGTGGTGGAGGGGCCCCCTCCGTCAGCCTTCGGCTGCCACGTCCCCATCGCTTCGCAAAAGGGAGGAGAATCTCAGTGGAGACGAATGGCGAGCGCGGCCAAAATGGTCGCGCAGTCGTTCGCGGATTCGCTGTCGATCGCTTCGTCGACATGTTCGAGGCAGGTCTGCACGGCAACGCGGTGACCGGGCAGAAGCGCGAGCTGCGTCGAGTGCCGCGCCAGTCCTTCGAGCGTCGCAAGGCCGTTCACCGCCGCGAGTTGGCGAATTGCGTCCATCCGGGCATAGAGATCAAGCGGGGAGAGACGCGGACCAGCTTCGCGGATTTCGGCAACGCGCAGCCCGATCTCGTTTCTTACCTTGGCGAGCGGATCCGTGGCCATGCTTCACGTCCTCCTGATTTAACGGAGGTTCGCCGAGATTAGTTAAGCAGCCGTTACGGCGCTGTGTCGCGGGCAGGAGTAGCGTGTTAGGAGCGGCGAGGGGTGCGCCATGGTCCTTCGCCGGTTTCGCGATCACGTTTCGGAGCACAATTGGTTCGCGGTTGCGATCGATTTCCTGATCGTCGTCGCGGGCGTGTTCGTCGGACTCCAGGCGAGCAACTGGAATCAGGCGCGGCTCAATGGGCAGCAGGCGCGCCAATACCGGACGATGCTGCGCGACGATCTCGACGCCAATCTCGAGAATCTCGCGATCCGCGAGCGCTATTACAGCTGGGTCCGGCGGGAGGCGCTGGCGACGCTCGCCGATCTCGATCGGCCGTCGAGTTCGCTCGACGAGCAATTCCTCGTGGACGCCTATCAGGCGACGCAAATCCAGCCCTGGGCGCTCAAGCGCAATACTTATGACGAGGTCCTGTCGACCGGTGCGATGGCCAATCTCGGCGACCCACTGCTGCGCGACAAGATCGCCAATTATTACGTCACCTCCGACGTCTCCGGTGCCAATATCGCGGTCGTGCCGCCCTATCGCGACATTCTCCGGCGGGTGATGCCCTATGCCGTGCAGCAGGCGATTCGCGCCCGTTGCAACGAGCGGCTGACGCAGAACAGCCGCGGCGGCGTGGACATCATCCTGCCAGCCGACGGATGCGAGCTCGGCTTGGACCCCGCCGCGGTGCGCAAGGGCGTGACCCAGGTGCACGATTGGCCCGGCCTCGCGCTCGACCTCAACCGGCAGCTCGTCGATCTCGACCAGAAGCTGATAAGCGTCGACTCAATTTCCCGGCGAGCGCTCGCGCTAAAGGCCGCGCTGAAGGACGCCGGCGACTAGTGGAACCTTGACAAAAGCGCGCCTCCCAATCAGAGCGCGCGGAACGGGCGGCGGAAGGCCGCTTTTCTTTTTTCAAGCATTTGGGACTTCTCCGATGGCCAAGCCGGCAACCGTCAAGATCAAGCTCGTCAGCAGCGCCGACACCGGCTTCTTCTACGTGACGAAGAAGAATCCGCGCACCCAGACCGAGAAGCTGAGCTTCCGGAAGTACGACCCGGTTGCGCGCAAGCACGTCGAGTTCAAGGAATCGAAGATCAAGTGACGATCTGAGCGTTCACCGCTCAGATCGTCATCCTGAACTCGTTTCAGGATTCATTTTCGTTAAGCGCTGCGTGGGTCTTCCGAATGGATGCTGAAGCAAGTTCAGCATGACGGCCACTTGTGGCCCCGCTCGCCGGAGCGCCATTCAGTCTTCCTCTCCGCCCGCTTCGCTCGGGTTCGGGCTCTCGCCGCCTTCGTTCGCCCAGCTCTCCGGCGCTTCTCCGGCCGGATCGATTTGCTCCTTTGGAGCGAGCAGCTCGTCCACGGTCTGGGCGAACCTCACCACCGAGATCGGTTTCGAGACGTAAGCCTGGGCGCCGGCTGCGCGGATCCGCTCTTCGTCTCCGCGCGCCGAATAAGCCGTCACGGCCATGATCGGCACGTCGGCGAGCTTGTCGTCGCCGCGGATCAAGCGAATCAGGTCTAGCCCGCTGACGTGCGGCAGCTGGATGTCGGTGATCACCAGGTCCGGATCGAAATTCCGTGCCGCATCGAGCGCATTGCGGCTGTCGGTCACCGCCTCGGGCTCATGGCCGTGCGCCGCCAGCAGGTCGCAGAACAGCTTGATGTTCAGCGCATTGTCCTCGACGATCAGGATCTTGGCCAATTCGCCTTCCTTTGCCGTTTGAGCAGTATCTAAGTGTTGCCGCGCCCAAGTCCAAACGATCCGCTGGCTCTCGCTCTCGCCGCACTTGCGGCAACGCTTGGTGACGCGCGGCGGGCGCAGCGGTTCATCGACCTGACCGGAATCGGGACGGACGAGCTGCGCGCCCGCGCAGCGGAGCCGGCGCTTCTTGCCGCGCTGCTTCGTTTCCTGGAAGCGCACGAACCGGACCTTCTCGCCGTGGCCGAGGAGCTTGGCGTCGAGCCTGCTCTGCTCGTACAGGCGCGGCGCGAGCTCGAAGAAGGGAAGACATGAAAACCATCCTGATCACTGGCGCGACCGCGGGATTCGGCGAGGCTGCGGCCCGCAAGTTCGTCGCCGGCGGCTGGAACGCGATCGGCACCGGTCGACGCGAGCAGCGGCTGAAGCGGCTTCAGCAGGAGCTCGGCGACGCCTTTCTGCCGCTGGCGATCGATATGCGCGACAAGGAT
>Ga0207698_10000520_pt1 | contig 22379 bp, 17 predicted proteins | sample KBSCornC22_FD_184298 | JGI IMG/M metagenome (GOLD analysis project Ga0207698, IMG submission 184298) | Corn rhizosphere microbial communities from Kellogg Biological Station, Michigan, USA - KBS Corn C2-2 (SPAdes) (version 2) | ecosystem: Host-associated > Plants > Roots > Rhizosphere > Soil ... | reverse complement strand
AAAAATTTGGCTGCTCAGACGCTCGAGCGGATGCAATCCATCGACCAGCTGGTCATGATTGGTGAGCAGAAGACACGCGTCTGGGTTGACTATCGCGCGGCACGTCCGGGCCTGTGGGTGTTCGGCTCCGGTGATGATGCCAAGCCGATCGTGCAGTTGGCGCGCCGGTTGGGCTGGTATGTGGCCTTGGCTGATGGACGCAGTCATCTTGCGACTGCGGATCGTTTTCCAGCGGCTAGTTCCATTCTGACTTTGGCGATTTCAGAGATGCCGGCGAAGGGCTCATCCCCGGTGGCCGACCTCAAGTGCACGGACGCGGCAATTCTGGTCACGCACAGCTTCGATCAGGATGCCCGGATCATGGCTTCGCTGCTGGCGCGCGAAAACCTGCCTGCGTACGTCGGCGTGCTCGGTCCGCAGCGGCGGACTCGCGAGGTGCTGGCCGAGGCTGCCCGGCTTCTTGATCTCGAAGCCACTCCTCAGCGCATCGAAGAATGGCTGGCGCAGCTTCACGCGCCTACAGGCCTCGACATTGGCGCGGAAACTCCCGCAGCGATCGCCCTCTCGATCGTCGCCGAGATTCAGCAGACCTTGAGCAATGGTTCTGCTCTGCCGTTGCGCCAGGTTCGCGCCGTTCGGCCCGCTGTTGCCTCAAAGTCTTGAGTGATGGTTGCAGGTTGCGTTCAGGCTGCAGCCTGCTGCTTCAGGTGTGCATCCAGAACGTCGAGGAACTTCGCGAGCCAGGCAGGATGCGCGGGCCACGCCGGTCCCGTAACCAGCTTCCCATCCACCATTGCGTCGGTCATCTCAAGCGAAACGAAGGTGCCGCCTGCGAGGCCGATTTCCGGCGCGCAGGCGGGATAACAGTTCAGCTTGCGGCCCTTCAGCACTCCGGCAGCGGCCAGCAATTGCGGGCCGTGGCATAGCGCAGCGATCGGCTTCCCTTCTCTGTCGAATTGGCGGACTATGTCGAGCACTTTCTGGTTGAGGCGCAAATACTCCGGCGCGCGACCGCCGGGAATCACGAGCGCGTCGTAGCTTGCCGGGTTCACCTCATCGAAGGTGGCGTTCAGCGTGAAGTTGTGGCCGCGCTTCTCTGAGTAAGTCTGATCGCCTTCAAAGTCGTGAATTGCAGTGCGGACCTGCTCGCCTTTCTTCTTGCCGGGACAGACAGCGTCGACTGTGTGGCCGACCATCTGCAACGCCTGAAAGGGCACCATGATCTCGTAGTCCTCTACGAAATCGCCGGCCAGAACAAGGATTTTGGCTGATTTCATTGGAATGAGTCTCCGTGTGTCACATCGTATCTGATGGGTAGTCTGGAGTGAAGACTCACTTATCAAAGCTTGTGAAGTGCAGGCAAACTCGCGCCTTTTTGCCGTTATAACCTAGACAGGATGGCTGGTTCCCCCAAGACTCTGGAAGCGCTCAATGCCCGCATCGTCAAGTGTGATCTGTGCCCCCGCTTGCGTGCGCATTGCGCAGAGGTCGCCCGCGTTCGCCGTCGCGCGTATATGGAGTGGAAGTACTGGGGACTCCCTGTGCCGTCCTTTGGCGATCCCGAGGCGCGCGTGCTGGCTCTTGGCCTTGCGCCGGGAGCACACGGCTCCAATCGAACGGGCCGCCCTTTCACCGGCGATGGCTCTGGCGAGTTCCTCTATCCGGTGCTGTACGAAGCGGGGTTTGCTTCTCAGCCCAAGGCGACATCGCTTCAGGATGGGATGAAGTTGCACGGGCTCTGGATCACGTCGGTCGGGCGATGCGCACCTCCGGGGAACAAGCCTACTCCTGAGGAACTGCGCAATTGCGCACCGTGGCTTGATGAGGAGATGACGCTTCTCAGGAACCTGCGCGTCGTGGTATGCCTCGGCCGCATCGCCTTCGACGGCCTTCTCGCGCGCGAACAGCGCAGCGGATCACGAATCGTCCGCGCAGAATACCCTTTCGGTCATGGAAACGAGTTCACGCTGCCGAGCGGACTGAAGGCGATCACCAGCTACCATCCGTCGTTGCAGAACACCAATACTGGCAAACTGACAAAAGTGATGTTTCTGAAGATCTTTATGAGGGCCCGGCAACTGGCCGGATTGAAATAGCAGGAGCGCATTCAGCGCTGGACCGAATATGCTGGTGATCAAAGTCGGTTAGGGCGAGGGAGGCGGCGATGGGATATGCGGCTGTTAAGCTGTTGGGTTTGGTACTGCTCATGAGTGCGCTGGGGGCGCAGGCACAGACGATGCAATCAGAACATTGGTCGAAGGCACAGTTGCTGGAACGCGCGAAACATCTGCAGGAGCAGGCTGCAAAAGGTGACGGCTCGGCCAGCGAGACTCTGGAGAAATATCCCCACCACTACACGATGCTTGCCTTTCGACAGAAGAGCGGAGGCGGCGAGCTTCACCAGAACTTTGCCGACATGTTTGTCATCCTCGATGGGCATGCGACCGTTGTCACGGGCGGCAGCGTCGTCGAGCAGAAGACGGTCAGTCCCGGCGAGATTCGTGGCAAGTCAGTTGAAGGTGGAACGCGACAAGAGGTGAAGGCCGGCGATCTCGTTCACATTCCTGCCGGAACTCCGCATCAAACGGTGGTAGCGGATGGGGAGACCGTCACCTATTTCGTCGTCAAGGTGGAAGAGACGCGCTGAGAAGATCCCGAGCTCCGGGATCTAGCGGCACCTCTGAAAGAATCGTTCGTCAGCCGTCGTTTTTGGCGTTTGACGAGGAGATCCCGCGCTCGAGCTTTCTGGAAAGAAAGATGCTCGCCAAGCAGAACCCGATGAACAGGTAGTAGCCGGGCAGAATCGTCGAACTGTTTGTGGGCAGCACGAGTTGCTGGACGGCGGGTTCCCCGCGTATGCCTCCCATGCCGCTTTCGATTACCCCATTGAAGGCAATGAACGACATGAAGATCGCCAGCACCATTACATCGGCCATGGACCACTTGGACAACTCAAATGCCAGAAGCCTGATGATGCGGCTATTGCGCAGCAATGACGGCCGAAACAGAGACGCGCTGAGAGCCAGCATCTTGAGCGCTGGAAAGACCACGCTGAAGAGAATGACAAGGACGGCGACGAGCGACATTGCAGGCCGATGCATCTCGATCAGGCTCCGCGATACTTCCAGAACAGTTTTGCTGCGGTAGTAAAGCGACTGATTGCGGAATTCAATCGGCGCTCCCAGCAGGGTCGCGTCGAGTTTGGTGACACGCACTTCCACTTCAAGCATCGGACTCAACACGCCACCTACAAGCATGGCGAGACAGAACAGCATCAACACGACAACTGCCGGTCGCGAAAGCGGCACGCGAGTTGCTGTAAGCAGGATGAAGCCCAATGCAGCCGATGCGAGGACGATGAGGTAGTCCCGGTTGAGCTGCCTGTCAAACTCCTGGATGTGATCGCCCAGCTTTCCTTCGCACTCAGCACCCGATGAGCACCCGTATCGTTTCAGAATTGCGTTATACGTCGTCATATCGACTGAGCTGAACGTGTTTTTTACGGCATCGTTCAGCACTGTGCGGATGGATTCTTTGAACGCCTTCTGATTTTGCTGTTTCGACAACTCGGCCAGCACCACGTTGGTGTATTCCGGAATATGCGGACGGAGCGCGTTGACGATCATGTTCACCATCATTGGAGGTGCGGTGAACGCGGGAGCCGCCGGCTTGGCGCTGGAGCCGGCGGGTGGTTTTGTATTCGCGGCAGCGGGCTTTGGGGCGCTCATCTGCTTTTGGATGTTGTCGAGCAGAGAGTTGAGCGAGTGCTCCACCATGGGACGGAGATTCCTGGCCTGTCCGTTGAGGTCCAGCTTGTCCACCTGCGCATTGAGGATGGGGCCGATGATGCCGCGCCATTGATCCGCGCTGAGCAACCCGTAGCGTACGTGCTGCAACTCCGCCAGGTCAGTGCGCAGGTCGCGGCGCTGGGACAGCCCATCGACGGTGAGCCAGGTGAACCAGATCGCCGGCAGCAGAAGAGCCGCACTTATACCGAGCCTGATATAGAACCAGTGCGAACGTTCGCGCGTGAGGGGATTCGGTTGTGCGCCCAGATCGTTCACGTCAATGAATACGAGTATATGCGCTCACTGGCGCAGTTCCCGCCCGGTCGGGTTCGACGCAGTCAAAGGAAGGGCTAATCGGGATCGAAACTGCTCAGGAGGTGAAATGCGAGCGCTCTCGGCAAAGCGCTCGCGATCTCAAGCAGCGTGATAGGGCTTGCTGTAGTGTGTTGACCACTGCACGAGGTCCGCATTGAGGAAGCGGTAGCTGCCGCGATCGGGATCGATCTCGAGGAGCATATAAGCATTGGGATCATAGCGCGTGGCCGCCATGATGTAGTGCTGCGGTCCGTAGGTATGGGCAAAATCGACCCACTTGTGCACGTGTCCTGAAACGACCAGCTGAATCGTATCGTTGTATTTGCGCAGCAGGGGATGCAGGCCGAAGTCGCGGACTTCCCTGTCCTGTACGGCCATAAGCGGGTAATGAACGAAAACGAAAGTAGGTTTGCGTTGCGAGAGCTGCGCTTCAAACCACTGAAGCTGTTCTTCGCCAAGGCTGCCCATGTTGGGATTGAAATTCGTGGCCTTGTTGTCTTGCGTCGATCCTAAAAAGTTGTTCAGGTGAACAAACTTGTAGCCCTTGTACTCGAAAGCCCAGTAGGGGTCGGTGTTGAATTTGGCTTTGAAGAGCCGATGGCTCATATCGCGCGGCACGTGCCGGACATCGTAATCGTGGTTGCCCCACCCGATATGGACTGGCATCTTGAATCCGTCAGTGATGGCCTTCGCGTTGTCGAGGCGCGTCTTGTTCTTGAAGTAGAAGTCGTAATCCTGCGATGGGTAGTTGTGAAAGTAGTCGCCCAGCAGGAATACCTGTTCGATCGATGGCGAAAGTGAATTGATGAAATCGCGCGCGGCGGTAAGTCGCGGCGTGGTGAGCAGGATGCTCTCGTTATCTTCGACTCCGTTTTCACTGCCCTTCACGTAGAAGTCGTCGATGATGTGGGTGTCGGCGATGAGTGCGATGTAAAACCGCTTGCCGCCCGATTGGGGCGCAACCTCACGCGCCCAGAGCGAGCGCGTGAGATTTGCGGTGAGAGCCGCGGCGGTAAGTGCGCCGAAGCTGCGGCGGGTTAGCTGCGCCATGCAAGCGTCTCCATGGTTAGAAGGTGAGTTTGCCCGCAACCTGCAGCTGACGCGGCGGGAAAGAGCTTGTGATGGAGCCGAAGCTGCCGGAGCTGCGGTTGGAGTTCGGCGCCATGTAATTGACCTTGTTCAGCACGTTGAACGCTTCGCCGCGCAGATCGAACGAAGAGTGCTCGTTCCAGAGTCGGAAGCTCTTGTGCAGTCCGAGATCGAACTGGTTGAAAGTCATGTCACGCAGCGAGTTTCTTCCGGCAGTTCCATAAGGATGCGAAGGATCGCTGGGCAGCGTGACAGCCGTTGTGCTGAGATAGCCATTGAGCGCAGAGGTGGTCTTCACCCAGCTGCTTCTCGAGTTGATGGCTTTGCCGTTTTGGTTTGGCCGCTGAGTAAGCAACGGGCTGAGCTGGTATGCGGCAGCCGGGCTGTAGGTCAGGTTGAAGGGCTGGCCGCTCGTATCTGTGTTGATGGCGGTGAGCTGCCATCCACCCAGAACGGTATCAATGGCGCGGGGCATACCGGCTGCGAACCGGCGACCGCTGCCGAAGGGCAGATCCCAAACAACGCTCAGCGTGTTATTGAGAGGCTGGTTATAGGCGGACTGGCCGCGTTCGCCTTCCAGGTTGGCCAGGTTTACGCGCGAGTTGTCGCCGTTGGGCGTATCGAGGTGGCCAGAGGCGTTGTCTATCGCATGCGACCAGGTAAACGAGTTGAGTAGATAGATGCCGCCTGCATAGCGATGTTCGAACTTCGCCTGAAGGCCGTTGTAGTTGAGGAAGCCCGCGGGGATGGACTCTTCGATGGTGGTGAAGGTCGTGATGGGGCGGCGCGCCTGCACACTGAGCGTGCCCGTCGGCGAGTTCGCGGCCGCCTGGTTGAGATCGGCCAGCACCCAGATGTGAACACCATGTTCGCCAACGTAGGAGAGTGTCAACACGCTGTTGTGCCCGATCTCACGTTGCACGTCAAGGTGCCATGCCTGCACGTAGCCGGTTGGAATGTCCTTGGGAATGTAGCGGGTCTGGGCGATCAGCGTGTTGAAATTGCTGGCCGCAACGAAGTTTGAAGGATAGCCCTGCATCACGGGACGGAAGCAGTTGATGTAACTGTCACCGGTGCAGAGTGGCTGCTTGGTCCCTGTGAAGGCGAACGGCGCCACCTGGTTGACTGTCGAATTGATGATGAACGGACCGTTGTAGGCAAGAAGGTTTTCGCCGCCCTCACGGTTGAACTGATCAAAGCTGAGGCCGTATGCCGAGCGCACGACCGTCTTCGAATCAGCCTGCCAGGCAATGCCGATGCGGGGCGCAAAGTCCATCTTTGGCGTATTCACCAGTGCGCGCTTGTAGAGCGAACCATCGGAGGCCTGGATGAGCGTGTTTGTCGATGGATCGAAGTTTGCGAGAGTGTTGCCGTCGACATACTGCGGCGTCACCAGTTCATAACGGAGTCCAGCATTGACGGTGAGCGAAGGCAGCAGCTTCCAGTCGTCTTGAACGTAGAAGTAGTTCATCCGCTGGTGGTAGTTGACGATGCGGAAGTTATTGAGCTGATAGCTATCACGTGCGCCGACAAGGAAGTCGGTGAGATAGGCTGCTGCGCCCGCACCGGCGTCGCTCGTCCCGACTCCGTTCTGGCTGAATCCCTGGCTAAAGGTTTCGCCGCCGTAGACGGGATTGAAGTCGTCGACTTCAGTGTTGATCGAAAGGAACTCCCAGCCAAACTTCATGCTGTGGCGTCCCCTTATCAGCGAATAGTTGAGCTTCGGATTGATCACGAACGGGTTCTGGAACTGCGGATTCGATGTCTGTGCGCCCCACGTGGTGAAGTTCTTCACACTCTCGTTGCTTAGACGGCGTACAACCGTTTTGTCAGTGGGGAGGCCGGGTACGCCCGCCTGCACGTTCAGGCTCTCCTGCCCGGCGAGATACGGCATCTTGCCGCCATGAGTCCACGTGAATCCGATACGCGCGTCGAGTGTGGAGTTGGGCCCGAATGCGTGCGTGATTCCGGAAGCAATCTGTTGGTTATAGGCATGGATGGTGCCGTTTCCGCCGTCGCCGGCGTCACCGGGAATTGAGGTGGCGTCGACGATATCGCCCTTGTGATCGCTGAAGCGGCCGAAGATGGTGGTCTTCGTGCTCATGATGTAGTCGAGTCGGCCGTCGCCCTTGTTGTCGGTCAGCCTTGCACGCGGAAATGAAACGTAGTTGTTCGAGAAGCCCGCAACATTGGGAGATGGAAGCGCATTGATTACGGCAGTTGCCAGCGGAGTCCAGTCTGACTGCGGGACGATGCCGTTTGCGTAAACCACGCCGGTGATCGGATTGCGCAAAGGAACCGGTGCGCCCGTAGTGGTCTGGAAGATGCCCTGGCGCTGCAGATCCGTCGGGACAGTTGCGGCCGCATACTGTGCCTGCACCTGACGATTGCCTTCGTAGTCGGCGAAGTAGAAGAGTTTGTCGTGCAGGATGGGTCCACCGATGTCGCCGCCAAACTGGTTACGGATCAGCATCGGCTTTTGTGCTTGGCCTGTGAGCTTGTTGATTGGCGCAGCAAACGGTCCGATTGCGTTGAAAATCGTGTTGCGGTGATACTCCCACAGCTTGCCGTGGATCTGATTTGTGCCGCTATTGATGGAGACATTGATTACCGCTCCGGACGCGCGGCCGAACTCGGCGGAGTAGTTGTTCGTTTCCACCCGGAACTGGTTGATGGCATCGGGCGAGGGGGGAATTGCCTGATTCGAGAATCCCTGGTTGGAGGTGCCGTACGCGTTGTTGTCCAGGCCGTCGAGAAGGAAGTTGTTGAACTCAGAGCGCTGCCCGTTCACGTTGTACGAAGCATCGCGGCTGGTTACGGACTGGTTCTCGAGGTTGTTGCGGCGGACGCCGGGTGCGAGCGACATCAAGTCGCCGTATGCACGGCCGTTGAGAGGCAGATCGTGCACCTGGGTTTCAGAGATCATCGTTCCTGTCGAGGATGTCTCGCTCTCGAGCTGCGTCGCAGCTCCCGAGACGACTACGGTTTCAGCAACACTGCCGGGCTTGAGGGTGACGTCGACGCGCTGACGGGTATTCACGTTCACCGCGAAGGGATCTGTAACTGAATCGCTGAAGCCGGGGGAGGAAGCCGTAACCTTATACCGTCCGACATGGACGTCGGGAAATTGAAAGTGGCCGTCACTGTCGGTTGTTGCGGCTGTGGTGGTACCGGTGCTCACGTTGACAAGCGTCACCTTGCCGTTCGCGATCGGTGCCCCGCTCGAGTCCCGGACAAAGCCGAGAACGGCGGACGTCTCAAACTGCGCCCAGGCAAGCGAACCGCAGATGAGCAGCAGAAGAACTGCAAGGAAAGATTTGCGTCTCACAATGTGCTCCTAAAAATGTGTTGCGTGTTGTTTTGAGGACCTTTTACCCGCTCGTGACTACGCGACAGCACAGACAAGGGGGTCTGTATTTACGGCAATCACGACTGGGCCCAACGTTAGATTTGCGATCATAGGGGAGGCTCTGAAATACCCTACGAGCCTCGCAAAACCCATGTCAATCATCATTTGTCACAAGTTTGAACAAATTGGGACAGCCGACGCGGCGCTTGCCCTAGGGGGGTCGCTTGTCCGCATGAGTATGAGGATATGGATGCTTGGTAAATCTATTGTTAAAGCGATTTTTCCCGACTCCAGCCGTCAACAATAGTCCCCCGGATCGGGAATCCCCCGATCGGCAATCGCAATCCGATTTTTTGCCTGGGTAGCTAGGTACTCGACAGCCCATGGCTGCGTTCGGCTCAAAATTCGCCGATACTCCCTTGTCTCAGCGCGACAGTTGCGACTTCGGTTCGATGGCTTGACTGAAGTTTCGCGCTGGCGCGCGAACCTGTGCGGGTCTTCAAGATGTGGTCTCGTCTCCACTTGAGTTGGACTCTAGACCTCACCATTTCGCAAGCTTCTCTTGAAGCCCTCCGGACGCACGTACAATCAGCGTCTCCTCTTCGTGGGCTTCGTTGAGTCTCTTGAGCCAATTTGTGAGGACGTGTGCAAGGAAGCTGTTGATGAAAGTGTGGGCTTCGACCTCCGGCAATCAGCAAGTCTCCCAGGTAAATACCGGATATATCAGATGCACTGGTGGGGCATTGGCTGCGCCGCCGTTCAAGCTTCATAAGCGAGGGGTTGTGTATTGCGAGCAGATGCGTTCGCACTCGCTGAAGTGTCTGACTTCCTGGAGTCTTCCGATCAACGCCTCTCAGCGATCAACTCGCGGATAGCGACGCCAGTTGGACGTTAGGAGAAAAGGCCAAAACGCAACCACCGGAGAACACCACGGGGCGAATCTCCCACATTGGCTGCGAGCCTTCCAGCGATATCCAGAAAACCCATGCGCCGACTCCCCAATGAGGCTCTGCAGATAAAACAGCAACGTGGCCGCGCGAAGATTCGCCCCCCGCTGATTTCATTGCCCAGATATAGATGAGCGGAACCACCGGGCATTACTGATTGCTGTTTTCCGTTACTGTCATCAGCGGCATTGATCGCCCCAGCCATTCCTGTAAATTAAATGCGATCGTCAACAGGAAAACGATTGAAAGCAGGCTGAGATTTCGATATTCGTTCGGAGAGCAAAATAAAGCGTAAAGTGGAAAGTTGATCGCGATCCCGATCTTGCCATGCTTGCGCAGTGGATCGGAAAATCGACTCCAGACTCGTGCAAAAGCCCAGCATAAGAAAAGCGTCGGCAGCAGCGTGGAAACCCGGAATAAGCGCAGCCCGTACACCTCGTCGGTCGCAGTGAGTAGAAGGAAGCGATTGAGGAACGAAGAGAGCCGGCCTCCCAGCCCGAATTCAACCGGCGTTCCCGCATTCTGCGCGAATCGTGCGCGACTGTACAGATAAACCAAGCCGCAGACGAACATGAGCGTTCCGACAGCAGCCGATGCATTCCGTGTGGAGGCCCGTTGCCGCAAAAATGGGAAAAGAAGCGGAACGAAAAAGAAGAATGATTCCTTGTTCCACGCACCAAGCACCGCAATCGGAAGCAGCCACCACCAATCAAATCGCAGAGCAATCCAGGACGCCATCACGATAAAAGCGAGCTCTGAATAGTCGTAAGGATATATATAGAAGTAAGGTGCTAAGAGGATTGTCAGGATCGACGCAAATGCGCTGACCGGAGTGGGCATGCCAAATGCCTTGCAAACCAAGTACATCCCGATCACTGCCAGCAGCGCACTGGCGAACGTCAATAAGTACAGAACGAGGCAGGGGAAGAACCATGCTTTCCTGACTGGCTCTTCAACCTCCGCCAACAGATTGAATTTGGATATCCCTTTGGACTTGTCCAATGGAAATACAAGTCTGTAGAGACTTTCCTGTACCCGCGCCGGGGCAGCTTTCGCAGCGAAATTCGCTAAATCGGGTAGCAGATGTCTATAAACATACGGTCGAGGTGCGGTGCCCTTCAGCATCAATATTTCATAGGGCTCGATCGATCCCTCTGCGATCTCTCCGGTCCAGAATGGCCATCGTTCGTAATAGCCCGTCACGGAAGCAGCTGCGCATATAAAAAGCGTCGCGGCGCAGCAGAGCCGAAAGAACCAGTTGGAGGAAGATGCGAAGCGGCGCATGACCTTGGCAAAGCATAACATCTGCCTTGATCCGCAAAGATACTTCAGTCGGGCTCTCTTCGATGCGGATAGCTCGCGGATCGTAACTGCGACACTTTAACAAGGACGATCTTGCTGCGGTTGCAGCGGTCCCGGAGAAGCGCAATGATGCAGCGATCGTACTCATGACGTACGGATCCTATTCATGATCTTGCCCATGTCAGTACAAACTGCGCATTGAAGTGCACCGCTCTTGGGATTTCCGAGCGGGTTACTGACCAACTGGACACTGAGGCCGAATTCTTGACAACTTCCCCATCGACGATGAATTGCTCGGAAGTCAATCCACGGCTGGCCATTCCCGGATGTAACAGTACTTTCCCTCTCGGTCCTGCACTCTGCACTGCGGCGCATGGCGGTGGCATTCCAAAAAGAGATACCCAGGGGGATTCCGAAGGGGATCGGATCCAGACCTTTCGTCACGCCTACAACTCGCTAATCGCACGGGTGGGGACCGACGATCCCAATAAGCTGAAAGGGGCCCAGATGCAGCTGCTTCGCCATGGCGACGAGCGCACCAATGATCGGGGAAAGTCGGCTCCGCCACTTCGCCAGCGTGCCCGTCAGGGACATATCAATGTGAACGATTTGGGCGATGGGAGAGCTGGTTAACCAGGCTGGCGAAAAAAGTGGACCAAGATCTGGATCAAGCTCGATGACCTGTTTTCCTATATCTAATTGACATTATTGGAGCGGGAGACCGGGATCGAACCGGCGACATTCAGCTTGGGAAGCTGACGTTCTACCACTGAACTACTCCCGCCTGCATACAGTATCGCCTGAGTTGGCGACCGGTGGCAATTCGTCGCCTAGCCTCGACGCAGCTCCGAATCTCAAGCATCCTCGAATGAATTTAGCCGGATCGCCGAGTTTCAGATGGTTCGGTCCACGATGGAACCGGAAAGAAGTTGCAGGCACTGATGGAGGCGCTGGCGCAGAAAGGCTCCTCATTCGAACTCAGTATGGGCTGAGGAGCAGGCTGATCAATCTATGCAGATGCAGCGGCCGCTGGCGCAAAGGTGAGAGTGAGGACCGTGATGTCATCTTCCTGCCCGTGAGACTGAGCTGCGGCAGCGATGTCTTCCGCGGATTGCGTGCTGATCTGGCGGGTGCGGTCGAAGCCGAAGAGCTCACCGCCTGGGTTCTGCGCTTCGACGACGCCGTCTGTCATCAGCGTCATCCTCAGGCCGGGCACGAGAGAAATCTCTGATTCCTGGTAAGAGGAAGTTCCGCTGAGCCCAAGTGGCAAACCGTTTTCCAGAACGAGTTCCTGGCCATTGATGTAGGGCGCCAAGTGACCAGCGTTGGCGATGGCGGCCTTGCCGTCGGGGTCGACACGAACGACAAGGCAGGTGGTGAAGCCACCATTACTGCGCGCAAGCATGCGCTGGTTCATAGCTGCCAGAATCTCGCCCGGGCTCTGCGTGTAATGGGCCAGCGTGCGCACGGTGCCGACGAGGAGGGAGACGGTCATGGCAGCCGGCATTCCCTTCCCGCTGACATCGCCGACGACCACCAAAACACCTCCGCTGGCAGTGGGCAGAATCTGAAAGAAATCGCCGCCGACTTCTCCCGCCGGCTTGTAGACGCTGTGCAGCCCGAACCCCGGAATGGATGGAATCTCTTCAGGTATGAGGACGTGCTGCACAATGCGCGCGGCCTCCAGCTCGGCGGAAACGCGGGCGTGCTGTCTGGCGATCCCGATAGTACGCAGCACCAGGAAGAGCAGCATGGTAACGAAATAGATTGCGTTCCAGACGTTCCAGAAATCTGCCTCATAAGAGCCGATGGACAAATTTGGAAGAGATGGGAATTGGAACGGAAGGTTCAGGACGGAGGCCATGGTGGCGAGGAAATTCCAGTAATTCGCGACGCTCACCACTCCGATAGCCGGCAGAACCACGCGCGCATCGCGGTTGCCGCGGAGCAGGCCCCTGACGAGCAGAATGGGCAGCGCGGCCTGCGCAACCAGCGCGGGAAGAAAGTAGGCAACCAGAACGGGTATTGGCGGCAGATAGCCCAATCTGGCCAGATTGGTACCGAAATACCCGAGAAAGACCGCAATCTGAAGCGCCAGCAGCCAGCGCGAGGGGCGCAAATGGAGGATCAAGCGGACGAATTCGATGAGAGCCACATTGGCCACGCCGAGCCAAAGGGTCTCCCAGAAGGTGGCCTGGGTATCAATGCCATGCAAGCGGTGCAACGCAATTTCAGCTAACTGAAGAGCGGTGGCAAGTAGAGAGATGGCAATGGCCAGGTACTCCGTCCGATTGCGCATTGCAAGGTAGAGCGCCAGAGCAACCAGGGCCACCACAAAGCCAAGTCCGGAGAGCAAAAACGGGATTAACGTCTGATGTGCGGCGGCGTAGCTGGCCTCGAATGGCGTCTGGAAGCTGTTGGACAAAAGGACGCTGCCGCTTTGCAGCGGGCTGATCCCTCCGAGCCCTGTCCGCCCGGTTTTGTTGAGCGCCACCCGAAGGGCGATGACCAGGTCGCCGCTCTGGGCTGTCATCTGGTCAGGAATGGCAAAGGCGATCATTTGATCCGTTTCCTGATCGGAGGAAGCCATGTCTCCAACGCTGCCGAGATGAACTCCGTTTACGAAGATCTCGCAAGCGCCTTTGATGTATTGAGTCTCGATCACTAGAAAGCGCGAGGGCGTGCGCACCTTCACATGAATGCGATACCAGACAAACCGGCCAGTGCGAACGCCATACGTTTCCAGCGGATCGTCGATGGAGACCGTCTGCCAATTGCTGTCGTCGTACGCTGGCGATGCAAAAGCGGCATTGTCGCCGGAGGAGAAGAGCCATGAGGGGCCAAGCATGGCCGCTGTGCCCACGTATCGGGCATCGAAATGGCGGGGATTTCTGTCTGGAACTGGAGGGGCCGTTTGCGCCGCCGATCCGGTAGTGCACAGCACGATTGCGGCAAAAAGAAAGTGCAGGCGGCTTTTCAGCACCATCCGTGACCTCGGCTAAGGAGTTGCTTCGATGTTCAAACTATACCTACCTGACTATCGATCGAAGAATCCCGAACGCAAATTGATTCCGATTCACTGGTTCGCAGGTTGTTAGAAACAGGCTGGAGGGCCGAGCAATTGGGGATCTTGCTTGTGGAACCTGCGCGGAGCAAGGTCTGCCTGTGCGGATTGGACACGTAAGAGCTAGGTAGCAGCTCAGGCCCGGGAGGGTCATGCTACCTGGACCGAGACTCCACCACCTCAAGCACCAGGGGAGCCTTCTTCAAACTATGCTTTCTGGCGGGCTCCCTGGGAGATTGCAACCTCGCTGGCATCCGCCTGAACGATCTTCTTTTGCACGCTTTGTATAGCGAGTTCGAGGCGATCGGTGACGCCGAGTTTATCGTAGATCTTGCGCAGATAGTTCTTAATCACTTGTTCAGTGGTCCCAAGCTGGGATGCAATCTGTTTGTTGCGCATGCCTTGTGTGATGCAAGTGATAATGACTGTCTCCTTGAGGGAGAGGTGGTGCTTCGAGCGCGGGCCTCGGGTCTCGGCGCCTTGCGAGCGGTAGGCCGAGATAACCCAGTTCAATGACTGGTTGTCGATCCACGCTTCTCCGGAGTCAATTCGTCGTATGCATTTCACGAGAAGATCAGGAGAAATGGATCGAGAGATGATCCCGCGAATCCCGCGACGATAGAGTTCCACCGTCTGCTCTTCGTTGATGGACGCAGCATACACAATAATCTTAGTGCCGGGTGAGATTGCCTGAAGTGTCGAAATCGAACCAGGAGCATCAATCAGAAGCTCGCCCTCGACGAGGACGACGTTGGCTGGATGTTGCTGAAGGGCAATAACAAGTTCCTCCAATGAGCCCGCCTCCGCGACCAAGCGGATATCGCTTTCCAGCGCTAGAACCTTGCGGATTCCAATGCTGTAGATACCTTGGGAATCCGCAAGCACCACGCGAATCAGCTCCGATTCAAGGCGACCGTCGGGGATGTGGCCAATAGGACTCTGATCTATCTGGTTCATATACAGCCTTTCGGCGGACGAAATGGTGGCCAGGCGAGCCCGGCAACTAACGGGCCATCGCTCAAGGTCAATGGTTCGCCCATCCTTTCGGCAGGCTGTTTAAGGCTCTGCCAAGTAATGGTTCAACAACACTATGCGAATGGTAAGAGAACCTGACCGCCGACATGCATTACGCAAAATGTGTACCGCAGTTACGATCGCGTTAGGGTGTCCCCCTGGTGGGGAATGCCTGCAGCTGCTGTCAAAGCGCAACTGAATCCTGATGTGCAGCAAGAAAGAGCAATCGAAGGCTGATATAGCAGGGGATATCGCCCTTGATATTCAGTGGAGACGGCTTCAATCCACGTCCCGCGCCCTGTTTTCCCCAAAACTCACTGAGGTGTCTCTTCAAGAGGGTGCGCGCTTTCGGCTCTCAGGTCCTGACGACAGCAGCCATATTTTGAACTTTTTGTCACAAGCGAGCTCACCATTTCGTAATCAACAATTCACACCTTCTGGGGTTACCTCAGAGCGATTTGGCGTGTATCTGTCTGAGAAAGCCTTCAATAGGTCAACTTATTGCTCGCCAGGCGATGTCTGCTTCGTTACCTGCACGCAATGGCAATACCTTGACACTCGCGGATGCCGATGCTAGTTTCTGCACAACTTAACTAGCTCTAATCAGACGGTGATTTCGAATGAAGGGGTCTTTCGAAGTCCAAAGCGTTGAAACAGTCCTGGTCGCTCGTTGAAACTGCGGAGCTACCGGAGAATTGTAAGCACCACCGTTACGCAGAACGATTCGTGTTGCTTCATTTTTTGCTTCTGTCGCGAACGCAAGTTCTTTAAAAGTTGCGAGCGCTCAAAACTTCAGAAGCTGTCGTCGACGCTTCAAAGGTTCTGTCAGTCTCCCAATTGAACCAACGATAGTATCGAGCCAATTTTACAGAGACCCAAAGATGGGTCTCACAGGGCGGAGCTTCATCCACTTTGAACTTCCGCTCGGATTTACAGGCAACGAGGGCCTCGTCTTGAAGAATCTGATTGCAGCGCAAAGCAGGCCGGCAGATAGCTCAGGCCATTTCCCCTGGCATGCGATCTATACACGCCACCAACATGAACACACAATCTCGCAGGTCCTCCTGAACAAGGGCTTCGAAGTATTTCTTCCCGTCTACGAGTGCGTGAGGCAGTGGAAGGACCGCAGGAAGACCATCTCAGTGCCACTGTTCCCGTGCTATGTGTTTGTTCGCGGTGAGATGAGCAGACGTCAGCAGATTCTCACCACACCTGGAGTCCATTCAATTCTCAGCAATGGGGACGGGATCGCCGCAATTCCAGCGTTCGAGATTGAGGCGATCCGGCTGGCGATGCAAGTACAACCAAACCTGGAACCGCATCCGTTTCTGACTTGCGGAGAGCGAGTTCGGGTGATCAGAGGCAGCCTGAGCGGTGTGGAGGGGATTCTGCTTCGCAAGAAGGGAACACATCGGCTCATCCTTTCCGTTGAGATGCTGGCGCAATCAGCTGCAGTGGAAATCGATGCCTTTGATGTTGAACCGGTCACGATTCAGAGCTTCGGAATTCCTGTTGGGGATGGCTACAGTGTCAGAGTTTGATGACGCGCCGAAGAAGCAGCGAACGCATATTGCCGCTCATCTTGCCGTTCTTCGCAGACGCCGGATTGAGTTCCTGGTTCCTCTTCTCTTTACGTGGCTCCTGGTCTGGGGCTCGACCTGGCTGATCCGCCCGGAGTTCAGATCCAGCACTTTGATCCTGGTTGAACAACCAACCATGCCCAAGAACTATGTCGAGCCAAATATTAGTGACGATCTACAAGACAGACTTCAAAGCATCACGCAGCAGATCCTCAGCCGGACGCGCCTGCTGTTCATCGTCGACAAATGGCATCTCTACGCCGATGGTGGCCGGCGTTTAGCCGATGAAGAACTCGTTAAGCGCATGCGAAAAGACATCCAGATCGATCTTGTCCGTGACACGCGAAACAACGAGATCTCGGCCTTTCGCATCAGCTACTCAGCTCATAGCCCGCAGATTGCACGGTTAGTCACGGATGATCTGAGCAGTTTGTTCATCCATGAAAATCTCAAGGTGCGGCAGGAACAATCAGAAGGCACTACCAAGTTCATCGAGAGCCAACTGGAAGAAGCGCACGATCACCTGGTTCAGCAAGAAGAGAAGGTGAGGGCTTTTGAGGTTGGCCATCAAGGAATGCTGCCAAGCCAACAGACGAGCAATCTCCAGATTCTCTCCGGTCTTCAGTCTCAATTGCAGAACGAGCAGGACACGCTCAATACGGCACGCCAGCAGAAGGTCTATCTACAATCTTTGCTTGAACAGAGCCGGAGCTCTCACGCGCAAACTCGCTCTACCGAAGGATTGCCGAGCGATCTTGCGTTGGTCGATCAGGAGCTTGCGAGGCTTCAAAGGCAGCTTCTGGACCTCAGCGCCCGGTATACCAGTCAGCATCCGGACATTCAAAATCTCAAAGTCCAGATTGCGAAAGCCCAGGCACTGAGAAAGCAGCTTGCTTCATCAGCGAAGCTGAACGCGGCAGGGCCAGCCGAAGAGTCGCCGGAGGAATTGACCCCGGCGGTGTCGCAGCTGCGAGGCCAGTTGCACGCCAATGAGCTCGAGATTGCCAATCGCGAATCTACCGTTGCAGAGCTTAAGGCGCGAATCAACCAATACCAACAGCGATTGAACGCGGAGCCGGCAACCGAGCAAGCGCTGGCAGAACTCACGAGAGGTTACGATCAGTCGAAGGTTACATACGACGATCTGCTGAAGAAGAAGAATGATTCAGCAATGGCCACGAGCATGGAGCACATGCAGCAGGGTGAACGGTTCACTATCCTGGATCCTCCCAGCCTCCCGGTGAAGCCTGACTTTCCTGACCGCCTTAAGTTCTGCGCCTTCGGAGTCGGCTTGGGGCTCGCGTTTGGGGTGCTCGTCGTAGCAGCCTTTGAGATGTTCGACGATCGTCTGCATGAGGATGACGCGATCAAAGCGATGCTCCCAGAAACAATCGTGTATGAAATTCCGGTGATCGCGCGCGGATCGTCTGACGTAGCGCTGAAGAGAGGCCACCTGGCTGCCTGGGCTCTACCCGCTGCTACGTTTGTGACGATCGCTGCCGGGGCAGCTATAAGCATTTTCCAGAATTGAGTGATCTATGTTCCAGCTCTTCCCCAACTTCGGGCTAAATCGCCAAAACGCTCGGCCGGAAATGTGTCTCTCCCCCGAGGAGTCGCTGGTTTGTGTGACGGACCCGAATGGGCCAGCCGCCGAGGCTTTCCGGATGCTCGGCGTGCGACTGCGGGATCTGAGACATGATTTGCAGCTGAGGACGATTGTTATAACCAGTACTATTCCGCAGGAGGGCAAGAGCACTATTTCGGCTAACCTGGCCTCGGTTCTTACAAAGAACGAGCGGCAGCGGGTGCTCTTATTGGAGGGTGACGTTCGGCGGCCTGGGCTATCGAAGTTGTTTGGACTGGAGGGAGCTCCAGGGCTTTGCGAACTGCTGGCAGGAAAACTTACTCACCGGGCTTGCACGACGTATCTGCCTGCGGCGGACTTGTGGATTATGCCGGCGGGCAAATCACTCGGGAATCCCCTGGAGCTACTTCAATCAGGGAGGCTCAATGTGCTCATGAGTCAGCTGAAGGAGTCCTTCGATATCGTTGTCATCGATTCGCCGCCCCTTCTGCCGCTCGCCGATACGAGCATCTGGATGAGGCTGGCAGACGGAGTTCTCCTCGTGACTCGCACGGGAACGACGGCAAAGCGAGTTCTTGCCAAAGGATTGGAACTGCTGCCTGCTTCAAAGCTGATCGGAGCAATCGTAAACTGCTCCACGAACTCCTCCTATTCGGATTACTACTACAACCCTCGATACTAAGACCCAAGCCCTAAATGCTTCACACTCCACTGTCTATTTGGATGGGGACGGAACATGCACATACTTGCACGCGTCTCGCTCGATTTCATCGGCGGGCACTCACACTTTGGTTTCACCTTTGCGCTTGGTCTGGCAACATTCATCCTTGGAACTCTGCTGCGCCGACTCCACGCCCAGCGATCTGCAGGAGGCGATCGAATGCCAAAAGCGGACGCGCGTCTGCATCTGAGGTCCTCGATCGCCTCATTGCGTGCTGGGGAAGAGAGTGCCGTTCCAGTCGATGATCGCAATCAACCTTCGCTGATTTCGCAGAGATCCTGATCTCACTTGCGTCGTTCTTTCGGGTAAGAATCGAGCTTTTCGATATGGCAAGCTTTCTAGATAACTCATTGCCAATTCGGATCACGCTGCTCAAGGCGAGCGAACTATTCTTCACTCTACTTGCGCTGCCTTTGACATATAAGCTGCAAGCCAACGGTGTCTTTACGAGCATGACCGGAACTGACGCTCTGGTGAGCTTAATCGGGCTCTCAGTTTTTCTCTGCCTGTATCTCATTGGCTTCTATGAGCCCGCGATCACAGTCAGGCCAATTCAGGGTCTGTCGTGCATCATGCAGGCCTCAGGGCTGACTCTGATTGTGATTGGCTCCGTGCTTGAGGCGGGAGTGCCAGCGCTTCGAAATTCCCCAACGGTTCTGACGGGCATGCTTCTGATTGTTGGCGGCCTCACAGTGTCCCGTCTTGTCTATGCGAGGGTCAGCCAACATCCTGCCTTCACTCAAGCGGCCATTGTGTGGGGATCGGGGCGTCTCGCTGCGACGATCATTCGCGAGCTCCGAAAAAGGACCGACCTGGGAATTCAAGTCATAGGGATGATTGACCACGATTTCTGCGGGGAAAGACTCGCGGGAACGCCTTATATCGGGACTTTGGAGGCGCTATGGGGCCTTGCCGAAGCTCGCCAGGTTCAGCGACTGGTTATTGCACTCGAGGACCGACGCGGCAATCTGCCGCTTGAGAGGCTTGTCTCCGCCAAGGCAGCGGGACTCGTTGTTGAAGATGCCGCAGAACTGTATGAGGAACTTACCGGAAAGGTATGGCTGGGAACCTTCAGCGAGGAAGCGCTGTTGTTCTCTCACAGCTTCCGCCCGTCGCGGCGAAATACTTTCATCATGGGCGCGCTTTCAAGACTTTTCGCGATTGCGGCCCTGATCGCAGCGGCACCGGTGATGGTGATTCTGGCGCTCCTGATTCGGTGCGAATCTCGAGGCCCAGTCCTATTCAGGCAAACGCGCATCGGAAAGAATGGTCGGCCGTTCACGATGCTGAAGTTCCGCTCCATGAAGATCGAGTCGACTGGATGTTCTCCGCCAACTGTCGATGACCCGCGCTTTACGCGCGTCGGCAAATGGATTCGGCGATTCAGACTTGACGAGCTTCCTCAGTTAATCAACATCCTCAAAGGAGAGATGTACTTGATTGGACCTCGTCCGTTCGTACCGGAACAGGAGGAGTCGCTGGTCCGTGCGATCCCCTTCTACCGGCAGCGATGGGCAGTTTGCCCCGGCGCCACCGGTTGGGCGCAGGTACATCGCGATTACTGCTCCTCACTCGAGGACAATATTGAAAAGCTGGCATACGACCTCTTCTACATAAAGCACATCTCCCTGTCTCTGGATCTACTTGTCTTTTTCAAAACAGTTCGCGTGGTGCTCCTTGGCCGGGGAGGACGATAGCTTGTTACATGGCTTGTTTTGGATAAGTCTCTTGTGGATCGGATACGTGTGGATTGGGTATCCGATTATGCTGGCGCTGATCTCCTGGAGGAAGCGGTTTCGCGCGGCTCAGCAAGATGGATATTGCCCGTCGGTTAGCGTGCTCATCTCGGCCCGAAATGAGGTCAGGGATATCGGCTGGAAGCTTGAGGAGACCTTCGCATGGGACTACCCTCTCGATCGACTTGAAGTCCTGATTGGATCGGATGCGTCCACAGATGGCACAGATGATGTCGTCAAAGCGTTCCATGATCCTCGCCTGATCTTCATCCGTAACCAGGATCAACTGGGCAAGAATGCAACCTTGAACCGCCTTGCGCGCCTTGCAAGAGGAGAGCTGCTCTTCTTCACAGACGCCAACACGCACGTTGACTCGCAGTCTCTGCGCAAGATGACGAGACACTTCGCAGATTCTCGAGTCGGATGTGTCACGGGACTTGAGCGGAACGTTGTTGACGAGCAAGCCTCGACGCTCACGATGGGTTGCAAGGCCTACCTGGAGTATGAGTCCTGCGTGGCACAACTCGAGAGCCGAATCGGTTCGGTGCTGGTTTGTGATGGATCGATATATTGCGTGAGGCGCTCTGCATTTTCTGAGCTCGATCCCGATCTTGCCAACGACCTCGAACACCCTATTCGGATAGGAGCCACCGGTGCAAAGCTTCTGTACGAGCCTGAGGCGAGGTCCTATGAGCGCTGCTCGACTGACTCCCAGGAAGAATTCTCACGAAGACGGCGCATCGCAGCGCAGGGCGCTCTGGCATTCCTGAGACTTCATCATGAACTGCGAGGCATGCGCCTGTGGCAGTTTGCGTCCCGCAAGCTGCTCCGTTGGCTGTCACTCGTTCCATTGATGACCGTGCTGGGCACAACCATTGCGCTCCGCTCGAGTTATTGGTTCGAGATTCTCCTGGTCCTGCAAGCATTTTTCTATGTTGCTGCGCTTGCCGGGATGTGGCAGGGCGGACCATGGAAATCGTTTCCCATTCTGAGAGTTCCTTTCACTGTCGTGTTAGGGAACCTTGCCGTCCTGCTGGGAGTTCTGGACGCATGCCGCGGACGGAGATTCGCGATTTGGAATATCGCGGAGTTGTCGCGCGGAGTCGGAGAAGGACAGGCACGCTAAGTTGCAGTTCACTTGTGCAGTACGGAACGACACACAGGAGCCTTCGTTGTTCGAGCCTCTCGTGAGTATCGTGATTCTGAACTACAAGCGCCTCGATGCGCTCGAGCTGACGCTTGAGTCCGTGGCGGGTCAGAACTATGCCAGGACAGAAGTCATAGTGGTCGACAATCACTCGGAACAGGACGTAGCGGGTGTTGTGTCTAGATTTGGTTCTCAGATCCATCTCATTGAATTGGAGACGAACCTGGGAGCGTGCGGTGGTCGAAATGCAGGGATACGATCGGCAGCGGGCGACATCATTATCACTCTGGATAACGATGTAAGCTTCCTCTCGCCGAGTGCAATCGATCGAGTGGTCGCGATATTTCGGGAGCGTCCCGATTTCCACGTTTTGGCATTTCAGCTTCGTGATGCCGTCACCGGAGATATGCGGCTTCGTGAATGGTGCCACCCGAAGGACTGGCGGCTCTTCTCTGAAGCGCAGTTCGAAACCCATTTCTTTGTTGAAGGAGCAGCGGCTTATCGACGCGAAGTGTTCGATAATGTCGGCGGCTACTTTGAACCGCTGTTCGTTTACAACGAGGGTTGGGATTTCGGATTGCGGATTCTGGACTGCGGGTTCCGTATTCTGTACGCACCGGAAATCAAGGTGCGCCACCTGATGTCGGCGGAAGCTCGGTCGAAATCCCGCACAATCTATCTCTTCACCCGAAACTATCTCTGGATCGCGTACAAGGATTATCCGGTTTGGGAAGGCATCCGC
>Ga0207698_10000514_pt1 | contig 22487 bp, 20 predicted proteins | sample KBSCornC22_FD_184298 | JGI IMG/M metagenome (GOLD analysis project Ga0207698, IMG submission 184298) | Corn rhizosphere microbial communities from Kellogg Biological Station, Michigan, USA - KBS Corn C2-2 (SPAdes) (version 2) | ecosystem: Host-associated > Plants > Roots > Rhizosphere > Soil ... | reverse complement strand
GTGTGTTCACCGGTCAGTCGTCGATCAGCCGCTTGCCCAGGCTCACGGCGTCGTCGATGCCGTACCCGATCGCCGCGTAGAACGCGAGCGCCGCTGCGTTGTCACCGCGCACCTGCAGGTTCACCTTCGGGCAGCCACGGGCGAGCAGCATGGCCTCGACCTCGGCCATTAGCATCCGGCCGTGCCCGGCGCCGCGGGCGTCCGGATGCACGCCCAGGTAATTGACCCACCCGCGGTGCCCGTCGTACCCGGCCATGATCGTCGCGATCACCTCGCCGTTGCCCTCTTCGACCCCGACGAGGAACAGCTCGCGCTGCACGAGCAGCTTGCGGGCGATGTCGCGGTACGGGTCGTTCCACGGGCGGGTCAGTCCGCAGAGACGCCAGAGGGCGACCACCTCGTCGGTGTCGCCCTCTTCGAATGCTCTGATCTGCATCCTGTGACGCTAGCTGCTCAGCGGTTCGCGAGCTCCTCGATGACCGCGTCGCCCGGGACCACGCTGGTCCACTGGGCCTCGATCTCGGCGCGGGCGAGCAGCTCCTCGGTGCGGCGGCGGCGGTTGCGCGGCACGAGGGTCACGACCGTGCCCTCCTTGCCTGCGCGGCCGGTGCGGCCCGAGCGGTGCAGATAGGCCTTGTACTCGTCGGGCGCGTCGGCCTGGATCACGAGCGCGATGTCATCGACGTGGATGCCGCGTGCCGCAACATCCGTCGCCACCATCACGTCGACGCGACCGCTCGTGAACTTCTCGAGGGCCCGGGTGCGACGGCTCTGGTTGAGGTCGCCGTGGATGCTCTCGGCGCGGATCCCCGCGTCGTCCAGCAGGTCGGCGAGCTGCTCGGCGAACGCGCGGGTGCGCGCGAAGACGAGCTTCTTGCCGGGGCCCGAGGCGAGTTCGATCAGCACCTGCTGCTTGTCGCGCTGGTCGAGCAGCAGCACCTGGTGGTCGATGGTCGAGCTGGCCTGGTCTTCACCCTCGACCTCGAACACGGCCGGGTCGACGAGGTACTTCTCGACGATGTCGGCAACGCCCTTGTCGAGGGTGGCCGAGAACAGGAGCTTCTGGCCGCCCTCCGCGGTGCGGTCGAGGATCTCTTGCACCGGCTCCGCGAAGCCGAGCTCGCACATGTGGTCGGCCTCGTCGAGCACCGTGATGATGGTCTTCGAGAGATCGAGCTTGCCCTGCGCTGCCAGATCGCCGACGCGACCGGGGGTGCCGATCACGATGTCGACGCCACGCTGGAGCGCGCCGAGCTGACGGGCGTAGGGCACGCCGCCGTACACCTGGGTGGTGAACAGGCCCACGCTCTGGGCGATGGGCTGGATCGTGCGGTCGATCTGCAGAGCGAGCTCGCGGGTCGGCGCCAGGATCAGCGCGCGCGGGGCGCGACCGAACTCGCGGCGCTTGCCGTCGTTGCCGCGCTGCAGGGTGAGGAGCCGTTCCACGAGCGGGGCGCCGAAGGCGATGGTCTTGCCGGATCCGGTGCGGCCGCGGCCGAGCACGTCGCGACCCGCGAGCACGTCGGGGATCGTGGCGGCCTGGATGGGGAACGGCGTCTCGGCGCCGAGCTCGCTCAGCACGCGGACGATGTTCTGGCCGAGCCCCAGGTCGGCGAACCCGATGCCGTCGACCTCGCCGGCCGTGACCGCCTGCGCGGTCAGGCGCTCGAGCACGACGTCTTCGTGCGGGATGCGCGGGGCGGCGTCGCGACGGTCGTCACGACGGTCGTCACGGCGGTCGTCGCGGTCGCGCGCGTCGCGGCGCGGGGCGCGGTCGTTATCCCAGCTGCGAGCAGGACGGGCGTCACGGTCGAAGGAGCGCGCCGGGCGCTCGGTGCGGTCCGCCGTGCGATCCCAGGTGCGGGCTGGGCGGTCGTCGTCACGGCGCGCAGGACGAGCGTCACGGTCGGCCGTGCGGTCCCAGCTGCGGGCCGGGCGGTCATCGTCGCGGCGCGCAGGACGGGCATCGCGGTCGAACGAGCGCGGAGCGCGCTCAGTGCGAGCAGCGGGACGCGCATCCCGGTCGCCGTAGCTGCGGGCAGGGCGGTCGTCGTACGTGCGTTGCGAGCGGTTGCCACGCTCATCGCGCTGCCCGTCGCGGGTGTCGCGGTCGCGCGGAGCGCCCGTGCGGGGCGCCGCCGAGCGGGTCGGCCGGCCGTCGTATGCGCGCTTGGGCTCCCAGTTCGGGCGCCCGTCCGCCGAGCGCTCGACGCGCTCGCGACCGATGCGGGCCGAATTCGAGCCGCCGGCGCTTGCCGCACCCCGGGGACGCTGCTCGCTGCGACCGCGCGCGGCGCGCTCGTCGGAGGTCCAGCGCTTCTTGGGCGCGCGCTCGGTCGAGGCGGCCTCGTCGGCGCGGAAGCCGCGGTGCTTGGGGCTGATGCTGCCCGACTTGCGCACGGCATCGGCTGCCGTGGCGCGAACGGGACGGGATGAGCGCGCGGGCGCGCCCTTCTTGTTGATGGGCATGGTGATGTCTTCCGGTGTTCTGTACAGAGTGCGCAACGCAGGCTGCTCGTGAACTCACACGAACAGACCTCGCGCCGCGAGAACCCGGGCGATACTGACCGGGGCCGTTTTCCTGAATGGATTCCTCATCAACGGATGCGCTGATGATCCGGCCCGCACGACTGACAGTGGTGCAAATCGAGGCTCGGCAATGAAACGGAGCCCCGGAAGTGTCGTGAGCCGACCTGACTACGTTAGTCGATTCCCCTGGCTGCCGCATTACACTCGCGCAGATGCGCGTGTCAGGCCCGAGAACGATCACGCCGCTGGTCGCGCTGTGCGCACTCGTCGCCACGGCGCTGGCGCTCGGCGGATGCTCCTCGATCGCGAGCGCGGACCGAACTCCCACGCCGACCTCCAGCGCGACCGCTGCGCAGCTGCCGGTCACCGTGCACGGGGTGCGCATCATCCCCGACATCGCGTACGCGCGGGCCGGCGGGCAGACGCTCCTCCTGGATGCCTGCCTGCCTCCGACCGGGAAGTCCAGCACCTCGGACGCGCCGGACCCCGCTCCGCAGGCGTCCATCCTCCTGATCCACGGCGGCGGCTGGACCCGCGGCGACAAGGCGGACCCGCAGTACCGCGAGGTGTGCCAGTGGCTGGCCAAGGCCGGCTATCCGACGTTCTCCGTGAACTACCGCATGGATCCCGCGTACACCTTCCCGGCGGCCCTCGACGATGTCCGGAGCGCCGTCAGCTGGCTGCGCGATCCGGCGCAGCTCAGCCGGTTCGACCTCGACCCGGCCCGCATCGCCGCGTTCGGCGGGTCGGCCGGTGGCAACCTCGCCGCCCTGCTGGGAACGACCGGATCCGGCCCGGTCACCGAGGGAACGCGGGTCGCGGCCGTCGTGGACATGAGCGGCCCGGTCGATCTGACCGGTGCCGACGCCAAGCCCGGCTTCATCCCGGTGCAGCTCGCGTTCCTCGGCTGCAGCTCGGAATCCGACTGCCCGGTCGCGCGCGCCGCGTCGCCGATCTTCGCGGTGAGCCCCGGCGACTCGCCGTTCTTCATCGCGAACTCCACCGACGAACTGATCCCGATCGAGCAGTCCCAGCGGTTCGCCGCGGCATTGCGCGCTGCCGGGGTGACGACCACGTTCGTCAGCGTGCCGGGGGGCCTGCACTCGGTGACGATGCTCGATCCGCCGCTCCGCGAGCAGATCCTCGACTTCTACGCGTCGACGGTCGGCGCCAACTCCTCCGCCCCGGGCGCCGGCTGAGGGTCCGGTGCGCCCGCGGGATGCTCACGCCGGTTGCGTGCGCTCCGCACCAGCCACACGACGAGAGCCGCCAGGAGGGCGAGCACGCCGACGACGACGCCGAACTGGGCGGCGATCAGTTCCGGGTGGTCCTGCACCAGGCTGCGCAGCGCAGTCGCGTCGAGCGTCCTGCCCGCCAGCACGATCGCTGTCACGGCGATGCCGGCAGCGACCAGGACGCCGCCCCCGATCGCCAGCACTCGCGTCAGGATCGACCTCGGCAGCTTCGGGTACTGCGCGCGCCGCTCGGCCGCGCCCTCGACCAGGTAGTACAGCACCGGCAGCACGAGGAGGGTCAGCAGCGTCGACGAAACCAGGCCGCCGATCACGATGATCGCCAACGGCTGCGAGATGAAACCGCCATGGCCGGTGATCCCCAGGCCCAACGGCAGCAGCGCGCCGATCGTCGCCAGCGCGGTCATCAGGATGGGGCGCAGACGCCGGGACGCGCCGTGCACGATCGCGTCACCCACCGTCATCCCGCGAGCCCGGTACTGGTTGATCAGATCGACGAGGACGATCGCATTCGTGACCACGATGCCGACCAGCATGAGCACGCCGATGATCGAGGCGACCCCCAGCGGCACGCCGGAGATGATCTGGAGCGCGATGGCACCGGTGGCGGCGAACGGGATCGACACCAGCAGCAGCAACGGTTGCCGCAGGCTCTTGAAGGTCGCGACCATGACCACGTAGACGATCAGGATCGCGGCGAGCAGTGCCAGCCCGAGCTGCTTGAACGAGTCGGCCTGCTGCGAGGTGACCCCGCCAAGCGTGACGGTTGCGCTCGCAGGCAGCTTCGCTGCGTTGACCGCCTTCTGCACCTCGGCCGAGGCGTTGCCGGTGTTGTCCGTGCCAGGCACCACGGTGAGCGTGGCGCTGCGCAGGCCCTTGATGGTCGTGATGCTCGACGGGCCGTTCACCGTCTTCACGGTGGCGAGATCCGACAGCGGCACCGGTCCCTTCAGGGTCGGGATCGAGAACGCCTCCAGCTGCGCCTGCGTCACCGGCTTGTCCGGGTTGTCCACATAGATCGACAGGGTCTTCTCGTCGATGACGATCGTGCCGGTCGCGCTCGGGTTCATCGCCTGCGTCACGATCCCGCCGACCTGCTGCTCGGTGAGCCCATCGGCAGCCGCTTTGGCGCGGTCGATCTGCACGGCGAGGTAGGGCAGCGAGGCCGACAGGTTGCTGGTGGCCTGCGAGACGACAGACAGCTTGTTCACTTTCGCCAGGATGGCGTCGCTCGCCTTGCGCAGATCCGCGTCGCTGCCCGCCGTGATGTCGACCTCGATGTTCGACGAGGCGAACCCGCCCTGCGCGGCCTGCACCTTGATGTCGCCCTCGCCGTGAATGGTCTTGAGCTTCTTGGTGATGGTGTTCTGCAGTGCCGCCTGATCCGCGGTCGGATCCGTGGTGAGCGAGAAGGTGGTCGATCCGCGGCCCGAGAACGCGGCGCGCAACGAGCTGCCTCCCGATCCGATCGTCAGCAGCACTGTCTTGACGCCCTTGATGTCGAGCAGGGTCTTCTCGACGGTCTTGGATGCCGCATTCTGCGCCTCGAGACTGCTCCCCAGGGGCAGGGTCTGGGTCACGGTCAGCGTGTTCTGGCCGCTGTTGCCGATGAAGTTCGTCTTCAAGCCGCTGGCGGCGAGCCCGCTGCCCGCGAGGATCAGGAGGGCGACGACGAGCACGAGAGCGGGGAACTTCAGCGTCCACCGGATGACGGGCAGGTAGACCTTCTGCAGACGGGTGGGGGTCTCGAGTTCGTCGCGAACCGCCGTCGTCGGCGTGGCCTCCCCCTCCGCGTGCTTGTGCACGATCCGCTTGTTGCCCAGGAACCAGTAGGCGAGCACGGGCACGATCGTCAGCGCGACGAAGAGCGACGACAGCAGAGCCATCGTCACGGTGAGCGCGAATGGCCGGAACAGCTCGCCGGTGATGTCGCCGACGAAAGCCACCGGCAGGAACACCGCGACCGTCGTCACGGTGGATGCCGTGACCGCGACCGCGACCTCGCGCACCGCGGTCCTGATCGCGGTCAGCTTCTCCTCGCCGAGCGAGATGTGCCGCTTGATGTTCTCGATGACCACGATCGAGTCGTCGACCACTCGTCCGATGGCGATGGTCAGCGCGGCGAGGGTGATCACGTTGAGCGTGTAGTTGGCCGCCGTCATCCCGAGGAAGGTGATGAACACCGACACCGGGATCGAGATCGCGGTCACCAGCGTCGAGCGCACCGAGAACAAGAAGATGAAGATCACCACGACCGCGAACAGGAGTCCGAGGCCGCCCTCCTCGGCGAGACTGTTGATCGAGGTGGTGATCGAGGGCGCCTGGTCGGACACCACCGTGAACTTCGTGTTGCCGCCGAGCTGCTTCTCGAGCGTCGGGAGGTCATCGCGCACGATCTTCGACACGCTGACCGTGTTGCCCGCCGCGGTCTTGGTGATGTTGAGCGAGACCGCCGGCTTGCCGTTCACGCTCGAGTAGCCGCTGACCGGGTCGTCGACGACCGCCACGGTGGCCAGGTCGCCGATCGTGGGCGGCGTGGGTAGCCGTCCGCCCAAGACGGGCAGCCCCGCGATGTCGTCCGTCGAGGTCAACTTCTGCCCGGACTGCACGGTGAGCGTCTTGCCGTTCTCGGTGATCGATCCGCTGGCGAGCAGGGTGCCGTTGGCCGCGAGCGCCGACTTGATCGACTGGATGCTGAGGCCGTCCTTGGCCAGGGTGGCGTCATCCGGGGTGATGGTCACCCGCTGCGAGGCGTCGCCCAGCAGCGTGACGTCACTGACCCCGTCGAGCTGCTTGAGACTGGTGACCGTCAACGACGACAGCTTCGACGCGAGCACGTGCGGGTCGAGGTCGCTGGTCACCGCGAGCTGGATCACCGGGAAGTCGCTCAGGCTGAAGGTGATGACCTGCGGGGTGACGCCGCTGGGCAGCGTGTTCGAGAGGCGGTCGAGGGCGAGCTGCACCTTCTGCTCGGCGGTCGCGATGTTCGTGCCGTAGGTGAACGACGCGGTGACCGTCGACGCGGCGGTGTTCGATGTCGCGGTGGTGGAGTCGAGATTCTCGATCCCCTGGATCGCGCTCTCGATCGGCGTCGAGACGTCTTTGCTGACCACGTCGGGCGAGGCACCCGGGTAGGTGGTGACGATGTAGACCGACGGCAGGGACAGCGAGGGGATGAGCTCCTGCTTGAACAGGGTCAGCGAGATTCCGCCGAACACCGCCACCACGACGGTGATGAGCGCGATGAGCGCGCGGTTGCGCAGGCTGAAGACGGACAGCAGATGCACGGGTTTCTCCTGATCGACCGAACCGCGCGACCGCGGCGGCAGTGACGCGCACGCCGCCGTGCACCCCGTCAGTATCCCAATGCACGATGTGCGCCCGGTACTCCCCCAGGATGAATGCTCGGCGGAATGCTCAGACCACCTCGGCCAGGTCCTCTTGGCCGATGGCGACCGGATGCCGCGTCACGCCGCTCCACGCGGCGGCCAGCGCGTCGACGGCGCGGTCGATGAGCTCGGGCGGATGGCTGAACGGCACCCGCAGGAATCGTTCGAACACCCCGTTCATCCCGAACCGCGGTCCCGCCGCGATCACCAGCCCTTCGCTGCGCGCTGCGAGCGCGAGTTGCGAGCTGAGCGGCGCACCGAGGTTGACCCAGAGGGTCAGCCCGCCGTCGGGCGTGGGCAGCTCCCACTCGGGCAGGCGGGCCCGGAGCCGGGCAAGCAGGTGGTCCCGTCCGGCGCGCAGGTAGGCGCGGCGATGGGCGAGGATGCGGTCGTAGTCGCCGAGCAACTCGAGCGCGACCAGCTGCTCGAAGATCGGGGTGCCGAGGTCGCTCGCGTAACGCACCCGCGCGATCCGCTGGATGAGGTCGCGGTCCGCGCGGATCCACCCGATGCGCAGCCCGCCCCACGCGGTCTTGCCGAGCGACCCCAGAGTGACGACCGACGCCGTTGAACCCGAGGGAGCCGCCGCCGCGAACGGAACCAGGCGCGGAGCGTCGATCCGCAGGTCCGCGAAACCGAGCTCCCCCATCGTCTCGTCGGCGATGATCGTCGTGCCCTGGCGTTCGGCGAGCGCGATGGTGCGCTCTCGCAGCCCCGACGACATCGACTGCCCGGTCGGATTGTGATGGTCGGGCATGAGGTAGGCGAGTGTGGGGCTGGTGCGCTGAAATGCCTGCTCGAGGCCCGCCTCGTCCCAGCCCGTGTCGGTCGTCACGGCGACGGGTACCAGCCGGCCGCCCGCCGCCCGGAGCGCCTCGGAGGCGTGCGGATAGCTCGGCGACTCCACGAGCACACGGTCTCCGCGTGACAGCAGGGTGCGCGCCAGAAGGCCGATCGCGTGCTGGGCGCCGACCGTGATCATCAGCTCGTCGGCATCCGTGGGCAGCCCCCGCGCGGTGTAGCGGTCGGCGAGAGCCTGGCGCAGCGCGCGCAGTCCGACGGTGTCGTAGCCCGACTCGTCGAGGTAGGAGGGCAGCAGGGCAGCCGCCCGGTCCGCCGCGGCTGCCACCGCGGGAACGGCAGGCAGTGTGGCCTTGCTGAAGTCGAGGAACTCGGGAGGCGCGATCTCATCGAACTCCGCGGCGCCGCGCGAGGGCAGGCGCACCACGCTGCCCGAACCACGGACGCTCTCGAGGTACCCGGAGTCACGCAGTTCGGCGTAGGCCGCCGAGATGGTCGTGCGGCTCAACCCCAGCTCGGCAGCGAGCTCGCGCTCGGCCGGGAGGCGGGTGCCGAGTGTCAGCCGGCCATCGAGCACCTGCAACCGGATGCGGTCGGCGAGGGCGGCGTAGGCGGGCCCGGCCGAGCCGGCACGCCATCCGCCGAGTGCGGATGCCAACGAACGAGCGGAGAGCGACGCCATCGGGCCACTGTAGCGCTATTGGCATCTAGCAGCCAGTCCAATACTGAGTTTGACTGCCCTCATGTCGTCATTGGCCTTATCTCAGAGCGCCGACCGCCGCCGCTGGACGCGCCGGATCGTCCAGCTGCTGCTCGGGCTCTTCCTCTACGGCCTCGGCATCTCGCTCATGGTCCGCGCGGGAATCGGCGTCGCGCCGTGGGATGTGCTCACCCAGGGCATCTCGCTTCGCACCGGCCTGCCGTTCGGGCTCGTCACCAACATCGTCGGCCTCCTGGTGCTGCTGTTCTGGATCCCGCTCCGCGAGCGCCCGGGCATCGGGACCGTGGCCAACGTGCTGCTCATCGGCCCGAGCGCCCAGCTCGGCCTCGCCGTGCTCCCGCAGCAGACGGTGCCGGCTCTGCAGGCGGTCGTCTTCGCCGGTGGACTCGCGCTGGTGGCGGTCGCCACGGGCCTCTACATCGGAGCTCGACTGGGATCGGGCCCGCGCGACGGGCTCATGACCGGCCTGCACCGTCGCACCGGATGGCGCATCTGGATCGTGCGCACCGCGATCGAGGTCGTCGTCGTCATCATCGGTGCGCTCCTGGGCGGCCAGCTCGGGATCGGCACGGTGGCCTTCGCGCTGCTGATCGGCCCCATGGTGGGCGTGACTCTGCCTCTGCTCCGTGTGCCGGAAGCCCCGGGATCGTCGGATCCCGAAGAGACCACCCCCGAGCGCCCGGTTGATGCCGCGCGGGGCGAGGAGGCGATCCCGTGATCTTCCTCCTCGCCCTGCTGGCCCTTCTGGTCTGGTCGGTGCCGGCCACGATCGTGATCATCGCCCGCGACGGGTACCGCCGCGTTCCGACGCGTGCCGACTACGAGAGCTCGCGCCCCGCGTAGATCAGCAGCGCGTCGCGGATGAACGTCGCGTTCTCGGTTCCGCCGTAGTTGGCGGCGAACCGCTGGTCGGCCACGTACATCTCGGCCAAACCGGTGAGGTATGCCTTCGCCGGCGCCCCGGTTCCGGCGCCGGGCGTGCCCGGCACCCTCGCGAGCCAGTCCGCGTGGCGCTTGGCGAGCTGCTGGGCCGCCTCCCCCGCCGGGTCGTCTCCGCGCTCGGCGGCCGCGACCCAGTCGGACTGCAGCGAGGCCAGCCTGGCCTTCCACTCCGCCTGCTCGGCCGGGGTCTTGCTGGTCCACCAGCGGTCGCCCGCGGCGTACGCCTCGGCGCCCCAGCGCTGTTCGACCTCCTCCTTGTACTGGGTGTGATCGAATCCGTCGAACATGGTGTCCGCCATGATCTGCTCTCCCTTCTTGATGCGTGTGATGGTGTCCCGCACGCTCGCCAACTGCCGAGCGATGCGGTCCCGGCTCAAGGTCAGCCTGATCAGCGGACAGGTGGACATCGTCGGTCACGACGAGCCCGGCGTGCGCGTCGAGATCCACTCGGTCTCCGGCCGTGACCTGAAGGTCGCCGTCGAGGGTGACACGCTCGAGGTCGACCACCCCCAACTGAACTGGGACAACTGGCTGGACGTCTTCAAATCGTTTCGTGGGAATGCGCGGGCGGATGTGAGCATCATGGTTCCCCGCGAGGTGGGCCTGAAGTTCGGCGTGGTCAACGCGGAGGCGCTCATCAGCGGCATCCACGACAACGCCTCGATCAGCACCGTGAATGGCGACCTGGTCATCGACGGCATGACCGGCGACATCCAGATCAACTCCGTCAGCGGCGAGATCTCGGTGCGCAATCACACCGGTCGCCTCGCGGTGCACTCGGTGAACGGCGACATCACGGCGTCCGGGCGAATTCAGGGCATGACCGCGGAGGTGGTGACGGGCGACGTGTACCTCGACCTGACCGGCACCCCCGACGAGCTGCGCCTGAGCACGGTCAGCGGCAACATCGCGACGCGGCTCGACGAGCATGTCCCCGTCTCGTACACGATCAATACGGTGAGCGGTCGCCTTCAGCTCGACGACTCCGAGATCACCGGAGTACGCGGCCGGTACACCGGCAAGTACGGTGCGCTGGACGGGCGCTGGCTCGACTTCCGCGGCAACACGGTGACCGGCAACGTCAGCGTGATGCACACGGCGCGCGCGACGGCTGAATCCGGCTCTGCCACGAAGAAGCCGGCGTGACCCCGCCGGTCTTCGCCCACGGTCACCTGCGGCTCTACCTGCTCAGCCTGCTGGCCGAGCGGCCGATGCACGGCTACGAGCTGATCCAGGCTCTGAGCGATCGCTTCGGCGGCACCTACGTGCCGAGTGCGGGCACCATCTATCCCCGGCTGGGAAAGCTCGAGGAGGACGGACTGGTGACCAAGGAGTCCGATGGTCGCAAGACGGTCTACGCCATCACCGACGCGGGGCGCGCAGAGCTCGCCGAGCGAGGCTCGGAGCTCGACGGGATCGAAGACGAACTGAGCGACTCGGTGCGGCGCCTGGCCAACGAGGTGCGCAGTTCGGTCAATGAAGCGATGAAGACGCTGCGCGCCGACCTGGCCGCCGCGTCACGGGATGCCCGCACCGAGGCGCGCGATGCCAGCCGCCGCGAGCGCACCGAGACCCGCACCACGGAGTGGGGCGATGATCCGAGGGTGCAGGCCCGAATGGCCCTGCGAGACGCCGAGGCCGCGATCAACGACTTCCGTCAGCACCTGCGGTCCGACTTGCGCGCGCAGGTGGCCGAAGGACGTCTCAATCGCGAGGTGGTCGGACTCATCACCACCGGATTGACCGCATTGCGGCACGACATCACCGAGGCGCTCCGGCGCTGACGAGCGCCTCTCACCTGAGTCGCTGCACGGTGGAACAACGCCCGCCTCGTCGAACCAGCGTGGGAAATGCGCAGCCCGAATCACCGGTGTACGCTGACCCCTCGTGACTGACGACACCCGGTCTCCCGAGGAGGCGCGGCCTGTCAAGCGCTGGCTGATCGGAGACCCCCTCCCGAGCGACAAGCTCGAGGGCCAACTCCTCCCCAAGCACTTGGCTCTGCCGATCTTCTCGAGCGACGCCCTCTCCTCGGTGGCCTACGCCCCGCAGGAGATGATGCTCGTGCTGCTCGGGGGCGGTCTGGCGTTCCTGGCCTTCACGCCCTGGGTCGCCGCCGTGGTGGTGGTCCTCCTGCTCGTGGTGGTCGTCTCATACCGGCTGCTGATCAAGGCGTACCCGTCGGGCGGTGGCGACTACGAGGTCGCCAGCAAGAACCTCGGCGAGAAGGCCGGCCTCATCGTGGCCGCGGGCCTGCTCGTCGACTACGTCATGACGGTGGCCGTCTCGGTGGCATCCGGCGTCGACAACATCATCTCGGCGTTCCCCACGTTGAACGCCTTCCGTGTCGAACTCGCCGTCGGCTTCATCGTCGTGCTCGCGGCCATCAACTTGCGCGGGGTGCGCGAGTCGGGCAAGGCGTTCGCCCTTCCGACGTATCTCTTCATCGCGTCCATCGGCGTCATGATCGTGACCGCACTGTTCCGCACCGTGATCGGTGATGCGCCGGTCGCCGAGAGTGCCCACTACGCCGTCCACACCACTCAGAACGTGGCTCAGGCGGGCGTGATCCTCCTGCTGCTGCGGGCGTTCTCGACCGGATGCTCGGCGCTGACCGGCGTCGAGGCGATCAGCAACGGGGTGCAGGCGTTCCGGCGCCCCAAGATCCAGAACGCGCAGCGCACCCTGGTCTCGATGGGGTCGATCGCGATCGTGCTCTTCATCGGCCTCGTCGCCGTCGCGCTGATCTCGGGCGTGCGCTACGCCGAGAACCCGTGCAAGGAGCTGGTCGGCTTCGACTGCGCGGCCGGACCGCAGCGCAGCATGATCGCCCAGATCGCGTCGGCGACCTTCGGCGACAACCTCGCGCAGGGGCCGGGCGCGATCCTCTTCTTCGCCATTCAGATCTTCACGGCCGCCGTGCTGCTGCTCGCGGCCAACACCGCATTCAACGGCTTCCCGCTGCTCGGCTCGGTGCTCGCCACCGACCGCTACGCACCCAAGGCGCTGGCCACGCGCGGCGACCGCCTCATCTTCTCGAACGGCGTCATCGCGCTCGGCCTGGCGGCCGCCGTGATCGAGATCGTGTTCCAGGCGAACGTCACCCAGCTGATCCAGCTCTACATCATCGGCGTGTTCGTCTCGTTCACACTCGGCCAGTCCGGCATGGTGCGCCACTGGAGGCGGCTGCTGCGAGAAGGCACGGGTGACATGAAGCGCGCCCAGGTGCGCACCTATCTGGTCATCAACACCTTCGGCGCGCTGATGAGCTTCTCGGTTCTCATCGTGGTGACCATCACCAAGTTCGCCGCGGGCGCCTGGATCGTCTTCGTCATCATGCCGATCCTGTGGTTCCTGATGCTCGGCGTCAATCGCTACTACCGCGACGTCGACAAAGAGATCGAGGTCGACTCGACCACCCGCTTCGGCGCGAAGGGGGACCACGCGGTCATCCTCGTCGGCAAGCTGAACAAGCCGGTGCTGAAGGCGTTGGACTATGCGATCGCGGCCCGGCACGAGACCATCGAGGCCATCCACGTCTCGATCGACGACGCCGCCACCGAAGAGCTCGAGCGGCAGTGGGCAGAGCACAACATCAAGATCCCGCTGCGCGTGCTCGACTCCCCGTATCGCGACATCAGCGTGCCGCTGATCAAGTACATCAAGGCGTGCCGCATCAACAACGGCTCCGAGGTCGTCACCGTCTACACCCCGCAGTTCATCGTCGGGCACTGGTGGGAGAACCTGCTCCACAACCACAAGGCGCGCCGCATCCGCCACAAGCTGATGCTCGTGCACGGGGTGATGCTGGCCCTGGTGCCCTGGCTGCTCGACTCCTCCGACCTCATCTACGGCCGCCGCTCGCGCCCCCTGCCGGGTCAGGACCGCCGCGGCGAGCCGCTGCGCCCCGTGCAACGGCGGCCCATGCCCCCTGCCGATCTGCGCGCCGCTCGCGAGGCGGCCCGCGCCGCCCGGACCGGTCAACCAATGCGAACCACCAAGACCGGCGCCGCGAAGGCGACGACCCAGGGGGATACGGCCAAGAAGGACAAGGTGGGTGCCGCCGCCAAGTCCGCGGCGACGACAACGAAGCCGACCAAACAGGGATGACGCTGGTCGCGGTCGTTCTCGGCGGCATCCTGGGCACCGGACTGCGTCTGGCCATCGACCAGCTCATCGTGCCCGACAGCGCGTTCCCCTGGGCAACCCTGGTGATCAACGTGCTCGGGTCGTTCGTCTTGGGCTTCCTGGTCGCGAAGGTGTGGCCGTCTGCTCCCGCCTGGTTGCGCGCCGGGCTCGGAACCGGACTGCTCGGCTCGTTCACCACGTTCTCCGCGGTGATCGTCGCCCTGCTGACGCTGACGGCGGCGGGGATGACCCTGCTCGCGGTCGTCTACCTGGTCGCGTCCCTCGTCCTCGGCTTCGCGGCCGCCCTGGTGGGAATCCGCCTGGGTGTGCCCGCCCCGGTGGACCCGCCGATCGAGGCGGACGAATGAACGCGGTGGTCGTCGCCATGGCGCTGCTTGCCGGCGCGCTCGGGGCCCTCCTGCGCTACGGCACGACGCGACTGTTCGCGCGCCGGAAGGACGAGCTCCCCTGGGCGGTGCTCGTGGTCAACACGGTGGGCTCGCTCATCGGCGGTGTGGTGCTCGGACTGGTCACCACCCACGCCGTCGGCGCAGATGTGCAACTCATCGTCCTCGGCGGTCTCGCCGGAGGGCTGACCACGTTCAGCACCTTCAGTGTCGAAACCATGCAGCTGGCGATCGCCAAGCGATGGGCCACGGCCGCGGGGACGGCGGGCGCGAACCTCGTGCTCGGCATCGCCGCGGCGGTGCTGGGATTCGCTGTCGTGGGCGGCTTCGCCGGCTGAGTTCGGGCTAGCGGACGGTGCGGCGATGGGGCCGCAGCCGCACAGCCGCGATGACCAGCGCCACGCCGAGCGCGAGCGAGATCGCCGAGACCACCAGCAGCCCGGGCTGACCGGTCGCGAGCAGGTGCGGGAGAGCGTTCATGTCCCTACGACGCGCGTGGGGGCCAATGGGGTTGACGCATCCTCCGCATCCGGCTCACTCCTTGACCGCGCCCTGACTGGCATTGAGGATGCGACGCTGGAAGATGAAGAACACGATCGCCACCGGGATGGTCATGATCGCTCCCGCGGCGAGCTTCAGCGGATACTGCGTGCCCTGACTGAGCTGGCCGCTCGCCAACTGCGCGACACCCTTGGTCAGCGTGGTGAGATCCGGGCTCTGGGTCGAGACGATGAAGTGCGCCAACTCGTTCCACGAGCCCTGGAAGCTCAGGATGACGATGGTGACCAGCGCAGGCCTCGCCATCGGCAGCACGACGGACCAGAAGATTCGGAAGCTACCGGCTCCGTCGATGCGGGCCTGCTCCTCGATGCTCACCGGGATCGACTCAAAGAAGTTCTTCATGATGAACACGCCCGCAGCGTCCGCGAGCAGGGGCACGATCATCCCGGCGTAGGTGTCGTAGATGGACAGCTGGTTGATGACGAGGAACTTCGGGATCAGCAGCACCACGTTCGGCACCGCCATCACCGCGATCAGCGCGGCGAACACGACGTTACGGCCGCGGAAGTGCAGCCGCGCGAGCGCGTATCCCGCCAGCGAGTCGAAGAAGACGCGGCCGGCCGTGACGAAGAGCGTGACGATCGCCGAATTGCGGAACCAGATCGGGAAGTCGGAATTGAAGAACAGGCGCTGGTATGCCGCCGTGGTCCAGGTCTGCGGAACCAGCGAGAGCGGGTTGGCGGCGGCATCCGGCTCCGTCTTGAACGACGTCGCCACGTCGATCAGGAACGGGAAGATATAGAGCACGGCGACCGCGATCAGCAGCACGTAGATCAGGACTTGTGCGGTCAGGGCGCCGGGCGTCCAGCGCTGGCGCCGGGCGGGGGAATTCGCCGGTGTGGCGCTCTCGGGATTGCCGAGGCCGACCGCGGGAAGGGCGGTCGTCGTCATGAGTCGCTTCCCTCACGCGGCCCGCTCCCCTTCGGCGGGGCGCCGACGATTCCGACGTCCGCGATCGCGTCAGCGCTCGCGCGGGTGATCCATGCCATCCGGTGCCTCGACACGGCCTTCTCCGAGAGCACCCACCGCTGGATCAGCGTGAAGACGATGATGATCACGAACAGGATGAACGCGATCGCCGCCCCCTGGCCCCACTGCTGATTGTTGAACGCCGCGGTGTACGAAAGGTAGGCAGGGGTCAACGTCGTCTTCGACGGGTCTCCGTGCGTGCCCGTGTAGATCTGGTCGAACACCTGCCAGCAGCCGATGAGGCCGAGCGTGATCACCGTGAAGAGGGTCGGCCGAAGCTGCGGAAGGGTGACCCGGAAGAAGCGCTGCGCGCTGCTCGCGCCATCCATCATGGCGGCCTCTTCGACGTCGCCGCTCAGATTCTGAAGCGCGGCCAGGAACAGCAGCATGAACGTGCCACCGGTGGTGAAGACGGCCAGGATGATGAACGCGGTCATCGCGACGGACGGACCGCCGATCCAATCCCACCAGGTGACTCCGAGGGCCGTGCGACTGGTCAGCCAGCTGGGACCGGTGGTCGCGCCGAAGTGGAAGATGCCCGCCGGGGTGTTGAACCAGTTGGGACCCTTGGCGCCGAACCACGAGATCACGGCGTTGACGGCTCCCGTCGTGGAGAACAGGAAGAGCCAGAGCACCGTGATCGCCACGCTCGACGTGACCGACGGGAAGTAGTACGCCGTTCGGAAGAAGCCGCGGCCCCGGAGCATCCGGCGATTGACGGCGAGCGCCAGCGCGAGTGCCACCACGGTCTGAATGGGCACCACGAGGATCACGTACCAGAAGTTGTTCTTGAGGGCGGTGCCGAAGTCGCTCTCGGACAGCCCGCCTGCCCAGAGGACCTGCCCGTAGTTCTGGGCGCCGATGAAGTGCACGCCGGGCGAGAGGGGCGAGCCGCGCCCCGTCCAGTCCGACACGCTCACCCAGGCGGCCATGAGCACCGGGATGAGCAGGAACAGTCCCAGGATGAGGAGAACGGGAGCGGTGAACAGCCAGCCCGACACCGCCTGGCCCCGGTTGAGGCCCGAGCGCCTGCGGCGCCGCAACCCCGGCGGGGGAGCTAACGCTGCGGTCATGTTCCCGCCCCCGTTCTCGTCATCGATGTGAGTCGCCGCCTACTTGAGCAGCGCCTCGAGGTTCTTCTGGGTCGACGACAGGATCGTCTTCGGGTCGCCGCTGGCCAACTTCGCGACCTGCGAGTTGAAGTCGGTCACCACGTCCGAGACGCCCTTCGCCGCCGGGACGTTCTGCGCGTACTGGGCCGCATCGAGGAACGGCGCCAGGTTCGGGAAGTCCTTCTTCCACTCGCTGGCCGCCGACTGGATCGAGGGCATCACGCCGAACGCCTTGGCGAAGGCGAGCTGGTCGCTCTTCGACGTCAGCTTCTGCACCAGGTCGAGCGCTCCGGACTTGTTCGCGCTGTCTGCGGCGATCCCCCAGCAGTTGCTGAACTGCAGTGTCCCGGCGCCGGCCGGCCCCTTGGGCAGCGGAACCACCTTGTACTTGACGTCCGGGTAGTCGTTGGACTGCGACCCGGTGATCCAGTTGCCCTCGATGGTCATGGCGCCCAGCTGCTTGCCGAACGCCTCTCCGCCCCAGCCGGCCCCGACATCCGCCGCGTACTTGAAGTCACCCGCCGTGAGGTTGTCTTTCACGTACTGCAGCGCCTTCAGGTTGGCGTCGCTGTCGGCGGTGGCCTTGGTACTGTCCGCATTCATCAGGTTGCCGCCTGCCTCGGTCATGAAGGCACCGACGCGTGCGTACTCCCCGCCGATCACCAGACCCGTCTGGCTGCCCGTCGTCAGCCTCTTGGCGACCGAGCTGAGCTGATCCCATGTCGTGGGGATGTCGGAGTCCGTCAGTCCGGCCTTCGACCAGAGGTCGGTGTTGATGATCAGCTGCAGCGTCGAGAAGTCCTTGGGCGCGCAGACCAGCTTGTTGTTGTAGGTGAACGACTTCACCAGGTTCGGGTAGAAATCGCCCTTGTTCGTGAGCTTGTCGCCGTAGGAATACAGCGAGCCGTTCGAGGCGTAGCCGGCGAGGGCGTCGGTCGACAGGTAGAAGACGTCGGCGGGCTTGCCGCTCGAGAAGCCCTGCGCGAGTTGCTGGTTCAAGTTGCTAGCCACCGTGACGGTCGCCTTGACGCCCGAACTCTTCGACCAGGCGGCGACGGCGCTCTTGACCGCCGCGGTCTCGGCGTCCCCGCTCGAGCCGATCAGGATGTTCAGGGGTTTGGTGTTGTCCTGCTTGGACCCGCCGGAACCGAATCCGGACCCGCACGCGGTGAGGCCGACGGCGAGTCCCGCAGCGGCAATCACCGCCACTGCTTTGGAGATCTTCATGTGCTCTGTTCCTCTTCCGTTTGTTCGCGATTGCCGTGCATGGTGCTGCCGGCGTCCTCGACGGGCGAAAGGTGACTCGACCTGCGCACGACAAGCTGGGGGGTGATGAGGCGATGGCGGGGATCATCGGATGACGACCCATGTGGCAGCACGCGACGGCCGGTCTTGCCCATCAGAAGCTCGAAGGTGCCCGCCGCGACGTCGGAGAGCCGCTGGTCGACACTCGAGAGTCCGACCGCCTGGGCGACGGGCGTGTTGTCGAAGCCGAACACCGGGAAGTGCGGAAGGCCGGCCTCGCGGACGGCCATCATGGCTCCCAGCGCGAGCGAGTCACTGGCGCAGACCAAGGCCTCGAGGTCGCTGCCGTCGCGCAGCAGCTCCTCGACCGCCCGGCGAGCCATGGGGACGCCCTCGTCGGCGACAGTGGTGAGGCGGTGCAACGCGGCTGCATCGAGTCCGAGAGCAGATGCCATGGCCGACTCCCAGCCGTGCCGGCGGTCGTCTCCGGTGCCGGAACCCGCCGGCCAGCCGAGGTAGCCGATCCGCTGGTGGCCGCGGCCCAGCAGGTGCTCTGTCGCCATCCGGACTCCCGCCTGCCCGTCGACGTCGACCCAGAGCCGTTCGGGGTCGTCAACCTGCTCCGTACCCCAGGGACGGCCGAACGCGACGAACGGGACCCCGTGGCGGGCGAGCCATTCGATGCGCGGATCGTCGTACCTCGTCCCCGTGAGCACGAACGCGTCGACGTCGGCGCCCTCGCGCAGGCGCTGGTAGTGGGCGATCTCCTCGGCGTCGTCGGCCGCGGTGAAGAGCATGATGCGCATGCCGCGCGCGTCAGCCTGCTCGGTGAGCGCGTGCAAATAGCGGTCGAGCACCGACCCCGAGATGCCGTTCTTCGACATTGGGTCGAGCCGCACCCCGATCGTGGAACTCACCCGGGTGCGCAGTCGCTGCGCGGAGGCGTGGGGGCGGTAGCCGAGCTCGGCGATCGCGGACTGCACGCGCACCCGGGTCGAATCGCGCACGATCTCGGGCGAGTTGAGTACGTTCGACACGGTCTGACGTGAGACGCCTGCCCGCCGGGCGACATCGTCGACGGTCGGAAGCTGCGCCATCCGTCGACCCCCTTCGGCCACCGAGAAGCCCGGAGCGGCTCCGGGCTGAGAAAGTTTGAACGATCAAATCTTCGGTGCTACATTACCCCCCAAGCGAGGGGTGTCAACCGGGCTCCTTCGCCTCCCAGCAATCGAGAGGGTCGTGCCGTCATGGAGTCGACGCGCGAGGGGCCCATCCTCCAACCGCTGCTGCACGAGGCCGTTGTCGCATTGCGCGCACCTGTGCAGGCGTGGTCAGCACCCGATGGATCCATGGGTTCGGCTCCCATCCACGGGGTGTATCTGGGCGACACCCGCGTGCTCACCGACCTCGCATTGATGCTCGACGGACAGCAGGGTGAGCACCTTGTGACGACCATCGCGGGCGCGTCCACGGTGCGTTTCGACGCCCTGTTCCGCCGCCTCGACGAGCCACGAACCGCTGACCCCGACGTGCGCCTGCGGCTGACGCGCACCGTCCGACCGGACGGCGTCGACCATCGGATCGAGCTCACCTCGCGCCGGAGCATCGAGCTGACGCCGGTGCTCAAGATCGAACTCACCACCGACCTGACGGGGATGGCGGCCGTGAAGGCCGGAGCGACAGGCGATCCTGCCGCGCCCGCGTCGACGCCCGACGGTGCCCACTGGTCCGACGGCGTCGTCACCGCGTCACTTGCGGCGCCGGGCGCGGCCATTACCGTCACCGAGTCGACGATCGCGCTCGAGTGGCCGCTGGCGGTCGCGGCCAGCTCGTCGACCGAGGTCTCATTCGGCGTCACGATCACTGATGCCGCGGCCGTCGTTCACGCGGCGGACATCCCCGCAACCTGGGCCGCCCCCTCGGCGGTCGAGTTGGCGTCGGCCGACGAGCGCCTGGTCCGCTGGTTGGACCGGGCCCTGGACGACCTCGATGCGCTGCGGATGGTGAGCGATCGCACCCCCTCCGACCCCTTTTTCGCGGCCGGCGCGCCCTGGTTCTTCACGCTGTTCGGGCGCGACTCGATGTGGGCCGCTCGCCTGTTGCTGCCTCTCGGGAGCGGGATGGCGGCATCCACTCTCCGCGCGCTGGCCAGCATCCAGGGCACGGACTCGGTCGTCGACACGGCCGAGCAGCCCGGCAAGATCATGCACGAGTTACGACGCGCGTCACAGCGCTTCATCGAGGGAGCGAGCGCCGTCGAGCTGCCGCCGCTCTATTACGGGTCGATCGACGCCACGCCGCTGTGGATCTGCCTGCTGGCCGACGCCGCCGACGCCGGGATGCCCGATGAGGAGGTGCGCGCTCTGGTGCCGAACCTCGAGGCGGCTCTGGCCTGGATGCGCGACTTCGGAGACAGCGACGGCGACGGACTGCTCGAGTACCTCGACGAGAGCGGCCGCGGCCTGTCGAATCAGGGCTGGAAGGACAGCGGTGACTCCGTGCAGTGGCGCGATGGCACCCTCGCCGAGGGGCCGATCGCGCTCTGCGAGGTGCAGGCCTATGCGTATGCCGCTGCGATGCGCGGCGCCGAGCTTCTCGATCGGTTCCGGCGGCCCGGAGGCGACGATTGGCGTGCGTGGGCTGTGCACCTCCAGGACGTATTCCGCCAGCGGTACTGGATCGACGATCCGGCCGGCGCGTATCCGGCGATCGCGCTCGACGCCCACAAGCGACCGGTCGACACGGTCACGAGCAACATCGGTCACCTGCTCGGCACCGGCCTGCTGCATCCGGATGAAGCGGCTCTCGTCGCGCGCAGGCTGATGTCGCCCGAGCTCGCGTCGGGCTTCGGGTTGCGCACCATGTCCACGGACTCGGCGGGGTACTGGCCGCTCTCGTACCACGGCGGCAGCGTGTGGACGCACGACACCGCGATCGCGATCGCGGGGCTGACCACCGACGGGTTCGTCGATGAAGCGCGGCATCTCTCCGAGGGCCTGCTGCGCGCGGCCGTGACGTTCGACTACCGGATGCCGGAACTGCACTCGGGCGACGCACTGACCGACAACGCGGCGCCCGCGCCGTACCCCGCCGCGTGCCGTCCGCAGGCGTGGAGCGCGGCCGCCGCCGTCACCGTGCTCGCCGCCCTGCGGTAGGAGCGTCGAGCTGTCTCTACTGCTCGAGCGAGCTGAGCGTCGCGACCACCTGTCGCGCGACGGTCCGCCCCGCCCTGTTCGCGCCGATCGTGGATGCGGTAGGCCCGTATCCCGAGAAGAACACCCGGGCATTGCGCCAGGCGGCCCCATTGCCGACCCCGATGCCGCCCTCCTTCTCTCGCAGCTTGAGGGGGGCGAGGTGACGCAACTCGGGGCGGAACCCGGTCGCCCAGATGATCGCGTCGGCATGCTGGAATCGGCCGTCCGACCAGCGGACGCCATGGGGTTCGATCGAGCTGAACATCGGGAGCGCGCGCAGCAGACCGCGATCGATGGCGGCCTGGATCCGGCGGGAGCGGGGGACACCGGTGGTCGACACGATGCTCGGCAGCGCGCGTCCTTCGCGCGCCGCCGCATCCTGCAATGCGACCGCGCTGACGCCCGCCTCGATGTTGAGCTCCTGGTCCTCGAGGAATTCGACGGGTCTGCGCGCCACCCAGGTCAACGACTTCGTGGCGTTCTCGAGCTCCATGACGAAGCCGATCGCGCTCGTGCCGCCGCCGACGACCACGACGTCCCGGTCGGCGAAGTCCGCGGCATCCGTGTAGTCGACTGTATGCAGGTGCCGGCCTCCGAAGTCGTTCATGCCGGGGTACCAGGGCACGAAGGGGGAGCCCCACGTCCCCGTCGCGTTCACCAGCACTTGCGTCGACACCTCGCGGGCGCCGTGCTCGCCGTCGAAGTGCACGACGAACCCATCGAGGACCGGCTCCACCTTCGTCACGTTCGCGGGGCGCACCACCTGCAGCTGGAAGTGCTCCTCGTAGCGGCGGTAGAAGTCCGAGACCACGTCTTTGGCCGGAGCGTGCCGATCTGCGGTGTCGAAACTCACCCCGAGCTCGTCCATGCCGGGCAGATCGTTCACCCGATGCGCGTAGCCGAGCCGCAGGGCCTCCCAGCGGAATTGCCACGCCCCACCGGTTCCCGGACCGCGATCGAGCAGCACGAAATCGTTGCCAGGATCCAGTCCCAAGCGACGCAAGTAGTACGCGACCGACAGCCCCGCCTGTCCTGCGCCGATCACGACCACGGATGTATCGGTGGTGCGCTCGGTCACCCCATTACGTTAGCGGCAGGTCACGAAGCGGGCTGGGGGCTCACCGGATGCCGCGCGGGCGCTGCGTGATAGACTTCCGCGCAGTCTTTCACCAGTTCGCATCCTGAATCATGAGGGGGTCACGCATGGGGCGCGGCCGTCAAAAAGCGAAGCACACC